>Ga0209539_1000317_pt1 | contig 29031 bp, 27 predicted proteins | sample BarGraNGADG00312_2_FD_184499 | JGI IMG/M metagenome (GOLD analysis project Ga0209539, IMG submission 184499) | Arctic peat soil microbial communities from Barrow, Alaska - Barrow Graham LP Ref core NGADG0011-312 (SPAdes) (version 2) | ecosystem: Environmental > Terrestrial > Soil > Wetlands >...
CTCCGGAGTTGAGCCACCCGGACGCCCTGCGGTAGCGTGATCCCTCGCGCGGGCCTATAGCTCAGACGGTTAGAGCGCTGCCCTGATAAGGCAGAGGTCACTGGTTCAAGTCCAGTTAGGCCCACCCCTCCACCCCGCGTTCGCGGGAGCCCCTCTTCCCTTGTGTGACAAGGGACTCCGCTGCCCTGAGCAGGAACGGCACGTCGGCAGACATAGGTAGGTAAGGGCACGAATAGGCCCCCTGGTTGCACGTATGTTGCACGACACGCCGATAGCGCAGGGCGGGTGAGGCTGCCCAGTCGGCTCAACGCTCGTCATTGCGCAAGCGGCCCGGAAGTGTTTCTCTGCAAGAGTGGTAGGCGGAGGTCGCGATGAGTAACAAGGAACAGCATCCGGGGTGGAGCGACTGCGTCCCCGACGAGCACCACGCACCATCGGAGGTCGTTGCGCTCGACCCGAAGCTGGTTCCGCTGGGCGGGCCCGAGGCGATGCAGGTCCGGCGGACGTTGCCGCAGCTCACCAGGTCGTTCGTGGGCGCGTGGTGCTTCGTCGACCACTACGGTCCCGACCCTGTGGCACGCACCGGCGGCATGGACGTGCCACCCCACCCGCACACGTCGCTGCAGACGGTGAGCTGGCTGTTCTCTGGCGAGATCGAGCACCGCGACTCCGGCGGCGTCCACGGCCTGGTGCGTCCTGGCGAGGTGAACCTGATGACCGGGGGCGCAGGCATCGCCCACTCGGAGGTCTCGACCGCTGCGACCACGCTGCTGCATGGGCTGCAGCTGTGGGTAGCGCTGCCCTCGACCAGTGCGGGCATCGAGCGCGACTTCCATCACCACGTCCCGGAGCTCGTGCGAGAGGACGGGGTGGACACCCGGCTCCTCATCGGCTCGCTCGGCGGAATGACGTCGCCGGTACGGACCGAGACCCCTCTTCTCGCCGTCGAGGTCACCCTCGCTGCCGGGGCCACCTGGGAGACGGAGGTCTCGCCCGGTTTCGAACACGGGGTCCTTGTCGACACCGGTCACGTCGAGCTGGACAGCGTGACGTTGAACAATGCGGTGCTCGGAGTACGCGACACGGGCCTTGGCCACCTGCGACTGCACAACCCCACGGACGAACCCGCTCGGGTGATGCTGCTGGGCGGCGAACCCTTCGACGAGGGCATCGTGATGTGGTGGAACTTCATCGCGCGCAGCCACGACGAGATCGCTGAGCTTCGTACGGAGTGGAACGCGGGCGGCGAGCGGTTCGGCCACGTTGATGGCTATCGAGGAACGGTGGACCGCCTGACCGCGCCACCCCTGCCGGCGGGCCGCCTCAAGGCGCGCTATCGCTGGGGGCGCGAGAACTAGGCCATCGAAGCGACGAGGTTTGTGCGGAGTGCGTGAGCGCCTCTGAGCCCTTGATCCTGAGTGCCCCTGAGGCCGGCCAGATCCAGGAGATGGGTGACGAGGGACTGTCCGTCTGGACCCGTACCGGCGCGCGAGCGGCTCGAGGCGGTGAGCCATGTCAGACAGGTCGGTGCCGCCGCGTCGAACTCCCTGCCCGACGATCAGTGCGATGTGCTCCGGGTCGTGACCGTCCCGGAGCAGATCGGCCACGGTTCGCTCCATGGTGGTCGTGGGTAGGCCATCGACCAGCGTGACGTCGGCCGCGGCGAGGTCACCCCGACGTACGCGAATCTCCCGGCGGGTGAGCGGAACGGCTAGCGGAAGGCTCTCGCTCACCCCAGCGTCGATGGACCGCTCTGACCATCGGCTCCGTTCCCGTGAGACCTCTCACTTCAATGCCGGGGAAGGCGCCTCAAGCGTTACAGTCCGGGACGCGGCCACATGCTGATCGGGTATGCCAGTTGCTCGGCCGACGTCCATGACGTCACTGCGCAGCACGACAGACTCACTGCCCTCGGGAGGATCACACCGACCGCGACCGAAGTTCAACGCAAAGAGGGACATCCTCGACCCACATGAAACACGACCACCATGAGGAACAGCGCAGGGATGGCGGCGGCCTTCCGATCGGAGCGTGTCATGACTGATACCGACGTTGCAGGCGGAGGTGGCGAGATCATCGCGAGGCCATGCCGACCGAGTCGGTCGACGCGATCGTGATGAACGGGGAGCGGGGTGAGCAGCGGAGCTACACGCTCGCGACCGAAGACCGCCCATACCGGCGCCTGGTGGAGCGCATGTCCGAAGGCGCCGCGCTGGTGGGAGCCGACGGGCTGATCGTGTACGCCAACGATCGGCTCGCGTCGCTGTTCGGCGTGCCGCTCGAGCGGTTGCTCGGGGGCCCGTTCTCCGACTGGCTCGACGAACCAGAGCGCGCTTCGTTCATCGAACAGGTCGTTGCCGGTCGGAGTGGGCACAGCGAGCACACTGCCCGCCGCCTGGACGGCACCGCGATGCCAGTGCTGGTGGGGATGAGCGCCCCCGAGGAGTCATCCGGGTCGCTCCGATCCCTGATCGTGACCGATCTCAGCCAGCAGAAGGCGCAGCAGAAGCAGCAACAGCAGGTACATCGGCTCAATGCAAAGCTCACCGACCAGCTGGCGGAGCTGCAGCGGATCAACAGCGACCTCGAGGAGGCCGAGCGCCTGCTGACCCACCAGACGCTGCACGACCCACTGACCGGGCTGCCCAACCGCACGCTGTTCGTAGACCGGCTCGAACAGTCACTCGCCGCCACGCCCCGCACCGGGGATCCGGTCACGGTGTTCTTCATCGACCTGGACGCGTTCAAGCAGGTCAACGACACCCTCGGGCACACCGCAGGCGATCGGCTGCTCCAGGAGGTCGCAGAGCGGCTGTCCGCCGTGGTACGACCGAACGACACTGTCGCGCGGTCAGCCGGTGACGAGTTCCTCGTGCTCACGGTCGGGCCCATTTCCGGGTTGCCCGTCGCCCTGCCGGACCGGCTGCTCGGCGCACTGCATCAGCCAGCGCTGCGGGTCGGCGACGTGACGGTCACCGCGAGCATCGGGCTGGCAGTCAGCTACGAGGGCGTCGCGCCCGAGCAGCTGCTGCGCGAGGCCGACGCCGCGATGCACCACGCAAAGCGAGCCGGCGGAGCCCGCTGGGAGCGGTTCGGCTTGCCGCTGCGCGACGAGATCCGGCACCGGCGTACTTCCGAGCTGCAGCTGCGCAAGGCATTGGCCAGCGGAGGCGTTCGGGTCCTCTATCAGCGAGTCGTGGACCTCGCTGACGGGCGGCCGGTCGGCGCTGAGGCGCTGGTCCGGCTGCGACAGAGCCACGGCGGCCTGCGACGACGAAGCCACAGCAGCCTGCTCTCACCGACGAAGTTCATCACCACGGCTGAGGAGTGCGGCCTCATACTGCCCCTGGGCCAGCGGGTGCTCGAGCGCGCCTGCGAGCAACCTCTGCGCTGGGAGCACACTTCCGGGCATCCCTGGTATGTCAGCGTCAACGTCTCGCCACGGCAGCTCGCGGAGGCGGATCTGGTCGCTGAGGTGAGCGCGGCGCTGGCCGCCGCAGCCTTGCCCGCCGACCAGCTGCGCCTGGAGATCACCGAGTCGGCGTTGCTCAACGTCAGCCCGAGAGTCTTGACCATCCTGAACGAGCTGCGCGCCTTGGGCATCCGCATCGGGGTCGACGACTTCGGCACGGGGTACGCCTCGATGGCCTACGTGAGACACCTGCCGCTGGACTTCATCAAGATCGACCAGAGCTTCGTGTTCGGTATGGATCACGACATGCACGACCTTGCGATGGTCGAGGCCACGCTGACCTTGAGCCATCGGCTCGGGCTCGAGTCGGTGGCCGAAGGCATCGAGACCGAGGCCCACTGGCACCAGCTGCGCGACCTCGGTTGCGACGCGGGGCAAGGCTTCCTGTTCGCCAGGCCGATCAACAGCCGGCTGTGCGCCAAGCAGCCGGCCGTGGGGACCAGCGGCCGTTGATCGGGGTCTGGCTGGGGCGGTGTCAGAGCGCTGTAGCAGTGGTGGTGGTCGAGCGGGGAGGCTGGACATGCGCGGGATGTTGAGGAGGGTGAGGACATGGTGATGATGACTCCGGTCCATCCGGTCGGCGCGGTCGCTGGCGATCACAAGAAGCCGCGGACCACGATCCCCGGCGTTGACCACGTCCCGAGGACGCGTTGAATCGGGAGTTCACCGCGCCGGCACCGAACACTCGCTGGGTGGCCGACATCACCTACGTGCCGACCTGGATCGGGTTCGTCTACGTCGCGTTCGTGCTCGACCTGTTCTCCCGACGGATCGTCGGCTGGCGAGTGTCCGGCTCACTGCGCACCCGCCTTGCCCTGGACGCCCTCGAACAGGGCATCTGGACCCGCCAGCAGGAAGGACACAACGTCACCGGGCTCATCCACCACAGCGATAGGGGCGTCCAATACCTGTCGATCCGCTACTCCGAACGACTCGAGGAACTCGGCATCATCGCCTCGGTCGGCACCAAGGGAGATTCCTACGACAACGCCGCCGCCGAAGCCCTCGACCGACTCTTCAAGACCGAGGTCATCCACCGCCTCGGCCCCTGGCGCACCCTCGAGCACGTCGAATTCGAAGTCCTCAAATGGGTCGACTGGTATAACCAACGCCGCCTCCACAGCTGGTGCGACGACACCCCGCCCATCAAGCACGAGAACGCCTACTACGCTACCCACAACGAACCCTCGACAACCGCCGAGGAACACCGCCTGACCGTCCACTGAAGTCGGGGCGGTTCAGTTTGTTCGAGGGCATCACTGCGCCGCCACACCGTCGTGGTCCCGAGTGAACAGTCCCCGGTCCTGGGCCTGCCGCACGACATTGCGGCCGGCCTTCTTCGCCTGGTACATCGCGAGGTCCGCAGCGTGGAACAGCTCGTCCATGGTGGTGCCTGACGCCGGGTAGGCGGCCACGCCGCCGCTGAGCGTGGATGCGATCCTCCAGCAGCCGACATCGATCGTGTCCTGAGCGCATCGCCGACGCACGTCGTCGGCGATGGCCAGACCGATCGTGGCGTCGGCGCCAGGCAGGGCAACGAAGAACTCCTCGCCGCCCCAGCGAGCCACCAGAGCACCAGCCGGTGCCCGTTCCTGGATCCGGTGCGCGAGGGCGACCAGCACCGCGTCCCCCGCGAGGTGGCCGTAGTCGTCGTTGACGGACTTGAAGAAGTCGATGTCGAACAGGGCCACGGCAAGCGTCCCCCCGGCAGTCTTGGCAGCCGCGAGCATCGGCGCAAAGTTCTCGAGAAGGAAGCGCCGGTTGTGCAGACCGGTCAGCGGGTCCCGGGAGGTCTGCTCTGCCAGGTCCGCGCGGAGCAGATCGATGGTCTCGACCTGCCGGACCAGCTGGGTATGCGCGGCGGCAAGGCGTCGGGCCAGGATGTTGGCCTCGGTGACGTCCCGGGCGACGTACACGTCCCCCAGCGCCCGACGGTGACGGTCGACGAGCGAGGAGGAACGCACCTCATACTCGGTCCGACCACCAGGGAACTCCACCACGAACTCACCCTGTCGTGACTCCCGGGGCGCGGTCATGCTGAAGAACAGATCGTGGGCAGGCATGCCGACAGGGTTGAGGGGTGCCCACGGGTTCGTGGAACGAAGCAGGTCGTCGGCCGCCAGGTTGAGGTCGAGGATCCGACCGCCTGTGCTGACGACCACGACCGCGTCCCCGATCTGGTCAACGATCAGGGCCCGGGCCACCGGGCTGAACGCGAACAGGTCCTGCCGCAAGATCGCGTACCACATGATCGTGCCCGTCACCGCAAAACCGAGCGGGGTCGGGTCGGCGCCGCGTAGTCCGCCGGCGAGGAAGACCACGTTGACGGCGAGCGGGGCCAGGGGGCCGACGAGCATGGCGAGGCGTTGACCCTTGAACGCCGGCGCCGCCTTCCACCAGCTCCACGCGACCAGAGCCATACCAACGATCACCAAGAAGTAGCTGTACCAGTATTCCAGCCAGAAGACCGGGCCGTACGTCCACCCGGCCGACCCCGTCAGCTGCGCGGCGCCCGCCCCGCGGTACACCAGCAGGTGCCAGGGGTTCGTCAGTCCCGCCAGCGTGATCAGGGCCGGCTCCACCAGGAGGGCCAGCAGCATCCAGCGTCGCGGTACCCACTGCGGCCTGGCGATGGTGACCCCGAGGCACACGAAGGCCGCGACCAGGACGCTGGGCCCGGGAAAAGTCAGCAACATGGCGACCGCCGCCACGGTCCGGTTGGTCGACCCCACCACCACGGCAAGGGCCGCGGACCACCAGCACCCCCCAACCATCACGAAGGTCAGGGCCATGGCGAAAGACCAGTTCCTGGCGCGCCGCCGCCAGGAGACGGCGGCGATGGTTGCACAGATGACCGCAGCCGCCGTATAGGCGATCACGATCGGATCAAGTGTCACGCTAAGCCCACCTTCGGGCGGACCGCACCATAACGTTCGCAAGCGCGGTTGACGAAGCCTGGAGTGCGCAAGATGCTCAGCGCGACCGGGGCCAGCGGGCTGGTGATATCTGTGGACTGGTCGAGCTCGGGCCGGTTGCTCAGCCAGTGGTCGAGCTCGACGGCAGTCACGGGCCTGGACATGAAGTATCCCTGGGCCTGGTCACTGCGGTGCCCGACGCGATGGCCGTCCCCTCGGCGAGGTTGTCGTTGAGCCAGGTGCCGAAGTTCTCCGCGTTGCTCGGGAGGAGGTAGAGGTAGCCCTGAACGCCGTTCGCCCCGATCCTTTCCAGGAGCCGTTGCTGGTCGAGGGTCTCGACCCCTTCGGCGATGGTCTGCAAACCCAACTTGGTGGCCATCGTGATGACGGCCTCGGTCACGGCGAGGTCCTCTGCGTTCTCGGTGCTGCCGACGACGTACGACTTGTCGATCTTGACGATCTGCACGGGCAGGGTTCCCAGCGTCGTCAGGGCCGAGTAGCCGGTCCCGAGGTGGTCGATGGCAATCACGATGCCGTGCGCGGCTAGGGCGTTGAGTTGGGTGATGGCGGCTGGCGAAGAGCTCAAGACTGTCTCGGTGAACTCCAACACCAGCTGATTCGTCGGCAGGTTGAAGTCCCTGAGGCAGTCCAGCACGCTGTCGACGAGTTGTTCGTCCTCGAGCTGCACGGCTGAGATGTTGACGTGGATGGCCAGCGGGACAATCGGATGGTCGTTTCGCCAGGTGGCGGCGTCGGCGCAGGCGCGCCGTAGCACGTGGGCACTGATACTGCCGATGGCGCCGGTGCGTTCGGCGATCTCGATGAAGTCGGCTGGGTAGAGCAGGCCGCGCTGGGGATGCTGCCAGCGCACCAGGGCCTCCACCGCCGTGCACCGAAGGTCCGGCAGCGACAGGACTGGCTGGTAGCCCACGACTAGCTCACCATTCCTGGCCGCCGCCGAAAGCTGCCGCTCGAACGACACCTGGTCCGGGTCGGCACGCAGCAGATCAGTGTCGAAGATCTGGATCCTGCCCTTGCCGTTGGTCTTCGCCGCGTACATCGCCACGTCGGCATGGTGGATCAGCTGTTCGAGGTCGATCACGCCCTTCGCTGTCGCGACGCCGACACTGGCACCGAGGTACACATCCCCGCCGCCGATCTGGATCGGAGCAGCGAGCGACTCGACGATCCGCTGCGCGACCTTTGCTGCCACCTCACTGCCGGTCTGACGCAGGAGCACGGCGAACTCGTCCCCACCAAGACGCGCGCACAAGTCCACCTGACGCGTTGCCTCTCGCAGGCGTGCCGCGACCTTACGCAGCAGGTTGTCACCCGCGCCGTGGCCGAAGACGTCATTGACATCCTTGAAGTTATCGAGGTCGATGAACAAAACGGTGGTCTCCCGAGAAGCCGCAGTATCGATCGCGGTTGAAACTGCGGCGTTGAACGACAACCGGTTGGCCAGGCCCGTAAGGCTGTCGAGGGTGGCCTGTGCCGACAGCACCTGGTGGACCTCACTGCTGCGCAGGGCCAGGGTGAGCTGGTTGGCTAGGCTCTCGACGGCGCCGACCGCTTCGGCGGGCACGCTGCCCGGAGAGCCGAGGATCAGCCACGCGCGCCCGTGCTCCTGGTGCGTGTCCGGCAACGACAAGCAGACCCATGCACACGCGATCCCGGCCGCGTCGTCCAGTTCGGTGTGACCCTGAATCGTCGGCGGGCCCGTTCCGCCGTCGCCGCCAAATCCCGACAAGACGGCAGCGGGCAGCATCGCCGGGACCCGGGCAAACCCGCCAGACGCACCATCCACGCGTAGAGCCGCCCCCTCCCTGACCACCCTCAACACGCGCAGCCCGGGTATGGCTGCACAGATCCCGGCATACGCCTCCCACGCGATCCGGCGGATCTCCACCGCGTCGGCGACACCCAACAGCTGCGACCCCACCGACACGTGCACCGCGGCCAGGCGCGCAGCCTGTTCCCTGGCCCGCAGACTCCCGGCGAGGACCCGCCCCACGACGACGGTCAGGAACATGGCCGGAAAGACACCGGCCATTGGGCCGATCGCCATGCCCCCGGTGTGCCCGGGCACGTAAGGCCACAGCGGGACGCTGACACAGATCGCGCCCGCGTACAGGCAGCACCGCAGCACGGCGCGGAAGCCCGAACCGTAGAGGGAACGGAACCACAGCGCAGCGAACACCACTGAGAAGACGGCGGTCGGTCCAGGGGAGGCCAAGGCGAGAGCCAACAAGGCCACCGCGTCCACCAGGTCCATCACCAGCGGCGCGCTCCGCCGGAGGTATCCCGCGCACAGGGACAGTCCGAGCACCACCGCACTGACCACGCCAGCCAGCCACATCACGCCGTCGGCTGCGAAGAACGGCGCGGGCAACGCCGGCAGAAGCGACACCAGGACCATCACGACGAACAGCCAACGCGTCCCCTCGCCAATCCCGTCGGGCCGGCGAAGCCGCGCCGGAACCTGAGCTGGCAATCCGGACAGTCGCGCAGGGACCGCCAGCGCTTGTGTTCTGGACATGCACGCTCCCCTATCGTTCGGTAGCTCGGCTGACCGCGTGGGTCCCGTGGCTTTGCGTCCCCACCTCGCAGCGGGTTTGCCCTTTCGTCGAAGTCCCTCCAGCCTCAACCTTTCTCAACGGATGACATGCACACCACCGGCCATCGACAGCAGACAGTTCATGTCAAGGCTTTCGCCCGGGTGACGTTGGTTTGCCAGCGGAGAATGGCACCGACGTCGGACGTAGGTTTTGGTAGTGGGGCGGGTAGACCGATCAAGTAGCCCTGTCCGAAGGGGACGCCGAGGTCTTGAAGTGTGTACATATCGGCGGGTTCTTCGATGCCTTCGCCGATGACTTGGGCCCCGACGTCGTGGGCGAAGGTGAGCAGGGCCCGGGTCAGAAACTGCTGTTCACGGTTGTGGTTGATGCCGGTGATCAAAGAGATGTCGAGTTTGATGATGTCTGGGCGTAGCCGGAGCAGATGCCTGAACCCGGCGTAGCCGGATCCCACGTCATCAGCCGACAGACGGGTCCCCTGCGAAAGCATCGGAGCAAGGGCTCGGTGCAGGGCTGCGTAGTCCTGGACCGGGACGTGTTCTGTGAGCTCGATCACGATCCGGGACCACAGCTCCGGCGGGCACAACTCGTTCTCCGCGAGGTGCATCACCGTGGCGGCGGACATATTCACGGTCAGGAACATCTCCGGTGCTGCAGTGTCGAAGTAGGTCAGCGCGGAGGTGGCGGCCAGCCATTCCAGCTCGACCCCGAGTCCCACATGGAAGGCGTCCGCGAACCACCGATCAGGGCCGCGAAGGGTGGGGTTTGGGAACCGGGACAGGGCCTCGTGCCCGACAATGGCTCCGGTGTTCAGGTCCTGGATGGGTTGGAAGACAGGGGTCAGGGTCTTGTTATCCAGGACCCCCTGGATCCGAGCCAAGACCTCGGCGCGCTCGCCGCCGGACTCCGTTTGAACAACGGTCAGATAGCGCAGGGCTGCGTAGAGCTCGCGTGTCTGCAGCAGGTTGGCGATCCTCAGGATCACCTCGGTGCTGTCGACCGGTTTGGTCAGGAAGTCCTGCGCTCCCTCGGCCAAGGCTCGGTTTCGCGCGATGATGGTGGTGTCCGTGGTGAGAACCAGCACAGGCAGGTAGCCGCCAGCCGCGGACCTGCGGATCTGGGCCAGGACCTCAAAGCCGTCGATGTGGGGCATCCGCAAGGCAAGCAGCACAAGGTCGGGTTTGTATTTGGCGAGCTGGCGGTGCACCTTCCGCGAGTCGGTCTCGGTGTAAACTCTCTCAAGGCCCTCCCGGATCAGCAAATTCTTCAGGAACGCGACGTCCTCGGCATGATGATCGACCACCAGAACACTCATCCCTGCATGCGCTCCAGTGGCCGACTCATGCGTTCCTCCTAGCCGTGGCAGCACTGCGGTTGAGCAAGGTCAGCAACTCAAGCCCATTCCCAACGCGCCCCGAGGTCCCGGACCTCGCGCGCATGATCAACTCCACGGCCATCCCGTTCCCCCTTATGAACAACTGCCCAAAGACCCTGTCCACGTTTTGCTCCTGCGAACGCTAACACCATCAAGATCGGCGAGACGCCTACATGAGAACCGCCTAGCGGTCTCACATCTGAATCACCGTACGGGTGTGGGGTGACTGGCCAGGGTTGGTCGGCCAGGGTTGAAGTCGACAACGCGGCTTCCTGTCGACGATTTCGCACACGGCAGTCCACAGCCATCTACAAGATGATCGGCTCATACCGGCTCTTCGCAAACGACGGTGTAGGAGTGGCGGGTTCGTGAGCGTGATCCAGGGTGGCGGCGCGGCCCTTTTCGGGACCGACGAGCACGTCGAGGTCGAAGCCACCTGGGCCATCTACCAAGCCATGATCCCCGCCTACCGCAACCCCGACCGCAACCGCGGCCGCGAGCTCGCGGCCGCCTGATCGACTCCATCAGCCACGGCGTCCCCACCGCCCTGAGCGAGGTCGTCACGCTCGGACGGACTCTGGCCAAGCGGGCCGGCGATGTCCTGGCCTACTTCGACCGACCCCACACCAGCAACGGGCCGACGGAGGCCATCAACGGCCGCCTCGAACACCTCCGCGGCACCGCCCTCGGCTTCCGCAACCTGACCAACTATGTCGCTAGATCACTCCTCGAGACAGGCGGCTTCAGACCCCAACTGCACCGTCGATTGTGATGAGCCAGATTTGCCTTTCGGAGACCGTATTGTGAGGTGCGTGAGAATTTCCCTGTCCCGTTCGCTTCTGTTGTGGTCGTTGGTCGTCTCCCCGTTGGTTGTTGATCTGGACCGGTGTAGCGGACTTTGAACCGGCCCCGGGGTCTCTATGATTGTCCCGAAGCTTCGGTGTTCCTTCTTGGCCTCTTGGCGCCGTGCAGCGAACCTCCCGGAAAGTTCCCCGCGGGGAACTCGTGGGGAACTTTCGAAGTCCCAGACGGCTCCTTCTGCCCGCTTCGTCACCGGGTGAGAGTAGCACCAAACGCACTCCGTAACACCTAGTCAGCGACCGATTAGCCCGCCCTGTCAGTCCCCGCGTATGGTGGTCCAGCCGAGTCCATTCGCTGATTCAAGTCCAGTTAGGCCCGCCCTGCAAACCCCGCGCGGCTAGGGGATACGCAATATCTACCCAATGCTGGGGAACTTGTGGGGTAGCAGTTGACTCCGGCTCTGGCTGTTGGATCTTGAATTCACTTTGTGCCTTGGTCGTCCACAGTCCCCGCCCGGCGACCTATAAACCCCCTTCCCCAGTGGGGACGAGAGCTCTTGCCGGTGGGCCCAACTGGATTTTGCTAGGGAAGGCCACTCGTCGTCACTGGGCGGCGGCGCCCCGGCCCCGCGCGCCTCCACCTCGCGGCAGCAGGATCTCGAGCGTGGCTCCGTGGTTGGGGCCGTCGCTGTGGGCGGTGATGGTGCCGCCGTGTGCGTCGATGATTGCTTTGCTGATCGTGAGGCCGATGCCGGAGCCGGAGCGGTCCCGGTCGCGGGCGGTGTCTCCGCGGTAGAAGCGTTCGAAGACGTGGGGCAGCTGGTCGGGCAAGATGCCTTCGCCCGTGTCGGTGATGGTGATGGCGACCTCATCGGGTGCGGGGCGCGTGGTGATCGTGACGCGTCCGCCCGACGGTGTGTGGCGGAGCGCGTTGGTGAGCAGGTTGCCGAGTACCTGTCCGATGCGGGCGCTGTCGACGTCCACGTTCAGCCCAGGTTCGGGCGCCACCTCGACGACGAGGTCGACGCCCTTGTCGGCGTACCGGGCCCGGACGCTGTCCGTGGTTGTGGTGATCAGCTCCTGGACCTGGTGGAGCTGCCGGTCGAGGCGCAGTCGACCTTCTTCGGCGCGGGAGACGTCGTCGATGTCTTCGGCGAGCCGGGCAAGCCGGTCAGTCTGGGCAGTGAGAACATTTCGTGTGTCGGCGTTGAGGTCGGTGATGCCGTCGTAGAGGCCCTCGTGGTACAGGGTGAGAGTCGCGATAGGGGTTCGTAGTTCGTGGGCGAGATCGGTCAGCAGTCGTCGGCGGGTGGCCTCGACATCGTCGAGCCGTACAGCCATGGTGTTGAACGCGGCCGCGAACGTGTCCAGCTCCGATCCGCCCCCGACGGCACGGACCCTGTGGGAGTAGTGGCCGCGCGACAGCTCGCGTGCGCCATCGGTGAGCTCGTTCAGGGACCGCCGCAGCGGACGGCTCACCAGCCAGGTCACGACCATCGCACACACCAGTGAGGTGAGCAGCGCGACACCGAGCACCACGGTGTTGGCCTCGCGATAGGCGAGCTCGATGTGGCCCAGCTCAGGAGAGTTGGCGGTATCTCCGGACTGGAGGAGGTGGTCGTGGAAGATCTGGGGGCCGACGATCGAGGCGATCAGGCCGGCGGTCAGGACGCTGGCTACGAGGACGATCATCTGGCCCAGCATGAGTCTGCCGGCCAGGGTCTCGCGTACCCACCGGATGATGCTCACCCCGGGCCCATCCGGTAGCCGACGCCACGGACGGTCCGTACGTACCGTGGGGTGTTTGAGTCGTCGCCGAGCTTGTGGCGTAGGTGGGCGACGTGGACGTCGACGATGTGGTCGTCGCCGACCCAGCCTTCGCCCCACACCTCGTCGAGGATCTGCTGGCGGGAGAACGCGAGCTTGGGTCGGGCCGCGAGGGTGGCGAGGATGTCGAACTCGGTGGGGGTGAGGTCGATGAGGGCTCCCGCGACGTGGACCTCGCGTCCGGCGGCGTCGACCCTGAGGTCGCCGAACACCCGGGCGGGCTGTTCGACGTGCGGCGTGGTGCCGGTGGGGGTGCGCGGGCGGCGGAGAACGGTGTGGACGCGGGCCACGAGCTCGCGTGCGCTGAAGGGCTTGGTGATGTAGTCGTCGGCCCCGACGGACAGGCCGATGAGCTTGTCGAGCTCGTCCTGGCGCGCGGTGACCATGATGATGTAGCAGTCGCTGAAGGTACGGATCTGGCGGCAGACCTCCACGCCGTCCATCCCGGGCAGGCCGAGGTCGAGGATCACGACGTCGGGCGCGTGCTCGAGCGCCGCCGCGACAGCGTCGGGGCCCGTGTGGGCCAGACGGGTCTGGTAACCGTCGCGGGACAGATAGGCCGCGATCATCCCTGCCAGCGGCTTCTCGTCGTCGACGACCAGGATCTGCGCCCCGGCTTCGGCACGTTCCGTAGTCACCCGCACAGTGTCCCCCGCGTCGGCCCTCGTCTCCGCTCTGGGCGCGCTCTGACCTGGGCATCTTGACCGAACCTGAACGAAGAAGAGACGGGCTCGCTACCTGGAACGGCGAGAGTCGGGAACACCTGCTCGTACGACCAGCGAAGGGAGCGAACGGTGGACAGCGCCGGCGGATATGCCAGTTGGGTGACGTGGCTGGTCGTGCTTGTCGGTACCGCAGCCTTCTGGGTGGTCGTCTTCCTCGCGGTACGTGCCCTGCTTGCTGGTCGGAACGTCACTCCTTCGCCCGGGGCGGACCAACCCCGATTTCCCGATCCTCAGGAGCCAACATGAGCCCGAACCTCCCGTACGCACCGGAGTCGTCTCGCGATCCCGTTCAGTACGCCAACTATCCCCCGACGGACGCTGCCGACCGCGCCGTGCTCGCCGAGGCGCCCGAGACAGGCCCGACTCCTGAGTCGCACAAGGGGCATCACTGGATGCACCTGCTGATGTGCGCCCCGATGCTGCTCGTCGTGGGCTACCTGCTGCTGACGGGAAGGGCCGGCGGAGGATCGATCTTCTACGCGGTGGGCTGCATGGCCATGATGGGCGTGATGATGGTGGTGATCGGGAGGATGGGCCGCGGGCCGGGCGACGACCGCTCGGGACCCCGGCGCTGAGTGCTGAAACCCCGCCCTGCCAAGGGACAATCCAGAACCGGGGCGCGGCAGTGCGCCGGGCATAGGGTCCCGATCTTGACGCTGAGAGGAAAACGATGACCACCGAGGCAACTGGGGCTCGCTCGCAAACGACCGTCTTGCATGTGGGAGGCCTGCACTGGGCTGGCTCCGCCGCGAGTGTCGAACACGCCCTTAAGGCCCGTCGGGGCGTGATCGGTGTTGAAGCCAACGCGCTCTCCCAGACCGCCACGGTCACGTTCGATCCGACACTCACGAGCCTGGACGAGTTGCAGACGTGGATACGGGAATGCGGATACCACTGCGCCGGCGAGTCAGTCCCGACGCACGTGTGCGCCCCGGCTGAGCAGCCGCCTGTGGCCATGGGCCACGGACCCGACCACAGCGGTCGCACTCCGGAACATACCCCCGCACAAGCGGAGATCCATCCGGGTGAACACGACCATGGTGAGCATCCTGGTCACCCGGCCGCGGCGATGTCCCCTCATGACGCGATGGGTCACGGTGGTCATGCCGGCATGTCGATGGCGGCGATGGCCGCTGACATGCGCAACAGGTTCGTCACCGCGGCGGTCCTTTCGGTGCCGATCACGCTGTACTCGCCGATGGGCCGGGACCTGCTGGGGTTCGGTCTGCCGGCACCGTTCGGGCTGAGAGATGACGTGTTCGCCCTGGTCCTGTCGCTGCCGGTCGTCTTCTACGCGGGCTGGATCTTCTTCGACGGTGCGGTTCGGGCATTGCGGAACAAGACCCTGGACATGATGGTGCTGGTCGCGGTCGCGATCGCCGCGGGGTGGTTGTACAGCCTGTACGTGACCCTCACCGGCGGCGGCGAGGTGTTCTACGAGGCCGCTGCCGTACTGACCACGTTCGTTCTACTGGGTCACTGGTTCGAGATGCGCGCGCGTGGAGGCGCCAACGACGCCATCCGTACGCTGCTCGACCTGGCTCCGGCCAAAGCCACTGTCATCCGCGACGGTGCCGAGGTCGAGATCCCGACCAGCGAGGTCCTGGTCGGCGACCTCGTGCTCGTACGTCCCGGCTCGAAGATCCCGGTGGACGGCCGCGTCCGCGAAGGACAGTCGGACGTGGACGAGTCGATGGTGACCGGCGAGTCCCTGCCGGTCGCCAAGGATCCGGGCTTTGAGGTGATCGGCGCATCCATCAACACGACCGGCACGCTGCGGGTCGAGGCCACGAAAGTGGGTGCGGACACGGCCCTGGCCCAGATCGTGGCCCTGGTGCAGCAGGCGCAGAACTCGAAGGCGCCCGGACAGCGACTCGCCGACAGGGCGGCGTTCTGGCTGGTCCTGGTCGCCATCATCGGCGGGCTGGCGACATTCGTGGTCTGGTGGCTGACGGGCTCGTCGGTGCAGACGGCGCTGCTGTTCGCTATCACGGTGGTCGTGATCACCTGCCCGGACGCGCTGGGTCTGGCCACACCGACGGCGATCATGGTGGGCACCGGACTGGGCGCCAAGCGGGGAGTCCTGTTCAAGAACGCCACCGCACTGGAGACCTCGGCCCGCATCGACACCGTCGTGATGGACAAGACCGGCACCCTGACCAAGGGCCAACCCGAGGTGACCCAGATCCACCCCATCGGCGCCGATCCCCAGCTGGCCCTCGTCGCTGCCGTCGAGCGAGAGTCCGAACACCCGCTCGCCGCAGCCGTTGTTGCGTACGCCCTCGCGCAGGGCGTCTCCGTCCGCTCCGCTGACGGCTTCCTCAACGTCCCGGGCCAGGGCGCGACCGCCACGGTCGACGGGCATCGGGTCGCCGTGGGTAACCGACGGCTGATGGAGACGGAAGGTATCGACCTCACCACTGCAGGAGCGGTCCACGACCAGATCGCTGACGCGGGCCAGACGGCCGTGTTCGCGGCCGTGGACGGACAGCTGACGGCGATCATCGGTCTGGCTGATGCACCCCGCGACACCTCCGCAGCCGCCGTCGGGGCCTTGCACGAGCAGAACGTGCGTGTCGTCATGCTCACCGGCGACAACCGGGCGACGGCCGATCGCATCGCGGCGCAGCTGGGTATCGACACGGTCATCGCGGACGTGCTGCCCGGCGACAAGGCCGCCCAGATCGCCAGCCTGCAGCAGGCCGGCCACACTGTCGCGATGGTCGGCGACGGCGTCAACGACGCTCCCGCCCTGGCCGAGGCCGACCTGGGGATCGCCATCGGAACCGGCACTGACGTCGCCATCGAAACCGCGGACCTCGTCCTGATGCGGTCGGACCCGCTGGACGTCCCCACCGCTCTCGCGATCGGGCGTGGGACGTTGAGGAAGATGCGACAGAACCTGGGGTGGGCGGTCGGCTACAACACCATCGCCCTGCCCATCGCAGCCGGCGTGTTCGCCGCTTGGGGACTCACCCTCAGGCCGGAGATCGCCGCACTGTCGATGTCGGGTTCGAGCATCATCGTCGCCATCAACGCTCTCCTGCTCAAGCGGCTGCGGCTTCCCGCAGTGGTTCTCGAAAAGACGACTTCCCACTGATCGGACCGACCCCAGAGCGTCGTCCACCACCGCGCGTTCGGTAGAGAACGACACCGAATCTTGACGATGCCTACACGGGTCTGAACATCTCCTCGCGCGAACCTTCAAGGGTGAACACTTCCCAGCTCGCGCAGGCAGACGCGGGCACGCACGCGACAGCGCTTCCGACTGTCACAGTCCTGGTGACGACTGGCTGCCACTACTGCGAGGACGCACGAGGCGAGCTCTCGACCCGAGCCGAGCGCGGCGAGCTCGAACTCGTCGTTGTACCCATCGAGTCGGAGCGTGGCCAGGCGCTGCAGTCAGCCCATCGTCCAGGCATGTTCCCGCTCGTCCTGCTCGACGGGAAGCCGTTCAGCATCGGACGGCTACCTCGCCGGAAGCTGGACCGGGCCCTCGCGAGCCTCGAGGCCTGCTGATGGGCGCCGAGCTGCTGGGCACCGGGAGCGTACTCGCCGCGTTCTTCGCCGGGATGATCGCCTTGTTCGCGCCCTGCTGCATCGTCTTCCTGGCACCCTCGTACCTCGCGGCGGCCGTCAAGAACAACAAGTGGCGGCTGCTACCGCTCACCCTCGTCTTCGCCTCGGGCCTGGCCCTGGTCCTGGTACCGATCACGCTCGGAGCCAGCCTGATCGCGGGCGCCATCGCCAAGTACCACGGCCCCGTGTACTGGGCCGGCGGCCTGCTCATGATCGGCCTCGGCGTTCTGGCCCTGACGGGCACGATGTGGTCGATGCCGTCAGTCCTGCGAGCCCCCGACACCACACGCGCCGACTCGGCGACCTTCTTCAGCCTGGGCGTCTTCTCCGGCATCGCCTCCAGTTGCTGCGCCCCAGTCCTGGTCGGCGTGATGACTCTGTCGGCCCTGTCCGGCAACCCGTTCGGCGGGTTCCTGCTCGGCGTCGCGTTCGTCTTCGGCATGGTGATCCCGCTCCTGGTCATGGCCCTCGTCTGGGACGCTGCACACCTCAACGAACGGCGCTGGGGCAAGGCCAGGCCCGTCACCCTTCGCCTGGCTGGCCACACCCTGCGTACCAACACGGTCAACCTCGGCGTCGCGGCAGCCTTCCTCGCGATGGGCGTCGGGATCATCTCGCTGGCGCAGTCCCCGACCATGACCGGCACCGCGAACTGGTTCCAGCGGACCGCGGGCGACGGTGTGACCCAGTTCGCGAAGACGGTCCTCGCTTGGCTCGCCCCCATCCCCGAACCGGTTCTCGGGATCGGCCTCCTCCTACTGGCGGCGCTGTTCGTCTGGTTCACCCTGCGCAACCGCACACGCGCGACGCCACCATCCGACTCCGCTGACACCGATGCGATTACCGATCCGCAGCCCGACACCCACGACATCACCACCGACGACCACCTCGCACACAGGAACTGACCATGGCCACCAAGACAGAGAAGACCAACGCCCGACAGACCGAGCGCCTGCGACTCAAGCAGGAGCTCGCCCGTGCACAGGCCAAGAAGGCCAAGAAGCGACTGATCACTCGCATCAGCATCGGAGCAGGCGCCCTGATTGCCGCGATCCTGGTCAGCTATGGGCTGTGGAGCGCGCGTCCCACCGACAGCACCTCCGCGGTCCAGGCGCCTGTGTTCACCCTCAAGACCACGGCTGGTACGACTGTCTCCCTGTCCGACTACCGCGGCAAGACCGTCATCCTCTACTTCAACGAGGGAGCCGGCTGCGGCGCATGCACCCAGCAGATGGCCAGCATCGAGAAGAACCCCGGCTTCGCCGAGGCAGGCATCACCGTCCTGCCCATCGTGATGAACACCCGGGCCCAGATCCAGCCCGACCTGGACAGCATGGGGGTCAAGACGCCCTACCTCCTCGACGACGGGACCGTCTCCAAGGCCTACGACGTCCTCGGCAAGGGGATGCACGCCAACCTCCCCGGCCATGGCTTCGTACTCATCGACGGCAGCGGCATCGAACGCTGGCAAGCCGAATACCCCTCCATGTGGCTCGACCCCGCGGACCTGCTGAAGACCGCCAAGAGCAAGCTCTGAGCCTCTGCCCGCTTTGCACCCGCACCCATCGGAAGAGACATCCATGTTCGGCATGAAGAAGCAGTCATCCCCACGAGTCGTCGACGTCATCTGCGCCATGAAGATCGATCCCACGACCGCCGCCGCAACCCGCGAGCACGAGGGCACCACGTTCTACTTCTGCTCCAAGGGGTGCGCGAAGGACTTCGACTCCGACCCTGAGCGGTACGGACAGTCCTAGCCTCAACACTCCCGCAGCGGCCCGTCAGATCGACTGCCAGGTCGATCGAGTCGAAGTGGTTCGGTCCTAGGTTTCTCGCGCTGACCAGGAGGGCCGGCTAGGCGGGGAGGGCCTTGACCAGCTGGGTCTTGCCGAGCCTGGTCCGTTCGATCGCGGTCACGGCGACCACGTCGACCGCCACGGTCTGGATGGTGAGGTCGGCCAAGGCATCCAGGATGCGTCGACGGACCAGCTCCGGGTCCGCGGCGGGGGCGACGAGGCGAACCAGCAATCTGGACGGCTGCTGCTCGACCTGCCACCCGTTCGGCGCAACGGCCTCCAGAGTGTTGTGGAAGACGTTGGGGTGGACGCGGACCGGGCCGTGAAGCCCGGCCAGCGAGAGGGTGTCCTCGGTGCGGCCCTCTACTGCCTCGAGCAGCGCGAACGGCAGGCCGCACGCGCAGCGCTTCTCGGAGAGTCGGATGGAATCCGTCAGCTCGTAGCGGATCAGCGGCAGCGTTCGCGAGAAGAGCACGGTGACCAGAACCTTGTCAGCAGTGACGCCAACGGGGACGGGGCGATAGTCCTCGGTCACAGGCTCGACGATCACGAAGTCTTCGCACAGGTGCCATCCGCCCTGGGAGCACGTCGACGCAATGCTTGCGGTCTCGGTCGCTGCGTAGCTGTCGATCACGACAGATTCGCCCCAGGCCGCCTGTACGGCCTGTCTGGCGGGTGCGGTGAGCGGCTCGGACGCTGCGACGACCCTCGCGGGACGGATGTGGAGTCGGCCGTCGAGCTGGGCCTGTGCGAGAAGCCCGACCATCGACGCGTAGGCGACCAGCAGGTCCATGAGGGTTAGAAGAGGGCGAAGCCCAGCCCATCAGATCGCTCCCCGGGGACCAGATGAGGCCGATCCTCGTCAAGCTGTTCAGGGAGCCGATGGCGGCTCGCGCGAACGTCGCGGCGAGGATGGTCCCGACGGCAAGCGCGCCTAGGTCAGGCTGCTCGGGCCCCGCATGGTGCGCAAGATCTGGGCCGGGTTGAAGCACAAGCTCGAGCCGATACGAGCCTGCACCTTCTGATCCGCCGGGGATCCGGCGGCCTGTAGGTCGCCTGATCTAGTCTCAGGTGCCGATCAGATGGCGTGCTCCACCTGGCTTCGGAGGCTTTCTCCCCAGTGGGTGGCGCGTTGGAGTTCGCCGGCGCGGAGCGGTCCGTACTTGCCGGACACAACGAACCCTTCGCCCGGCTCCAGGAGGCGGTAGCCCTTCGTCTGGAGTGCTTTCGCGATCGTCGGGGCGGCCTTGCCGAACGGCCCGCGTACCTCGGTGTCGAACGCGGCGCAGGGCGCCGTCCCGGGAGCCAGCGTCTCCAGCCAGGACTGCAAAGAGGGATGGGACAGGTCGGGCGGCGGAGCGCCAGGCTCAGGACGAGCTGCGATGTCCGCGCGGATCCGGTCCGATGACATGTGGAACGCCAACACCGGTGCCCCCGCCACGATCAGGTCCGTACCGGCCAATACCTCGGGGGTCGCCTCTGCCGTTGACAGCGCCTGCGCTCCGTTCCCGATCCCCTCGGCGATGGCCCTCGCTATCGCCGCGGTGTTGCCCCACAGCGACTCGTACACGACAACAGCCTTCACCGCACGCCTCCTCAATCGTCGCCGTCCACACTATTCACCGCGCGGGGCGAATAGAGGCCCGACCGCCAGTCGGTGTCTGGCGGCGGCGCGGCATGAGGACTCATCGGCTGCCACACTGATCCATCAAGTCGAAGTCCCCCACCTGCGCCCAGCTGGCCGAACTCGCGCGCGCTGGTCCGGGCTACCCTTCGACATCCAGCTGGACCGCCATCGCTGTCGACATCGCTGGCCAGTTCGATAGCAGCGTGGTGCTCTTAACCTTCTCGCCATCGACGCACCCGGAACGCAAGTTCATGATGTCGGGAGCACGTTGTCGCTGTCGGCGATCCGATCGTCTCGTCGGTCGATCGGTCTTTGCGCTCCGCCGACCCGGGCATCCCACCGCGGAGCAAGAGAGACGACCTCTCCTCGACGGGACGAGGAGAGGGCGTCTTGGGGTTGGTGCGATCACCCGGCGCCGACGCGAGACGCAGAACGCCCCTCGACCTGGGGGACGAGGGGCGCCGGGTTCGGTTTGGGCTCCGAACTGTCTGCGACCCAGACACTACCTAGGGGACGATCCCAGGTGACATCCGGGGGTTTGCCGGTGCATCGACGGTGCTCCGACGAGAACGACAAGACGCCCTCGTCCGGCCTCGTGGGCAGGCGCGGGGGCCCCACGGCCACCATCCCCTCTGGCCCAGCTGTCCGACGGCACGGACCCGGCAGACCTGATCGCCGCCGGCAACAACACGGGCGGGCCTACTCATCGAGGAACGTTTCGCACATCTGCCCCCTGTCCGCCCCAGACGGCGAGAAACAGTGCGGAATGCACAGAGATGAGCCAGGATTGCCCGTGTGAGCAACTTCGATGACCTTGTTCAGCAGGGGCTCAGGGCCCGCCGCGCCGCGGAACGAGCCAACCAACGGGACGAGATGGAATTGGGCCACTTCGGCACCATCTTCGACACGACGCTCGTCCGGGTAGGAGCAGACGCAGTGCGATCCCTCGTCTCGAACAAGGTGCCCAGCACACCGGTGGGCTACATTCGGGAGCCGACCTTCATGGGTAACCCCAAGGTCGTCCGGACAGGCGAGTGCTGGGCATTCCCGAGGGGCCTGCACCTTCTCGGCGACGGGACCTGGTGGAAAGGCTTCCCCCAGACTATCCCTCACACCGCCAAGGGCATCTGGGGTCCGGTAGAACTGTTGACAAGCGAGATTCTGACGATCAGCGGTGGCGGCGCGCAGGGGTACTTCATTACCGGTGGCGGATACGGCGATGACATTCGCCTGTACTTCTGGGTGGTGGACGACACTGTGCTCGTGAATTCCGGCCTCTCGATGGAGTGGGCGCAGTCGTTCGACGTCTGGGTCGCACGCCATGTGGCTGAACTCCTCGACCAACCACGGCGCATTCAGCGCTGACCCTAGGGCTGCGGCATTTCGCAGATGCCGCGGGCGGCGGACGACCGCGGCGACGCAGTCAGGCGGCGAGGTCGATGCGCTTCGGGTACAGCCGGGTACTGGCCAGCCCGGGACGGAGCCGTCGCCGGCCCGTCGGCGTCCCGAGGGGGAACAGGTACCGGTGCACCCCCGCGTGCCGAAGGTGCCGCACACCGACCTGCTCGAGGGCTTCCGCGAGCCAGACGACGGGGTTCTCCCCGTATCGATCGGGGCCAGCGCCAGTGTCAACGAGGTTCATCACAATCGACGGTGTAGTCGGTTTCTGAATCCCCCCGTCTCGAGGCGTGATCTGGCGATGTAGTTGGTCAGATTCCGGAACCCGAGGGCGGTGCCGCGGAGGTGCTCGAGCCGGCCGTTGATCGCCTCCGTCGGCCCGTGGGGGTGCCGGGCCGGTCGAAGTAGGCCAAGATGCTCCACCTTGCCCGACATCTTGTATCGCGTAGCGGTACGCGTTACAGTCGATCTGTGATCGTCAGCTTCCGACACAAAGGCCTGGAGCGGCTGTACCACGAGGGCTCGAAGCGGGGCGTCCAGGCCGACCACGTCCCGAAACTGCTGCGCATCCTGTCGCTGCTCGACGTAGCCCAGACTGCCGAAGACCTCGCGATCCCGTCGTTCCGTACACACCAGCTCAAGGGCGATCTCGCCGGCCATTGGTCGATCTGGGTGAACGGAAACTGGCGGATCACGTTCAGATTCGTGGATGGCGACGTCGAGCTCGTCGACTATCAGGACTACCACTGAGGAGGGTGAGGACATGGTGATGAAGACTCCGGTACATCCCGGCGAGATCCTGCGCGAGGACGTCCTGGCCGACCTCGGGTTGAGCGTGGGTGAGGCGGCATCGCGGCTGGGCATCTCGAGGGTGACGTTGAGCCGGGTGCTTCATGGGCACGCTCGGGTCAGCCCGAACCTCGCCGTCCGGTTGGAGGAGGCCGGCGTCGGCACGGCACGTGCCTGGCTGGCGATGCAGTCGGCCCATGACCTAGCCGCCGAAAGGGCCGCCGGACTGCCGACGGTGCGCAAGCTAGATCCGGTCGCCTGACCAGCCGTGCAATTGCGAGACGTGAATCTCAGCCCTCGATACTGCACGGCTATTGCACGAGCCCGAAACCAGTGAGGTGTCACGCTATGTTTGGCCTTGTCAGGGGCATATTCTGAGAGCTCATGTGCCTGGTTCAAGTCCAGTTAGGCCCACCCTTGGAAACCCCGCGTGGCTAGGGGAAACGCGCTCCCAGCCGAGTCGCTCGGCCAAGTTCGTGCCCAATAGTGCCCAAGCTTCTCTCAAAGCAAGTACCCGATGCGCATCGTCCTCCACGGGTAGCAGTGACCCGGGATCTGGCCGCGTGGATCTGGATTTCACTTTGTGCGTTGGGTGTTCAGGGCCTGGGTCGCCAGCGTCCACGTAATTGGGGTGCGCTTCAGGCTCCCCGGAGTGCAACGTCGGGCGGTCACGATCAGGCTGCCGATGGTCGATCGTGAACACCGTTCCGACGTCGCCGCTGCGATCCAGGTCTTGGCGCAAGACTGGATCCGCGAGCCTCATTGTTGTTACCCCAAAGTTACCCCGTCGGGAAGCCGGAAACCCCCGTCCTTGTGGGGACAAGGCTTCTTGCTGGTGGGCCTCACTGGACTTGACCAGGCCGCCTGGTCGGGCCCGGCATCTCATGTGGAGAGCGGGACTCTGACTGACGCGTTGAAGGACTCGGATTGCGCGACGCGTCAGCAAAGGCGACGACGACCAGACCCACAATGCCGACCACGACGGCCGACCAATGAGTCGGATCGAGGAAGACGAAAGCCCACGTTAAGGCAGTGTCCGTCAGCGGCGCGTAGGCGTACCAGCCGAATGCAGCCTCCGATCTGGGAACCAGCAGCAGAACCGCGACCCTGACCAGAAAGAGCACACTCCCGCCTACGAGCAGGAGCCCTGCACGACGTTGTGGCGACGCTGTGAGCGCAGCGCCAAGGGTCTGTCGTCGGAAGACCTAGACGGCCAGCGGCATAGGACCGCGCAACGCCGTGCCGCGCTGCCGGACAGCGGCTACCGATTGTCTCGGATGGTGAGTTGCCGAGGTTCGCGAGCTGTGACCGAGATTCCTCAACCTCCCCGCCGTGATGCAGGTTATGGCTCGCTGAGAGGTCTGCGTCCCGTCAGCGAGAGGTCACCTGTGATCCGGCCGGGAGCAGATACGGCTCCAGCACGAGGCGCAGGAGCCGTTCGCCGTCAGCCGTCTCAACAGAGGTCCCGGACAGCTCGCCCACGGCCAGCCACGTCTCGGCGATCACCCACAACGCCTGGATGAGGTCGGCCATGCCTTGGTCGTTGAGGGGCCGGAGGACACCGGTCGACCGCCACCGTCGAGCCAGGGCATCGAAAGTTGCGGTTCGTCGGCCCCACACCGTGCGGTACTCAGCGGCCAGGAGTGGATCGCTGTGGAGCAACCCGAGAAGCTCGCGACCCAGGAACGCGTAGCGATGAGACAGGGCCGCACCGGCCGCCAATCGCCTCAGGAGTTCCCCTGGGGTCACGTCCACAAGGTTGGCCTCGGCGGCACTCCACATCTCTTCGTACGCTCCTGCGAAGCCCGCGTACAGCTCCCGGATGATCTCGTCCTTATCGCTGAACCAGTAGTACAGGTTGCCGGGGCTGATGCCGGCATGGGCGGCGACATGGTTGGTGGTCACCGCCGAAGTCCCGCGCTCGTTGAACAGCTCCAGAGCCGCATCCAGGATCCGGTCACGCGTTCGACGCGCGCTGCTGGTGGTCGGGGTGCGCAACATGCTTAGAGCATAAGCACTACTTAGCTGGTATCGACAACCCGATGCCGGCGGGCGGAGGGCACACCGCAGCACCGATCCGCTTCGATCACATCACGGGCCCACGACCTCACAGGTCTAATTAGAGTTTCGACTCTAATTAGAGTAAGATCACTAATCAGATCGAGACGCTTCCCCACACGGCGCCCCTGATCCTCCCTACCCAGTCAACGAAGGAGTGCCACCGTGGCGAAGCAGTCGAGCAAGGAAACCCGGCCCACCACATCGAGTCCCGAGATGGTGCCCGGACCGCGGCTGGGTCGCCGCGGCTTCCTGGGAATGGTCGGAGTCGGCACGTTGGCCGTGGCCGGCGTCGGCGGCTTGACCTGGAAGGCTGTCGACGGCGGGGTCTTCGCCACGGGAACCGGCCCGGCCTACGCCGCCTGGGACGCACTCGACGCGCCGGGCGACGGCACCCTCGCCCTGGTCAGCGCGGCGGTCTTGGCCGCCAACGCCCACAACACCCAGCCCTGGCTCTTCCGGGTGAGCCCTACCCGCATCGACTTGTTCGCGGACATGACCCGCACCATCGGTGCCATGGACCCCCTGCGGCGCGAGCTGGACATCAGCCTGGGGTGTGCGCTGGAGAACCTGGTCCTTGCCGGCCCTGCCCACGGCGCCGCAACCACAGTGACCCTACTGCCCGAGCCGAGCGACCCGACCCACATCGCCCGCATCGACCTGAGCGCGACAGATGCTGCCGCGTCACCGCTGTACGCCGCCATCGCGCATCGCCACACGAACCGGGGGGCGTACGACACCTCCCGGCCCGTGGCCCAGGCACAGCTCGACGCGCTGGGCGCCCTCGTAGACGCTCCCGGTCTCGGGCTCGTGTGGTTCACCCGCGACGCCGAAAAGGCCGCCTTCGGCGAACTCACCCTGCGCGCCACCGAGGCGATCATCGCGGACCGGCAGCAGTCGACCGACGACTACGTCTGGTACCGCAGCAGCTGGGACGAGATCCAGACGAAGAAGGACGGCATCACCATCGACCCGTCCGGCCAGACGCCGCTGATCCGGGCCCTGTCGAAGATCGTCCCGGTCACCCAGCAGCAGAACAACGACGGGTGGCTCAAGGGGATGCGCACGATCCAGGTCCCGACAGCGGCCGCGTTCGGTGCCATCGTGGTCCGCAACCCGGCCGACCGCAGCTACCGACTGGCCGCTGGACGCGCCTGGCAGCGCTTGCACCTCTCCGCGACCGACGAGGGCCTGGCCGTGCAGCCGCTGTGCCAGGTCCCCGAACGCATCGACCGCGAGACGTCCGCCGGACTGCCGGCCGACTTCACGCCCGCGATGTCCGCGCTGCTGCCGTCGGGGACTCACGCTGTCATGACGTTCCGGATCGGACACCCGACCATGACCGCGCTGCGCAGTCCCCGCCGGCCCGCGCACGACGTTGTGCTCTGACCCGACCACCCAAGCATGTTCCCCCGCGCCATCGGCCCGACCCAAGGAGACCGACCATGAACCCCACGCTAAGACGGCGTTGGCTCGCCGCCCTGACCGCGATACTCGCCGTCATGTACGCCACCGTTGGCGTCGCCGGACAAGGATCCGTGCGCCCCGCCGGCCTGCTCGGCGCCAGCGTGATCCTGGCCTCCCTCGCCCTTGCCCGCCGCTACCGCTGGCTCGCGATCACCCTGCTCGTGCTCGGCGTGGCCCCGCTGGTCGCGCTGACCTGGTGGAGCATCGGCACGCCCGCCATCGCCATCACCTGCCTCATCCTCGGCTGGCCCCGGCGGACCCACTCCATGATCGCCTCGAACGGACAGGAACCGACAGAACTTGGGACTGCGGCAGCCGCTCGGGTCCAGACAGATCCTGGCCAAGGGTTATCGCGGGTTGCTCGAGGTCGTCTTCTTCCGCCTCTTGCCGACACTGACGTCGGCCAGCAGCACGGGGGGCGCTGACCACCGGGGACGGTGCCGAACCTTTCGTAACGCGGCGGTCGCAGTCATCAGCGGGTATAACGAAGGCATGCTGAGCAACCACAAGTTCGGAGACACGGGACTCAACGTGTCGATCCTGGGACTGGGCGCGGGCCAGATCGGCATGACCGACGTCGCCGAAACCGCCGCGTCCGACGTGCTCAACGGCGCACTCGACCTGGGCGTCACGTTGATTGACACCGCAGCGAGTTACGGACTGAGTGAGGAACGGATCGGCCGACACCTTGGCCACCGGCGGGACGAGTTCGTGCTGTCAACCAAGGGCGGACAAGCTATCGACGGCTATCCCGACTGGTCGGCAGGCAGCCTGTCGGCAAGCATCGAGCAGTCGCTGCGGCGGACCCGCTCGGAACGCATCGATGTCTACTTTCTCCACTCCTGCCCAGTCGAGGTGCTCCGACGCGGAGACCTGCAGGACACCCTGGACCAAGCCGTTGCTGCCGGGAAGATCCGGATCGCTGGTTACAGCGGGGACAACGAGCACCTGGCGTTCGCCGTGGACTCCGGCCGGTTCGCCGCCATCGAGACCAGCATCAACATCGCCGACCAGTGGAACCTTCGCAACGTGGTCGGTCACGGGACTGACCTGGGCGTGATCGCAAAACGGCCCATCGCCAACGCGCCGTGGCGGTTCGCCGAAAGACCGATCGGGAACTACGCCGAGCTGTACTGGCAACGGCTGCGGGAGCTGCACCTCGATCCAAGGGACCTCGACTGGGCGGAGTTCGCACTGCGATTCAGCGCATACGCCCCCGGTGTGCATAGCGCCATCGTCGGCACGGCCAAGCTGGCGAACCTGCGCCGGAACGTCGAGGCCGCAAACCACGGGCCACTGCCCCCGGCAATGCTGACCGACATTGACCAAGCTTGGCAGCGCGTCGGATCCGATTGGCCCAGCTCAACCTGACCGCCAGAATCCTGTGGAACCCAGGGACGCCGGCTTCCCGAGGGTGAGCGGCAGGGCCATGCCCCTCAACCCGCTGTCTGCGCTAGCGGTCGAGGGGCGCCTCGGCTCGCGGTCGAAGGAGGGTCTCATCTGTCCCGGGTCCCGGCCCGATTCGGGGGCCGAGCGAGGGGGCGAACGTCTCCTCGAACAAGCGCTGTGAGCGCTCGAGCACGGGATCGTTCACCGTCTCGTGGGGAACCTCGGCAGCGTCATCCACGTTGCAGCGCGCGCTCGTCCCTGACAGCGCCCCCGATGTGAGCGTTCGACAAACGTCGTAGGTGGCGGTTCCTCTTCTCGCGGTCTCCACCGGCTGGCATGCGGTCGGCGAAGGTGATGGTGAACGCGTTGAGTGCGGGCCTCCATCTGGTGACCGCCATGTCTGGCCGGTGACATTCCGGACTCCCTGGCTGTTTGTGAACACCAGGGTTCGCCTCTCATTGGAACCATCCGGCCTGTTACGTAACTCACAGTTGCGTAACAGGCAGAACTCTGTTACGTTACGGATAGATCCGTAATTGAGAGTTGGTCCGCATGTCAGAAACGATGTTGGCGCCGCGCCGGCCCGGTGGTCGTGGTAGTGACCGTGGTCGCCCTCGGGACCCGGACATGGATCAGACGATCCTGCGCGCCACAGTCGAGCTTCTCTCCGAGGTCGGCTACGTCCGCGTGACCGTGGCGGACGTGGCTCGGCGGGCAGGGGTGAGCAAGCCCGCCATCTATCGCCGATGGTCGCAGAAGTCCCAGCTCGTCGTCGAGGCGATGGTGACCCAGATGCGCCTCGGCAAGGACAACGAGTCGGGGAGCGCCGCCAGCGACCTGCTTGCCCTCACCGAGCAGATGCTCAGCCTCTTGACCCTGACCCCGTTCGGACGGGTGCTCCCCGGTTTGGTGGCGGAGATGGCGGCTGACCCCGCGCTCGCCGCCAGCTACCGCGACCTGATCATCAAGCCGAACCAGCGGCAGTGGCGCGCTGCGGTCGAGCGAGGCATCGCCTCCGGCGAGCTCTCCCCGGAGACGGATGTGGACCTTGTGCTCAACACGCTCGCCGGACCCCTGTACTTCAGCCTCCTGATCACCGGCGACCCCATCGACCCCGGCTACGCCCGCGCCGCCGTCGACCTGGTCCTCGCCCGCTACGGCGCCGCCCCCAGCTGAGCACCCCGACCCACTCCTCCGATTCACACCGCAGCACCCGCACGGATCTTGCACGCCCACTT
>Ga0209539_1000320_pt1 | contig 28874 bp, 20 predicted proteins | sample BarGraNGADG00312_2_FD_184499 | JGI IMG/M metagenome (GOLD analysis project Ga0209539, IMG submission 184499) | Arctic peat soil microbial communities from Barrow, Alaska - Barrow Graham LP Ref core NGADG0011-312 (SPAdes) (version 2) | ecosystem: Environmental > Terrestrial > Soil > Wetlands >...
AGAGGTCGTCTTCACCAAAATATAATTTATTTCCTATTCTGATTTTCCGGGCCGGATCGACCAGAACATCCCACAATCGTTGTTCCCTGTTTAGTTCCCTTAATAAGAATACTTCTATTTCAGCACCTGTCTTTTCCTTATTCCCATATAACCTTGCCGGAAAAACCTTGGTATTATTGAAGACCAAAACATCCTTTTCATTAAAATATTCGGTAATATCCTTAAATATCTTGTGTTGCAGCTCTCCGCTTTTTCTGTTAACAACCAATAATCTCGATTCATCCCTTATTTCAGAAGGATAAAGGGCAATAAGCTCCTGTGGCAAATTGTACCTGAATTGCGATAGTTTCATAATAAATATATAATCATTGTAAATTAGAGAAGTCCGTTATACGTAATAATTTCTATTTTGTTTCAATTGAGTGTATTTTTTTTGTAAGATTCATTTGTTCGATATATTCCTTGAATTTTTCCATAGTCCAGCCATTTTTTACATGATACAAGCCTATTGCAGTCCTCTCCAGAGCTGATAAATAACTCCCGCTTTTCAATGCTTTTCCAAAATCCCTCGCAAAAGACCTTATATATGTTCCTTTACTGCATACCAGCCTGATTCTGACCTCAGGAATATCAAACGAGATTAATTCAATTTCTCTGAAAAAAACCGTGACAGGTTCAAGTTCCTTATGTACACCTTTCCTGGCATATTCGTAGGCTCTTTTGCCTGCAATCAGCTTGGCAGAATACATAGGTGGAAGCTGTTTCTGTTCGCCTAAAAAGCTGACCAGGACCTTTTTCACTAATTCTTCCGTAATATGATCGGTTGGATATTGATTATCGGTCTCAGTTTCAAGATCGAAAGAAGGGGTTGTTTCTCCCAGATGAAATGTTGCCAGGTATTCTTTATCAAGATCGCGGAATGTATCAATTGTTTTTGTTGCTTTCCCTGTGCAAATTATCATTAATCCGCTAGCCAGGGGATCGAGTGTTCCGGCATGACCAACCTTGATTTTTTTTATACCAAGAGTGGATCTTATTATTATACTGATTTTATTAACAAGGTCAAAGGAAGTCCAATATAACGGCTTGTTAAATAATAATACTTCTCCTTCTTGAAAATTCATCTTGCTAAATTTAAATCACTGCCTGTGGCCAGAAGTATCAATATAATTACGCCGACAATTATCCTGTAATATCCGAAAACTTTAAATCCATGCTTGGTGAGAAATGATATAAACCCTTTTATTGCCAACATAGCTACCAAAAAGGCAACTACATTTCCAATTATTAATATTTTGATATGCTGGGGTTGTATCGATTTATACAATTTTATCATTTCATATGCCGATGCTGCAAACATTGTCGGTACAGCCAGAAAAAACGAAAATTCTGTTGCATTTTTGCGACTTAATTTTTGTGTCAATCCTCCTACAATTGTTGCAGCAGACCGGGAAACACCCGGAATCATAGCAATTGTTTGAAACAAACCGATTATAAGAGCTTTCGTGAAAGATATTTTTTGATTTTCTGATGGTTTATTAAACCACGAATCGATAAAGAGCAGAAAAACACCCCCGAGAACAAGTGAGATAGCTACGACCAAAACGCTCTCTAACATCTTGTCAATATATCCGCTAAGTAGAAAACCCAGAATTGCAGCGGGTAAAAAAGCAATAAACAATTTTAAATAAAAATCAAAAGTTTGAAAAAATCTTTTCCAATATAAAATGATAACCGATAATATAGCACCAAATTGGATATTTACGGTGAAAAGCTTAACGAAACTATCGGGTTCGATACCAAGTAGCTTTTGGGTTATAATCATATGTCCTGTTGAAGAAATAGGTAAAAACTCAGTTATTCCTTCGACGATGGCTATAATAATGGCTTGAAATATATGCATAATTCAGATATTATTTGACCCGATAATATTATCCCTGAAGTTGATTCAGTATCAATTAGAAAGTTCTATTTGAAAATTGTTTTATTATTCTTTAGGCTTTTTCATAATTGCCCAGATTTCGAATATAAAGCCTGCCAGAACAACTATCGGAGCAAGTGTAATTCTCCGGAAGCTGAAAATATTGTCACTGAATTTATCCGGACTTGAAGATTTGCCACCAAGCATCAGTAAGAATCCTATTACTATTATTGCGAATCCAATCGCCAGTAATTTGTAGTTTTCGCGGCCAAGGGCAAAATTTAGTTTTTCCTTATTCTCGTTTTTTGTACTCATAATAAATCAATAATAAAGTTTGTCTTCAGAAATACTCAGATACCTGTTAACGGAGAAAAATGTAGAAATAATATTAATCAAAACGCCGGTTACTATAATTGAAACTCCAAGCAGGATTAAAAGGTAAGTGCTCTCAAAGCTAAACATCAGGAGGAATTCTTTCTCAATTAAATACAGCAGTCCCATTAATAAGCTCATTGCAACGAGTGCCGCGAGCAATCCATGAATAGCGCTCTGAACAAGAAATGGCCGTCGTATGAATGCCCTGGTTGCCCCAACGAGCTGCATAGTCCGTATCAGGAACCTTTTGGAATATATCGATAGTCTGATTGTATTGTTGATGATTGTCAGTGCAATGAGAAAGAGGAATGTACTTATTACAAGAAGAAACAGACTGATCTTCTTAACGTTTTCGTTAATCAGAAAAAGCAATGATTCCTCATAAGTGACCTCCTTTACAAAAGGATACTCCAGAACATATTTTTCAATTTTTGCCACGCTATCGGGACTGGTAAAACCTGCATAAAGATATACGTCAATTGATGGGGGTAGCGGATTATCACCAAGAAAATTAATAAAATCTTCCCCAAGATCTTTTTTCATTTTTATTGCAGCAGCATCTTTTGAAATATATTCTGTAGATTTTACATAAGCTTTGGCATCAAGGTCCTTCTGCAGCATCCTGATATCAGGTTCTTTTGCCCCGTCATCAAGCCAGATGGAGAATGAGAGGCTTTCCCTCAAATAATCCGACAATTCCCTGGCATTTATAAGAACAAGGCCCAGAACTCCAAGAAGAAAAAGAACCAGGGAGACACTGAACACCAGTGTCAGATAGGAACTTCTCAGCCTTGTCTTGGTATATCCCGACTCTTTATTCTTCACACTTTTTTGCTTTTATCTTATTCCACAATAGTAACCCACCCGAATGGATCCGGCTCATCCCCATTCTGAATGGAGGTAAGTTTATTGTAAAGTTTCATGGTTTCAGAACCCGGCTTTCCATCTTTACAATATTCATAAATTTTATTTTTCTCCGGATCAAATATCTTGCCAATAGGGCTGATTACTGCTGCTGTACCACAGGCTCCGGCTTCAACAAAGGAAGAAAGCTCTTCAACAGGAACCTGCCGCCGTTCAGTTTTCATGCCCAGGCTCCCGGCTATTTCGATCAGACTCATATTAGTAATTGAATTCAATATAGATTCCGATTTTGGTGTAATATATATATTATCTCTAATTCCGAAGAAATTTGCAGGTCCACATTCATCAATATATTTCTTTTCTTTTGCATCAAGGAAGATGGTATTGGAATATCCGCCATCACGTGCAGCGATAATAGCCCTCATACTGGCAGCATAGTTCCCACCCACTTTATAAATTCCTGTACCCAATGGAGCAGCCCTGTCTACATCCCTGCATATCAACATGTTTACAGGCTTTATTCCATCCTTGAAATAGGGACCTACAGGTGTAACAAATACCAGAAATGTATATTCCGATGCCGGTTTCACGCCAACTTCAGCACCACTGCCAAACAATAGCGGTCTTATATATAAAGTTGCACCAGATCCATAAGGCGGAACAAATTTCTTATTCAAATGAATTACTTTAAATAATGCCTCCCTGAACATATTAACTGGAAAAGCTGCCATTTTAATACCATCTGCAGAAGCGATCAGTCTTTTTGCATTTTCCTCCCAGCGGAATAACCTGATCTTCCCGTCGTTCCCCATATATGCTTTAAGTCCTTCAAATGCCTCCTGACCATAATGTAGTCCTGTTGCAGCTATGTGAATATCAATATATTCTGAATCAGAAACCTCCAGTTTACCCCATTTCCCATTTCTATAGACACAACGGATATTATAATCTGTTTTCATGTAACCGAATGGCAGGCATCCCCAATCGAACTTTTCCATAAATACCGGGTATTAAAATATGCCGGTAAAAGTACATTTTAAAAACATATTTTAAACACTTTTCTACATGAAATTAGATTATTCATTGTACTCCTGAAGTCCGGAGATCTGGTCCTCTAAAGGAACACTCCTGAGAAGTCTGGCAGTTACTGTAAGAAATTCATGATTTGATAATTGTTTCCGCTGAATCTCAATCCATGCCTTGCTGTCAGAATGTTTGCCGTATTCTGTTCTCTCACGTAATAACTTATCTGTAAGCTTCATATAATCAACTCGCCCTAGATAATCGTACATGGCATCATGAAGAATATTATCAACAAGAGATTCCTGAATATCAGCAAAGGAGTTTCGTATGATATTATTTGTTGATTCAATATTTTTCTGATTAAAGCCATATCCCGGAAGGATCTCCTCAACCAGGCGCAATGAAGCTTCCATCGGTTTATCATAATCTGAGATGAATCCTGTAAACAGAAATACTGATGCAAGTTTAAGGTTAATAAATTCTTCATCCGGCAGGTTCTCAGCTTTGGAAAGTATTTCCACCTGATTGGTGATATTTTTTACCATTACTGAATTGTGAAAATACAGGTTTGGCGGAGCTTCATCATCAAACATCTTGATTATCATTTCTTCAATATCCTGTAGTTTGATCATTTGCATTTTAACCACAAATTTTCTGTTAGGGCCGCCATTTTCATCGACTAAATCAGGTACAATCCCATTAACAAAATACATTTCAAGCTCTCCTTTGTACTTGACAGGCATTTTTCCACGGTATTCACATGAGAAAAAATCCTTTACAAATTCAAATGTTGTACCAGAGATATTTATTTTACCGGCTTCACCCGAAGATTCCATTCTGCTCGCAATATTCACTGTATCTCCCCATATATCGTATGATAGTTTCTTCTGTCCGACAACACCGGCAACTACCGTCCCGGTATGAATGCCAATTCTTATATCCCAGAACTTCATCCCTTCCAGTTCTGATGTTTCCTTCAGTTTATTCATGTAAGCTTTCATTTCAAGTGCTGCAAGAATTACCTCAACAGGGTTAGTACGGTTCTTCTCAGGTATTCCTCCAGCACACATATACGCATCACCGATTGTTTTAATTTTTTCAATTCCAAACTTTTCAACGACCGAGTCAAAATGGAAAAAGAATTTATCAAGCTCATCTATTAAAATTTCAGGGTTGGTCTCTTCAGCGATTTTTGTGAAACCCTGAATATCTGAGAAAAGAACAGTAACAAAATTATATTTGATCTTTGTAGCCTTCCCCTTTTCCATTATCTCATTCGCCGTATTTTTCGGAAGTACATTTGCAAGTAATGTTTCTGATTTTTCTTTTTCAATTATCAGATCTTCCGTTCTCTTATTGATTATCTGCTCAAGCATATATAGTTTACGAGCAAACCTGAGATTAAGATGATCGTATAAAAACCAGATTATCAGGGAGAACAATATAATATAAAGTATTATTGCAAGTCGTGAAAAGTACCACAGAGGTAACACTCTCATAGAGAGCAAAGAGATCTCTCCTCCACTATTACCCGAGTTTATGTATCTTATTTTAAACAGGTATTTTCCGGCAGGAAGATTTGTGTAGCTCGTAAAACTAATGCGCTTCCATCTGCTCCATGCTTTGTCAAATCCTACAAGGAAAAACTGATAATCGATACTGTCTGCCGGCTGCAACTCAAATGTGATGTTATTATTCCGGTAGTTCAGAACAAAATTATGTACGAGTTCCGGATTCAGTATATGAGTACTGTCTGAAGTATATATTACAGAATCCCCATTCACCAGAATTCGCTTTATTGAGGGTGTCACTTCTGAATCATAGGATGTTTGTGCTACAGAAGCTTTCACAAGGATTGAAATCAAAATAATCCCAAAAAGAAAATTCAACCTTACGAAATAAGACATAAACAATAATCTTGCTTTTTATTAATCCAAATGTAGCACTTATAAAAATCAGGTCAAAAGGAAAGCTCAATTTTGAGTACTTTCGCTGATTAAAAGAATATGATGTCCATGACATTAGTTTTTGCTTCGAATAATGAACACAAAATAAGAGAAATCAAGAGTCTTCTGGGTAATAGTTTCAAGCTCTTAAGTCTCAGTGATATCAATATCAGAGAGGATATTCCTGAGAAGGAAGCTCTTATTGAAGGTAATGCACTCTCCAAAGCCAGGTACGTTTTTAATTGTACGGGAATGGATGTTTTTGCCGACGACACCGGTCTGGAAATAGCTGCCTTAAATGGATTGCCCGGAGTACATTCAGCCAGGTTTGCCGGTGAGAATAAGGATTCATCTGCAAATATCGACAAAGTGTTATCTATGCTTGACCGTTCACAAAACAGAAAAGCCAGGTTCAGAACAGTAATTGCTCTGATCCTGGAGAAGAAAGAGTATCTTTTTGAAGGAATAGTAAACGGGACAATTATAAGTGAAAGGAGAGGTACTAAAGGTTTTGGATATGACCCGATTTTTGTAGCTGAGGGAGAAACATGCACATTTGCGGAAATGGAGCTTGCCGAAAAAAACAGTGTTTCTCACAGGGCAAGAGCATTTGAAAAACTAAGGGAGTTTTTAGTTCAGCATCAGGTTCCGGACAATAAAGAAGTGATTTAATTGTTTAAGCTTCTGATGAAAAGAATATTGACCATACAACTTTTTTTTCTGGTTTTTATTAATTTACCAGGACAAACACCGGTTGGATCATGGTCAGATCATCTTGTTTATAATACCACAGATTGCGTTGCTGCAGGTACTGATGAAGTTTTTGCCTCAACCGGCTCATCAATAATTGTATATAACAAAGCATTTGCCGAACTTAAGAAAATGTCACGCATTAATGGGCTTACTGAAACAGGAATAAGCACAATAAACTGGTCAGAAGAGAATAAAACACTTATAATTGCCTATTCTACTACAAATGTTGATCTGCTTAAAAACAATATCATTTACAATATACCTGATATCAGCAGAAAATATATTCCCGGAAAGAAAGAAATAAATAAAATACGGACTAACGGCAAGTATGCCTATATGGCATCCAGTTTCGGAATTGTTGTCGTGGATCTTAACAAGAATGAGATTTACGATACATGGAAACCGGGAACCGGGTCAGATAACACGGAAGTGCGGGATATTGCTTTCGGGAAGGGTAAAATTTATGCAGCCACAGAGATAGGAGTATATTCTGCCGATCTTACAAATACCGGATTGTCTTATTTCGGAAACTGGAACCTTGTCAATATCCTTCCAAACCCGATAGGAAATTATACTTCAGTAATTTTCTCGGGAAATAAATTGTATGCAAACCTGTCAGATCCTTTTTCCGGAGGTGATCAGGTTTTTGTTATGGATGATGTCAGTTCTTTGTTTTCATTCACATCAGGTGTTTATAACAAATCCTTCGATCCGGCCCCTGATGGATTTACAATCTCTTCCCGGAATTCAGTAAGATATTATAATCAAAATGGATCGCTAATAAATACTATTTCATCATATGGATGGGGAGTCCCCAATATTGCTAATGCAGTAGCTGATAATGGAGATATCTGGATCGCAGATCATAATTCAGGTCTTGTCAGAGGTGAAAATATGATGGTATTCTCAGCCTTAACTGTTCCCGGACCTGTATCCAATAATGCTTTTAGTATTGTTTCACAAAATGGAAAAACAGTAATCTGCGGGGGGGGCACCGATGTTTCCTGGAATAACCAGGGGAGTTCTCTGCAGGTTTCCATTCATGAAAATAATAGTTGGATTTCCCTCCCGTCAGGTACAATTATTGACCCAATGAGATCGCTTACCGATCCGGATAATAACAGTCACATGTTTGTATCAACCTGGGGCGGAGGATTACTTGAATACCAAAATAACAACCTGGTAAAACAGTACATTGAGTCAAATTCTCCATTACAGACAATAATCCCGGGCCAACACTATGTCAGAGTATGTGGTCTGGCAATGGATAAATCAAAAAATCTCTGGCTGACTCAAACAGAGGTTCCAGGCAGTATTAAAGTTTTAAAACCAGATGGAAGCTGGATTGTAAATCCTATAACAATTGATGCCCCTACAATAGGAGATATCATTATTACCAAAACAGGTCAAAAATGGATCGTGCTGCCAAGGGGATATGGGCTGTTTGTTCTGGATGATAACAATACTCCGGATGTTTTCAATGATGACAAATATAAGAAAATGCTCGTGCAGGATATTGAAAATCAGCCAATTTCATTTGTATATTCAATTGCCGAGGATCTTGACGGCAATATATGGGTTGGTACAGATCAGGGGCCACTTATCTATTACAATCCTGAAAAAGTATTTGATATTGATCTGAAAGCCAGCCGTATAAAAACATCCAGGAATGACGGGACAAACCAGGCTGATTATGTACTGAAGACTGAAACAATTACCTCAATTGCGGTTGACGGAGCCAACAGAAAATGGCTTGGCACAGCCAGTTCCGGAGCTTACCTTCTTTCTTCTGACGGTACTACGCGAATAAAAAATTTCAACGAACAAAACAGCCCGATCCTTTCTAATTCTATTGTGACTATTGCAGTAGATAATAAAACAGGAGAGGTATGGTTCGGAACCATAAAAGGAGTTCAGTCTTTCAGAGGTGACGCCACATCAGGAGAAGAAAAATTTAAAAATGTACATACTTTCCCGAATCCGGTCAGAGAAGATTTTACGGGGAATGTTACCATTACCGGACTTATGAAGGATTCACAGATCAGGATAACAGATATAAGTGGTAACCTGGTTTATAAAACAGTATCTGACGGGGGGCAGGCTACATGGGATCTGAATACCTATACCGGACGGCGTGTTGCTACAGGAGTTTATCTTGTTTTTTGTGCGAGCAACGATGGTACACAATCGTATGTTACGAAAATGCTGGTAATAAAATAACTGTCTTCTTGCCTCTTCCCCCTCGCCTCCTTCTCCCAAGAGAGAAGGGGGTAACTAAAAGTTAGCAATGTTCTTAGTCCCTCTCCCTTGGGAGAGGGATTTAGGGAGAGGTAAAAGGAAGCAAAGGGGTAACAGATAATTAATCTATTAAATTATCTTACTCGGTTATCAGGCTTTGTATTCTTTCAATCTGTAATTGTTTATTTACCTCCCTCAGACTTCTGGCCGTTTTGGTAAAATACTGGTGTCCGGATATGAATTTAACCTGTATCTTGTTCCAGTCGTTTAAGGAGCCCATTTTATTCTGTGCCTTGAGCTCTTCATAAAGGGTGTTTGAAACCGGGATGAAATCGCTACGTCCCAGGTAATCAAGATCAGAATCGCATATTATGTTTTCAAGAAGGTTTGTTGGTCGTGGTGGTAATTTGGTTGACATTATTAATGCACAAATCCTTTCAATCTGTTCAGGAGTATAACTGAACTGGGGAAGCATCTCCATTGCGATTTGTGTTCCGTAATATTCATGGTTATCGTAAGCAATTGTATGTCCGGCATCATGAAATAGACCGGCTGTTTTCAATAACAGTATCTCCTCATCGGAACAACCCTCACCCCAACCTATCAGTTCAACCTCCGTAACTACATCAACAGTGTGTTTTACATTGTGATAAAAAAGGTGACCAGGCAGATCCATTTCGAGTTTATCTAAAATAATCTCCTGGATATCAGTAAACTGGATAAGACCGAATTTTATTCCGAATGATTTATTAGGTGTGACTCCATTACCGTCGACCGAAAATTCAGGTTTCAACCCTCTCACTTTATACATCTGGAGATCATCTTTGTATTTGACCGGGAGCTTACCAAAGTATTCGCAATCAAAAAACTCTTTTATAAGTTCATAGGTCATAACTGAAATCAGAATCGTTCCGTTATCAGAAACTCCCTCCACCCTGCTGGCCGTATTTACTGTATCTCCTTTAATGTCGTAGTTAAGTTTCTTTCTACCCGAAATTGCGGCGGTTACAGGACCTGAATGAATGCCAATCTTTAAATCCCAGATCCTGTTATTGTTCCCTCTCTTCTTTATTTCAAATTTTTCAAGAAAATCCCTCATCGCTACTGCAGCCATGACCACATCGACAGGATTTGTTATGTTTTTGACCGGTATTCCTCCGGCACACATATAGGTATCGCCAATTGTTTTGATCTTTTCAATTTTATACTTTGCGACAATGGTTTCAAATTCAAAAAAAATCTCATCAAGCTCATCCATAATAATTGAAGAATTGATTCCCTCAATAAGCTTGGAGAAACCGTGGATATCTGCGAACAGGACTGTCGCCATATTGAATTTAAGCGACCTCTCTCTTCTTTCTCCTTCATCAGTCTCCTTCAAACCTTCCGGTGATATCTTTTCATAAAGAGCCTTAATCTTATCATAATCCCTGATCAGCTTTTCATTCATCTTCTCCAGATTCTTGATATGTTCCTCAAGTTCCTGGTTCTGCTTAACAAGCCGGGCAATCCTTTTTAATAACTCTTCATTATCAGTTACTGGCATAACAGAATTGATTGATCAGTAAATATAATAAATTTGTAACTAAAATGCCGATAATTTGGAAGGAGTTTGGAGTGAGCTAGAGTTTGGAGTGCCTATAGTTAAAATTATACCTAATAAAGCCAATTCCAGATACTTTAGGCACTCTAGGCACTTTAGGCACTTTTTATTCTTTGACTGACTAACCTCTTAGAAGCCATGCTTGAAAAAACCAGGGGAATAATACTTCATCAGATTAAATATACTGATTCAGGTATTGTAGCTCAGATGTATACAAGAAAATTCGGAAGGCAATCATTCCTGATAAAAGGGATGAGAAACAGGAAAACAGGAAAACATAGTATCCTTTTTCAACCGATGTTCATCCTTGATCTGGAGATGAACTATAAGGCTTCTCATGAAATGCAGATCCTGAAAGAGTTTTCGGTTTCATTCACCCCTTATGATATTTATTCCAATATTAAAAAAAGCTGCGTTGCAATTTTTCTTGGAGAAGTTTTAACCTCAGTTCTTAAAGAGGAAAGCCCTCATGATGAGATGTTTGACTTTATAGAAGAATCTATAATATACTTCGACAGTTGCAAAGCAGGTTATGCAAATTTCCATATAGCTTTTCTGGCCGGCCTCAGCAGCTTTCTTGGATTCGAACCGGGTCAGCGGTTAAATAAGGAGGATATATTTTTTGACATGATAAATGGCATTTTTGTTCCCATACCTCCGGTTCATGGCAATTATGCAAACGAGGAAATATCAGGTATTCTTGCTGATTTTTTTATGGCCTCTTATGACATCATTGTCCGGATATCCCTTAACGGGAACCTGCGGAATGAAGTTCTTGAAACACTTGTCAGATTCTATTCACTTCATCTTCCGGGCCTTAAAAAGATCAGATCACTTGAGGTTCTTAAAGATGTTTTCAACTGATTCATTTGTCTCCATGCTGATGTTTTTTATCTATCTTTAAATGTCAAACTGAGAAGATAATGGCGATTATTCCCTCTATAATTAACCGGCTGAATATAAAGCGTATAAATCAGATTGATCAATTTAAAAAGTATCCTTTTGAAACACAGCAGGAGACATTATACCAGCTTATTGTAAAAGCTGCGTCAACTGAATGGGGAATAAAATACGGCTACTCATCCATTACTTCAATACGGGAATATCAATCGAGAATCCCGGTGCAAACATATGAGGATATAATTCCATATGTTGAGAGACTTCGTAAAGGAGAACCTGATCTCCTTTGGCCAGGTGAAATAAAATGGTTTGCAAAATCTTCGGGTACCACTTCATCAAAAAGCAAGTTCATTCCGATGAGCCGCGAAGCTCTTGAAGATTGTCACTACAGGGCCGGAAAAGATATCCTTGTTATTTATACTTCGCAGAGACCCGACACACGCATATTCTCAGGCAAGAGCCTGACACTGGGAGGAAGTCACAGAATGAATCAATTCAGCAATGATTCTTTATATGGCGATCTTTCTGCTATACTTATTGAAAATGCTCCATTCTGGGTTGATATAATCAGAACACCAAAACAAAAAATTGCCCTTCTTGAAGATTTTGAAGAAAAGCTAAACCTGATAACAAAATCTACGGTTAATGAAAATGTCACCAGTATTTCGGGAGTTCCATCGTGGTATCTTGTTTTAATAAAGCAGATACTCTCCTTCACCGGAAAAAATAACCTCCTGGATGTCTGGCCCAACCTTGAGGTTTTTTTTCACGGAGGTATAAGCTTCACTCCCTATCGTGAACAATACAAAAAACTAATTGCAGGTGATCAGATGAATTATATGGAGACATACAATGCTTCGGAAGGATTTTTTGGAATACAGGATGATCCTTTGCGCAGTGATATGTTGCTTATGCTCGATTACGGAATTTTTTATGAGTTCATCCCGGTAGAAAAGATAAATTCTGAAAATCCTCCTGTTTATACTGTAACGGAAGTTGAGAGAGGTGTGAATTATGCGATTATCATTTCAACCAACGGAGGGCTCTGGAGATATATGATGGGAGATACAATAGTATTTACCTGCCTGAATCCCTACAGATTCATAATTTCGGGACGAACCAAACATTTTATTAATGTCTTTGGTGAAGAGGTGATTATTGACAATGCCGATAAAGCTCTTGAATCGGCCTGCAAAGTTACAGGAGCCGTGATCTCAGAATATACTGCCGGCCCCGTGTTTATGAGTGAGGTTTCAAAAGGATCTCATGAATGGATTATTGAATTCGAAAAAATTCCGTCAGATTTATCCTTGTTTATTGATTCGCTTGATAACTCCCTTAAGTCAATTAACTCAGATTATGAGGCCAAACGATTCAGGGACCTTAATCTTGTTTTACCTGTCGTCAGGCCGGTGCCCACCGGTACCTTTAATAAATGGTTAAAAACAAAAAATAAATTGGGGGGGCAAAATAAAGTACCACGGCTTTCCAATTCACGTGAATATATTGAGGACCTTTATAAGATAGCAGGTATCAGAATTGATTAAAGTTTACTAATTTTAGAGACTGTTAAATAAAATATTTGGACTTATGCACATAGCTATTGCAGGAAATATCGGATCGGGCAAGACAACACTGGCAGGGCTGCTTGCAAAACAATACGGATGGGTCGCTCACTACGAGGATGTTGATGACAACCCATATCTCAATGACTTTTATGAAGATATGCAGCGCTGGTCATTTAACCTGCAAATCTATTTTCTTAATTCCCGTTTCAGTCAGATACTGGAAATCAGAAAATCGGATAAAACAATTATACAGGACAGGACAATTTATGAAGATGCTTACATTTTCGCTCCTAACCTTCATTCGATGGGATTGATGTCGACACGTGACTTTGATAACTACTCCACCCTTTTTAAGATGATGAGCTCTCTTGTGAAACCTCCCGATTTGCTACTATACCTCAGAGCTTCTGTTCCCACACTTGTAAACCAGATCCAGAAACGTGGCCGGGAATATGAAAGCTCGATCCGAATTGATTATCTCAAAAGGTTAAATGAAAGGTACGAAGCATGGATGGAGACATATAATCTTGGTAAAGTTCTGATAATCGAAGCCGATCACTATAATTTCCCAAATAATAGGGACCATCTCAGCGAGGTAATTGATAAGATTAACGCAGAGCTTCACGGACTTTTTTAAAAAAGTATTTGACATTTAAACCTTAATTCTCTAACTTTACAATTCATGAACCTGCAATTCTGATGAAAGTGCTAACTTTTCTATTGTTTTAACAAATTTTAATCTATAATAATGAAAACAATCAAGTCATTATTAATCCTTGTTGCTGTATTCTTAATATCTGTCAACATCCTGGCCCAGGCTGATTTAACTAAGTCGGCTCCTATTGACCCCGAGATAAGATTCGGGAAACTTAAGAACGGATTGACCTACTTTATACGCAAAAACAATGAACCCGAAAAGAGGGCCAGCTTTTATATAATACAGAATGTTGGTGCAATTCTTGAAAATGATGATCAGAACGGTCTGGCACATTTTCTAGAGCATATGGCATTTAACGGAACTGAGCATTTCCCTGATAAAGGGATTATCAGCGGTCTTGAAAAACACGGTGTCGGATTTGGAAGCAATATTAATGCCTATACCTGGTTTGATGAGACTGTTTATAATCTTACAAACGTTCCGGTTGAGAGGGCCGATCTTATTGATACCTGCCTTCTTGTTCTTAACGACTGGTCCCATTATATTTCCCTTTCCGACAAAGAAATTGATCTGGAACGGGGAGTAATAGGAGAAGAATGGCGCACCTATAAAAATGCCAGCACACGAATGCTTTTTAACCAGGTATTGCCGGTGGTTCTAAAAGGTTCAAAATATGCCAAAAGAGATGTCATCGGAGATATTAATGTTATCAAAACATTCTCCTATAATACTTTACGGGATTTTTATCACACATGGTACCGTACCGACCTACAGGCAATCGCTGTAGTTGGAGATATAAATGTTGATGAGGTGGAATCAAAAATTATAGTTCTCTTTTCAAAGATACCTGCAGTCGAAAATCCTTCTGTCCGTTATTTTCCTGAAGTACCATATCATAAGGAAACATACTATATACTTGCTACAGATAAAGAAGCACCTCAGACAATAGTTTCAGTCATTGCTCTTCAAAAAAGTGTTCCACCAGAAGATAGAAATCTGAAATATTTGCGCGACAGTTATGTGATTTCACTGATGAACTCAATGATAAACACCAGGGTAAATGAGCTTCTTCAAAAGGCAAATCCTCCGTTCACAACCGGCACGGTAAACTATGGAAGTTACTATCCAAGAAAATATGATGCGTTTTCTATATCAGCCACAGCAAGAAAGAATGAAGAGGCAGTGGCGCTTGAGGCTATTTATTCTGAAGCCGAAAGAGCTAAAAGATTTGGTTTTAGCAAAGGAGAGCTTGACCGAGCAAAAGCAAGAAATCTTTCAAACCTTGAAAATACCTTCAAACAAAAAGACAAGATTTCAAATGATACTTATGTCAGATGGGTACAGAGTTATTTTCTTACCGGCGAACCTCCTACATCGGCAGATTTTGATCTTGCATTTTTTAAGCAGGTTATGGATGGAATTACGGCAGAAGAGGTCTCTGCGAGATTTAAAGAAGTGATGATTGATGAGAACAGGACGGTTATCATTCAGGGACTTGAAGGAAGCGATATTAAGCATCTTACAGAACAAGAGGCTCTGGATATTATTACTAAGGTGAAAAATTCTCAGCTGACACCTTATGAGGACAAAGCTTTAGGTGTATCTTTAATTAAAGGAGATATTAAAGGATCTAAAATAATCAAAACAGTTCCTCTTCCTCAGTTTGATGCAGTGGAATGGACCCTTGGAAACAATACAAAAGTTATTTATAAAAGAGCTAATTATGAAAAAGATAATGTTATCCTTTCTGCATTCAGCTTTGGAGGTATTTCCAAATTAGACAACAATCTTGTACTATCTGCAAATCTGATTTCAGCTATTGTTCCGATGTATGGAGTAGGTGATTATGACAACATTACATTGCAAAAAATGCTTGCCGGTAAAAAAGCCAGCATAACAGTCGGCCTGAGTGAGACTGCGGAATCGATAAGTGGATCATCTACACCAAAGGATTTTGAAACTATGATGCAACTATTATATCTGCGCCTTGCCCATCCCAGGTTTGACAAAGTGGCACACGATGCTATCATAGGAAGATTTGCCGGAATGATTGGCAATATGGAAAAAGATCCTAACAAGATAAAGAGCGATAGTATTTCATTAATCACGACCGGATATAACCCCAGAACACCAATACTGACTAAAGAAACAATTAGTAAAATAACCCTTGATGATATTCAAAAAATATATACCGACCGTTTCAACGGCGCAGACGAATTTACATTCTTTATTGTTGGAAATGTTGGTAAAGACACTGTAATGTCAATGGTTGAAAAATATATCGGATCTATGCCTGCAGCCGGACGTAATGAGACCTGGATCGATAGGAAAGTTGAACAACCAAAAGGAAAAATTACAAGGGAGATAAGCTTACCCCTTACCATACCCAAGTCAACTATCTTCATATCTTTTGCTGAGGATATGAAGTATAATCCATATAATTATCTTGGACTCGAGGTTATTAAGGGAATTCTAGATATTGTCTATACAGAAAAGGTAAGGGAAGATAAAGGTGGAACATATGGCGTTGGGGTATCACTGTCAGAACAGAAAAGACCCACACAGATTGCTGAAGGAATGATAACTTTTGATTGCGACCCTGCCCGTGCCAACGAACTGAAAGCAATAATTTACCAGGAACTGGATAATATTATGAATAACGGACCAACCCAGGTAAATCTTGATAAAGCAGTCAGCAACATTATTAAAACCAGGGAAGAAAATAAAATGCATAACTCATATTGGAGCAATATTTTAAGCAGATATTATAGCTATGGCATTAATTCCAACGATCCGGCAAACTACGAAAATATTCTTAAATCTTATAAAGTAAAGGATATTAAAAAGATTGCCCAACAAATGTTCAAAAAAGCAGATGTCGTTGACTTGATTTTCAAACCGGTAAAATAAGGTCAAGATTGAGGTTGAGGTTGAGGCTGAGCCCTTTACCTCAACCTTGTCTGTCCGTCCAAATTAAATCAAAGCAAGATGAATTCCACTAGACGAAATTTTATCAAAACTGCATCTGTTCTGGCTGCAGGAAGCGTAATCCCTTTTAGTGCCTTATCAAAGGCAAGGACAGGTGTTTCTCCAAATGATAAAATACAGGTAGGCCTCATCGGTGCAAATGGTATGGGCTTTACTGATCTGACTTCATTTTTGAAAAATCCTGAAATAGAATGTGTGGCATTATGTGACATAGATCGTAACGTATTAAACAGCCGTACTGATGCTTTGGTTAAACTTGGATTCCCAAAACCAAAGCTTTATGTTGATTACCGTAAGATGCTGGAGAACAAAGATATTGACGTGGCTATAATCGGTACACCTGACCACTGGCATTGTCTGATTCTTGTGGATGCACTTGAAGCTGGAAAACATGCTTATGTTGAAAAACCAATCGGAAATTCCATTGCCGAAATAAACATAATGCAAAAAGCTGTTAAAAAACACGGTAAGATTGTGCAGGTAGGCCAATGGCAAAGAAGCCAGCCGCATTTTGTTGATGCTGTAAACTATTTGAAATCAGGAAAACTTGGAAGGATCCGAACGTGCAAAGCGTGGTCGTATGTCGACTGGAAGGGTGCCGTTCCCAAAGTTCCTGATTCACCGGTTCCCGAAGGAGTTGATTATAATATGTGGCTCGGACCGGCTACAAAGCGCCCATTTAATAAAAACCGTTTCCATTTTACATTCAGATGGTATTGGGATTATGCCGGTGGGCTTATGACCGATTGGGGAGTGCATCTCATAGACTATATACTATATGGAATGGGAAAATCTGTGCCTGCATCCGTAATGGCTATCGGTGGCAAGTATGCCTTCCCTGATGATGCTATGGAGACTCCTGATACTATGACCGCGGTTTATGATTTCAAAGATTTTACTATGATCTGGGAACACACTATAGGTATTGGTCTCGGAAATTGGGAAAGACCTCACGGAATGTCATATATAGGTGAAAATGGCACTCTGGTTCTCGACCGGAACGGATGGGAGGTCATACCTGAAAAACAGAGAATTGAAGCCCTGCCGGTTCAGAAAAATTTTGGGGTAGGCCTTGATCTTCATGTTAAGAATTTCCTCGATTGTCTCAAAAATAACGCACCCCGGAAACTCAATGCCGATATAAATACTGGAAGGGACGTTGCTCTTGTAGCGCAAATGGGGAATATTGCATTCCGTACAGGAGAGAAGGTCAACTGGGATAACGAAAAACAATTGTTCCAAACCAGTTCGGCCAACAAGTTTATTATTCCAGAATATCACAATGGATGGACCTTGCCAAAGTATTAGGCCAAGCTGAATTTTATTCTTTGATTCTTGCTACTTTGAATTTACTGTTATAGGTATCGTATAAAATTCCCGTTTCCGAACAAATGGCAATCTTATATATCCCTGATGGTATATCTTCAGTTGTGAACTGACAATCTGCTGAAATTGTATCTCCCACATTCATTTTAGTTACGTTATCAGGAAGTACAAGGTTCTTTTTGGCTTCCCGATAACCATTTTTAATGAAATCAATCTGAAATACGACCGGTAATTCATTATGTTTAAAATTGATCATAAACGGGTAAGGATTGAATATCCTGAGATGAATTGAATTGATCCCGGTTCTTTCAAAAGAGTACAGATCATCGCTTAAAATAACACATTCCTTTTGCAGCGACTGAAAATCCTTATATACTCTTACAAAAACGGAGTCGCCATTGGATAATATTCTTTTAGTCAGGTTCTCCTTATAGTAATCCGTGAGAAAGTGTGGGACATATAATATCTCTTTACCATGGAGCTGTTCTTCAAAATTCCACAGGTCATACTGTGTTTTGCGATAATTAAGATTATCAAGCGAATGAGCGAATTTCCCGGTATAAAACGTATAGACTGACGGATGCTGATAAGAATTTGTGAAGACTACAGGACGGGTCCCCGCCAGGAGGCCTATTTCATTCGCCCATTTTTTGTTATTATGATATTCATTTTTTAGAAATGAAACAGGCAAAAAATCAACCATAAAAGCTATGCGTACGAATAATAAAACCGGAAAAACGAAAAAAGCGACCCACTTTACAAAACCCCTGATCCATGATTTGGTTTCAATATTATTAAACAATATTATTATCATTGGGACAGTTACAAGAGCTGTCCATTGGGGTTCTATGTGATAACGAAAACTGGCAATAAAAAAGAAACCAAAAAATCCGCTTACAATATAATAAAGAGCCTTGTCAAACCGATTTTCAGGCCTTACTTTTACTATTATCCATATTAATATCGGAATAATTAAAGGATTATGAAAAACCAGTTGACTCGCAAAATAATCCGGGACATGACTAAGATTAAAGCCTGAGACTCTGTCCACAAGATGGTATTTCAATGAAGGGAATCCATTGGAATATTGCCAGTAGAGATGCGGAATAAATAACAATACAGCCAGAATTGCAGCCATATAAAACCTGCCACTTTTTAATAACTTCAGATTTGATAGAATCACAATGATTATTAAAAGTCCGCCATGATATTTACTGTAAATCAGTGCAGCGATTGAAAAACCGAGGAAGAGAGTGTTTTGCCACGATTCATCGTCTAAAAACTTCTTATATGCAAAGAGAAAAACGGCAGTGAATAATATCAATGGCGCATCAGGAGTGGCAAAAAATCCATAAATATTTAAAACAGGAAGGATTGCTGCCAGCATGAAGAAAAAAAAGATGTTCTTTTTATTCTGTCTTTGTTCTTTTTCAGTGGTGGCCCAGATTATTGTTAAAGCAGCCAACTGGCTTAAAACAATAATAAGTCTGACTCCCAGTTCATTTTGAAATAACCGGTATCCAATCTTTATCATCAGGGCGATCATGGGAGGATGATCGAAAAAACCCCAGGCAAGGTACTTTGAATACATCCAGTAATAGGCTTCATCGTTGTTTAATGGGGTCAGCCGGGCCTGCACCAGGTTTAAAATTCCCCATAAGACAAGGAAAAGTGTGAAAGGATTTAAAAAATACTTATTGATTTTATTGTTCATTTTTCTGTCAGGATCGACTCAATTTTTATCAGCTCTTCATCACTAAAACTAAGATTATTAAGTGTCTTCAGATTATCATCCAGTTGTTCAATACTGCTTACACCGATAAGAACTGATGTTATCCTCGGGTCTTTTAGTAACCACGCTATCGCCATCTGTGCCAGTGATTGATTCCTAGCCGCAGCCATTTCATTAAGTTTCCCGGCTTTTAAAATTCTTTGCTGGGTTACATCTTCAATTTTTAAAAACCCAGTAGGTTTATATGCCCGTGAATCTTTTGGAATACCTTTCAGATACCTGTCAGTAAGCAGTCCCTGTGCCAGAGGGGAAAAAGGGATACATCCTATTCCGTTCTCTTCAAGAACCTCAAGCAGGGGCTGGTCGCGACCGGTCCCTACTTCGACCCATCTTTCAAACATTGAATATTTAGGTTGATGAATAAGACAATTAACATTCATCCCTTTCAGGATCTTTGCAGCCTTTTTTGTAAGATCAGCAGGATAGCTTGAAATCCCGGCATATAATGCTTTCCCCTGATGAACAGCCTGAGCGAGCGCCCCCATAGTCTCTTCAAGAGGAGTATCGGGATCGGGACGATGAGAATAGAATATATCTACATATTCCAGATTCATACGTTTAAGACTCTGGTCGAGACTGGAGAGAAGATATTTTCTTGAACCGAAATCTCCATAAGGGCCCGGCCACATTTCCCATCCGGCTTTTGTTGATATAATCATTTCATCACGCAAATAGCTGAAATCCTTTTTCAGGATTATTCCGAAGTTCTCCTCTGCTGATCCGGGTGGAGGACCATAATTATTTGCAAGGTCAAAATGAGTTATTCCTTCATCAAAGGCTCTCCACAAAATTTTGCGGAAATTTTCAAAAACATCAACAGATCCAAAATTATGCCATAGACCCAGTGAAATTTCAGGTAATCTGATGCCGCTTTTTCCACAGCGCCGGTAAGTCATTTTATCGTAACGCTCTTTTAAAGGATTATATATCATTTTATCAATTTAAAGTATAATTATATTACTGTTGATGAGGCTCTTTTATACTATTTCTTTAAGTTAATACTTTAGAATTTTCTCCGAAACAGAATATTCCTTTGTTTTTAGCACACATATATACAGACCACTTTGAACCGGAGCACCATTTTCTGAGCTTCCATGCCAAATGAGTGTCTGAGGGCCGGGCGCCTGTGTTTCATTTAAAAGAGTGCAGATTTTTTGCCCGGTTATCGAGAAGATTGAAACAGAAACTAAGCTTCCCCCGGATAAGGTATAGGAAATTGTTGTAGTATAACTCATTGGATTCGGTGTAACCTTCAATTTCAAATCAGAGTGATCCTTAGTTTGTTCAATTCCTAATATTCCTGACTCCCTGACAGTTGCAGTATCTTTATCAGTTACAATAATATTATCGAACCATAATTTGTTTCCGGCTGATACCGGATATTCTGTTGAAATTTCAAACCGGTCAATTGCTGTCCAGTCGAATTTTCCTGAAGGGTTATACCAGGTGTTATTATCCCAGGATCCGGATTCCCTGAAAGAGGAAAGTGGAATATGAAGATGATGCCACTTCCTGTCCCATGCGACGATATTCTCATCGATTGTAAAAGTCAATCGCCATGGATGATCTCCCGCTATCAACGACTTTGTATCAATAAACCTGATATCAAATTTTATACCCGGCAAATTTCCCCGTATCATAAAATCAATTGCATAACCACCAGCCAGCATCTTAGAGAGATCTTTATCGGGATTGAAGTCAAAAGCCAGCGAATTGTATTGACTGAAGTTACTCCAGGAAAGAGAGTATTTATCATTATTAGGAAGATCCGCTGAGTAAAAATTTATCTGGCCACTACTGTAACTTTGATCATAGATTTTGGGACCTATGAAATCAGAATAAATAATAAAACCAGTTGTATCAGGCTTAATTATAAGCGGAGTCTGAGGCGGTATATTCAAACCGAGTGATTGTAACAAAGGAATATTCAGATTATTCTCAAACAATTCATTCGAACCTTTTTTGAACAATCCAAAACTGCCTTTATAATCCCATGAAGTCCAGGGGATGCCATTGTCTTCAAGATATTGTTTTACGATACCATACCAATATGTCCTGTCATCATTCGGACTGTTCGGAATGAAAACTCCGAATTCCCCACAAAATAAATTTGCATTTCTGCTCTTCCTGAAGTTGATCGCATTATCGATCAGTTGCCTGACATTATTCACTGTACCATCATTCGGATAACTGTTTAAACTGCTTTCAATCCATGTACTCTTAAGACTGGCAGGGCAGGCAGGCATCCTGCCGGCATCGAATGGGAAAGGAACTCCGGCAAGTGGTTCCATTGACGGCACGACCCAGGTTGCACCCTGATGTGTAAACATAAAAGGGTCATAAAAATGAAAAGTATAAAGAAGGTTTGGATCAGAATAAAATGGAAGATTCTTAAGCTCCGTATATGAATTATAACCTGATCCGCCAACAACTATCGTATGCCTGTTGTCTTTTGTACGGATCGCATCAATTACCTGCCCTTGTATTGTACCCCATACAGAAGTCGTTATTCCATGGGGCTCATTTAATATTTCGTACAGGATATAATCAGACCTGTCTTTGTAATGAGCTGCCATTTGAGTCCAGACCTTTGTAAGAATATTACCTATTCCGGGGCTGGTATCGAGGTTAGGATCAAAAGAATGATTATCAATCATCAGGTAAATGTGAAGCTGTTCGCACCAGCTTACAACCGAATCCTGGAACGACAGATATAATGGGTCAAGGGTATATGCAGGACTGCCTGAAGTCATACTGTGCAGATTGACCGGTAACCTGATCACGTTACATCCAAGGCTTTTAATGTTAATGATGTCTTGTTTTGTAAATTTTGTAAACTGAATTTGCTGCGGACTATCTACCTGAAACCAGCCTGTAAGATTTACTCCGCGGCTGAATGGTGCCTGAGAATAAACAGCAAGGGGTAAAGAGCTAAATAAAATAATTATAAAATATGTAAAATTCCACCTCTTCGTCATAAAGTTATTTTTAACTTTTTTTGAGTCTTTCCCAGCTAAAAAGAGCACTGCTAAGATAGGGACAATTGTTATTTCAGGCTTCGTTTCCGAAAATTTTATCAGGAATTATTAAACCAAAATCAGTTCATCTTTATTATTACTGTTTTAATAATGTTTGCAACAAAAATCGTAGTTATTTACTTATAAACAACAATTATGAAAAAGATAAATTTAACATCAGCTTCTATGCTTCTCTTTTTTCTGTTTGCGACTAGCATAGCCTTTTCTCAATCCGCTTCGGAATACAAAGCAAAGATCGAAGCGCTCAACAAAGACATGGGGAAAAACATGATTGCCGGTAACAACGAAAAAAACCTGGCCCTGTACACCGAGGATGCCATTTCGTTGCCAAGTTATGAGCCACTTCAGGATGGGATAGCTGCTATCAGGAAAGCCAATGAAGATATGGCCAAGACGGGATGGAAATGCATCGCTTTTGAAACAACCACTTTAAAAGTTATTCCAAATGGAAACCTGATAACTGAAATAGGAACATATAAGATGAGCGGCTCTATGCCTAATATGGATAAGCCAATGGATGACCATGGCAAGTATCTTACTGTCTGGGAAAAGCAAAAAGACGGATCCCTGAAAATAAAAATTGAAACATGGAATTCAGATGTCGATCCGATGAGTATGATGAAGATGCTAGATCAGTCGAAAACAGATAAGAAAAACTAAACAACATATGATCTGAAGACACAAAAAAGCCTCGATATTGATAAATATCAAGGCTTTTTGTGTTTCTTCCAGGCTCCCCAGGTAAGACTCGAACTTACGACCCACGGATTAACAGTCCGTTGCTCTAACCAACTGAGCTACTGAGGAATAATTTTTATCCCTTTATAATTTTAGTCGTCCTTCGAATAAATCCCTACTTATAGGGACTGCTCTGTCCAACTGAATTATTGAGGAATAATTTCTAAATTACAAATCGTATTTAGAGTCGCAAAAATAAGGGCTTTTGCTGAATTAAGCAATATCTTTGGAGAAATTTTTTAAAATGAAGCGGATACTCGGAATAGGGAATGCACTGGTCGATGTTATGACGTTGATTGACAATGATAATATACTTGAAATATTTTCTTTACCAAAAGGCAGTATGCAGCTTGTCGATGGTGAAAAATCGTCGCTTATCAAATCAGGTACCAATAATTTTAAAAGAAATCTGGTTTCAGGAGGGTCTGCTGCCAATACAATCCACGGACTTGCAATGTTAGGTGTAAATACCGGGTTTATTGGATCTATTGGAAAGGATGACAACGGTGACTTTTTTGAAAAAGATATGAAGATCGCTGGTGTGAAAACTTTTCTGACTCGCCGTAATTCAGTTACAGGTACCGCAGTGGCTCTCATTTCTCCTGGTTCAGAAAGAACCTTTGCTACTCACCTGGGTGCAGCTGTTGAACTTGAATCAGATGACCTTAACCCTGATAATTTCAAAGACTATGATATTCTTTACCTGGAAGGGTATCTTATTATAAATAAAACCCTTGTCGAAAGAACCTGCAAAATTGCCAAAAATAACAACATGATAATAGCACTTGATCTTTCAAGCTATAATGTTGTAGAAGCCAAACTCGAGGATTTCAAAGAGATAATTGAAAAGTATGTAGATATAGTTTTCGCTAATGAAGATGAGGCAAAATCATTTACCGGTTTTGCACCCCAGGAGGCATTAGACAAACTTTCCATGTTATGTGATATTGCCGTAATTAAGATTGGCAGTAAGGGGTCTCTTGTAAAAAGGAATGAAGAAGTAATTAAAATCGGGACTATCCCGGTTCAGTGTATTGATACAACCGGTGCCGGCGATCTGTATTCTTCCGGATTCCTATATGGCTATGCAAACGGGCTGTCTCTTGAGAAGTGTGGATTGTTTGGTTCAATTCTGGCAGGCCATGTTATTGAAATCGTTGGTGCCAGAATGGATGAAATCCGATGGAAAAAGATAATGAAAATTCTGAAAGAAGAAATCCAATAAACAGAATGATCTTTTTGATTTCTCCTTTGTGGTACTTTGTGTTTTCCTTCGCGTCCCTTAGTGGTTAAATGGATTCTTTTACCAGATTACCGGCCGTTGTTCAACAGGTCTGAAAAGCTTATCTCCAGGTTTGATATCAGGAAAAGCACCATAAAATTCAGGCATGTTATATACCACACCGTTTATTCTGATCTTTGAAGGCGAATGTTCGTCAGTCTTAACTCTTTTCCTCAATTCTGCGTCTCTCATGTTATTTCTCCATACCTGTGCATAGGAGAGGAAGAATCGCTGGAAATTGGTAAATCCATCAATAGGTTTTGGTGTTTCCTTGCCTTCGAGAGATAACTTGTATGCATTATATGCCACTGTTGCACCGCCAAGATCTGCTATATTTTCCCCGAGTGTGTGTTTACCGTTAACAAATGTTGAATCGAGTACCTCATATTTGTTATATTGATCTATTAGCATAGCCGAATGAGCATCAAAAGCTTTTGAATCATCTTTTGTCCACCAGTCGCGCAAATTACCGTCCTTATCAAACTGTCGACCCATATTATCGAAACCGTGGGTCATTTCATGGCCGATTGCCATACCGATAGCACCGTAATTGATTGCATCATCGGCATCCATATTAAAGAAAGGCGGCTGAAGGATACCGGCCGGGAATACGATTTCATTCCTGTTGGGATTGTAATAAGCATTTACAGTCTGAGGGGTCATTCCCCATTCTGCAGGATCAACAGGTTTGCCAACTTTATTCATTGAATATCTGAATTCAAATGCCTGTGAATTCAATACATTTGAAACATATGACTGTGAGGATATTGACAAACCCGAATAGTCTCTCCACTTATCAGGATAGCCTACTTTCACTCCCATCTTATCGAGCTTGGCAAGTGCTTCATGCTTTGTCTGCTCGCCCATCCATGAGAGATTTTCAATCCTTTGTTTAAGGGATTTCTTAAGGTTCATAACAAGATCTGTCATTTTTTGCTTGGCAACAGGAGGGAAATATTTATTTACATACAACTGGCCAATTAATTCACCGAGAGAGTTACTTGTTACATCAAGAATGAGCTTCCATCGTGGTTCCATCTTTTCCTGACCTGAAAGTGTCCTGTTGTAGAAATCGAAGTTCTGGTCAACGAATTCCTTACTCAGATAACCGGCGGTACTGTTGATCAGTTGCCAGCGCAGAAAGGTTTTCCAGTCATCAACTGGCACTGTTTTCAACATGTTGTTCAGTTCAATCATGAAGCTGGGCTGATAAACATTGACCTCAGTTAATCCGGGATATCCGACTAGCGTAAAATACTCCTGCCAGTGAATGTCCGGGGCAAGCTTTTTCAAACCCTCGATGCTAACTTTATTATAGGTTTTCTGGGGATCCTGATTCTCAATATTCGTGAAGGATGCTTTGGCCAGCCGGGTCTCCATATTCATAACGGTTTCTGCATTCTTCACAGCTACTGAAGGTTCGTCTTTTAACAATTCAAACATTTTAGTTAAATGGATGAGATATTTTTCCCTTATCTTTTTGGTCGATTCATCGTTGTTGAAATAATAATCCCTGTCAGGTAACCCAATACCAGCCTGGTAACACTGAGCAATAACGCTTGTGCTGTTTTTCGAATCCTGATTTGAAAACAAATAGAAAAAAGGGCTGATCTGGTAAGTCTGGAAAAAAGCTCCGACAGACTGAATATCATTTATATTTTTGATCGATGCTATTTTGTCAAAAAACAGCTTCAGTGGAGTTATACCCATCTTTTCGATGGATAAAGTATCCATACCTGAGTTATAGAAAGTTCCGATTTTATCAGTATTGCTTCCTGGCTGTACATCTTTGGTAGCGGCGGCTTCCTCAATAATTGTCCTTATATCATGCCTGTTCTTTTCAATCAGTTCGTCAAATGATGATCGCAAATTCTTATCGGCCGGGATCGGATTGTTTTTCAACCATGTGCCAATAGCGTATGTATAAAAATCATCACCTGGTTTTACTGAAGTGTCCATGTTCTTCACATCAAAGGGAGGATACTTTTTTGGCTCTTCTGAACTTTTTTTGACAGTATTTGTGCAACCATACACTAAAGCCAATACAAGAATTCCAAAAACTAATTTTTTCATAAATTCAGTTTAATAATAAGTATTGAATAACGGCAATAATAATGATTTGTTCAGCCTAATTTTTATAATTGGCAGATTTCATCTAACCAAGGACAACCTTCACACTATGCTCTTTCCCATCTCCGAATACAGGTATCAGATTCGACTTATGTGCTAAACCATCAACTAATATTTCCTTTGTTCCTTTTGATTTTCCGTTTGGATTAACTACTTCAATCCGGTAGGTAGCTCCTCTGAATTTCCGTGTGGCTTTAAACCCTTTCCAGTCTGTTGGTATACATGGATCGATCAATAGTCCATCGTAATCAGGACGAATACCCAGTATATACTGTGTGATCGCATAGAAATTCCAGGAAGCCGTTCCCGTAAGCCATGAGTTTTTAGCTTCACCGGGCTTGAAAGCATCTTTCCCGGCTACCATCTGTGCATATACGTATGGTTCGGTCTTATGTAAATCGCTGATTTCTTCAAGATATGAAGGACATATTTTCCGGTAATACTCCCATGCACGGTTCCCGTTGCCAACAACTGTTTCCCCAATCATAATCCATGGATTATTGTGACAGAAAACACCGGCATTTTCTTTATAACCTGCAGGATAGGAAGATATTTCACCATATTCAATATAGTATTTCGTGAATGCAGGGTTATTAAGCACGATCCCGTATTTACTATCGAGCCGTTCTTTTACCGCGTTAAGTGCTTTAGTGCAGAGGCCTTCTTCTTTACCAATGCCGGCCATAGTGCACCATCCGTTCGATTCTATGAATATTTTAGCTTCTTCGTTTTCGTTACTCCCAATTTTGCGGCCATAATAGTCATAAGCTCTTATAAACCATTCTCCATCCCATCCATGTTTCTTTATGACATCGACCATCTTATCTACATGTTTTTGGACACGTTTTGCTTCATCATGCTTTCCCAGTCTATTACACAGATCAGCATAATCACGGCCATAAACCACGAACAGACCTGCTATCATTACAGACTCAGCTTTTGAACCTTCGGTTTTGTTTTCTGTGGTCTGGAATGATTCGTTGGGATCATTTGAGAAACAGTTCAGGTTAAGACAATCGTTCCAATCAGCCCGCCCAATGAGCGGAAGACCATGCGGACCAAGGTTGTTTACTACATGATCGAACGAAACGGTAAGGTGGTCGAACAGGCTTCGTGCCACAGATACGTCATTATCGAATGGTACAATTTCATCGAGGATTCCAAAATCACCTGTTTCTTTAATATAACTGACAGTACCAAGTATGAGCCACATTGGATCATCGTTGAATCCGCCGCCAATATCGTTATTACCACGTTTGTTAAGGGGCTGATACTGATGGTAGCAACCACCGTCCTGAAATTGGGTGGAAGCTATATCGATAATACGTTCGCGGGCACGTTCCGGAATCTGATGAACAAAACCTGTCAGATCCTGGTTGGAATCGCGAAAACCCATACCCCGTCCTATACCCGATTCGAAAAAGGAAGCAGAACGCGAGAAACAGAAGGTAATCATGCACTGGTACTGGTTCCAGATGTTCACCATCCGGTCAAGTTTGTCATCACCCGAGTTTACAGTGTAGATGCTTAACAGATTATCCCAGTATTTACGAAGATCGGCGAGTGCATTATCGACTTTAGTTGTGGTATTGAATTTAGCAAGGGTCTCTTTTGCCTTTTTCTTGTTGATAATATTTTTTGACTCCCATTTTTCATCCTCTTTATTTTCAACATATCCCAGGACGAAGATAAAATCTTTTGATTCACCCGGTTTAAGTTCCACTTCAATGC
>Ga0209539_1000322_pt1 | contig 28834 bp, 24 predicted proteins | sample BarGraNGADG00312_2_FD_184499 | JGI IMG/M metagenome (GOLD analysis project Ga0209539, IMG submission 184499) | Arctic peat soil microbial communities from Barrow, Alaska - Barrow Graham LP Ref core NGADG0011-312 (SPAdes) (version 2) | ecosystem: Environmental > Terrestrial > Soil > Wetlands >...
AGGTCAACAACATACTGCTGGATGTCGAGGAGGTGAGGGCTGCGTTGCCGATGGCCAGCTAGGTGAGCTGGTAGACTGGAGAAGGTTGGTGCGGTGAGAACTTACACCACTTGACGGGACGTGGCCTCCCAATCTTGAGATTTGTCACGCATGACAACTCCTCTCGGTTGTCGGCTCGGTGAAAGCTCGCAACGAATCAGCGTACCTGGAGAAGATAAACGATCCAGGATTCTGTCCTCAAAATCAAAGCATGGAGTTGTTTGTCAGTTAGTCCTGGCTCTAGTTCGTGGACACGATTGAGAAAACCAATGAACTTAACCAAAGCCGTAGTGTCCCAAACGGCAAACTCGATCAGCGGCTGGTGGTCGATCATCCTGCAAATGTACATGACTCTCGCTCTTCGCGTGGGTTTTCCATCATGAAGCATCTCTTCGTGGTCAGCGGGTACCCAGCCGACCACTTCCTTATCAGGAGCAAGTGTACGCAAGAAGTGACTCCAGAGTTCGCGCAGTGACACCAGAACGTGCCTTGCACGGTCTATGTTCTTGCTTTGCGCGGCGTCTTTCGCGCCCAGGTAGAGTTTGTAGAGTTCTGGATTGACCTCTCTCAACAGATCGGCACATATGGAAGTTGCTTGCTCTGTATCCGCGGCCAGCAAGATGTCGCACTCATCTATCTCCGCGTATGGCTTCACTGGAATACAAATTGCTTCCAGGGCATGGCCGGTGATATATAGTTCGCGAGTTGCTCCCAATATGGCTGCAGGCGGCAACCGCATCAAGTCAGATGGAGTCTGAATAGAGGCTGTCAGCCTGGAGTAACGCGATGCAAGACCATCAACGGCAGTTCCCAGCTTCGCAAGCGCCGTGCTTGCCACGCCAAATCCTCGAGCTGCGTCCTTAAAATCGATCTTGGAGAATATGCGCTCAGTGACTGTCAATTGGTAAGCAACATTGCCCATTGACAGCTTGGTTGCCGCCCGAAGCCGTTCGGTATCAACTTGGAGCCCGCTGAATTTATTACTCCCTGCATGGATGCCACTCGTATCCGGAATCAACTTTGCAGACGCACCAACAGTATCAATCAGTCTCAGGGCTTTCGCATTTGCATCGACGATTTCCCCCACAAGGGAAGTGGCGGACCCCGTGCGTTCCACTGCTTGAGCCATTTCGAGATGTTGCGCATAAACGGGCTTTAGGGCGCGATCCATCTGCTGGCTCAGGCTCACATAGGAAGGAGTGACCGTCCTACTCAAGCGATCCAATTCCGCTTGAAGCTTTGAGTAGGCTGGCGGGAAATCCCTAAGCTCCACAAGTATCCTGCTTATTATCAAGCCCCACTATTTCTTGCGGCGGTTGTATGGAGACTGGTTTGTCGGCTTCAAAGAGATGTTCTTCTCGCTTGCCTTCGAGCGGACTGCATCCACCGCTGTACTGGCCGGCAGCGCATGACTACACCGAGACGGCGGCACTTCTTCTCGACAGGGGAGCTGACGTGGACGCGCGGGACAAGTATGGCTACACCCCGCTGTACTGGGCGGCAGGCTATAGGATGGTGGCATTCCTCCTCGACATGGGAGCCGACGTGAATGCGCGGGACAAGAATGGCGGTACCCCGCTGCACAGGCGGGTATGGGAAGGCCAGACCGAGACGGCGGCACTCCTCCTCGACAGGGGAGCCGACGTGAATGCGCGGGACAAAAATGGCTGGACACCGCTGTACAGGGCGGTAAGGGAAGGCCAGACCGAGACGGCGGCACTCCTCAGACAGCGCGGCGGTGTTGAATAGCCTCTCGTGGGGGAAGAAGTTACAAAAGCAGGAGGTCCTGCGAGAGGCCAGGGATAAAGGCAAGTAGTCCTGGCGCCGGCGCATGGCGAAGGCCGCCCAGGGGTAGGGGGCAGGCCAGTGGTATTCTAGCGGCACAACCTAGTGGCAAAGGGGGAGCCATGCAGCGGCATTGCCTAACTAGCTTGGTCTAGCTATTAGTGCGTAGGTATTATCAATCCAGATAAGAACGCGAGAAACATTGTAAGAAGTCCAACCATTGTAAGAACAAGGCGATGAATATGACAGTCTTCGGAAAGTTGGAGAAAAAGGTGGATAGCCTTATCCAGGCTCTAACGCACAAGGATCGAAAGATTCGCAATGCGCCTGTCGAGAGACAGGTGGAGACGTTCATGGGAAAAGAAGTTGAAGATCTAAGACCTGATGAAGAAATAAGGATGGAAAGAGATGCAGCGGCTGGTGTTAGCCTTGGCAAGAACGTGGATGAGTTAGTTCGTGAGCTAATAGCTATCGGTAGCGATGGCAATTTCCTTGGCAACGGAGACGGGTTCGATTCAGATAGTAACAATCTAAGAGTGAGAGAAATTGGAAGAAAGCTATACGATTTAGGCGGACATCAACTAATGCTGGAAGCTTATTATAGGGTTGCCGTTGATCGTCAAGGCAATCGCAGGCTCGACCCCACAGGCGGGTCTATGGGAAGAACTCTGGAGGCTGCTTGGGAATATATTGGGAATTGGTTGCCATAGTAGTACCGTCATTACGGTGGGCTCTACTGATCCGATCCTCGATATTCTTGGTAAGATGACTGCTCTTACTCCAGTCGCGGATTTAGCTACTTTTTATGTTAGGACACTACTGGAAGAGGGTTATGAGTTCGTGCCGTCCCGTACAGGCCTGCTACTGAAATACAGACAGAATCGATATTTCGTGCGAGTTTCGAGTATTCCATTTCTTGTCTGCCGTTTAACATGCTTAAATATTTGTAGTCTCTAATGAATGCGAGCAAGCGGTGCAAGGCGAGAAACGGGGAGCGATTTCCAACATGAAAACGATTAAGGTGACGGGCGATGTGACGATCGACTGGATATTCATTAACCCAAAAGGCCCTCTTGCGAGCCAGATTGATTTCAATCAGAAGTGGGAGACACGTATCTCATGTCAGGAGATAGCGCAGGCGGGGGGCTCCGCCCTGCTGGCCCGGATTCTCGAGGAAATTGCGAACTCGTCCGGTTCCTTCAAAGTGGCCAAAGCTGAGATAGACCATAAAGCACTGCTCGAGCCCGGTTTCGGGGGGTACACACGTTCATTCATGTCATGGTCACCGTTCCCCAAGAAAAAGGGCTACAAGAGAGAGTACGCATGGCGAATAAGCGAGTTCTGGGGGGAAGCCCCCCGAACCGTTGATCTGAATACGAATCAAGACAACATCGAGGATGAAGACCTTCTCATAATCGATGATTCAAACCAGGGCTTCAGGGAAAATACCGAGAAATGGTCGCCGATATTGAACGGGGACAGAAAAGGCAAACCTATTATCCTCAAGATGTTCACGCCAATTTGTGAAGGTTCGCTGTGGGAAAATATTGCGGGCAATCACCCCGATGTGACAACCGCCATTGTCTCGTTGAGCGACCTTCGCAAAAGCAGGGCCCAGATCGGCTACGCGCTTTCCTGGGAGCAGATGTACTCTGAAGTCCTGTCGGCTGTGACCCGCCAGGATCTTCTGAAAGTAAGTCGAGTCATTGTGCTTCTTGGCACGGTAGGGGCAATTCTCGTCGAGCGCGGTGCCTCGAGCTGTCTCGTTTTCGATCCGTACTGCCAGGAGGGCGACTGGGAGAAGAAATACCCGGGGCAAATGGTCGGCTACTCCTCTTGCATGATGGCATCGATCGCGAACGAGATTATCTCCAACCCCGGCAAGCCGGATCTTGTCCCGGCGATGAAAAGAGGGCTCGGCGCCTGTCGCACCCTTCACCTTCAAGGCTTCGACGAGAGTGCGGAAGCCGGCTCCCTAAGATTGAGTTTTCCATATGGGGCAGTGGTCGAAACTCTCCTGAAAGATGAAGACGCTTTCGCCGACATCTGTATGTCATTCGCTGAGGACGCTCCCTCGAGCATTCTCGCGGCCACCATCACGGGTGATTTTGGTGACGTGGCCATGGACATCGCATTGCGCGGCCCTTCGAATGCGCTTTCGAGCGTACCGATCGAAAGAATAGGCAACTGGTCGTCTGTTGACAGGGACGAGATAGAAAGCATGCGCAGCGTGCAGAACATACTGTCCAAGTACGTGTCTCAATACTCGAGCGGCACGCGGCTGGAAAGACCTCTTTCCATTGCCGTCTTCGGGCCTCCCGGCTCGGGCAAATCGTTTGCCATCAAGCAGATGGCTAAAGCCCTGTTCCCCGATCAACTCAAAAAGATCGAGTTCAACCTTTCGCAACTTGATTCTCCACAAGAGCTGGGCAACGCTTTCCACCAGGTAAGGGACCTCGCGCTCGAGCAGCAGTTGCCTCTCGTTTTCTGGGATGAGTTTGACGCCGTGCTTGACGGTATGGAATTGGGGTGGCTGCGCTACTTCCTGGCGCCTATGCAGGACGGGGAGTTCAGGGAGGCCGGCGTATCCCATCCGGTCGGGCCGGCAATATTCGTATTCGCCGGCGGGACGTGCGACTCGATCGACGAATTCAAGCTGACCAGGGATGAGCAGTTCGAAAAACAGGCAAAGAAGAAGGACTTCATCAGCCGCCTGAAAGGATATGTAAACATACTCGGACCCAACCCCTTGAAAGGCGGCAAAGATTGCCTCTTCCCGCTGAGAAGAGCCCTGCTGCTGCGAGCGTTCCTGATGTCAAAAGCCGACAATCTCTTCGATGGCGATAATCTAACGATCGACGAGGGTGTGCTTCGGGCGTTTCTTATGATCGACGAATACCTGCACGGCGCGCGTTCGATGGAAGCGATAGTAGACACAAGCGCGATAACCGGAAAGGTCAGCTTCGAGCGCTCGTACCTGCCAGCGTCACATCAACTCGCGCTGCATGTTGACTCGAGCAAGTTCCTGGCGCTTATAGACAGCTAGCTCAATCGTACCGAGGTTTTTCGTGGCAAACGAACATGCACGCATAGTAAGGGTTGGGGTAACGGGTCACCGCTCTATTCCAGATGAGAGCGCCATCGCGCGCGCTGTAGACAAAGTCCTGGAACTGATCAGGGAAACGAGCTCATCTTCAGATGGCGCCCCTCCGGTTATCGAAGTAGTCTCACCGATCGCCGAAGGAGCAGACCGCATAGTCGCACACGCGGCGCTGAAAGATCAGGGCGCCAGGTTGCGTGTTCCCCTGCCGTTTCCAAAGGAAGATTACAAGAATGATTTCGAGACCGCGGAGTCCAGAGCCGATTTTGAAAACCTGCTCGAAAGAGCCTGCGAGGTCGTGGTCCTGCCAGCGACGCCGACCAGGAATGCAGGATATGAGCAGGTCGGCCACTATGTTCTAGATAACTGCGATGTCCTTATCGCGATCTGGGACGGCGAACCCTCTCGCGGACAAGGCGGCACCGCCGAGATAGTAGAAATTGCCCGAGCCATGGGCCGCAAGCTCTACTGGATACACACAAAGGAGCCGGGAACTTTTTCCGAGGAACCGGACATCACCCCCCGGAAGGATTGATTTTCTTCGCTCAAGCTCTCCTTCTCCCGCCTCTGTGCCGCAAACCGGTCCCCTCCCCTTTCCGAGAAGAGCCCTGGTTCCCTTCATTGGTGATAGCTTGAATTATTTGTCTAATCTGCTCGGCGCGGGGGATATATCCCGCGCTGTTTGCAATCTCGTATGCTTCTTTCGCAAGGGATAAGGCTTCTTCTGAGTGCCGCATTTGGTATAAGCAAGAAGTCTGATGTACAAGTGAAATGGCGGGCCACGTCCTGTCCAGTGGTGTAAGTTCTCATCGCACCAAACTTCTCCGGTCTGCCAGCTCACCTAGCTGGCCAGGGGCAACGCAGCCCTCACCTCCTCGACCTCTAGCAGTATGTTGTTGACCTTCTCAAGAGACTCTCTGCTCATGTACCTGCGCGCCACCTGCCACTCGTCGTGCTGCTCGGCAAGTACGGCTCCTACCAACCTGATCACAGCGGCCCTGTTGGGGAAGATCCCAACGACATCGGTCCTTCTCCTGATCTCCCGGTTGAGCCTCTCCAGCGGATTGTTGCTCCAGACCTGTCGCCAGTGCTCCTTGGGGAACGACGCGAAGGCCAGGATCTCGTCCTCGGCCTCGGAGAGAAGCCTGGCCGCATCAGAGAACTTGGCCTCGAGCTGCTCTACCACGTGCTCGTGCTGGGTCCTCACCGAGTCGGCATCCGGCTGGGCGAAGATGGAGCGAACCACGGTTGCCACCAGGTCCTGGGATGCCTTGGGCACCCGGCACAGCAGGTTTCTCATGAAGTGGGTGCGGCAGCGCTGCCAGACGGCTCCCGGGAAGGTGGCCGCGATCGCGTCCTTCAAGCCCGGGTGGGCATCCGACGTGACCAGGGCGACGCCTGTAAGCCCGCGGGCCTTCAAACCACGAAGGAAATCCAGCCAGCCCGCTCCGTCCTCTGACGTGACCACGTCCACCCCCAGGACCTCGCGGTGCCCGTCGGAGTTGACCCCGATTGCCGTCAGGGTCGCCACGTTCACTATCCTGCCGCCCTCGCGAGACTTCTGGACGAGCGCGTCCAGCCAGAGGTAGGCGTAGGGCCCGGCATCGAGCGGACGGTTGCGGAACGACTCCACCATCTCATCCAAGGACTTTGCCATCTTGGAGACCTGGGACTTCGATATCCCCTCGATACCGAGCGTCTTGACCAGCTTGTCGACGCGCCTGGTGGAGACCCCCGCCAGGTAGCAGTCTGCGACCACTGCGATGAGCGCCTTCTCCGCTCTCCTTCTGGGCTCTAGCAGCCAGGAGGGGAAGTAGCTGCCCTGACGCAGTTTAGGCACAGCCAGATCAATGGTGCCGGCTCTGGTGTCCCATGCGCGGGACCGGTAACCGTTTCTCGTGTTGGTGCGGTCGGGGCTCTTCTCGTTGAAGCCGGCGTTGCAGGCCGCACTCGCGTCTGCGTCCATCAGCGTCTCGGCGAAGATGTGCAGCATCTCTTGCAAGACGTCTCCATCGGCTTGTTCAACCTGCTTGCGAAACCAGTCCAGAAGTTCCATAGTTGGTTCGACCATCGGGCTCCTCCTTCATCTCGTACTAACATGTGAGAGAAGGATGGCACGATGGTCATCTCTTTTCGAGGGGGGATCTCGACGGCGCGCGAGCCCGGGGATTCCGCTTCGGCCTACGGCCTCGCTCCATCCCCGGGCAGGACACCTAATCCCAACTCTTGATATCGGGGACTTACACCACTAGCGTGGACTCTAACGCGACTCGTTATCGTTGACACAAACTGGCTACTCAGCGTCAAATCAAATTCCCGGTGGGGAATTATTATTGTCACTGAACAACTGGCCTTTCGGCACCCCTGTCAAGAAGGAGTTCAGTCATGTTGACTTCAGGCATATTGCGGTCAAATGCTAAACCCACAGCTGGGCCCACAACTGTCAGCATCAATGGAGTGCTATCCCCTGTTCGCGCGTTTATATCAGCTCCCCTGTCGAGAAGGAGCACCATCATCTCGGGATGGTCTTCCGCCACTGCAAAATGCAGCGGGGTTGAGCCCATATCGGCCCGTGCGTTCATGTTGGCATCTTTAGGAAGTTTTCGTACCAATTCCAAGGCAAGTTCTAACGCCCTGGTCCTATCCTCGGTACGTGCATCAACGTTAGCTCCTTCATCGAGGAGGAGTTCTGCTGTTTTGATATGGCCTGCAAGTGCAGCACAGTGCAAGGGGGCCCTGCCCTTCTTCTCCTGTGCATTCACGTCGCCCCCCCTGTCGAGAAGCAGTGCCACTATCTCGACACGGCCATCCTCAGCCGCGTAGTGTAGCGGGGTATAGCCTGTCTCATTCCGCGCATTCAAGTCAGCTCCTCTATCGAGAAGAAGTATCCCCGTTTTGGTGTGGCAATTATGCAAAGCCAGCATTAGTGGAGTCACTCCATGCTCGTCAATCGCATCCACGTCAGCTCCTCTATCGAGGAGGAGCTCCGCCACCTCATATTGACCAGTACTTGCCGCCCAGTGCAGTGGAACTGAGTCACTCTCACCACGTGTGTTAACGTCGGCTCCTCTATCGAGGAGGTTGTAGATTTTTACAATATCCCCCGACAATATTGCGCGAAATAACTTCTTTCCCATCTTTCCAAACACCCCCTAAAGAAGTTAGACGACTATATGTGGTTTCTATATCACATTTTAACAGTCGTATTTACCTGTCTAATGTTGAACGTTGTCTGGAGGACAACAATCAAAAGGAACTGGTTCGCGATGCAATAGGCCGCCGTACTTCAAGCGTATAGCCCTCATTTTTATCTTATCCTCGCGCTAATACTGTAAGAACTCACCTCAGTTGCCCAAGAAACGACGCTTGCGCTTCACCTGCCCCCCCGATCGCATTCCGCTTCTTACAGCATTGAAGATTGATTCAATCTGGGCCATGTTGGACATATCGTTATCTCTTGCTAGCCTATATGCTTCTTGGGCAAGAGGTAATGCTTCGGGTTGTCTCCCTAGTTTTACCAATGTAACAGCTTGATTAGCTAACGCTCCGGCTAGGCTGTGCTTATCCTTCAACTCCCGACATATGCCCTCTTCTTCTTTGTGTAGCCTCATTGCCCCATCCAGATCCCCTCGCATCTCGAGAATTACCGCCTGTACGCAAAGGGAGGCCTGAAGCTCGTGAGGGTCTCCAAGTTCACGGCATATCCTCTCCTGTTCTTTCAGAAGCTCCATGGCCCCGTCTAGGTCGCCGCGGAGATATAGGATTTTCGCCTGCCCGCCGAGAGAAGAGGTGACAGAACCCTTATTCTTCACCTCCCCAAAGGTCTTCACTGCTTCTTTAAGAAGTTCCATGGCGCCTTCAAGGTTATCCCGGTCGTTCGTGATACCTTGAATCATTTGTTTAATCTGCTTGGCGACACGGATAGATCCCGCACCGTTTGCGATCTCGTATGCTTCTTTCGCAAGAGATGAGGCTTCCTCGGGATGCCCCGTTTTGTACAAGACAACAGCCTGATTTGCAAGTGATATGGAAAGCCCTTCCTTCAACCCAAGCTCGCGACATATCTTCTCTACTTCTTTATCGAGCTTCACGGCACCGTCCAGGTCACCTCGGGTCAGGAGAATATTTGCCTGGTTGTTAAGGGAACGCCGGACTCCATCCGGATTGCCAAGCTCGTGACATATTCTCTCCTCTTCTTTGTGCAGTTCCATGGCTCCGTCCAGGTCACCTCGGGTCCTGAGAATATTCGCCTGGCTGCCGAGGGAGGCTTGAAGTCCATCCGGATTGCCAAGCTCGCGAAACATTTTCTCTGCTTCTTTATAAAGCTTCATGGCACCGTCCAGGTCACCTTGGTCCATGAGAATAAGCCCCTGGTTGCCAAGGGAGGCCGAGAGTCCATCCAGGTCGCCGCGCCTGCGACATATCTTCGCCTCTTCTTTATGAAGCTTCATAGCACCGTCAAGATCACCTCGGGCCTGAAGAACGTTAGCCAGGTTGCCAAGGGAGGCAGAGAGGTTGTCCCGGTCTCCAGTTTTTCTGAAGTGTTCAACATAATATTCAAAGAGAGACTTGGAATCCTCGAGATTGCCCGTATCCTGCAGAAGCAATGCGATTTTCCAAGCATGCTCAAGATAGCGCTCAGGATTATCAATAACCGGTTTGTATGCTTCTGCCTTCTTGTGAGATGAGCCGGCCTCAACTTGTGCCCAGTAGGTCTTGACCTCAAACTGGTCTGATCCCCAAGCAGCGGAAAAGAAGGGAAGATCAGATAGTAGACCATAAAGGCGGTTCCACTCTTCAGCTTCTGACAACTGCCATGGCAGCTCACTTATCTTTCTTGGGTTAAGCTCTTTCTTGGAGAAGTAATCTGCAAGGAATACGTGGCGCTCTCTTCCATCGCCGTAAATGAGATACTTCTCTTTTACAACATCTCCAAGTTCTCTGTGGTAAAAGGTGATAACGCTTGTGCCCTGAGCGCTTTTTCGTACCAGGTAGGTCTTTATATCTTCATAGAGCCTTGACCATACTATGAAAGGGAGAGTGGTAACTTCCGGGGAGTCCGGTGAGCGTTTCTGGAAATCATCCATTACCTCCCCGTCGAGGGAAAGGATATCGATCAGCTCTTCTTCAGAGAGTCCGTACCTGCTTGCGGCAATGTAGCCGAGGCTCCTGGAAGTGAGGAGCTTCCCGTGGTTTTTCTCAACTGAAAGGCGCCCATACAGGTTTTCAATTATGCCTTCAACGCTTGGATTCAAGTCGATATCGGAAGCGTATGATGTCCATAGTCTTGCCTCCTCGAAGGCAAGCTTCAGGAAGAGGGGGTTTTCACTTTTCTTAAAGCCGCTAAGGACCACATCTTTCTGGTTTTTCTCGAGCCTCCTCCCGGCATCCTCGAGCCACTTGTCCAGCAGCTCCTCTGCTTCCTCAAGGGGCATAGTTTCCAGCTCGATCAAGTTCTCGTTCGGGATAAGCTCATCCAGCCTGTCCAGCATCTCTCCTTTTCTGGTAGAGATGATCACTTTGGTGTTATCGCTCAAGTGATATGGAAACCAGTTGAGACTCTGGGGGTTGTTTGAATTAGATAGTTGGTCGAGTGAATCTATGAATAGAATCAGTGGCTTTTCATCGGTTGAGAAGGTAAGGCAGGTGCGAAACTCTGCGATCAGCTTGTCGTATGATCTCTCACTTGATTCGGGAGACGATGACTCCTCCTTACCATAATCTCTTCTTACTTGAGCACATATGCTCTCAAGCAGTTTCGCTATATCGCTGGATTCAGGAGTTTGGCCAATAAACCGGTAGACAACTTGAGCTTCGGGGTGTTCTTCTTCGGCTCTCTTTACAGTTCTTGAGACAAGAGCCGTCTTCCCCATTCCCCCTTCACCGTATATCGCAAGCGGGGCCGCGTTATCCGAGCCAGTATGCCTGGATAGGGCATTCAGTATCTTGACTCTCCCGGTGAAGAACTTGCAGTGCTCGCTTGCGACTTTTTCATGTATTCCTATCTCCTCTTCGAGGGGATCAATGCTTTCAAGCTTTTCAACTTCCTCTTTGATTATCCGGGATAGTGAAGCATAGACATCATCACAGAGCTTACCGAGGTGATCACGGGTTACAGGATGTTTCCCCCCGTCGCTCTGCCAGGCAGCATCATATTCAAACACGTTCGTATTAGGCTTCTCTTTAAGATTGCTATCAAGCTTCTCTTTCAGCTTGCCCTTTAGATCATCCAGCATCCCCCGCGCTTCCAAGTCCGGGTTGCCATCCTTATCCATATCCACAAAATCGTACGCGCTCCCGTTATATTTGCCGGAAACCTCATCAAGCGGAAGCCCTGCTATGTTTCTGAAGAAACAAAAGACGTGATCGGCTGCATCTTTAACGCTAAGAGCCCCGGCCTCTATCTCCTGCTCGGTGGCAGAAGACTCATATTTAAATAGCGCAGGAGGCGCGAGCCCCGCTTTGCGCGCTCCATCCAGCAGGGCAGCGTGGAGTATTTTCTCTTCCTTGTCCCACTCTTCTTTCTCATCTTCTTGCACGGGTTGAAGAAGATAGACCGGCGGCATGGCGTTATCATCCAGTTTGTACCATTTATGGATAAGGCCTTGGTCTTTATCTACATGCTTGATAACCTCTTCAAACTCAGTTGCTTCTACCTCATATGGAAGGGGGCGCCAGCCGTAACGGTCTCCGAGGAGCACTATGAAGTTGGGCTTAGGGCTCATCTCCTGGCATCTCGCAAGCTCATCGAGGCATATCTTCATCGTTTTCTGATCCAGGGAGGACTCCTTGCCCACACCCCAGCGAAGATCTATCGCCTGAAAGCTTGACTCCTTCTCTTCACAAAGCGTTCTTAGCCTTGGGAAGACCTTTTTCTGAAGGGCGTCCCTTTCAGCCTTTAGATCACTGAATGTAGAAGACACGAATACTCGAAAGATTCTTCCTGCCTGCTGCAATGGAATCATCCTTTTCCGTTTATTCTGATACTCCCCAGTTGCCTCCTCCAACGCCAACATCCTAGCACTATTTTCGGCCCTTCCGACGCGGTTGACTGGTTTTTACCGCACGCTTGTCGCCTGACCTGTCCTATCCCTCCAGGCCGCGCGGTTTGCCCGTTAACGTGAGATAGTTGTCGCGCATGTGGATTTATCATTCTTCATGATTTCATCTTTTGCAGACTCAAGACCAGCGCCCTCGCTCAGGCTCTGCCCACGTGCGGTGAATTCTCGATAGCATCGACTGGCAGACGTAGAAACGCAGCCGCCGGGGGCAGGCGTTCCGCCTGGCTTATCTTCATTTCGTAGAGTGCGGATGGCTCTCAAACATGGAGTACACAAGATCGGGAACCCCGAGTAGTTTACCTGAAGGTACAAGGGGTGGCTTGCCCACTATGGGATCATGCACCATGTCACGAATCCCGAGTCTCCCAATGAAATTGGCGACGTTGAGGGTCCGCACGGCAACTTCGTGCGGGCTATCCCCAGGCCTTCATGATGCGGTCAAGCAGAGATTTAGCTGCTCGTAAGGACTACGAAGCCTTCCTCGTTGAACGCTATGTCGAGAGGCTCCAACCTGTCCAGAAGCGTTTTCTCAGAGTTCGAACAACCATAAGTCCTTGCACTCGTAAACCTTTTTTGTACTAATCTTGATTAATTCAGCAATAAGCTTAGCTGCACCTATGGCATCTAACCCGCTATTCATAAATGTCGGCGTTGGTTTCGTATTGAAACCAATTCCCACCATCTTGTCAGCAACAACCATAAATACGTTGCTAAAGTGTAGATCCTTCTGAAGGTACTTGAGAAACGCGATGCATTGTTCAGGCTCTCTCATTTCCGCAGGAAACTCGTCAACAAACGTTCCGGAATACACCCAGGCTCCTTTTTCAAATTGAAGCCCGAAGTCCTCCTTGAGATATTTAGCGTAGGTCAAGTTAGGGCCCGTATCGTGAGCATTTACCCCTAGATCTTTCTTTCCATGCATTTTGTCAAGGAATCCCATTTGCTTTCCCCCCTTCTCCCCCTATAATCTATATTCTAACTACACGTAAACCAAGGATTACAGAGATTTCTCCTCGATCGCCCTTGTTCTCTGCTCCGCAGCAATAGCATTCCCTAGACTTGATGATGCCTTTGCACTGTTACGTGATATTGTTTCCTATTTAACGTGCGCATGATGTGATTCTATTGATTCAGAATCAGTCTCTCGATAGGATGTGTCCATGGCCGATTGACCATCCGTCGAACGGGCCATCCTCCTGACCCCTCCAGATTATCGTCACTTCTCCGCAGAGTCTCAGCAAGCTCCGCCAACGACTTTGGACTCATGAACCCCACACCTCCGAGACGATGCGGAGCGGCGATAAGCCGCAGGAATAAGGGATAATTCGGGGTTTCGGCAGTTGGGAATAACGGCGGGTCAGGAAGAGGTCGACGTTCCCAGAAAAACCGCGCTAATGCGCTTGAACCGACATGCGATATCTAATTCATGCTTGTTATCCTTCTTGTTTGAAGGATAATGACCTTATCCCCGCACACTGCCCATTCGATATCCACAGGGTTGCCGTAGAGACGCTCTATCTCGACGGCCAAATCCTTCAGCCTTCGAGCTGGAAAAAGCTGTAACGGCACTGATGGATAGTCGCCCCGTGAGCTGCAAAGCATATCGCCAGTTTCTTTGCAGATCGTCGCCGTTATCGGGATGACCGCACCGCTAACTATCTTGTCCCCAAAGCCGGGCCCCATCTCCACTAGCAGGCGGTCATCCTGAGCAGTTATTGGATGGCTTGTAAAGCAAATACCTGCGAAGTCCGCAGGCACCATCTCCTGGACTATTACGGCTATCCTTTGGTTGCCAATTATGCCAAGGGACCTTTCGTAGGCACACAATCGAGGATTTTCAGCTGAACGCGCACAAAGAAGGATGCATCTAGGGATAGCATGCTTCGGCACGTTCAGAAAAGATTCAAACATGCCTGCATAGCTGTATTTAACACCGTCTTCGGATATGCCAGAGCTCCTAATTGCATACATTAGATCACTTCTAAGAGATGTAAATATCTCCTCAATCACATTGTTCTGATTCAAAAACTTCGCTACTGTTCTTGAGTCTAAGACAAACGTACGTGGAACCGGCAAATCATGGCTTATTAGGAACTGCAAATTGAAGGCTTTCCCGCCTATCTGTTTCAGTGGGTAATTCTGGAATGGTGTAAGCTCAATGAGCTGTGCTTCCTCCATAATCCCCTCCAACAATTCTTTGAATAATTTCGTCCGCACTGATCACCTCTGCGATCCCACCTGCCAAGAGAGTTGCAACAACATGCTTGATTTCTCCAACTGAGATCTCTCCGAATCCCAGGTCTCCGAACGCTGGCCCTGAATTGGCGTCGTCAATAAATAGCACTTTATAATCAAGGTCGTGCGCATGTCTTGCGGTACTGTCAGAACAGTAGCCAGTCATAAACCCAGTGATTATTAGCGTATCAACTTGGGCTGTCTTTAGGTATGACTCAAGGTTGGAGTTGACAAAGGCACTATAGCGCGTTTTCTCAATGATAATATCCGAATCTTGAATAGTGAGTCTCGGGTCAACCTCTATGTATTTGCTTCCCCCCACAAATACTTCATCGGAAGAAAAATCGGCCATTCGCCCTACATCTCGGGCAAGCGCATCGTTTACATGCATTATGATCAAGACTGGAACCCTCGACTCTCTGCAAACCATGGAGACGTCGTTTATCCTTGAAATGGTCTCTATTGCATCTGGAGTAAATAGGGGCCGCTCGGGACTTGAATATTCTCTTTGCGCATCAATGATTAAAAGAGCCGTCTTTCTTGGATTGATTTCGTAAATCATCTTATTCCCCTTTTCCTACTTTGATTAGTTAGTAATAAACTCTTCCCGTTGCAGTACAGACTGCTATTGTCTGACCTTGCCCGATGGAGCTCAGTACATCGCGGACACCCACAACGCACGGTATATTTAGGTCTCGGCAGACTATGGCAGCATGGCACAGAATGCCACCGCGCTGAGTTATTACTGCTTGAGCCTTCTCAATGGCAGCTGTGCATTCGGGACTTGTCTGGTCAGTCACAAGGATAGCACCCTCCGGGAATTCGTGGACTCGCGAGAAATCGAGCAGGATATATGCTGTCCCCACGACTATTGCTGCAGTTAAGCAGGCAGTAAGTCCAGTGCTATATCTTGTACATCCAACTTGCAATGCCACCGAGGGAATGTCGTCAAGATCTATGGTTCTCATTTCATCATCACCTCCGCCTATTCAATTCCTTTGAGCAAGCCAAATTGATATAGAGTTATAAACTCCGCAGCATGACCAAACTTGTCCAGGTGTTGTTCTTGGGCAACCGTGTAACACAATTCTGCGATTGCGTTGCGTACTAAGCCGTAGAAACCAAAATACTCAAGAGCATCGTACAAGAATCGCGCGGAGTTCAAGATATCAAAAGCTTCTACAGCATCAGATGCGGGCCGCTTGCACTCGCTATTTAACGCATTCTTACCATTTCCATGTTTTGCATAAGGGAATAACAGGAGGGGCATCCATAGGTCTTCTTCAACAAGCGGCATTCGGTTAATAGCGTCAGCGACGTGGCCCTCGATTGTGTTTGCCTTGACAATGCCCGGAGCAATGCGATGGATCACAGTCCGTATGTCTGGTCCGTCTTCGGTAATAATATGCTGGAAATCAACAGGGTTCGGATAATCTTTCCGAAGTTGCATCAATACTCCCTGAAAAACCGAGAAGGGCCAATTATCACTTGATAGATACATAGCATGGGCATTGTCAGCATCGGCAATTGGCATATAGGTTTTCAAAAACGCCCAAAGCTCATGATGGGATTCTCTTAACGAGTCGAACGAATCACAGAGGACTATTGAAACATTCACAAGCCGTTCGAGATCTTCTTGGAGGAGCACAAGGTAATCATCTACATATGAGACGCCGCGGCCTCGACAAGTGGTCTCGATATTCGTGGCTGTCATCTTGACCATTGAAGAGGTCAAAAGTGCATTATCTACATCCTGCTTTTGAATATAGCGCTGCCGCTCAGAAAAGATCTGACGCTTGACGGTTCTTACGACAAAGTCTTGATCAACTTTTGACATCAGAGCGTATACAGCATCTTCCAGAATTGCGGCCGCTGGAAATACCTTTCGAGCGTAGTCACGTGCACGAGTGGTCACATGGCTCACCCCCGTAGAGAAGAGCAGCTACAACACCGAGAGCTTCTTCGAGGCTGATTTTGTCCGGGTATTTGCCAGCACCCCTATCTGCGAGATACCAACCCAGGAGAATCCCTTCCACCAACCCTAGCAAACCTTCACGGAGTGCTGCTGTAGTCATACCCCGGATGGCAAGCTGTCTATCCACGCACCTCTCGCAGAGACGCTCAAGCCGCTGAATATATCTCAAATTCTCTACAGTAATGATGGCTGTCTCCTTCTTCTCAAGAAGCAGAGTATCGGTGTTACCTGTATTCATGATTATGAATGTCATCAGGAGAGGTTCTTCATCGTACAGGCTCAATACAATGCGGATAGTATCAAGAATCTGATTGCGCGGATCTCGAGTTTCGCTCTCTCTGCTTCTCTTCTCAATCTCCACGTTTACCTCATGCCAGCAATCATCATAGACAGCCATAAGGAGCTCATACTTGCTACCAAAAAGGCGAAATACACCACTCTCGCTTGTACCTGCCTGCGCCGCAATATCGCGCGTTGTGGCTGCAAAAAATCCCATGTCAAAGAATCGTTGACGAGCTGCGTTTAGAATCCGGGATCGCAAATCAACAGTTTGGCCTATCGCGCCTGTAGCCATCTTGTCATCTCTCTTTCAATGTCATAAGACCAATGTAAACCGCGCTGTAACATAACCTTTTCGGCAATACGGTAATATCCTAAATAGGCAGAAAGCGTTGCCGTAACATTTTCGACATCGAAAACCCTGCAAGAAAACACGTCCAGAAAGGCTTCTCTTAGGTGGGCATAAGTATGAATTGCCGCATGGCTCTCATACAGTATTACTAGGGCTGAACAACCCTGCTTTTCTTCAGGGGAAGCTTGATATGCAGAAAACGGGCCGGCGAGGATGCGCATCCCAATGCTTGAGACTATAGAAGCAAGACACTGGGCAACAGAGTCTGTGTCGTCCAATAGGCTCTCCCGCTCGATATCTGATACCCGCAGTATTAGGTGATATCCATAAGCATCCCCGGGCAAATTACATCCCTTCTCTCAGTAGTAGTGCTACTACCATATAATAGTAGCGTTGCTTTCATTTTGTCAATACTTCTTAGGAATCTCTGTCAGAAAAGGTTGCCTATGCAGCTATGTGTTGCCAAGAGAAAAAATCAAGCTGCCCTTGAATCATCGTAGCTTGATGCCAGCAGAACAAATACGACATGTTCTTCGAGGTGGCGAACAACAGGTCTTTAGGCCAATAGCCGCAGGACTGTTAATCCGCGTGTCATGGCCTTCTGTCAGACGACCCCAAGTAACGAACTTCCCATTATCATAGGATACCCTGCTAAGTAACTGGACCGTGTCAAACTCGTTCTTTGTGCGTCATCTAACACTCATCTAACAACCACTTATTGAGATCTGCATGTTTGATGGACCCCGAAATCAGGCCATTGTTTATCGTCGCCTGCAGCATCAACCCCCTTTGGCTACCGGAAGCTGCTCCAACCTGCAACACTCGCGGATTATGATATCTGGCAAACGTTGTATTTCTCGTATTCTGATTCAGTAGAAATTGCGATTATCCCTATTTCAAGCGAAACATCTTATCTTCTGCTGCAACCTTAGGTAACGTGTTTTTGTAGATATTGCCGAACAAATACCAATTAGACACGCTAGTAGATAGGTTCTACATTGATATCCGAGAACATCACTTGGAAGTCTCTCTCATGCCGCTTTTTCACTGACCACTGTTGTAAGGATGGACATTCCGCCAAATCTCGACACGGCTCTTATGCGCCGTTCCGTTCGCACGCCCTCAGAAGATGGCAACGCCAGTTTATTGTCTTCGAAGACTATATGAGCGGGACAGCCTCAAGAGCCTTGCCGCTCTTCGGCGGCACACTCATCATCATGCCAGCCATATAGTGAAAAACGGCCAGAAAGAGCGTAGAATCGCTTGACAGGAGAGGCATGTGGGGAGATTTCGACTCAAAGATGCTGGGGGAAAATGCGGATATTCTATCCATACATCGCGGCCGTCCTTGCACTTGCTCTTGTCTTATTGATGATCAAAGACACCCAGTCCTTCGACGAGGCTCGATACGAGATGAATAATCAAGGTTTGCTGCTGTGCCTTGCCGTGGCTCCTGGAGGGGTTTTCGCAGTGGTAGCCATAGAACAAGCTGTATTCTATGGCAGCATGGGCGAGGTGGTAGGTCTCCAATTGGGTCTCCTCGTGCTTACCATTATTCCCTGCCTGCTTGCCTTCAAGATCGCCGAGAACAAATCCTGGGGGGAGCTCTTGCGCAAGCCGCAAGCGGCGGGAATCCCCGGCGTTCTGTCCGAAAACGCTTTGCTAGGAGGCATGATAAGTATGGTCGGAGAGGCGGAACCGGGTGAAGCTGAAGAGTTGGCTATTGCCGGCGCCATCGAGACCCAGCCGTATGAGACTGAGGACAAAGCAAAACGGCCCAGCCTGGAAGAGCGTGTCAGAAACATCATCTGGAGTGATCGGGCGTCGGGAGTCGGCCTAGCAGTGATAGCCGCCGTCATCATCGCTCTTGGAGCCGTCATTCTTGGTTACTACGGGGCAAAAGGTGGATTGAGCCTGGTAAAGGATTATACAGCCGTCGGCGCCATTCTGGTCGGCGGACTGCTTGCCTACCTTGCATTTTTCAGGACCAGGCAGCGCTTTCCACGGGCCACAACGGAACACGAGATATCTCACTGGGTCCTCCCCAGTGGCAGCAAGCTCATCGAGGTCCGGGTCAAGGTCGAGAACAAAGGTTCCGTATTGCTGACGCTGGGCAATGTCGTCGGACGGGCCTATAAAATTCAGCCGTGGCCGCATGATCTGCAGAAGCGTCTGGATTGTGACAAGAGGGAGCTCGAGGTCCCATGGTTCAGGATGGACCAGCGCGAGAAGGCCTATGGACCACACGAATTCGAACTCGAGCCCGGGGAATCCGACGAAGTCATCATGCACCTGAACGCAGACGGCGATACCGAACTCGCGTGTGTCTACACTCATCTGACTAATGTCCTTAAGCGAAACAAGCGCGTAGGTTGGTGTAACAACACTCTCTACGACATGAAGACGCCGGAACCAGAAGGGGAGGAGTGATCGAGAATGGACGAGGAGGAAGAATCCTATCTCATCAAGCAGCAGAAAGATAAACAAGACCCGGATATCGGCGAATCAGCGCGTGAAGAGTCGGTTCTACGGCAGGCAACCGGTCAGCAGCGACTGAAAGACGATCCAGTAATTCTACCGACCGCCAAAGATACGCTGGAGCAACAGCTTAAGCCTGACCCTGAGATCCCGCCGTATGAGTAGAGAGCAGGTCCACGACATACGTGCGTGTGGCAGAGACTCCCGCACGGCATTCCCCTCTTCTCAGAACGGTTGTGGACAAGTGGCATTCTCTCGTCCGGGGGCTCATGAGGCGCGGAGCGGACATGAGATTCAGTGTAATAGTCTCCTAACAATTAGTAATAGCTGCTAATCTGTTTCAAAGAGATACTGGTGACGGAAGGCGTGTAACTTGTTCGCAGTGATACTCTCCATTTCTTGTTTAATTCTAGGAATCATTCTCGATGAAGCCTGGCGGTACGCGAAGAAAAGATATGCAGAAAAGAATCCTCTAGGAATAGAATGGTACTTCATTAAGGTTCCCGCCAGACTCGCAACACCCGAAGAATTGGATTCATTCGACTACCCAAATGAAATGTCTCCATTTGAGTATCTCACCACTCAGAAGGGTGGGGTTTGGTGCAAAGAGGTTCATCTGCGCATGAAGATAAGGAATAAATCCAAGAGCACCATAGAAATCGACAATTTTGAATTTTCTGTGGAAGATTCTGAACCCTGTAACGGGGCCACAATCTACTTCGTACCGGCTGGTGCAAACGAAAGCCTAGGTTTCATTGTGAACTTGGATGAAGAACGTCCGACAGCGAATCGGTGCGTAATTGTGAACAATATGCCTTGTGATGGGACGATTGTTGACTGGTTTGGTTCAGGAAGCGGCATTTCTCTCGTTCCAGAGGAAACTTGTAATGCCGAATTGATAGCACGGGTTGAAAAAAGGTGCAGGTCATTCACCATGAACATCAAATACTCCATCGCCGGAAAACCAAAGCAACTTAAAAACGTCTTTAACGAGCCAATCACCGTCACCCCTTTTAACAAACATATCTTCAAGCAGTCTTTGGTCTACATTTCCGGTAGGCATGCGTTTGTTGAGGAAGAAAAACTGCGTGAGCAGATACGCGGTTCGGCTCGAGCACCTGGCGAAGAAGAGTTCAAATAGAATCAGTTATATAGGCAGGGGCGAGATCAAGACACAACTGGGGGGAGGTATCGATGGAGCCGATATTCGACAAGCACGGTCAAGTTGTCGGATGGCTTAGGGACGATAAGATTCTGGATCGGAGCAATCAGTATCGGGCGTTTATCAGGCAAGGCAATGTGATTTCTTACTCCGGGAGTCATCTCGGCAGATTCAAAGAAGGGTTCTTTCGAGATGGCCTTGGTCAAGCTATCGCATTTGTAAGGGGCGCAAAAGGCGGTCCAGTTCTGCCCGTTCCAAGCGTTCCTCCTGTACCACCTGTTCCTCCGGTGCCTCCCGTTCCTCCAGTACGGCCAGTTCCGCCAGTACCGCCTGTTCCATCTCTCTCTTGGTCAAACACCAGCTTCGATGATTTTCTTTCCGGATAGCGCAGGCCTCATGCGCCTTCAAGGAAGAGTCGAGGGACGCGTGCTGTTTTTTCGAAGTATTTTCGAAGTGAATTTGCGGCGATTAATGAAATTCGTGACATCGGTTGAAACTGGCAAATACTGGAATGTGCCTAGAATTCCCTTCGTTAAGGGAAATATTGATACTCTATGATACAGTCCTTTCGGAGTTCAAACTGAAGCAAACACGAAGGGTCTTTTACGACATGTACTTCGAGGTGGCTAACATGCGGCTGGGACGCGACGGCAGCAAAAGGCTTGAATAGACCATAATTCGGGGTTTGCGTTGGATTGAAGGAAACACGGATCGTTTAGGGTCGGCCCTCACTCCCTTGCCAATCTTCTTGCCTCTTGCATTCCTTTGATGGAAGAGCAGCCTTGTCACGCTCGACAAAGGTGTGTAAGAGATGATGTGTGACCAACGTGTGGCGTTCAGTGTCCACTAGGTCATAATTGAATACACATTCGATTCTACTGTTGAGAATAGCGAAGCTTCGTCAGGAGACGTTGGCCATTCTACCAGAAAGCAGCTTATACAGTTGATGGACAACCAGACCTCCGCACTAATTCATGTCATACCTCTGTACTACTATTGTCCACAGCGTCCCAGCTTCATATGGTTGAAGGAAATCATATGCGTTAGTGAGAGAGGTGATTGCAATGCCTATTAATAATCGTGGAGTAATTGTCTTCGACGGTGACGACACTCTTTGGGAAACGCAGGAGCTTTACAACATAGCTAAATCGGATTTTGCAGGTTTGCTTCATGGTGCGGGATTCCCGGAAGAAAGAATAATCGAGCAGCTAGACTGCCTGGACTCCTGGCGAGTAGACGTTGTGGGATTCTCCAAGAGCAGGTTTTTTGAGTCCATGCTTATTACTTATGCTTTCTTGTGCGAGCGGTATAATCGAATATGGGACAATGCAACAGAGGACGCAATACGCGACCTGGGATTCCGAATCTTTTCTAAGCCAGTTTTGTTTGAGGACACAATAAGTGTTCTAACCGCACTGAGACAATACTATGAATTGATCTTGCTTACTAATGGCGACCTCGAAGTTCAAGAAGAAAAAGTCCATCAGCTTGGAGAAGTTTTTAAAGAACTGTTTTCTGAGATCCATATTTGCGAGATAAAGGATGAGTCTGAGTATAGACGGATTATTGAAGACCACCGTAATCAGAGTATTTGGGTGATTGGCAATAGCGTCAGATCTGATATCAATCCAGCTTTGTCTTTGGGACTAAATGCTATACTGATACCGCACGAGACTTGGCAGTACGAACAAGCAATACCAGCGGCAGGTGATTACTCGACAGCCAGGTCCCTTACGGATGCGGCACAACTGATATTGCGAGAGGATGCCAAGTGGTGAGCAGCCAAATGGCCGGTGCTGATGATAGGTGTCTATACCTTCTTTCCTCTAATGCCTCTTCGGAATACGTCAAGGACATCGTTGAAGTGCTTGCCCTGCCGTTCAATTGCGTCCAACATTTCAGATACCAACTTAAATGGTTGGACCCCGATTTATTAGACTTGATTGTTCATCAGAGATCCACGGTTAGTGGTCCCATGGTAGGGTGCAAGGTGGTCGTCTGCTACCTCTTTCAAACCCTCACGAAGGAGAACGGCGTCGAGAGCTATCATTGGGAAAGCATATATCCTGTAAGATCTGGAATTCTGGAGGAAGCAATCAAGACCGGAGATAGCCCAGTTGATGTCGCACACTTCTACTTCAAAGTTGATCAGTATCTGCAGTATGACAAGGAAGCTATTGACAAGATAATGAACCAACTCGAGAATCACCGAGATCGCCACTATGCTTTTCAAGAAACGATTCCTGTTGACGTTCGCATGGCTGCACTTGAAGAAAGCCAGACTGCTTTCTATGAGACTTGCGAACTAATAGATGCTAACCATCTTCGTTTGTGCCGCGACGATCAATTTATTGCACCCGTTTTCTGTTACATTGGACGAATCAAGAGTAGTAAGGGAATAGCAATTGAGCCAGTCTATGATCAGAACAGGCGAAAGAGCAATTATCAACTTTCTGAAGGTAGTGCTTACTATTTTGAATTTGAAACATATTTGACTACTGACAAACTAACACCAACAATTCGCCTTGAGACCGATTCTAATATCTTCAGCACACCCTCAAGTGAGCTCAAAGCATCCTCAAGATACGACAAAGAGACGTGGACATTGGTGTCAAAGCTTCTGGAATGCGACGCATGGACAAACCTATCTTTCTACACTGAATCCAATTCGTCTGATCCAGACATTAAACCGCTCGACATCGATATCGAATTCACTATCAAAATATGCCGCAGAATGCTTTTCCGCTATCTTGGCGTAAGCGCAGATTTTGCATTTGCATTAGGGACCACCGTGTTAGTCATCGCAAAGCTAGTGCCGACATGGACTTGGTGGTGGTTGCCAGTGTTCGTCCTCTTCCCAATCTGGGCAGTTTGCGGTATTGTTGCCAAACTTTGGCGAGGCTAGCCGACCGCACTCTTTATGACTAATTAGAGAGAATCAAGCGACCGCCGACCTTAACTAACAGGACAGGGCCTAGGGTGCTTCTTCGAACCAGGTGAGGCTGCTCTGAGAAGGGCAAAGGTGTGATAGCCAGTTTGCGGCTGTTCACGATGCCACAGGCAGTCGATGGTTCATCCGATGATTTCAAGTTGGCCAACTCGAGATAACGAATCCCGGTGTCTCCGAAGGTCTCCAAAATTGATTGACCAGAAGTCTTTGCATCCTTCAGAATACTGACGAGCATTATAGCTTTCGGGTGAGGCGAATACCAATGATACATCCTGCCTCATAATCCAAAACAAGCTGATTGCGAAAGACTGCAGTTTGGATCCAAAGGGCGCAATTGTAATATGATATCTGCAGTACCACTTCTTGTATATTCGTTCGAGCTCGCGCATGGTGTCCTTGTATGTGAATGTGCTAATCTCACATGCTTGGGTTAGTTCAGTTATTTTATTGATCTCTTTCATGATTCGTGTCCTCCAATAGTCGTCATCGATGTGTGGAACTCCTACAATCCACATCACTCGATCTCTGGGAGATAGCAATAACGACTCGTCGATATCCGTGATTACCGCCTTCGTCCTTTCGGGTTTAAACGTCGGAAACGCAACTATCGCCTCTGGAAGATTGTCTCGGCGATCCCCTGGATGTTCAGAACTTGGGATGATTCTTCCTACCCCTCTTGCAAGACCAAACCCTTCTTCATCACACCATGTCAGCGGGTCATCCTCGTATTCCTCATGAGTTGGATGATAGATTGCCGCTTCCGAATACAAGAGCAGCAAGTCCACATCAAATTCAAAAAGCACTTTGATCGTCAGAAGCAATAGCTTCGATGAACAAGTACTGATATCAAAGACAATCTTAGGGAATTCCTTATGCTGACATACCTCTCGCAGCGTATCTCGCAGTTCCTGAGCAAACTCAATATCATCGCATCGCATTGAACGAACAGAACCGGAGAAGGATTTCAGCGCCGTGGTAAGCCGTGGTTTGTTTAGTTCATTATCATCAATATTTGTGTCGTACTCGAAGCATATTGCGTGAGCCACTCTATATGATTCTATCCCCATGATACGTTCGGGCAAGGAAAGTGACCTCTGTTCAAACCCAAGAGCGCAAAGGAATAGATCATCGTTTTCTCTCATGGCGAATGCATCTATATCAAAAGGGAAGATATCCGGTAGTCCACCCAGTATATCAGCGAGTTCAATCTCCCTGACGCTCGGCATCGTAATCCTCTCTATCTGCGTTCGTTATCGTCAAGATCATTTGTCTTGCTAAAAAGAGAATCTTGTTGATCACTCTTACGCGTCTTTAACCATTTCTTTTCAAACTCATCATTGCATGCCCTCTCTGGGTCAATGAGAAACCACTTGAAATCATCAGGCCCCCATTTTACAGCGGTATTCTTTGCAAGGGCTGTGCCGAAAGCCGGGCAATAGACTTTCCTCAATTGCCAGCGGAGAGTCAGAGTGCGCTTGTGCCTGCTTCGCCCTGTCTCCATTTCAATGAATACGCACCGACGAACGAGCTCGTCGATAAGGTTCTGTTGTTCTTCGGTTGGCTCGTCTTGAATTGCCTCCATCGGTTGATCTACTTCAATTCGACTTGTCTGACACGGAACTAGGGAATCACCTTTCTTCTGTTCATAGCCTTCTCGAAGAATTCGAGCGGAAAGATTGCCAAACCAATAGGCCGTCTGGTACATCTGTGATCCATATGGAACATAGTGCCTTATGACTTCAAGCATTTCTCTTGAGACCGCCTCAATCGCTTGATGCTGGATGTATTCAGGCACGCACTCGGTTGAATGCTTTTTGACATTCCCTTTTTCAAATATTCTTCTATAGATCTCCAATAGACATGAGATGTCACCGGAGCAGGAGTCGGCGATGGTCTCTAGACCATAGTATTGATTGTCACTTCTTCCCCGGGTCTTGCTACGATCCCGAAGCGCTTTCCCCAATGAACCTTCCGGATATACCGAATTGCCAAGAAGCTGCTGAGCGGTGCCATCATACTCCGCCAAAGCCAGACGTATCCCCAAGAGCTCTCGCGCGAAATTATGCATGGTCTTGTCCTGGAGTGACAAATAATAACGGCCACAGTCGATCTCTCTAAGCTCTCTTGTCGGTTCCGCCATTGATTCGATAACAACTGCGCCATATTTCTCAGCTGAAAGCTTGAATATGTGGCTCGCTTGTCTATCCCAAATAATCGGTAGAAGTATACTTTGAATAGGTTGGGGCAGCTTATGGATGGAAAAATCATCAAGCAGGAAGGCAATCTTTTTCTCGGAGAAATATGAGACATGCTCCGACAAATACCTCGTAAGATCAGCGATAAAGGTACTGTGAGTTGAGGTTGTTAGATTCTTTCCCTGAATCATTGTTTCGTAGCACTTGTCCATCTCAGATTCAGTCACCTCAAGCGCATGCTGCATATACGGCACTCCCTGAAGTCGTAGGATCTCCTTCCCAGGAATCTTGAGTTTATCCATCAAGAATTCGTGCAACTCATATTCTTCGACATCGCCAAATCCAAACAGACTTTCTCGATCCGGTCGCTGCCCGATAAGATTCAATGTGAGAACAACCTCTCGAGTCAGCAGTAAGTTAAAGTAGTGCACTATCTCTCGCCTGAATCGTAAAGCTGCTGCCTCCGTCGTTAACCAACTCATTCGATTGCGCAAGTCAGCGCTACAAGAGACATAGAATCCCGCTATTTGACTCTGGATAATGCATTCGTCGTCTTTGTACTGCAGCGCCCTGAGACTTAAGCGCCTAAATACCATCGACTTACCGCAACCCCTCGGCCCTGTGAGGAGCAATGGATTTGGGCTAGCAACTTCTGAAAACCAGGGGCATGATTCAACAAACAGTTTGACCAATAACTTGTCGCTAGAGATGTGCTCGGCTGCAATATAGTCAAAAGGATCTGGAAACTCGGGCCCTTTCCTAGATGGTGATTGCTGAGCTCTAGTCCATTTGTCACCAAACTGCTCGGATATTTTCACTGGATCGTTTAATGCAACGCCTAGGTCGGGTTCCAACATTTGATTTATGAGCGGAATAACTGACTGCAGGAAACGTTTCTCCATTAGGTTCAGATGTCTTCTTATCCAAACCGCATTCCAGATGTCAACAATGTGATGCGTAAACCACAAATGATCATCCTTGTCTTTCTTCTTTTCTCGTCCCCTCTCCTTATCCTGGTCAACCGAGGTCATCTTCAAGGAACCCGTATCCACAATCTTTACCACAAGTCGTGATCTATCTATCGCACCCTCACGCTGGGGCATTATCATCACATTTGCTGGCCTCAAATCATCGTGCTGCAGTTCGTTTGCCTTAAGGGTGTTAAGTGCTTCGCACATGTCTTTAACATAATTCAACAGAAATGAGGCACTGATTTGCCCTGTTTGAAGATGCTCTTCAAGGGTGCAGCCGGGTATCAATTCCTCAATGAAACACATGAACCGGCGCTCTGCTTCTGGTGGAGAGTAGATTGTAATGAAGCCAGCATCGATAAAGGAGGCAAAGCGAGGATGGCTCTTTAGTTTCCGCGCTAACGTAGCCTCCTCTCGATAAGACTTATTATCGTAGTCTTCTGGGACTGTGAATTTAATCGCAACATCTCCGTCATATTCATCTCTTCCCGCCCAGACAACACCTTTGAATCCTGAGCCTTTTGGAGATTTTGGATAATATTTTCGGGAACGAAGGTCAATTTCTTTAGGAACATATTCTTCAGAGAGAAGCAGTGCTTTGGTGTCTTCATCCAATTCAATGCGTGGTTCTGACATTGCCACCCCCGGAATGAATAGCCTTCCTTACTCTCCCGAACCCTGTTTCCACAGACGATAATCTTCACGTCTAAAAGTCATGTACTCGGGTCTACTTTCGGCACGCTTGAGCAACCACCGGTATCGATGCATCTCCGCGAGTTGTTCACATGACCAATTATGGAACACCGGCCGCGACACCTGGCCTTTCAAGAAACGCAGTGCATTGCTAGCAAGAGGAGCAGCAAATATCTCACGTTTGATTCCGTGATTCATAAGTTCTGTCGACAAACCAATCTCCATCAGGCATTTCTTGACTACTTCGCGTCTATTTCTAAACCCCTCGCCCCATTCGGGGTTTCTTGCAGTTGCAGTGCAGTGATGCTCAACGTAAGAACGTATATCATCGTATATCCCATCGGAGAATTGAAATTCACCGTAGCCTTGGGTGAAACCAATGCTTGTCCAGTAGCTGGTTTCCCTGATTTTGATACGGTTGTAGATTGATGAGCGACCCAGCGCTGAAGTTGTAGTTAGTAATGTAAGGTAGGGAGCATGTACTCTTTGCGAGATAAGAGACTCCCTTTCTCGGTATTTACTTCGGAATGTTTCTCTAACTTCGTTACTAAGGGCGAGCATTGCAATTAGTTTCCCGCACAGTAAGAATGAATAGGGAGGAACGGCGCCCAGAACATGTGCGTCCATTACGTGATACAGATTTACCTTTCTCGCATCAGAGTCCCATCCAATCCATTGGTCCCGAGCCCGCAAGGCAAACACTGGATCGCCCAAACCGAATAAGCCAATGAGTTTACCGTTGTTGTCATCAAACACGAGGAAGCGCAGTCGCCGGCCATAGCCTGAAGAAACAGGAATGCTCCAATGCAGACTGGCATACCTGAAAAGAAGTTCGAGCTCAGTCTTCGGCTTAACCTCAACGAGTCTGGGCAATATGTTGTTTGGATCAACGTCACTGCCATTAGCAATATAGCCAAGCAGTTTCTCCTCGTGTCGACCGATATTCGCAAATGCTGTTTCTCGCTTCTTCGCTACAGCTTGTTCGTTTATTTTCCGATATGCATCTTTTGTTTGTTCACCCGGAATAACGAGCACTCCCTTATGCACTCGAAATCCTTGCTTCTTGAGCGACTTGATTATTGACGTTCTAAGCTGCTCAGCCGTGGGTGCGCTAATTAGATAACTCCTCAACTGGCATTCTAATCCATTCTGTATTACCGCAATCTTAGGCATCTTATCATTTAGAAGCATTAGATTGCAGTAAGGACCCCTTGGGTATCGCGTGCACCACCATTTGTTACAGGGTGTCTTCTCTACAAAGTATACGTAATCAATTATCTTCTCTCTTGATGAGGTCGTGGCCTAACAACCTCGATAGGTCAGGGCGGCGAGCTGCCACAGATTCCAGTCAACCGTGTAGGAAAGGCAGAATTGTTGATAGAATGTTGGCGTTGGAGGCAGCATATTAGGAATATCGGGTTGAACATACTGAGCAAACAGGCGCTGCTGGCTTATGAGATGCCGGAGGCGACGCCCGCCATTATGCGAACGCTGTAGTGGGAGAATAGATGAAACTAGTCACTTTCAAAAGCGATAAAGAGGCCGAGAGCATTGGAGCC
>Ga0209539_1000325_pt1 | contig 28750 bp, 18 predicted proteins | sample BarGraNGADG00312_2_FD_184499 | JGI IMG/M metagenome (GOLD analysis project Ga0209539, IMG submission 184499) | Arctic peat soil microbial communities from Barrow, Alaska - Barrow Graham LP Ref core NGADG0011-312 (SPAdes) (version 2) | ecosystem: Environmental > Terrestrial > Soil > Wetlands >...
AAACCCCGAGCGCTCGTATATCATCCCGTGCCTGCACGACGAGCCGTACGCCCACCAGCCTCTCATCCTCGAGATGCTCCGGAGCGTCAAGGGACTGATGTTCAACAGCGCCGGCGAGCGGCGCCTCGCAGCCCGGCTGCTCGATGAGAAGAACCCCGGCCCTGTGGTCGGCATGGGCTTCGTACAGCACGGCTTTGACGCGGCGGCCTTCAGGGACCGCTTCCCGGTCCGCGGAGACTTCCTGCTGTATGCCGGCCGGCGCGAGGAAGGCAAGAACACGCCTCTGCTGGTCGACTACTTCAGGCGCTTCAGCGCCCGGAAGCCCGGCCAGCTGTCGCTGGTCCTGCTGGGAGCCGGAGACGTCGAGGTGCCCTGCGACTGCAACAGCATCATCTTCGACCTGGGGCGCGTCGATGAGCAGGTGAAGTGGGACGCTTACGGCGCCGCTTACGCCTTCTGTCAGCCGTCCTATAACGAGAGCCTCTCGATCGTCCTGCTCGAGTCCTGGCTGGCCGGGAGGCCCGCTCTGGTGAACTCAGGGTGCGACGTGACCCGCAAACACGCCGAATTGAGCGGCGGCGGGCTCTGCTTCTCCGATTACGAGAGCTTCGAGGCGATGCTGGTGATGCTGCTGGACGACCGCGACCGCGCCGACCGCATCGGGCTGGCGGGCCGGGAATACGTGCTCTCAGAGTATAATTGGGACTCGGTCGTCGCCCGGCTCCTCGAGGCGCTCGGCCCGGCGGGCGGCGGTGAAGAGGCATCCGAAGACGAGGCCGCGAGCGGCGAGGAGGCGCCTTGAGGATAAGCCAGCTCTGCGCCCGGATCGAGTTCGGGGACGCCGTGTCCAACCACGTCCTCGAGATCGACAAGGCGCTAAGGTCGTGGGGCCACGAGACGGCCATATACGCGAACACGCTCGACGAGTTCGGGCGCCAGGTGGCGCTGCCGGACTCGGCCTACTCCGAGCGGATGGGCTCATCTGACGACCTCCTCATCTACCATTACTCGCTCCACTGCCCTAACTACACCCAATATCTCGAGACGAAGAACAAGCGCATCCTCATCTATCACAACATCACGCCGCCCGAGTTCTTCGAGGGCTACGACAAGGGGGTCGCGGAGTTCTGCCGGCAGGGGCGCGACATGCTGGCGGGGCTGAAGGGATGCGACCTGGCGCTGGGCGACTCTGAGTACAACCGGCTCGAGCTGGTCGAGGCGGGCTTCGACGAGGACAGGACCGGGGTGCTGCCGATATTCGTCGACTACGCGAAGCTGCTGTCGCTCAAGGGCCGCGCGGACGTGGCCGCCGATCCAGGCGACCTCAACGTGATATTCGTAGGGCGCGCGGTGCCGAACAAGCGCATCGAGGACCTGGTGCGCGCCTTCTACTACCTGAACCGTTGCGTCACTTCCTCGTCGCGCCTGGTCCTGGTCGGCTCGTCGTGGGTGGACCGATACGACGCGCAGATCCGCTGGCTGATCGACTCGTACGGCCTTTTCGACCGCGTGACCGTGACAGGGCGCGTGACCGACGCCGAGCTCGCCGCCTGTTACGACGCGGCGGACGTCTTCCTCTCGATGAGCGAACACGAGGGCTTCAGCGTCCCGCTGGTCGAGTGCATGGCCTTCGACGTGCCGATCGTGGCGTACCGCTCGACGGCGATACCTTTCACGCTCCAGGGCGCCGGCCTGATGTTCGACGACAAAGACTTCGCGAAGGTCGGCGAGCTGCTGGCGCTGGTCCGCGGCGACGCGGAACTGCGGGAGCGCGTTCTCGCGGGACAGCGCGAGCGGCTGAAGGCTTTCTCGCCGGAGTCGGTAAGAGCCGTGCTGCGGGAGGCGGTCGAGCGGGTGGCCGGCAGTTGACAGCGGCGGGCGGGCTGGTCGCGAACGGCGAGGTGAGCGAGCTCGAGGTGCTCGTCCCGGACGGGGCGGAGAGCCTCGAGGTCGTCATCGAGGCTCAGTCGGTCAAAGAGGACATGGAGAAGGGGTTCGGCACCTGGTCCTTCGAAGGCCTCCGCGCAGGGCCCGGCCTGCTGAGGATAGCCTGGCTCGAGCCCGGCGCCGCCACCGTTTCGCTTACCGTCGACGGCGAGCGCTTTGACCCTATAACATTCTCGCGACCCGAGCAGCTCATCCTGAGGCCGACAATGGCGCTCACGATCAGCGCAGGCGATCAGGTCTCGCTGGTGCCCGTCACAGTCGTTGATCCCGGCTTGCTCGAGAAATACTACGAAGTCGAGGGCCAGGACAGGTACGTCGAGCAGCAGACGTTCTATGAGACTTTTCACGAGGCGCGAGTGCGCGTCCTCGGACGAGTGTTCAGGAAATACATCCCGCCAGGCTCGCGCGTCATAGACGTCGGCTCGGGCTACAGCATGTTCTACATGGTCTCCCGCGACTGGCCGCACGACATGACCTGCTGCGACGTCGACACTGCCGCGATGGAGAAGATGCGCGGCCTCAAGCCTGAGTGGAACTGGGTGATCGCCAACGCGCTCGAGCTGCCCTTCGAGGACGCCTCCTTCGACGCGGTCTTCGCTGGTGAGATAATCGAGCACGTGCCCGATCCGCGGGCGGCGCTCCGCGAGTGGGGCAGGCTCCTCTCCCCCGGCGGGGTGCTGATCCTCTCGACTCCCAACCGGGACAGGCTCATCGCGAGAGCCAACCGCGAGGACATGCCCGTCCACTACGAGCACATAAACGAGATGGGTCTCCCCGCCTTGCGGGAAGCGATCCGGATGTCGTCGTTCCACGTCGAGGCCGTTACCGGCATCTACGTGGAAGTGCTGCTCAACTGGTGGCGTCCGGCCGGCGCCCGGGTCGACATGCTGCGGGCGAAGTTCGATGACGCGAGGTACCGGCCCATATACGAGATCATGATGCGCCTCGGCGGGCTCGCGCCCTCCCTCTCCTTCGACCTGGTGCTGGTATGCAGAAAAGACTGAAGCAGATCCTCAAGAAGATCGGCTCCCGCTGGATGAGCATCCCGGCCAGGAGCAGGGCCTCGATCATCCTGGCGGTGCTCGTCCTGACGGCGTACCTGCTCCTCCTGCTGCTGATCCCCCACTACAAGGGGACGCCGACGACCGACGGCGACGAGCCCCATTACCTGGTCATCACCCAGAGCCTCATCCGCGACGGCGACTTCGCGGTCAAGGACGAGTACCAGGACAAGACGTACCACGCCTTCTACGAGGGCAACATCCCGCTGCCCCACATCGTGAAGGGGCGCAGCGGGCAGTGGGTCTCGACCCACCCGCCTTTCATATCGATGGTCGTACTCCCGGGCTTCCGGCTCTTCGGCCAGCGCGGCGCCGCTTTGACCATGATCCTGATGACCGTTCTAGCGGCCATGCTGACTTTCGCGCTCGCAGACCGCTTCGTCGACAGGCGGCTCGCGTTCCTGCTGACGCTTTTCTTCTTCCTGTCGTACCCGTTGCTCTTCTACTCGAGACTCGTCTATCCCGAGACGGCGGCGCTGATGCTGCTCATCGTCGGGGCGTGGTCGGCGTGGCGCTTGAAGGAGACGATGAAGCCAAGGTTCGCCGCGCTGAACGGGCTGGCCGCGGGGTTGCTCCTGCTCTTCCACCCGAAGTTCATCGCGCTTGCCGCCGCGCTCCTGTTCGTCACATGGCTGGTCGCGAGGCCCGACTTGAAGCTCCTCTGGTGGTGGGCCCTGCCCGCCGCCATATGCGTGGTCGGCCTGCTGGTACTAACCGGCTACGTCTACGGGGCCAACCTGATCAGGGGCCTCAGCGCGTCAGGGGGCAGCAAGGTTATGGGCGGCTACCTGGGGACGAACTCGGTCTGGGGAGTCTTCGGCCTGTTCCTCGACCGGGCCTGGGGGCTGCTCATATTCGCGCCGCTGTTCGCACTGTTCCCCATCGGCCTGTCGCTGCAGAACACCAAGCTCGACTGGACCCGCTGGTGGATATTCTTCCCGGTGGCACTGGTAATACACGCCCTCGCCCTGGGGATCTTCCAGTCGTGGAACGGGGGTGCCGCGCCGGTGCAGAGATACCTGGTCCCGGTCGCGGCGTTGATGGTCGTCTGCGTGGCCCTCTACTTCGAGCGCTGCCGATCGCAGGTGGCGAGGGGGTTCGGGGTGCTGCTCGCCATCGCCCAGGTCGTGACGACCGTGTGGGCTTTCCGCTTCATGATCGGGACTTACGGGATGGCCGGGACCGACAACACGTCCCTGGCGCACTTCCTCGGAGCGAACAACCCGATAACGAAGTTCCTGCTTTGGGTGTTCCCGCTCTATCACCCTGCCGGGGTCAAGTCGGTCTTCCTGACCGTCGCCTGGCTCGTCCTGCTGGCGCTGCTCATCATCGCCGCCCGCCGCTCCTTCATGAAGCGCGGCGGATGGAAGATCAGCGGGATAGTGGGGATCGAGCCCTTCAAGCGCTAGCGGGGTCAGGTCCCAAATCTTCACTTTTTGGAATTCGGGGCCAGGTCTCTTAACGCATTAAAGCCGCGGACTCTCAGTCCGCGGTGCGGGCTGCGCAAACACGAGTCCTGATTAACCCCCGGCCTCTCGCATTCGCCTTCGGCGAACGTCATATCGCTTCAAATGCAAACAGGGGTCAAACCTGAAAGTTTGCATTTTTCATGAACCTGGCTGGAATGCAAAGATGTAGGTTTGACCCCTGTTTGCATTTTCGCTCATTCAAAATACCGGCGATTAAAGTTAGACCGGGTGTAAACCCAGTGTGCGATTTCTTGCACCGAGTCCCATGAGAATAGACCGGGTCCGAGCCCAGACTGATGAGCGTGGGTGTGAATCGATACAAAGAGGGCACATACTCGAAAAGCGTTAAGAGTTCCTCCCAGCCTCCGCCCCGGGAATATTGGCCGCTTCTCGACGCTTCGCGCGATCAGCGGCCGGTGTACCCTTCGGCGAAGAACCAGTGCTTTGAGGGGCCGGGTACTCCCACCACGTCGTGGCCGCCGGTCCAGTTGTTGGTGCCCGGCTTGTAGTTGAAGTACATCGGGCGCTCGACGATGATGGGCGTGTCCGAGTTGACCTTCGCCGACAGTGACATGTTCCTGCCCGCGTCCTCGTTCACGAAGACCGTCGCGCGGCTGCGCGGCCCGACGACGTGGCCCTTCTTGATGACCTGTCCACTCTCGGGGCAGTACGTGATTACCACGTTCGCCGCCGTGCCGTTCGGGTTCTGCAGGCAGAGCCACTCGTCGAACCCCGGGCCGGTGTAGCCCTCCGCGAAATTGAACTCGGTGCTCGGCCGCACGGCCCCTATCACGTCATGCCCGCCGGTATATGACACGTTGCTCTTGCCGGTGTAGTCGAAGTACATCGGCCTCTCCGCGACGAACTGGCCTTCGGAGCCAAGTGCCACGGAGACTTCATGGTTCAGGCCGATCTCGGCAGTCACCGACACCGTCTTCCGCTGCTTCGCCGGCACGATGTAAGACTTGTTGATGTTCTGCCCGCTCCCCAGCATGTATGTCGCGTCGACGATGATGTCGTTATCGTTTGGGTTCTGGAGGCAGAGCCACTCTTCGAAGTTGCGATAGGTTGCGCCCTCCGCGAAGAAGAAGGTGCTCGAAGGCTTGTTCAGGCCCATCACGTCGCTCCCGCCGGTCCAGCTGCCATGGTAGTTGAAGTAGATCGGCCGCTCGACCACTATCGGGGCATCGCAAGACACCTTGACCGAGAAGTCTTTGTCTCCGCCTATCATGTCTGAGACCCTGACTGTGGTGCGCGCCATCGGGGCCAGCGTCGCGTAGCAGGTCTTGAGCCCCTGCCCCTCGATCATGAAATCGAGCGTCGCGGTCGCGGCGTCGCCGCCTGGGTTCTGCATCGTCAGGTAGGAGACGAAGTTCGCGCGGGTCGTCCCCTCCGCGAAGTACCAGTTCTTGTCCGGGGCCACCGCTCCGACCGCGTCGGTACCCCCGTTCCAGGTGCCGTTGTAGTTGAAGTACATCGCCCGCTCGGCCGTCACCGGCACGTCGCTCGACACCTTGGCCGAGACAGAGCTCATCGGCATGATGTCGTTGACGAACATCGTGTAGCGGGACTGCGGGTTGACCGTCACCTGCTTTGTCGTGGTCTCGCCCTTGTCGTTCATGAAATCGACTGTAACGCCCGCCGGGGTCGCCTCCTGGTTCATCAGCAGGATGTACTCGTGGAAGTTCGCCGCAGGCGCCGGCGGCGGAGGCTCGGCTCCGCTCGGGATCACCGCCGTGTGGGCAGCGTTCCGCCTGAACATCGGCCACGGGTTAACCACACCCGCTTCGGCGGCCGCGGTCTTGCATGTCTCGAAGATGTAGAAGTCCCCGCCCTGTATGCCACCACCCAGCGCGTCACCAGTCCCGACGGCCACCTCGGTTTTCCCGTCAGCGTCGAAGTCGCCCACGCACGGGCTGGTCACGACATAGTTGTGCAGGTTCTGGCTTCATAGCAGCGTGCCGCCCGCGTTCCAGGCGCACATCTGCACGCCTGACCCGATTATGACGTCCGCCAGGCCGTCCCCGGTGATGTCGCCAAGGGCTGGCGATCCCATCATCGGGCCGCCGAACCCCTTGATGTCCCACATGAACTGGCCGTTCGGCCTGTAGACCATGATGTGCTCTCCGCCGGTGCCCGCCACCACGTTGCAGGCGATTGCGATCTCTCGCTGGCCGTCGCCGTCGACGTCAGCGATCGCGGGTGAAGAGAAAGTCGACCCGGCGGCCGGGACAGGCCATCCGGGCAGGGTTACCCCGTCGTGAGTGTAGCCGTAGACGGTGTGACCCTGGCTCGAAAGCCGGCCCGTCGCCTTGTAGAAGTGCCCGGTGCCGACGAATATCTCGTCCCAGCCGTCACCGTTGACGTCGGCGATGGCCGGCGAAGACCAGGTGACCTCAGGGGTTATCTTCGGCCAGTTGGGCAGAATCGAGCCCGCGAAGTTGAAAGCGTAGAGGAGCCCGCCCGGCGGATACGGCCAGGTCGGGTTGCCTGTCGAGTCGGCGCCGATAATTATCTCTTTGTAGCCGTCGCGGTTTATGTCTGCGACGGCCGGCGACGACCAGATCGTGTCCTTGTTGTCGAAGGGCCACCCCGGCAGCTCGGCGCCGAAGTAGGTCCATACGTGGATGAAGTGTCCGTAGGTGCCGACGATGACCTCGTCCGCCCCGTCGTTGTTCACGTCGGCGATGGCCGCAGAAGAGAATATCCCGCAGAAGCCGCCCACGTTCTCGGTCTGCTTCGGCCAGCCCCACTCGGAGATGACCCTGCCCGTGGAATCGAACGCCCACATGCGCCCGTTCAGGTCGCCGACGAATATCTCCATCTTGCCGTCATTGTTGACGTCCTTCGCCGCGGGAGCCGCCTGGATGCTCGCCCCGAGGCGGGCGATCCACTTGGGTTTTGCCTCCGAGTTGAAGCAGTAGAGACATCCGTTCATGTTGCCGACGAGGATCTCCTGCTGCCCGTCGCCGTCTACGTCGGCCGCCGTCAGCGAAGCCTGGTAGAAGCTCGAGCCCGCATCGAACTGATCCTTCATCTGCTTGTCGATAGTGCCGTCCGGGTTGGCCGCGTGTCCCAGCCCGGGCACCACTGCCACGGACAGCGAGACGAGCAGGATCATCGCAGTGATGATCGCCGGAAGCCTGAACCTCTTCATATGACCGAATATCGCCATCCCTGAATCCTTCTCCTTGTCTCTTCCTGGCTTTCACGAGCGCGCCCGGGGGGGGGGGCGCCAGGCCTCTCATCTCTAATATCGAACGGCGCACCGGATTTTGTTACCAGTGGGAGCCGAATCACACCTCCGTCGGCCGACTTATCACGAGCGACGAACGGAATAATCGGCCAAATGGCCCAGTCGCACGCGACCTCAACTCATATAACGCCGACAGCTAAGAAAATTGTGCCCGAAGAGGCAGGAAACGCGAATGATATCCGTTTACCGGCTTCAGCCTTCGCCTACCCCGTCAGGGCATGGACGCCTTGAGTGGCTCCCACCACGCGACCTTGTCCACGTACCATTTGACGGTCTCGGCGAGCATTTCGTCGAAATCTTTTCGCGGCGCGAAGCCCAGGCCGCCCGCCTTTGCGAAGTCGAGCGAGTAGCGCCTGTCGTGGCCCGGCCTGTCCTTCACGTAGGTGATGAGAGATTCGGGCTTGTCGAGGAGCCTCAGAATCTCTTTCGTGATCTCGATGTTGGTTCGCTCGCTCCCGCCGCCGATGTTATACACCTGGCCCGGCTCGCCCTTCTCCAGCACCAGGTCGATCCCTGAGCAGTTGTCGTTGACGAAAAGCCAGTCGCGCACGTTGAGCCCGTCGCCGTAGACCGGCAGCGACCTGTCCTCCATCGCATTGGTGATGAAGAGAGGTATCAGCTTCTCGGGGTACTGATACGGGCCGAAGTTGTTGCTCGAGCGGGTGATGAGAACCGGCATGCCGTAGGTCTTGAAGTAGGAGCGGACCAGCATGTCGCCGCCCGCTTTGCTGGCCGAGTACGGGCTGTTGGGCGCCAACGGCGACAGCTCGGTGAAGCTGCCGTCCTCGACGCTCCCGTACACCTCGTCCGTCGAGACCTGGAGGTATCGGCCGACCCCGTGCTTCCTGCACGCCTCGAGCAGGGTGAAGGTGCCGAAGACGTCGGTCTCTATAAACTCCCTTGGCCCGGTGATCGACCGGTCGACGTGGCTCTCGGCCGCGAAGTTGACGACCCGGTCGAAGCCGCCGGAGATGAGCTGGTCGACGAGCTTCGGGTCGCAGATGTCGCCTTTAACGAAGCGGTACTCCGCCCTGCTCTCCACGTCTTTCAGGTTCTCCGGGTTGCCGGCGTAGGTGAGCTTGTCCAGGTTTGTTATCTCTATGCCCTCATGGGCCGAGAACATGTACCTGATGAAGTTCGAGCCTATGAAGCCGCAGCCACCGGTGACCAGTATCTTCAAAGCCATCCACCTTCCTGTGACGCGCCGGGAAGCCCGGCCCGCCGCTTACATCATCTTGAGGGACCAGTCGTAAGGGATCTTGTCCGTGTCGAACGGGAGCCTGTGCTCGTCGGGATCCTTGTAGTCGTACAGCTCGGTCGAGACGTTCACGATGTACGCCTCGGACTCGCTGACGCACTTCCAGCCGTGGTAGACCTCTTTCGGAATCTTCACCCGGACCGGTTTGTGCTCGCCCAGGTAGATATCCTGCGCCTCGCCCTTCGTGGGCGAGCCGTCGCGGTCGTCGTAGAGGCCCAGCTTTATCATGCCCTTCACGCAGATGATGTTGTCGTTCTGCTTCTTGTGCATGTGCCACGCCTTTACGACGTTCGGGTAAGTCGTCGTCACGTAGCACTGCCCGAAGCGCTCGAAGGTCTCTTCGTCGCTGCGGAACATCTCCATCAGGTGCCCCCGCTCGTCGGGTATCACCCGCAGCTGAGTAACGATCACACCGTCTATCACAAGCGCTCACCCCCGCCGGCCGCCGCCGGGCTAAAGTATTCCGACCCTGCTGTTGTCGCCGAGCATCAGCCGGTAGGCGGTCGGCCGCGCCTGCGACCGCTCGACCACCACGTTCTGCCCAACGAGGCTGTCCTCGATGCGCCCCGGGATGTCCGTTATCCGGCTCTTCTCGAGGACGATTGAATGCTCGATCTCTGAGCTCTCTATCTCTACGTCGTAGTAGATCGAAGTGAACGGGCCCACGAAGGAGTTCACGATCTTCGTGCGCTCGCCGATGATGGCGGGCCCCCTCACCGTCGAGTTGACTATCTGCGCGTCCTTCTCGATCACAACGCGGCCGTCGATGCTCGACTCCGCGTCGACGCTGCCGGAGTTTGACGGCTCCATCATCTCGAGCATGATGCGGTTCGCCTCGAGCATGTCCTCCAGGCGGCCGGTGTCCTTCCACCAGCCGTCGATGACGTGCGGGTCGACGCTGAAGCCGTTGTCGATCAGCCACTGGATCGCGTCCGTTATCTCGAGTTCGCCGCGGCTCGACGGCTTGATGGCTTTGACCGCCGTCATGATGTTCTCGTCGAACATGTAGACGCCCACGAGCGCCAGGTCGCTGGCCGGCTCCTTCGGCTTCTCGACCAGCCTCTTCACCCGGCCGTCCTCGAGCTCCGCGACGCCGAACCGCTCCGGCTCCTCGACGCGCGCCAGCAGGATCTCGCAGTTCGGGCCGTTCTCGCGGAACGTGTCGACGCAGCCGATGATCCCGTCCTTGATCAGGTTGTCCCCCAGGTACATCACGAAGTCATCCTTGCCCAGGAAATCCTCGGCAACCAGAACCGCGTGAGCGAGCCCCAGGGGCTCGTCCTGCGGGATGTAGGTGACGTCGATGCCCCAGGTGGACCCGTCGCCCACCGCCGCGATGATCTCCTTGCGCGTGTCCCCGACGATGATGCCCACGTCGGTCACGCCCGCCCTCTTGATCGCTTCGAGCCCGTAGTAAAGCACGGGCTTGTTCGCCACCGGAACGAGCTGCTTGGCCATCGTATGGGTTATGGGGCGCAGCCTGGTGCCGCTGCCACCGCAAAGGACCAGTGCCTTCATATCTCCTCCCTTTCGGGGGCCTCCAAACTCGAAAATACTATCACTGGGGACGAGGGCCGCTCAAGGAAGCCCCGCCCGCGCCTCCACGTCAGTGGCAGCTGAGCGGGCTGAAACCGGGGATCGCCGAGTTCTTTCGCCCGTGCCTGAGGCCGTCGACCAGCAGGGCAAGAGTCCGCTGCGGCCCCAGTATCCGCACGACGTCCTCGAGGATATCCACCCGCTCCCGCAGCGGGTACCAGACCTCGCGCTTCCAGGTGAGCACCCGCGCGAAGTTCTTGTTGAACCGCTCGAACTCGCGCTCGCCCTCCTCCGGGTCGCTGACGGCGATGGCCGCCACCTTCCCGCTGATGAGCGCGCCGGAGATGCCGAACCCCATGAACGGGTCGATCATCCCGGAGATGGTGCCGCACATGACGAGCGGGCCGCGGAACAGGCTCGGGTTGTCAGGGGTGACGACCGGGCAGACGCCCCGCACGTACTCCCACTCCTCGTCGTCCATGTTCTCGCAGCGCCGCATCCAATCGCGGTACTTCACGAGCGCCTCGGGGGGTACCTCGCGGCCGTACGAGAAAAGCAGGTTGTAGTGGATGCCGTTGCAGAAGGACGCGTAGCCGTACTCGTTGATGCACTCGTCCATCCAGATCCAGGCGTACCCGTCGCGCTCCGGCTCCGCGCCGCCGGTCGCCATCCAGGCGTACCACGGGGTGAACGGGACGCCGACGAACTCGTAGGCTTCCGGGTTCAGCCCGCAGGCGATGACCGTGCGCTCCGGCAGCTTCTCGATCTCGTCCTTCTTCAGCTCGGTCGAGAACTCGAACTCAACGCCGGCATCGAGGCATTTCTGATACAGGAGCGCGTCGAGCGACTCGGGCCTTCCGCTCCGCTCGACGTGGTAGGAGGCCACGGCCGGAGCGTCTATCTTCAGGTCGTGCAGGTAGACCGACAGGGCCGAAACGGGGTGGAACGCCGGCGAGATGTCTATGCCGATGTACTCGGAAGTCGCGGCGGGATCGAGGGGCGTCGTGTGGGTGGACGGGTTGAAGACGGGCGAGCCGCCGAACGAAGGCTCCCTCTCCCGGACGACCACGTTGTAGCCGTCGGCGGCCAGGTTGCACGCGGCCACCATCCCCGACATCCCGGCGCCGTATACGAGCACGTCTTTCTTCGCCACTTCGACTCCTCTCCGGCCGTCATCCGAACCCTTGCTCAGCCCAGGAAGTAATTCTCCATCTGCGCGCGTGTGTACGCCACCCCTGCCGGGAAATTACGACGATATTTCCGCCGTTCGAGGGCGGCCGCCCACTGGTGCTCCGTCCCACAGATAGCCTGACGCACCGAGAGCGTCGGGGCGCCGCGCCTGCAAGGCGCGCGACCGAGTCGTACTCACTGAGTACTCCGAGGGAGTGGAACGACGCAGGCGTGGATGCAGCGGCGCTCGAATGCCAGGGTATCTGTGGGACGGAGCACTAGTTTCCGGTGTAGCCCTCGGCGAAGTACCAGGTCTTCATCGCGGTCGACGCGCCGCTCGAGTCGTGCCCGCCGGTCCATGAGCCCTTGTAGACGAAGTACATCGGCCGCTCGACGACCACCGGCACATCGGACGTGATGCTGGTCGAGAGAGCCAGGTTCTCGCCGGCGTCCTCGTTCACGAACACCGTCCCCCTGCTCTTCGGCGCGATCACGTGGCTCGTCTTCTTCGGAGCACCGCCCTGGGGCAGGTACGTGATGTCCAGGGTGGCGGGCGTGTCATTCGGGTTCTGGATGCACAGCCACTGGTCGAAGCCCGGGCCGGTATAGCCCTCGGCGAAGTTGAACTGCTTTGCCGGCTGCGTGACGCCTATGACGTCGTGGCCGCCGGTGTAAGAAAGGCCTTTCTTGCCCGAGTAATTGAAGTACATCGGACGCTCCGCTACGAAGTCGCCACTCGATGTCAGCGCCACGGATACGTCGCGGTTCACGCCGACCTCGTTGTTCACCGACACGGTCTTGCGCTGGTTCGCCGGCACCGCGTACGACTTGTCGACCGTCTCGCCGCCGTTCAGCATGTAGGTTGCGTTGACCGTGATGTCCTGGGCGCCGGGATTCTGCAGGCAGAGGTACTCCTCGAAGTTCGGGTATGTTGCACCCTCCGCGAAGTAGAAGCTCTTCGACGGGTTGTTGATGCCAACCACGTCGTGGCCGCCGTCCCATTTGCCATGGTAATTGAAGTACATCGGGCGCTCGGCCACGATCGGCGACGAGGACGAGACCTTGACCGAGAAGTCTTTGTAGGCCCCTATCTGGTCCGCCACGTGCACCGTCACGCGACACGAAGCAGGCAGGTTGACCGGGAAGCTCTTCAGGCCTGAGCCCTCGATCATGTAGTCCAGGGTCGCGGCGGCCGCCTGGCCGCCCGGGTTCTGCATAGTGATGTAGGCGTCGAAGTTGGGCCTGGTCGTGCCCTCGGCGAAGTACCAGTCCTTGTGCGTCGTCGTGGCGCCCACCGCGTCGGTGCCGCCGTTCCAGACGCTCCTGTAGTTGAAGTACATGGAGCGCTCGGCGATTATCGGCACGTCGCTCGACACCTTCGCCGAGACCTCCTGGAACTGAGCGTAGTCGTTAACCAGCATCGTGTAGCGGGAGTTCGCGGGCACGCTCACCTTCTGCTCGCTGGTGTTGCCGTCACCGAATATGAAAGTGAAGGTGACCGCCGCCGCCCCGCTTCCGGGGTTCTGCACCAGCAGGTATTCGTCGAAGTTGCACGCCGCCTGGTCGAACTTGGTGCTCTGGCCCCCGATGAGTGACTGCAGCGTCCCGCCGCTTATGGTCCTCGTCGCCGACGAGCCGGTGATGCGCGCCTTGCGGACTCTGCCCCCCGGGGTACGGTCGCTCAGGTCTATGCCGTAGATGACTCCGACAGTCGTGTCGGGGTTCGAATTGAGCTTCGCCTCCAGGTCGGACTTTGCCATCGTTATCTTCCAGGCGAAGCGCGGAGAATTCTTGCAGAAGTCGTCGGGCTTTCCCCTCAGGTACGGGATCGGCGTCCCGCTCCAGACGTCCTCGTTGTTCTCGGTGTGTCCGCCGCAGGAGCCGCAGTAGGCCGCCGTTATCGGCTGCCCGTTGTAGGTGATGATCTCGCCGGCCGTGTCGTCCACTGCCTTGTTGTTGTTCGGATAGGCGGCGAAGTTCTTGTTCTCGTCGCATGCCTGGCAACACTCACCGCTTGAGCAGACGTCGAAGCCCTGCGCAGTATGCTTGTTACGCGCGATGCAACTCAGGGCGTACGTCCGTGCGGCGACGTAGAGGCACTTCAGCTCCTCCATGGGCGAGTCGTTCGGCTCCTCCTGCAGGTGGTACAGGTAGTCGTGCATGGTCCAGGTCCGTATCTGCCCATCGCGTCCCTTGACCCTGATAGGCCGGCTGTCGTCTGTCTTCGACAGGGTTACGCCCGTGTAGTAGTAGTTGAGGATGGCGTGGTAGTCCTGTCCGGCCAGCGAGCGGTAGTGCACTCCATCCATGCACATTCCCACCCCGTGCGCCCTGCCGGTCCCGTTGAACACGATAGTGCCCCCGGCCGCCCCGCCGGAAGTCGCCGCGGCGCTTGCGCTGTTAAGGGCGATCGGCCCGGCACAGCCGAGCACCAGCACGACCCCTATGACGGCAACCAGGGCGCACATCGTGAAAACGTTTCTTCTGGACGCTCGAGTCTTGATCATCAATGTCCCTTTTCCGGGCCGGGCACGTCGCCCGGCTCTTCTTTACCAGTTATCGACAAAATCCCACTCTTTGGACCTGGCCCCAAATTCCACCTTGGAGACCTGGCCCCAAATTCCGAAAATCGAAGATTTGGGACCTGACCCCGCTAACGGCCGGTGTAGCCCTCGGCGAAGAACCACTTCGGTGCCGGCCCGGGTACGCCAGGGCCGCACGTGCCTCCCTGCTTCCCCAGGTAATCGAAATATACGGAGCGCTCCGCGACTATCGGCACGTCGCTCGTCACCATTGTTGATACGTCCGTGGAGGACAAACCCGGCTGTTTGTTCAGCGGGACCGTGAAACGCGAGCGCGGCGGCACTATGTACTGCGCGTCCACGAACTTCCCGCCGTTCAGCATGAACCGCACGTTCGCCGTGGCCGCGGTCGCGTTCGGGTTCAGCAGCAGGACGTACGTGTCGAAGCCCGGCCCGGTGTAACCTTCGGCGAGGCACCAGGTCTTCGACGGGGCCGAGCATCCCATCGCGTCGTGCCCACCGGTCCTTCCGTAGTAGACGAAGTACATGGCGCGCTCGGCCGCGACCGGGACATTAGAGTGCACGACCGCGGAGAACTCGCGGCTGTTCCAGCCCGGCACCTCGTTCACGTACAGCGTCTTTCGCGTGTGTGGCGCGATCGGGATCGCAACGTCCGCGGTCTTTCCGTCCGGCGCCATCAGGGTGACCTTTGCGTCGGCCGCTGCGTCGTTCGGGTTCATCACCAGCATGTACGTGTCGAACTGACCCCCGGTATATCCTTCAGCGAAATACCAGTCGGGCTTGAGCTCGCTGGTGGCCGTCGAGTTGTGTCCTTCCTTGATGCCCTTGTAGTCGAAGTACATCGAGCGCTCCACGATGACCGGCTTGCTCCCCACTACGCGCGTCGAGAACTGCGCGGATTCCATGCCGGGCACCTCGTCGACCGCGACGGTGTAGCGGCTGTTGGGCGCCACGGTGAAAGCCTGGTCCTTGGTGGTCCCGTTGTCCATCATGTAGGTCATCGTAACCTGGGAGGCTTGAGCCCCCGGGTTCTGAACCAGGATGAAAGTGTCGAACCCCCATGCGGTGCAGCCCTCGGGGAGGTACCACGCCGGCGCGGCTGCGGCGACGCCCGGCGAGTCGTGTCCGCCGGGGTACTTGCCACGGTACCTGAAGTACATCGAACGCTCTGCGACCACGCTCCCGCTCCTGGCCTCGACCTGTGTCGAGACTTCCTGGTTCGTCAGCATGTCGTCGACCTTGACGGTCTCGCGGCTGTACGGCTGCAGCGACACGTCCTGGTTGTAGGTCGAGCCCGTCGGCAGCATATATGTCAGGCGCGCGGTGGCCACCGTCGGCCCCGGGTTCATCAAAAGCATGAAAGTGTCGAAGCTCTCCGGTTCCGGCTCCGATATGACGCGCTTTCCCCAGGCCAGGTGGTCCGCCCAGTAGCCTGTGAGCATGTCCACGCTCACGCCGGCGTTGCTGCCGGTGGAGTGGATGAACATCCCGTTGCCGACGTACATGCCGGCGTGGCCGATGTAGGCGCTCGTGTCGCCCGTAGGGTTCGAGTAGAAGAAGATCGGGTCGCCCGCCAGCAGTTCTTTTCTCCCGACAGACTGGTACCTCGTGTCCCTGGCCTGGTCGTCGGCGACCCGCATCATCGAGTAGCCGAGGTTATCCTGGAGGACGAAATAGGTGAGGCCGGAGCAGTCGTAGCCGCCCTCGTCGTCCGACTCCCCTCCCCACACGTACGGGTAGCCGACCTTCGAGAAGGCCGCGTCCATCGCGACCTGGCGCTTCGGGCCGATCAGCGGCTGCTGGCATCGCAGCCAGTCGAACGTGCCCTTGATGTACCCGACCCGCCCGTCCTCGGGCGGGTCGGATTTCTGCAGCGAGTACGCCAGCTCTCCCCTGGGATAACCGTTGGAGGGCCACGCGTGGGTGTTCTTGTAGACCATGTGAAGGTCGTGGGCGATTATGAGGAGGCCCTCGTAAGCCGGGCCTCTCGGGTAGAGCCCGTTGAGCAGCAGCGCCTGTGGCTCGAGCCCGAGCCCAAGGACTATCCCGCTGAGGACGTTGACCGTGTTCGCCTGCTCGTAGGGCTTGTAGGACCCGTCCGCGTACGGACACAGAAACCTGTGCTTTGTCGCGATGCTCGCGACCTTGTAGTCGCTGCTGTTAGGGTCGAGGTCTGTGAACTTGTAGGATGTGTCCGCCGCCTCGTTCGACAGCTTGAACATCTTCACGACGGCCCTCGCGAAGTCGATCCTGGTGACCGGCTGGTCGGGGTAGAAGTTGCCGTCGGCGCCGCCGTTCATGTAGCCCTTGTCGCTCGCGTAGGAGATCGCGTCCTGTATCTCCGCGGGCTGGGATCCGATATCGGGGTAGCTCGTGGCGGCGCGCGCGGAGGTCCCCACGGGCAGCAGCGCCGCGAGAAGCAGCGCGGCCAGCGCCGCGGCTACGATCACTCTGTGCCTGACGCCAACTATCATCGTGCTTACCTCGTGCAGCCTTCCGCGAAGTACCAGTCAGTCGAAGGCTCGACGCTGCCCATCGCGGATGTCCCCCCGTACTTGGACCCGTTGTTCACGTACATCGATCGCTCGGCGACTATCGCGCCTTTCGAGAATATCCTCGTCGAGAAGTCGGCCCGGTCCAGCCCGGGGACCTCGTTCATCCTGATCGACAGCCTGGCCATCGGCGCCAGCGTGACTGCTTTTTCGACCACCACTCCGTCCGACCTCATGCACCACATGTAGACCTGCGCGTCGGTCGCGAGCGGGTTGAGCAGGCAGAGCCAGGTATCGAAGCCGTTGCCGGTGCAGCCCTCGGCGAAGTACCAGGACTCGGCCGGCGCCGGTGCGCCGACGGTGTTCGATGCTTCCTTGATGCCGTTGTAGTTGAAGTACATCGACCGCTCGGCGACTATCCGCAGCGTCGACGCGACGGCGACAGATTCGTCGGTGTTGCCCAGCCCCTCGAGCTCGTTGACGAAGACCGTCTTGCGCGTCTGCGGCGGCAGAGCGTAGTCCACGACACGCGTCGACCCTCCCGGCAGCATGAAAGTCAGCCGCGCCCCGGCGGTCTGCGAGTTCGGGTTCTCGAGCAGAATGAAGTTCTCGAAGCCGTCGCCGGTATGCCCTTCGGCGAGGTACCAGGTCTGGCTCGGCATGGTGACGCCGGGCGAGTCCGTCCCGCCCTTCATCCCCTTGTGGTCCTTGAAATACATAGCGCGCTCCACGACGATCGGTTTCGTCGAGTCCACCCGTATCGAGAAGTCGGTCGTCTCGAAAGCGGGGAGCTGAGACACATCCACCGTGAGCCTCGACCTCGGCGGCATGGGGTACTTGAAGACGCCTGTCATCCCGTCGGGCCTCAGCAGGTTCAGAGTGACGTCGCTGGCCGCGTCGTTAGGGTTCTCGGCCAGTATGTAAGTGGAGAAGCCCCAGTTCGTGCATCCCTCAGCCAGGAACCAGCTCAGCGCCGGCGACTTCACGCCTCCCGCCGCGTGCGCTCCGCGCCCGCCCGGGAAGTCGAAGTACATCGACCGCTCCGCGATGATCGGCACCCCGTTGAGGCTCCGGACCCGGGTCGAGACGTCCGCGTTGTAGATCGCCTCGTCGACGTGGACCGTGCGCCTGCTCTCCGCCGGCACCTCGATGTTCTGGTCGACCTGCTGGCCGTCACCCGTCATGTAGGAGAGCATCACCTCGGCGGCCTTCTTCTGGTCGGGGTTCTGCAGCAGGATGTACGTATCGAACATCCTGGCCTCATTGAAGAACCTGTACACTCCGGAGGCGACACCCTGCGCGATCCTGGCCCTGAATTCGGGGTCGGCCAGCTGCTTCGCGTCGTCAGGGTTCGTTATGAACGCGCCCTCGAGGAGTGCCGCGGTCATGTTGGTGTTCTTGAGGACGTAGAAACCCGCCTGCTTGACCCCGCGATCGACCGTGTTGATCCTGTTCACGACCTCAGTATGGATGTAAGTCGCGAGACGGGCGTCTTCGACGTTGTTGTAATAGCCGTACGTCTCGGTCCCCTTGAAGCTCGAGTCGTAAGCGTTGTTGTGTAGCGAGACGAAGATGGTCGAGTGGTTCCTGTTAGCTATGGTGCACCTGTCGGCGAGCGACAGCGTGATGTCCGACTCGCGCGTCATCACGACGGTGTAGCCCATCGCCTGCAGCAGCGGCTTGACCTGCATCGCAATATCCAGGTTGAGGTCCTTCTCTTTGAGCCCGTTGCCGAGCGCGCCCGAATCGTCCCCGCCGTGGCCGGGGTCGACGCAGACGATGATGCCCTGCGCCTTCGCAGGCATGGCGGATATCGGGAGCAGCACGCACGCCCCCGCCATCAGCACGACGAGGAACGCCACAAGCAGGCCGAACGTGCCGCCGCCGTGTCGTCCGCGCGCCTCTTTTCTCTTCGAGCCCAAACTCATCCCGCTCCGATCCGCCCGGCTTCTTCCCGGATGAAAAAAGCCAGGACCGACATCCAGGCCGTTATGCCTGAACGCTCCCTGGCAAAAGGAACTAAATTGTTCTGAAGATTTTAACATATTCACGCTGTCGATTCGACCTCTCGGTCTCGACGGAGAAGGGTGCCTACTGGCCCCTGACTGTCACGGAGTCGGTCCCTCCGCTTCTGGAGTTGAAGTAGACGGCTCTCTCCACGATGATCGGCACGTCGGAGTCGAACCGGGCGCTCACCTCCGCGTTCGGGATGATGTCGCCCACGCCGATCGTGAACCTGCTGCGCGGCGGTACCTGGTAGGTCTTGACCGTGTTCCTGCCGGACGGCTCCATGAAGGTGACCGTGACGTTCGCCGTGCTGTCGTTCGGATTCTGGATGAGCTCCCATGTCTCGAAGCCCTGCGCCGTGTAGCCTTCGGCCGAGTCCCAGGTACAGTCGGGTGTGGGGGTCGCTATGCTGTCGTGCCCGTCCGCGCGCTTGTTCCAGTACATCGAGCGCTCGACGATCACGGGATACTGCGCCTTTATCTTCGTCGATATCATCTTGCCCGGCAGCAGGTCGTTCATGCCGATGGTATAACGGCTCGACGGGGCCAGCGTGTAGTCGATCACCCTGTTCGTCCCGTCACTCATCATGTAGGTGACCTTTACGATGTTGCTGTCCGCCCCCGGGTTCTGGATCAGTACGTACTCCTCGAACCCCTGGTCCGTGTAGCCCTCGGCCAGGAACCAGTTCACCGAGGTGGAGGTCGCGCCGATCGAGTCGGTCCCCGACTTCATCTTGTTCAGGTACTGGGCCCGCTCCACCACTATCGGCCTGTCGCCTTCCATCTTCGTGGAGACCTCCTGGCCGGGGAGGAAATCGTTCACGTGGACGGTGAACCTCGCGTGCGCCGCGACCGTGTACTTCTTCACGACGTTGCCCTGGCCCGAAGTCATGTAGGTGGCCGTGATGCTGGTGCTCTCGTCGTTCGGGTTCTGCACCAGCACGTACTCGTCGAAGTCCCCGGCCGTGTAGCCCTCCGGCAGGTACCAGGTGTTCGACGGAGCGTTGACCCCTATGGAGTCGTGGCCGGCCTTGCGCCCGTTGAAGTACATCGAGCGCTCGACCGCTATCTTCCTGTCCGATTTCACGAACGTGCTGACTTCGGCGTTGGCTATTTCGTTGTTGACGGTCACGGTGAACCTGCTCGCCGGCGGCACTGTGTAGTTGCGCTTGACCGTGGCGCCGCCTGGCAGCATGAAGGTCATCTCCACGCTCGCCGCGCTGTCGTTCGGGTTCTGGACGAGTATGTACGTCTCGAACTGCCCTGCGGTGGCGTTCCGTCCCGTGTATCCCTCCGCCAAGTACCAGGTGGTGGACAGGCCCGGGATCGTCTTGTTGACCCACACGTCCGTCGACGCCGGGTTTATCACCACGCCCGGGTCGTTCGGCGCCGCGTCCACGCGCGCCCTGTAGATGCCGTCGGCCACATAGTTCCCGCCGTCGTCCTTGCCGTCCCAGGTCACCGAGTTCGAGCCGCTCTGGCCGCTTCCGCCGACCAGGGTGCGGACCGACTGGTCACCTTTCCAGATTGACACGAAGACGTTCGCCGGGCTCGGCAGGTTGTAAGAGACACTCACAGTGCCGTTGCTGCTGCCGCCGGGCGAGATCGCGTGCCTGCCTCCCTGGATCGATATGTCCTGCGGGGTGTTCAGCCCGATGGTCGCTGGCAGGAGCGACCTGTTCGTTATCGTCGGCGCCGCCGCGCCGTTCGCGAAGTACATCGTCGGCACTCTCTTTGCCGGGTCGGAGTTCGCCCAGTCGGCCCTGGAGAATATCGGGATCCTCAGCGGCGCGGAGGTCGACGCGTTGTAGTAGAGCGCGTTGCCCGGCGTGTCGAGGACGATACCGGCCGCCGCGTCGAACATCCCGAGGCAGGTGATGCCGCGCGGGTAGTACCCGAGCGACTGTGAGTAACCGCCGTAGCTGTTGTTAGCATCAGCCCGATTGTTGCCGCCGGAGAAGGTGGACGCGTTTCGCGGCGTCCCGGACCCGCCCGGGTAGTTGACGACGTCCCAGAATCCTCCGTCCATGTACTGCGCGAAATACTGCTGGAGCGACCAGTACGTCGGCGCCATGGCCATCGGGCTCGCGCCCTGCAGGTTGACGCCCATCCTGCTCGCCACCTGGTCCCGCCACATGTTCTGCGAGACCCACTCGTTGTACGAGTCGTAGCTCGAGTGTGTGCAACCGAACTCCTTCAGGGTGCGCGCCGTAGAGTTGACCAGGTCGGTCTTGAGCCTCGCCACGTTCGTCGAGGTGAGCCCCGAATCGCGTGACCCCGACAGGACGTAGTTGAGGCCGTTGCCCGGGTAGATGCTGTACGCCTGGCGGTCGTCCTCGTTCATGCCGCCGTTGAGCGCCACCGCGTAATGGTCGGAGAGCCAGGAGTCCTGCTCCAGCGTCTCGTTGATCAGCTCCAGTTTCGCCTGGCACGCCCTCGAGAACGTCCAGTCACCGGCGGCCTGCGCCATGTCCCTGGCGGCCTTGTAGGCGCTCGCGCACTTCACGCCCAGGTATATCTGGTCCTTCGCGTACTGGATGCCGGGCGAGCCCTGGTCGACCGTGTTCATCACATACACGTCGGGCATTCCGTTGCCGTTCTTGTCGCACTGCATCAGGAAGCTCGCGTAGTTGCGTACGTAGGCGAGCCGGCTGTTCATGTAGCCCGTGTCGCCCGTGGACTTCCAGTACTTGTAGAGCATCAGGATGTAGTTACAGTTCTCCTCGGCCGGCATGTCGTTCGGGTAGTTCTGGCCTATCGCCTGGTCGCCGTAGCCCATGTCGTGCGAGAGGTATATGCCCTCCGGCACTGCCTTCTGGTACATCAGCCACTCGTCCATGACCTGTTTAAGCAGATCAGGCCAGAGCTGATAGTAGAACCAGGCGTCGTTGTACTCCACGTCGACCGTGCTGTGATAACGGCAGTCGGTCCCCTCCCACACGCTGAACCAGTTGCGCCCGGCGTCCGAGCGCGCCCACCAGGTGTTGGCGAGGAAGCTCTGGAACGAGTAACCGGCGAGGTTCCTGACGGCCCCCTTGTATGAGGCGTCCGTCGAGAGGTAGCTGTCGTCCCCGACCGTGGAGTCGAAGAAGTCGCTCTTCTCCTGCAGGCCGTCGCCGGTCCAGCGGTTGGTCACCGCGTAGTCGACCACCTGCTGGATGCTGCTGAAGAGCGTGGTGTACTTGAACCTGAAGGTGCTGTCCGAGTACGAGGTGTTCCTGACGTTCAGTATCGGGTCCGTCGTATAGCCGGCCAGGACGAAGTGCTTGGTCTGGGCCGCGCCAGGGGCAAGCGCGCTGATGTTCCATATGGCGCCGAGATAACCTCGCGGGTAGAACGAGAAGACCGGCGACGACGGCTGGTTGTAAGTGGCCGGATAACCGGCGGGAGAAGCGTAACCCCACAGCCTGTCGGAGGCGAAGTCGCCGAACTCGGGGGAGGTCGCGCCCTTGAAAGTCACGTCCGTGCTCTCGCCGGACGGCAGGGCCAGGGCCTCGGTCGCGCCCCTGACATTGAAGCTGCTCTGGGTTTCGTCGTCGTAGCTGTACGAGTTCGAATATCTCAGCCCGGTGTCGTCCGCCGTCGTGAAAGTGGTCGGCGCGCAGGCCGCGTACTCTTTCTTCTGCGGCATCGCGAACACGAACTTGCCGTTCGCGGGCGCGAGGCCGTTGTTGCGGACCGTCACGTCGACGTAGACGAACGGCGCGGAGCTCACCTTCTCGTTCTTCGGGTAGAACGGCGCGCGTATCGTCACCCACTCCTGCAGGTTGCTCCCCGGCGAGCCGCACGAGTAGGTGGTCCCGGTCATTGACTGCCACTGGGACATCGCCTCGAACACCGGGTACCTGTCCGTGAAGGGGAGGCACCTCATGGTCGTCCCGTCGTAGAGCCCGAGGACGAGGTCCGAGAGGTCGCCCGTTCCGGTACCGAGGGTAGAGAAGCGGGCCGAGAGCCTCTGTGGGACGAGGTCGATCGAGAGCCTCGAGCCGAGCCTCGCGACCAGCGTCTCGAAGAGGTTCTGCGACGCGGTGTTCTGGTACCTGAGCGGCACCGAGCTCTTGTTCCTGCTGGCCGAAGCGCTTATCTCGACCGCGGTGCCCGACGCGTTGTAAAGCCTCACCGTGCTGACCATCGCGTTGTCGAAGCAGCCGCCGTCCCTGGACGTGAACCTGACGGCCAGCCGGCCTTTCGTGTCGGACCACGTACCGAACGCATACTGCAGGGCTGTGTTGCCGCCGCCCGCGAGCGCGTAGACGTCGAGCGCCGAGAGGACCGGCGAGCCCTGGATGTAGGTGTTGAATATCCTCTGGTTCGCGGCGGCGTACTTGTGCTCGACGAACGAGAGCTCGACCGCGAAATACTGGCTCGGGTCGAGGTTGCTGACCACGTAGGTGAAGTCCCTGCCCTCACGCACGCGCTGGAACTTGTAGGCCTGCCTGTCCGCGCCGTCCGAGCCCGCTATGGCCTGATCGGAGAATTCGCTCCAGGTGGTGTGCCACGTCGGGTCAGCCTGCTGCAGCTCAACCCTTGCCTGGCCCCTGCCTGCGGCGCTCGCCGTGCCTGAGATCAGCAGCAGGCACGCCAGCGCGGCGGCGCAAGTGGCTATGGCTATGGCGATGGCTTTGAGTTTAGGCATCCCCTGTCCGCTCCCGTATTCAAGGCCCCTGGTCACGAGGCCTATTATAATTCTTCGCCCCGTCGCGGTGACCTTGCGTCACGCCCTGCCAGTGAACATGGTTCGACCCCGAGCAGCTCCGGCGGCGGGTTCTTGAGTTTATTGCCTTAGACTTATAATCACTGCATCGGGTTTTCTTTCTTGAGGCGCTCTCACTCGAGTGGTCGTGACGGCCTGCGGGCGGGGTGCGCGAAGGGGGCAGCACAGAGCGTGAGAATACTCTTCGTCGTAAAGGAGTTCCCGCACTCGAAGGTGATCGGCGGGCCGATCATCATCTATAACAGGGTCAAGCTGCTGAGCGAGAAGCACGACGTCTCGCTGGTGGCGTTCGCCGCCGACGAGAAAGGCTACAGCGAAGAGCAGCGGGAGTCGGTCTCGATGTACTGCGACGACATGCGGATCCTGCCTCCGCCGCCCGGCTGGAGCAAGCTGCAGAAGGCGAAGCAGTTCCTCTTCTCGAAGGTGCCCCCCTACTTCTGGTTCTGCCGATCGGAGGAGATGTTCGAGCAGATCGCCGACATGACCGGGGAGAGCGACTACGACGTCGTCATCTCCGAGTACTCGATGGTCGCGCAGTACCTTTACAGGAACCCCGCGCTGGACGGCATCAAGCGGGTCATGTCCGAGCACGAGTGCTACTACCTTGCCAGGCGCAAGGTATTCAAGATGGAACGGTGCAACAAGGAAGGCCTGACCGCGCTGTTCTACATGAAGGGCCTCAAGCGCTTCGAGTTCGACATGTACGCCGACGCCGACCGCGTCCTGACGCTTACGCCTGAGGGGCGCGACGAGATGCTCGCAATCCGTGGCGACATCGACATCTCGGTGGTGCCGCACGGCGTCGACGTGGACTCCTTCAAGCCGGTCGAGAAGCCCGCCGGGCCGCCGACGGTGATGTTCCTCGGCAACTACCCGCACGACCCGAACAGGGACGCGGTGATGTTCTTCGCCGAGAAGGCGTGGCCCTCGATCAAAAAGGAAGTGCCCGCCGCGAAGTTCCTGGTGGTGGGGCGTGGCCCCACGCCCGACATGCTCGAGCTGGCGAAGAGCGATGACTCGATAGAGATCACCGGCCAGGTGGACGACGTGCGCCCTTACTTCGCCCGGAGCGACGTCTTCGTATGCCCGGTGAGGATGGGCGGCGGCTTCAGGGGCAAAGTCCTCGAGGCGATGGCCATGGGCCTCCCCGTGGTGTCGACGTCCCTGGGCGCCGAAGGGATTCCCGCCAGGGACGACGAGAACATGCTCCTGGCGGAGTCCGGTGAGGCGCTCGCGGAGGCGACCGTCAAGGTGCTCAAGGACAATGAGCTGGCCTCGAGGCTGGGCAAGGCGGGAAGGGACCTCGTCGTGCGGGACTACTCGTGGCAGCGCGGCGTGGAGATACTGGAGGAAGTCCTCGAGGAAGTGGTCGGGAAGCCCTGACCCCTATTTCGGCGCGGAGCTCGCGGGCGGCACCGGCAACTGGAACATCGACACCGCGAGGACGACTTTAGTCTGTGTTTCACCGGTGTGGAACAGCATGAGGTCCACCGGCAGAAGATAGAACAGCGCCACGTCGCCCTTCGCGAGCTGCGAGGCTCCCGGGTAATAGACCATGAAATCGGCCTGCTTCGCGCCGGCGGGGACCTCGACCGGTGAGACCATCGTGACGAAGGTCATCTTCTTCCCGTCTTTGGCCTGCACCTGCTGCGTCCCGGTCACCTTGCCGGTCACCTTGAACGGCCTTCCGGCCATCTCGTCGAAATCGGCCACCAGGCCCAGAGCGTCGACATCGGAGGCGCCCGAAGATATCGCGGCCTTCTCGTCGGCGGCGGGAAAGAGCGTCTGATGGTCCTGTAGGAACCGCGCGGCGGGCGCCCGCAAGTCCACGGTATAACCGCGGAAGAAATCGCGCTCGGACAGGTATTCGAAGAAGTCCTGGTACTGGCCGGCGACGTTCCCGTACTTGCAGTAGAAACACTGGCCGTCGATCGTGACGACCGAGTAGTTGTCTCGTTCCTTCTTGCTGACGGCCGTCTTGACCACGCGCCGCTGGTAGTACCGCCCGCAGGTCGTGCACTTCCAGATCGACCCGGACTCCACCTCGACCATCTTGCTGCGGTCGATCTCCCTGGATACGACGAAACTCGTCAGGCCGGCGGTGAGCCCGAGAACGACGACGAGGATCACCGCGACGGTCAGCCCGCGCCGTCCCCTTCCCCCGGCTCGCGGCTTCGAGCTCCGCCCGTTCTTCTTCGTCTCCTCGGCGTCGGGGATGAAGCTGTGCCCGCACATCGGGCAGAACAGGTTGCTGGCCTGATTCCGGGCTTCGCAGCCCGGGCAGATTTTCATTGCGTGGCCCTTTCAATGGTCCTGTCGGCATCGGCATCGCAGCGCGCATATTTAGTATCGCAGCAAAAAAGCCCCGGTCAATGGGAAAGCTTTCCTTACGCTGTTTAAGACGAACCTCCTGCCGCCGGCGTTCGTCGGCCGGCTTCGCCGGACACTCCTTACTCTGCTTCGCGCGAGTCAGGGAAAGAAATCCGGCACTTCTTGCGAGGAATCCTTGACAGCCTTTCCAACCATAATTATTATTTAGCATTGCTAACTAATCAGAGGACGACACGCAGTTGGACAAGCAGGTCAAGAAAGAGCTGGCGGACGGTATCCAGGAGTCGCTGGGTACGATCATCCGCGCCACCGCCGCCATACTGCGCGGCGACGCCGACCGCTACGGGATCACGGGCGCTCAGTACGGGATGCTGAAGATCGTGAGGGCACGCGGCCCTATCACGATAACCGAGCTGTCCAGGCTGATGATGATAGCCGCGCCGACCGCCAGCAGGATGATTGAGGGACTGTGCGAGAACGGGCTGCTGGCCAAGTCCAGGAGCGAGTCCGACAGCCGTGTTGCGATGGTCAGCCTGACCGGCGAGGGAGAGCGAAGGATACACCACCTGGGGCAGGTCCAGCGCCTCGCGATCGAGGAGGCCCTGGAGGGCGAGCCCGAGGAGAACCTGCAGTTCTTCATCGAGTTCATGTCAAAGCTTGCGGAGCGGCTGGCGGCCAGGGCTCCGCGAGCCGCGAGCCGCGAGAAACGGGAGAACGGATGAGCTACAACGGGAGGATATCGAGCAGACATGACGGATAACGGGAACATCATCGAGGTCGACAAGCTCGTCAAGAAGTTCGATGAGCTCGTCGCGGTGAACGAGGTCGTATTCAACGTCGAGAAAGGCGAGATATTCGGTTTCCTCGGCCCGAACGGCGCCGGTAAGACGACCACCATCAACATGCTGTGCACGCTCCTGAAGCCCACGGCCGGGAACGCCACGGTCAACGGCTGGGACGTGATCAACCACAGGAATGAAGTGCGTGAATCGATCGGGATGGTGTTCCAGGACCCCAGCCTGGATGACCGCCTGACCGCCCGCGAGAACCTGGAGTTCCACGCGGTCGTGTACCACGTGCCACGGGACGTACGGGCGAAGCGCATGAAAGAAGTCCTGGACATGGTCAGCCTGACGGACCGCGCCGAAGACAGGGTCGAGACTTATTCGGGCGGGATGAAGAGGCGTCTCGAGATCGCGCGCGGCCTTCTCCACTATCCGAAGGTCCTGTTCCTCGACGAGCCGACCATCGGGCTCGACCCCCAGACCAGGAACTACATCTGGGAGTACATCGAGGACCTCAAGAAGCGCGAGGGGATCACCATATTCCTCACGACGCATTACATGGAAGAGGCGGAGCACTGCGACCGCATAGCCATCATCGACCTCGGCAAGATCATCGCGCTGGACACGCCGGAAGTCCTCAAGGACGGGGTCGGCGGCGACGTCATCAAGCTCAAGACGGAGGACGATGACGCCGCGCTGGTCGAGCTGCACACGAAGTTCCCAGGCCTCGACATGATGCAGGACCCCGAGTGCAGGCTCTGCTTCAAGAAGGAGAAAGGCGAGGAGTTCATCCCCGACCTGATCCGCGACTTCGGCACCAGGATCGTATCTGTCAGCGTTCACAGGCCCACGCTGGACGACGTCTTCCTGCAGATGACAGGCAAGGAGATACGGGAAGAGGGAGCCAGCGACATCGCCAACATGCGGAAGATGGCGAAGATGGGGGGCAGGCGATAGATGATGGACAGACATATGGACCAGCTGGAACCGATAGACTCCATCGACGTGGAGAAGAAGATCGAGGAATCCGCAGAGGCTTACCTGCACAGGACCAACACCCGCCGGGCGTTCACCGGCCTGTACATCGTGTGGCTGCGTGACATCAAGAGGTTCTGGAGGGATACGCCCCGGAGGATCGGAGCGTTCGTCCAGCCGCTGATCTACCTGTTCCTCCTCGGGACAGGCCTCCAGGCGGCGTTCAAGGTGTTCGGCGGCAGCAACGTGCAGTACGTGAAGTTCATGTTCCCGGGCATACTCGGCATGACGATGCTGTTCACGTCGGTCTTCTCGGCCATCAGCATCCTGTGGGACAGGGAGTTCGGGTTCCTCAAGGAAGTGCTGGTCTCCCCCGTGCCGCGGTCGAGCGTCGCGTTCGGCAAGATAATCGGCGGCGCCACGCAGGCGATGATGCAGGGCATCATCCTGCTCATCCTGATGTTCTTCCCGTTCCTTTACGGGCCGAGCTGGGAGACGCTCCTGAAGGCCCTCGCGCTGATACCGCTCACGCTGCTTCTGTCGATAGGCCTGACCGCGATCGGCGTGGCCATCGCGGCCAGGATGAAGTCGATGGAAGGGTTCCCGATGGTGATGAACCTCTTCCTGATGCCACTGTTCTTCCTGTCGGGAGCGATGTTCCCGCTCCAGGGGCTGCCGCCGTGGATGACATTCCTCACCAAGATAAACCCGCTCGCATACGGGGTCGACATGCTCAGAGGCGTCGCCCTCAAAGGCGTGAGCATCACCGGCACTACTACCGGGGTCATGGGCAAGACGGGTCCGCAGATGCAGACTCAGCGATATCCGATGTGGCTCGACATCACCGTCGTGGTGGGATTCTGCATCGTATTCCTGCTGATCGCGATCTGGCAGTTCGGCCGTCAGGAAGGCTGACTCGCGCGCGGCCGGCGAAGCCGGGCAGGCGCGAGTGTCTAAACCCGGCCCTCACCTTGTTCACGATCAAGCACTCTTGTAACACGCGCATATCCCAATCGGGCCGGGTTTATTCCGAGCCGGCGCTCAACGAGCGCCGGTCGGTCTCGAGTCGCGCACGCCCTGGGGCCTGTTGCCAAACTACTCTCTTTTTGATAGACTGGACCTAGTCATATGACTAGGAGGTAATGACACATGGGCTATCCCACCAAGGTCCAGCAGATCACCCGCAAGAACGCCAACCAGTTCTACA
>Ga0209539_1000329_pt1 | contig 28597 bp, 25 predicted proteins | sample BarGraNGADG00312_2_FD_184499 | JGI IMG/M metagenome (GOLD analysis project Ga0209539, IMG submission 184499) | Arctic peat soil microbial communities from Barrow, Alaska - Barrow Graham LP Ref core NGADG0011-312 (SPAdes) (version 2) | ecosystem: Environmental > Terrestrial > Soil > Wetlands >...
AGATTTTTTAGCCAGTTCGACAGCCTTGGAGGACGAATTAAAACAGGCACTCGCATCCCTGATTTTCGGATGTTCGCTAACAGGGATATCTTCTCCATATTTTTCAACTGCTGCAGCCAGATTAGCCTGAACTATGTTCTCATCCTCACAATGAACTGCAATCAGCATTTTTGATTTCTGGAAAAGTGAGGAAAGAGTTGAAGTGTTATCAACCAGCATATTACCTGTCGAGGAGCCCATAAATACCTTGATACCGCAGACTTTGGCAGGATCTGTTTTCAGGAGTTCTTCAAGGTTATCATTGGTTGCTCCGATATAGAATGAATAATTAGCTAAAGAGACTTCTGAAGCCCTTTCGAATTTTTGATTCAGGATTTCCTGGGTTGTTGCTTGTGGTATAGTATTAGGCATCTCCATGAAAGAAGTAACACCACCGGATACTGCTGCCCTGGATTCCGAATATAGATCGCCTTTGTGTGTGAGTCCGGGTTCACGGAAATGTACCTGATCGTCAATAACTCCCGGTAACAATAGTTTCCCTGCGGCATTAATGACTTCCGCGTTAGCTAAAACAGATTCCGGAACTGCCTCTCTGAAGATTTTTTCAATTATTCCATTCCTTATTAACAGACTGGTATTACGCAAGATTTTTCCTTCATTTACAACCTTAGCATCTTTGATAATTAGGTCTTTCATTTGGTAATAATATTCTTAGGTTTCTTCCCGGGATGAGAAAAATAGCTCGCAATTTTCATCCTGATGACACCCTTAAATGCCTCACCGAATATGCCTCCGCTCATTTTTGAAGCGCCTTCCCTCCGCTCTGTGAATATGATCGGGATTTCCACGATATTGAATCCAAGTTTCCAGGTCTTAAATTTCATCTCTATCTGAAAACCATAACCTTTCATTTTAATCCATTCGAGGTCAAGCGTTTCAAGCACGGTTCTCCTGTAGCACTTGAATCCGGCCGTTGTGTCCATAATTTTCATGCCGGTTACCATTCTGACATATTTGGAAGCCATATACGACATCAAGACCCTCTTCAACGGCCAATTGATCACATTAATGCCGGAAATATACCTTGAACCGATGGCCAGATCTGCACCATCTTCATTACAAGCTTTATATAGGTTAAGTAGTTCATTAGGATCATGCGAAAAATCGGCATCCATCTCAAAAATAAACTGATAGTTTTTCTCCAACGCCCATTTGAAGCCGGTCAGGTAAGCTGTTCCCAAACCGAGTTTACCCTTGCGCTCAATCAGGAATAGTTGTTCGGGGTGGCTCTTTTGGATTTTTTTCACGATATCCGCTGTACCATCCGGTGAATTGTCATCTACAATGAGAATGTGAAATCGTTTTGGGAGATAGAAAATTGTCCGGATCATCCGTTCAATGTTCTCCTTTTCGTTGAAGGTTGGTATTACAATGATGCTGTCAGACACTTTTTCTAAATTACTTTGAGTTGGTAAAAATAATACAATTGTTATATTCAGAAATACCCTATTATCTTCCTATATAATTACCTGAAATTCCTCCTGTATTCAGAAGGAGTCATGTGCATGATATTCTTGAAATAGAGATTGAAATTGGCCAGATTATTGTAGCCACTTTCATAGCAAATCTGCGCGATGGGCTTGTCTGATTCAGCCAATTTTTTGGCAGCAATGCTGATTCTGATCTCCTTCACATACTGGATGAAAGTCTTGCCTGTCCGTTTCTTGAAATAGCGGCAGAAGGAACCAGGGGCCATATTCAAAAGGTTAGATACAGCCTTCAAACTGATACCGTCCTGAATGTTATGAAAGACATATTCATATACATCTTTGATCTGATCCAGATCCTTGAAATAACTGGTTGGGTACTCTGGAGTAAGGGACAATGACTCTTTATTATCAATCTGGATCAATCCCTTGAAAATATGGAGTAGTTCAATATAACTTTCGAGGCCACTTAAATTCACCAGACGTTCCATACATTCAATGACATAACCTATTTTTTTACCCTTGAAGAAGAGACCGCTGTTTGCCCTGTTAAGCAGATCCTTCACTGTTTCGAGTTCAGGCAGGTTAAAGAAATCTGAACCAACGATGTTCTCATCGAAGTGGATAACAATGCAGGAAGGAGGCGAATCGTTTTGTCTGTCAAGCACTTCCCAGTAATGTGGAAGATCAGGTCCAAGCAAAACAAGGTCACCGGATTCAAAACCGGAAATATTGTTTCCGACAATGCGTCTGCCTGACCCTGAAATAATCAGATTCAATTCGTAATTTTTGTGAGAGTGAATTTTGGGATTATTTTCAGACAAAATCAGTCTCCGCGTAATAAACGAGTGCTCGTGCGGGACATTTATTTTTGCAAAAACAAATTCCATGATATATAAATTAACCTGAGATACAAATATAACTAACAAAATTAAATTTAAGGGTTAAAAAACATTATGAATTAGATAAAATTACATTCAAAATTCATTAAAACATATTCTACTTTTGTCTTACTTAAAAACTTAGATTATGATGAAACCGTTAAAAGGGATTATCCCACCGATGATTACTCCCTTAAAAGGTAACAATGAACTCGACCGTCCAGGTGTTGAGCGGCTTATCGAACATATTATCGGAGGAGGCGTTCATGGTCTCTTTTTACTTGGAACCAACGGTGAAGGACCCAGTCTAAGCTATCGTTTAAAGAAAGAATTTATCAAATTGTCCTGCGAAATTATCAAAGGCAGGGTACCAGTCCTGGTTGGGATTACGGATTCTGCATTCTCCGGGGCCATGGAAATTGCTGAATATTCAAAATCGGTAGGAGCAGATAGCGTAGTAGTGGCACCTCCTTTCTATTTCCCTGCTACGGAAGCCGAAATGATCAATTATTTTGAGAAACTGGCGGCTGCCACTCCGCTGCCTTTTGTACTTTACAACATGCCCATGCATACAAAAATTAACCTGACCATTCCTACCGTGATGCGTGCCAGGGAACTTGGTTGCATTGGGATAAAAGACAGTTCAGGCGACATGGCTAACATGTATATGCTGATTGATGCTTTCAAAGAGTATCAGGACTTTGCCATAATAGTGGGCACTGAATTGTACACTTCCGATGCTATTCTGGGTGGAGCTCATGGGTCAGTCGCCGGAGGAGCAAATGTTTTCCCAAGAATGTTTGTCGATTTATATGAAGCCTCCCTGAAGAAGGATCTTGTTACTATAGCCAAAATAAAGAACCAGATCGTATGGTTGTGCAATACCATGTATCAGGTTTCTCCAAGCGCAGCGAGAATTACCATTTCTTTCAAAACGATGCTTTCTATCATGGGAATTTGTAGCGACGAGATGGCTTTACCACTCATGAAACTCGAAGGTGAAAATCGTCAGAAAATTTCCTCCTACCTGGATGAAATGAAAACCAAATTTGTATAGGCTACGATTTTCAGCGGAGAGAGCGGGATTCGAACCCGCGGAGCCCTTTAGAGGCCCACACGCTTTCCAGGCGTGCCAATTCAACCACTCTTGCATCTCTCCTTCCTGCTGTTTTTAAAGGAATGACAAAAGTAGAAGATTTTTTGATTCAAAAAAACTTGGGATTGCTTAATTGCGATTAATATTGCCAGAGGTAGCAAAACCCCAGATTATGCTAGTTTTTCTTGAACGCCCTGTAGATAATATATCCAAAAATCAGGACTCCCAAAATTACAAATGCCATGCCGAGGTGCGAACTGTATTCCTGTACTTTTGACATCAGCATATCCTTTGGAACAAAAGATTCGAGGTAATAACCAATCGACGCCAGGATGACATTCCACAAGCCTGCCCCAATGGTGGTATATAGCAGGAATCTTCCCAGATTCATCCTGGCAAGTCCGGCCGGAATAGAAATCAAATGACGTAAACCAGGAATTAACCTACCGGTGAAAATGGAAATAGCACCGTTGTTGTCAAAAAAGACTTCTGTTTTCTTAACCGCAGCCTCATCGATCAGAAGCATGTGCCCAAACTTACTGTTGGCAAAGCGGTAAACAATGGGTCTTCCGATCAGAATCGCCAGGAAATAATTGATGGTCGAACCTATCAGTGCACCAAATGTCGAAAAGAAAACCACCAGATAAATATTTAACTCTCCGGCTGCAGCCTTATATGCGGCCGGGGGTACGATCAATTCAGAGGGCAATGGAATCACGGAGCTTTCAATAGCCATTAACAGGGTAATGGTCCAGTAATTTAGGTTTTCAAGACACCATTGAATAAATCCTATAGATTCCATTTTAAGTCAATTAGGTAAGAATTCATATTAAAGCACCGCAAATGTAGGGAATGTCGCTTAACTTCCATGTTTAATGCCAAAATTCATCAAAATTTTAGTTCCAATTATCGAACATTGGAACCTAATTTAGAAAGATTTTAAGATCATCTTCTTAGTATCCTGAAAGTTAATCTTTAACTTTATCGGGCATTATGAAAGTATGTAACTATTTGTGATTTAACATGGAAAAAAAGAACGAAATATCAGATTTGCAGTCACATACAGGAGTGAAGGTTATGCGATGTTACCAATGCGGGAAATGCACGGCTGGTTGCGTTCTTGCCTCGGATATGAATTACCCGCCGAGTTATCTGATGCGATTGCTTCAAACCGGAACAAAAGACAACTATGAAAAGATTCTCAGCTCTAATTCCATCTGGCTCTGTTTGAACTGTGAAAATTGCGTGGGACGCTGTCCGATGGAGATCGATATTCCGAAAATGATGGATTACCTGAGGACACAGGCCATCGCATATGACAAACTTCACCCGGATTCTAAGCCAATCATTGCTTTCCATCAATCTTTTCTGGACTCTATTAAATATACCGGACGGCTCTATGAAATGGGACTCATTGCTGCTTTCAAGGCCCGTACCTTCCGTTTGACCCAGGACCTTGCCATCGCTCCATCCATGTATCTCAAAGGGAAATTGCATCTGCTGCCCGAGAAAATCAAAGACCGAAGGGGCATGAAAAGAATATTTGCCCAGACAATTGAAAACGTTAAGACTAAAAATGTATGAAGATAGGATTTTACCCGGGTTGTTCTTTAACCGGTTCCTCAAGAGAATACAATGAGTCTGTTGTTGCAATAGCTAAAGTACTGGAGATCGAACTGGTCGAGATTAATGACTGGAACTGTTGCGGAGCCACTGCTGCTCACTCCATGAACGAAGAGCTCTCCCTGTCACTTCCGGCGCGAATAATGGCTCTCGCAGAGAAACAGGGTCTTACTGATGTAGTTGTGCCCTGTGCTGCCTGCTACAACCGGCTGAAAATGACCCAGCATGAGCTGGAAGATGATCTGAAGCGATCCAGAATTAAAGAAATATTAGATATGCCTTATCAGGGGAATGTAAAGATCATCAACGTCTTACAGCTCCTGCAGCAATATGGTATCGATAACCTGAAGGCGAAGATAAGTCAGCCGTTCGCCCATAAGGTGGCCTGCTATTATGGTTGTTTACTGGTAAGGCCACACGCTATACTGAAATTTGACCGGGTAGAAGATCCTCAAAGCATGGATGAAATGATTCGTGCTATCGGTGGATCGACGATGGACTGGGCATTTAAGACTGAATGCTGCGGGGGCGGATTCTCGGTCTCCCGCACCGATCTGGTCGCCAAACTTTCCGGCAATATTTTGAAAGATGCCGCAGACCGTGGCGCAGAAGCTATTATTGTTGCCTGTCCAATGTGTCAGTCTAACCTCGATATGCGCAGGGGAGCAATCAATAAAGTACTTAATTCACAGATAGATATACCAGTTATTTATATTACTCAAGCCATTGGTCTGGCAATGGGAATCGGAGCCAAAGAATTGGGTTTAAAACGTCATTTTGTAACCGTAGAATTGTAACTATATGTCAAAAATCGGAGTATTTATCTGCCACTGCGGTGAAAATATCAGTGCCACGGTCGATGTTGAACGCGTTGCAAGGGAAATTGGCGGAATGGAGGGTGTTGCTCATGCGATCGATTACAAATATATGTGTTCGGATCCAGGACAAACCTTTATCAAAGAGGCCATTAAAAAGTATGATCTGGACGGAGTCGTTGTCGGAGCCTGTTCTCCCAGAATGCACGAACCCACTTTTCGGAAGGCATGTGCCGAGGCTGGACTGAATTCCTACCTCTGCGAAATGGCCAACCTTCGTGAACATTGTTCCTGGGTACATGAAAAAAGTGAAGAGACTACCGAGAAGGCCATCGATCTTGTTAAGATGTTGGTACAGAAGGTGAAGAAGAATAAGGCGCTCGAATCTATTAAAGTCCCTGTTACCAAGAAGGCGCTTGTCATCGGTGGTGGAATCGCAGGGATTCAGGCAAGCCTGGATATCGCCAATACCGGGCATCAGGTCATCCTGGTGGAGAGGGATCCGTCCATCGGCGGACACATGTCACAACTTTCAGAGACCTTTCCAACACTCGATTGTTCCCAATGTATTTTGACGCCCAGGATGGTAGAGGTGGCTCAACATCCTAATATTAAGTTATATACCTACGCTGAACTGGAGAGCCTGGAGGGCTTTATCGGCAACTTTACCGCCAAAATCCGGTTAAAGGCAAAGAGTGTGAATTATTCGACCTGTACCGGATGCGGCGCCTGTATTCAAAAATGCCCGGTTAAGAAGATTCCGAGCGAATTCAACGCAGGTCTCGGTGTCCGAACGGCAATCTATGTCCCATTCCCGCAAGCTGTTCCAAATAAACCGGTGATTGACCGTATCAATTGCAACTATTATAAGAGAGGTGCCTGCAAAATCTGTGAGAAGACTTGTCAGGTTGGTTCCATCGAATGGGACAAAGAGGACGAGATCATCAGCGAACAGATTGGCGCTGTGGTTCTTGCTACCGGTTTCGATGTGAAGGGAACTGATTTCTTCCCTGAATACGGATACGGAAAATTCAAAGATGTGCTGACCGGTTTGCAGTTTGAGCGACTGGCCTCTGCTTCCGGTCCGACGCTGGGCGAAATTCGGAGGCCATCGGATGGGGCAATACCTAAGAAGATTGTCTTTATCGCTTGTGCCGGTTCCAGGGATCCTGCTAAGGGAATACCTTACTGCTCAAAGATTTGCTGCATGTACACAGCTAAACATGCGATGTTGTACCAGCACAAGGTTCACGACGGAGAATCGACTGTATTCTATATGGATATCCGCGCAGGCGGTAAAAACTACGAAGAGTTTGTCCGCAGAGCTATCGAAGAGGATACTGTCAACTACATCCGCGGTAGGGTAGCACGGGTGTATGAAAAAGATGGCAAACTGATTGTCAAGGGGGTAGATACGCTTCTCGGAGGACAACAGGTTGAAATAGAAGCAGATATGGTTGTTCTGGCAACCGCTGGAGTTGCCAATTGCGGATCGGAACAGCTAGCGCAGAAACTGCATGTTTCTTATGATCCGTACCATTTCTTCGCTGAAGCGCATCCAAAGCTTAAACCCGTTGAAACCAATACAGCCGGGATCTTTCTGGCAGGAGCCTGTCAGGCGCCGAAGGATATCCCTGAGACCGTTGGCATGGCCTCCGGTGCAGCCGTCAAGGTGGCAGCGCTGTTTTCAAAGGACGAACTGGTAAGAGAGCCGATTATCGCGGTTGTTAACCGTCTGGCCCCACCTCTTTATAGTACCTGCGTCGGATGTTTCATGTGTGAAACGGCTTGTCCGTACAATGCCATCGAACACGAAGAGATTAAGGGACGAGATGGCAGCCTGATCAGGACCATTGCAAAAGTTAACGAAGGACTTTGTCAGGGTTGTGGTACCTGTGTCGCCTTCTGCAGATCTAAATCAATTGATATTCAGGGCTATACCAATGAACAAGTTTACGCCGAAGTCATGTCATTGTTGAACGACTAACTAACAAATAATGAGTACTGAAACAGTTTTTGAACCTAAAATAGTGGCTTTCGTCTGCAACTGGTGTACCTATGCCGGGGCTGATTTAACCGGTACGAGCCGGTTGAAATATGCCACAAATGTCAAGATCGTTCGCTTCCCATGTACGGGCCGCATCGATTTTCTTTTGTTGCTTAAGTCATTTGCTCAAGGTGCCGATGGTATTATCGTATCCGGATGCCATCCCAACGACTGCCACTATACCAGCGGTAATTTTCATGCCCGCCGTCGCTGGATTGCCTTCCGTTCACTCCTTGATATGATGGGAATTGATGTGCAGCGCATTCAATATTCCTGGGTTTCGGCCGCGGAAGGTTCCAAATGGGCAGATCTGGTGAACACTACTGTGGCCAATATCCGGGCACTCGGACCTTATACGGAATACAGAAAGGTTGCCGACTATTTAGAGAAGGAGGAACAAAATGCATAATCTGAGAGAGAGAGCAGCAGCTTTATTATCTGAAGGGACTGTCTCATTGATCATTGGATACGAGGAGGGAACTAAAAGACCCCGACCTCTTTTCTGCCGGGACAGTCAGACTGCTCAAAAACTAATCTTCGACAGTCGTTGTTTCCACAACCTGGCAGTATATATTACCAAGAAAGAGCTGGTAGGAAAGGAGCGTTTTGCTGTTACAGCTACCATTTCGAGCCTTAGAAGCATCATGCAGCTTTATGTTGAAAATCAGCTGAACGAAGATCAAGTGCTGATACTGACCGTCGATCCGACAGGCGAATTGAAGGAATTCGTCACCTTCGAGGAGATTTCGGCTTATGTACAGCAGTTCGAGCTGAAGCGGGGTGAACGCGAGCAGGTTATCCTTTCAAAAATTGAAGCGATGAATCGCGAAGAGCGCTGGAAATTCTGGATGGAAGAGATGTCCCAATGTGTCAAATGTTACGCCTGCCGTGCAGCTTGTCCTTTGTGCTACTGCTCGAAGTGCGTGGTGGAGGTAAACCGTCCCCAGTGGATCAATCCATGGCCGGCGCCCCTGGCCAATATGGAATGGCACATCAACAGGGCCATGCACATGGTCGGGCGTTGTACAGCTTGCGGTGCCTGTGGAGATGCCTGTCCGGTTGGAATTCCTATTGATTTGATTACCAGGAAGATGATGGAAGATTTGGCTCCAGAATTCGATTATATTCCGGGTTTCCCCGTGAAAAAGGGTAATGCCTTATCCACGTGGAAGTTAGATGATAGAGAGCAATTTATACGATAAGCATTTATGGAAGTAAAATATATCAGTGAAGGCGGAATTGAACAGTGGTTCAAGATTATCGTTGATAGCGGTAAACGCGTATATGCTCCGGTAAACGCACGCGGACAAGTGGATTTTAAACTTGTAAAAAATCTGGGCGAGGTTGCCTCGGAATATATCCAGACTACGCAATCGGTGAAGGCTTCTGTCTATCAGAAGGCAGAGGTACTGTTTTCGTATGAAAAGGTAAACGGGAAAGTCGAGCTTAAAGATTTTGATCCGGAAAGCGTACCCGAGACGGTTCTCTGGAAGGTTCATCCATGTGATGCTGCAGGATTTAAGCCCCTTTCGGCCATTTTCAACTGGGATACTCCTGATAAGATGCACAATGCCCATCTTGTCAAGACTACGATTGTCTCTTTTAGCTGTCCGGCATCTGACGAAAGTTGTTTCTGCTCCAGTGTGAATGGAAGTCCGGGGAATACCGCAGGCAGTGACATACAGTTAACCATGTTACCTGACGGAGGTGCCATTGTGGAGATCTTTACCATCAAGGGTGAAGCGTTGATCGCGTTAATGCCTTCCGTTTTTGAAGCCGACAAAGGTGAGGACAAGCAAAAATATCTGGCTGTTCTCCCGGCAAAATTCAATCTGGAAGAGGTCAATGCCAAACTCAACAAGGCATTTGACAGTACGGTATGGAAAGAACAATCGGAGCGTTGTATCGGTTGCGGGGCCTGTGCATTTGTTTGTCCAACCTGCGCCTGTTTCGATATCCAGGAGGATGCCCATGGTTCCAAGGGTCGCCGTATCCGCTGCTGGGATGCTTGCGGTTTCGGATTGTTTACCCTGCATACTTCAGGGCACAATCCTCGCGAACATCAGAGTCAGCGCTGGCGTCAGCGTATTCTCCATAAATTTTCCTATATGCCTGAAAGACTTAGTGTTGTCGGGTGTACCGGATGCGGTCGCTGTTCACGTGCCTGTCCGGTGGATATGAATATTCTTGAACACATTACATCAATTGCAGCACAATGAGCGAAAAAAATACCTACCTGCCGTACCTGATGACCATCGAAAAGGTCATCAAAGAGGCTCCCGGAGTAAAGACTTTCAGGTTGAAATTTCAGGATGAAGCAGAGGCTGAAGCGTTTGAATTTGAGGCTGGTCAGTTTGGCGAATATTCTGCGTTCGGCGAAGGCGAATCGACCTTTTGTATCGCTTCTTCACCGACCAGAAAGGGTTACATCGAATGCACTTTCCGGGATACCGGACGGGTTACTTCGGGCCTGGCATCGCTGGAAGAGGGTAGTACCATGGGTTTTCGCGGACCTTATGGAAATGTTTTTCCGCTGGACGAATGGAAGGGCAAAAACCTCGTCTTTATTGCGGGCGGTATTGCACTGCCTCCCATGCGCTGCGTGATCTGGAATGCACTGGACCTTCGTAAGAATTTCGGGGATATCACCATTGTTTACGGAGCCAAAACTGTTAATGATCTGGTTTACAAGACTGAACTGAAAGAATGGTCAGATCGCCCGGATGTTAGGATGGTCACTACCGTGGATCCTGGTGGCCAAACGGCCGACTGGAAAGGCGAAATTGGTTTTGTACCGACGGTAGTAGAGAAGGTTGCGCCTTCGGCGGAAAACACCATTGCCATCGTTTGCGGTCCTCCTATTATGATTAAATTCACTTTCCCGGTACTGGAAAAACTGGGTTTCAGGGATGATCAGGTATTTACGACGCTGGAGAACCGTATGAAATGCGGGGTAGGAAAATGCGGGCGCTGCAATGTAGGTAAGCTTTACATCTGCAAGGATGGGCCGGTATTCAGCAAAGAAGAATTGAATCTAATTCCGGCTGAGGAGTATTAGTAGCGTTTTAACGCAGATTTTTTGTTCTGCTTGCATCCAGTCTGATAAAGATAAACAGCAGTACGGTGAATGACCACAGGGAGGAACCTCCGTAGCTGAAGAAGGGGAGTGGAATTCCGATGACAGGTGCCAACCCGATGGTCATGGAGACATTGATCATAATATGGAAAAATAGGATACAGGCAACGCAATATCCATAAATCCGACTGAAGATCGATCGCTGTCGCTCCGCCAAATAGATCAGCCGTATCAACAAGGTCAGGAATAAGATAATTACCACCGAAGTACCCAAAAATCCCCACTCTTCTCCGACTGTACAGAAGATAAAGTCGGTACTTTGTTCGGGAACGAAATTATATTTTGTCTGTGTGCCCTTTAAAAATCCTTTTCCAAGAATACCTCCGGAACCGATTGCAATCTTGGACTGATGAACATTGTACCCTGAATGCAATAAATCGGTCTTGATACCAAGTAGGTTATCTACCCTGTCTCGCTGGTGAGATACCATGATATTACGATAGAAGTAATTCACAGATAGGGAAATAGCGATGGAGAAGATGAAGAATAGTAATACAAACCAGGCTTGTTTGATGTGTTTGGCAAATCCGTATATGATAAAGATGATGATCATCAGGATAGATGTGATGACCAGCAGGTGGAAGGGTGTTGCGTCGAATCCTGTGATATTTTTGAGCCCGAAAAGAATTCCATAAATCAGACTAGTGATGGCGAAAGCGATGAATCCGTCTTTGTAGCTTTGCCGCAGGAAAGTGAACAGGATGAGGGATACCACAATCAATAATATCAAAATCTGGAGTTGGGTCCAGAGCAGGGCAAGAATAAACAGTATAATTGCGGTAAAACCGCCGATCAATATGATATCAGAAAGGCCTTCACGGTAGAAAACGAGGAAAAATACGGCAAAGACGAGGGCCGATCCGGTATCATTCTGGAGTAAGATCAGCAGAGCTGGGATTGTCATTAGTGCCCCGAGTACCAGGTATGATTTTGTCCTGTTCATTTTGAAACCAAACTGGCTCATAACCTTTGCGATGGCCAGACTGGTAGCAAACTTTCCCAACTCTGACGGCTGGAGCGCTACCCCACCAACTTCAAACCAAGCCCTGGCGCCGTTTACTTCACGTCCGAAGAACAGGACTGCAACCAACAAAATGAGGACAAAAACATAGATATGGTAGGCAAAAGCAACATAAAATTTGCTATCAATGATTAAGACGATGATTGCCAGGATTAAACCCGCAACGATCCAGATCATCTGTTTACCATACTGTTGACCCAGGTCCAGAATGCTTTGGTGTTCTTCGCTGTAAACGGCAGCATAGATATTGACCCATCCTAACATTGTCAATGTGAGATAGATCAGGATGGTAATCCAGTCCAGATTCAGAAATAGGTTGTTTTGACTCTTCATTAATTTTAAAATTCTTCCCTCAATCTCCCCCGGTCAAATGCATGGCCGATATAAGGTCAGCGCTCAGCATCGTCTGTTCGAGCGGTTTTCTTTTGGGTGAGATAGAATCGTTTAAATATTTCTCGATGATCAAACTGGCGATGGGCGCCGCATATCTGGCCCCCCAAACACCGTGCTCCACATAGACGCAAATGGCAATCTTAGGGTCATCCTTCGGTGCGTAGGCAATAAAAGCAGAATGTGCTTCTCCCCGAGGGTTTTGAATGGTTCCCGTCTTACCGCAAACGGCTATCCCATCGACTTTGGCGATCTTTGCGGTACCTCCATCAACCACCTTTTCCATTCCATTGGCAATGACTTGAAATAAATATGGATTAGCAGTAGTGACATGTTTTTCGAAGGAGAGCTCTCTTTCAGAATGGTCAATATCCTGAATGCTGCGAACTACATGAGGAGCGATATAATATCCTTTGTTGGCGATAACTGAAACCAAGTTAGCCAGTTGAAGCGGGGTGAGCAATAACTCTCCCTGACCGATAGAAAGGGACCGGACGGTCATTACATTCCAGTGGCTTCTACCGTATATGCGATCAAAATAGGTTGTTTTTGCAACACTACCGGCGTTTTCAGCGGTCAAATCTCCTCCGATCCTGTGTCCGATGCCAAGATCCATCAAATGATTTCGCCAAGCTTCATATCCATCCTCCGCATTAGGATATTTGTTGATGATAGCGCGGAAAGCCTGAAAGAAATAGGCGTTACAGGATTCGCGAATAGCGCTCTCCAACGGTAAAGGAGTTTCGTGGTTGTGTGTACATTTTATAGGAGATGATCTCGTGCCATTGCACGAGTAACGTATTTCCGGGCCCAGCAATCCTTCTTCCAACCCAATAATTGCATCGGCAACTTTGAATGTGGAGCCGGGCGGGTAGGAGGAGGTTATTGCCCTATTGAGCATGGGTTTCAACGGATCGTTGAGGAGGGTCAGGTAATTCTTTGTTCTCTCTCTTCCCACAAACATTCCTGGATCAAAAGAGGGAGAGCTGGCAAGAATCATTATTTCCCCTGTTTTAGGCTCGATGGCGACTATGCTTCCAACCTTTCCGGCAAGCAGTCTTTCACCATAAGTTTGCAGGTCGGCATGAAGTGTTGAGATGAGGTTCTTTCCTATAACAGCGGCCGTATCCAATTTTCCGTTTTCAAAAGATCCCTTTACCCTTTGGTGAACGTCCACCATCATATAGGAAATTCCCTTGACGCCTCTCAGTTCGGCTTCATAGGCCTGCTCAATTCCGGATATTCCGATGTAGTCTCCGCTTTCATAGTATCGGTCATCATCAACTTTTTTCTGGTCCACCTCGCCGATGAAACCCAGAATATGCGAAGCGATGGTGGCAGGATACTGCCGGAGTGTTCGAGCCTGAATGTAGAAACCAGGAAATTTAAACAATTGCTCCTGTAATGCTGCATATCTGTGGGAGGATAATTGTTTAATGATCGGGTAGGGTTTATACATGGAGTAGCTACGGGCCTTCTTTATCTCCGACACTAATTCCGATTTATCGACTCCTGCGATTCTGCAGAAAGTCAATGTGTCAAAGGCTTTCATCTCTCTGGGGGTAACCAGTACGTCGTATGCAGCCTGGTTATAGACGATCAATTTATGGTTACGGTCATAGACGAGTCCCCTGGCGGGATAGTTGATCTGTCTCCTCAGGACATTGCTAGCTGCTGAAATTTTATAAGAGGAATCAATCACCTGAATGTAAAATAGCCTGATAATCATTACCAGTGCTACCAGACAAAATATTCCTATTAACAGGTATTTTCTTTTAGAATAGGTATCCACGTGTTGGCGCTATTTTCGGAAGAATAAAAACTGGCTGATCACAATCAAAATAATAGATAAAATTCCACTTAAAAAAGCTCTTGCCAAAGTAAAAAATATCCCTTGAAATGTGAATGCCTCAAGCATAAAAAGAAGTAAATGATGAATAGCTACGAAGATAGCAGTATAATTGATGAACCAGTTTAAACTCATCGTGGAAATTCTCGGGGCCGAGACTGATTCACGCGTTTCGCGGGTTGATATTTTGTTTAGCACTCCGGGTCTGATGAAGCCAATCAGCACACAGACAGCGGTATGGACGCCAAGGGTATTGGTGAAAGCATCTATAGAAAGGCCAAGAATAAAGCCCAGGAATATCAGCATGGCCCTCGAAGTGTTGAATGGAAGCAATAAAAGGAAAATGAGATAATAGAAAGGAGAAATCATTCTGAATATCAGGATGTGGTTGAGAACCAGCACCTGAAGCAAGACTGCTACAATGAAAATAACCGAATATTTGAATAAATTATTTACCATCGTTGTTCAGAGATTCAAGTTTGTTGATTTCTATTAACTGTCTGTTTTCCACCAACGCCACCTGCACAATACTCTTAAAATCAACTGCCAGGTCAATATCTATCTTGTAAAAATTACTTCCTGTTCCAAGTGTGAAGTCAGAGACAATCCCGATTGTAAGTCCTTCCGGGAAACTGGAGGAGAATCCTGTGGTTACCACGGTATCCCCGTTCTGAATCGGAACATGATAGGGAATTTCGTTTAGCTGGGCCTTCCTGTAGTTGCGACCATTCCATGAAAGTGACCCAAAGAAATCGTTTCGTTTGATTTTAGCGCTCAGTTTCCATCTTTCATTCAAAATGGAGATTACCTCGCTGTAATTGTCTCCTACATCGGTTACCAGCCCTACCACTCTGCCGGCAGAGATGACTCCCATATTCGTTTTTACTCCCTGGATCCTTCCTTTGTTGATGGTTAAAAAATTGTGGCGCTGGTTGATGGAATTATTGATCACCCGGGCAGTGGTAAAGAAATAAACGATCTTATTCAGCGAGTCGCGCGTCATGGTAATCAATGGATTACGTTCTGTAAGATAGCTTTGACGGGAGTTGTTTATGGTTCTTAACTGGTAATGTTGAAGGGCTGTCCGCAACTGGGCATTTTCTTCCGCTAATTCGGTATTGGCTTTTTTCAGGTCGAAAACCTGAAAGACTCCCGCGAAATTCTCATAAAAATAGCCAGTGAACCCATTGCTGGAGGACAAAAATTTTGCCTTCTGGTAGTTGTTATAGGTAACAACAAACGAAAGCGAAAATATTTCCAGAATCAAAAACAGGAAAATATAATGGTACTTTAAGATGAGCCTGAATAGATTCCTCATTTTTCAGCAACAGTGCAAATGGCTTTGTTATTGAGATAATTATCTAAGAAGGAATGAAAATTTATCTACATTTTTCAATGCAACTCCGGTACCACGGGCTACAGCTCTTAAGGGATCTTCTGCAATCCGGAAAGGAATATTGAATTTTTCGTATAGTCTTTTGTCCAGCCCACGCAGCAGTGCACCACCTCCGGCAAGCCAGATTCCTCTCTTGTAGATATCGGCGTAAAGCTCCGGGGGTGTATGTTCCAATGCGTTAGTGATAGCAGTCTCAATTTTAGAAATGGACTTGTCCAGACAGTGAGCAATCTCAGTATAGGTCACATGTACGTCGATAGGCATAGCCGTCATTTGGTTCGGACCCTTTACGATCATATCTGCCGGTGGCTCATCGAGCTCGGTCATGGCCGATCCGACAACGATTTTAATTTCCTCCGCAGTTCTTTCACCAATCTTCACATTGTGCTGGTGACGCATGTGCTCCATGATGTCGGCCGTTAAATCATCACCGGCGATGCGGATAGATTTATTTGTGACGATCCCGCCGAGGGAAATAACGGCAATTTCGGTAGTACCACCACCGATATCGACCACCATGTTACCTTCAGGAGCTTCAACATCGAGTCCAATTCCGATGGCTGCTGCCATAGGCTCATAAATCATGTACACATCGCGTCCTCCAGCATGTTCGGCTGAGTCGCGAACTGCACGAATCTCAACTTCGGTTGAACCGGAAGGGATGCAAATAACCATCTTGAGCGCCGGAGAAAAAAACCTCTTCTTTGGATTGATCATCTTAATCATTCCGCGGATCATCTGTTCAGCAGCGTTGAAGTCTGCAATAACACCATCCCGCAAGGGGCGGATAGTCTTCAGATTAGAGTGTGTTTTGCCTTGCATCTGCCGGGCTTTCTCGCCGATAGCCACCAACTTTTCTGTTTTGGTATCGATGGTAACGACGGATGGTTCATCTACCACAACTTTGTCGTTAAATATGATGATGGTATTGGCAGTACCCAGGTCGATTGCAATTTCCTGTGTTAGAAATGAAAAGAAACTCATATGATTTTTTTATTTAGTTCTAATGTTTAAAATGTCTGAAACCAGTTATTACCATGGACATCTGATGGTTGTTGCAGAAGTCGACAGATTCTTTGTCCCTGATGGATCCTCCGGGTTGAATTATGGAGGTAATACCTTCTTTGTGAGCAATTTCCACGCAATCAGGGAAGGGAAAGAAGGCATCTGAAGCCATCACCGCACCTTCGAGTTCAAATTTGAAGGATTTCGCTTTTTCGATGGCTTGTTTCAATGCATCCACCCTTGAGGTCTGACCGACTCCGCTTGCCAGCAGCTGCTTGTTTTTGGCCAGCACGATGGTATTTGATTTCGACTGTTTAACCAGACGATTGGCAAAAAGAAGGTCTTCGATTTCGCTCTTTCCAGGTGCAGTTACCGTGGCAGTTTGCAGGTCTCCTACTGTCTCCTTTTTTGAGTCCCTGTTCTGGAGGATTACCCCATTTAAGACTGTCCTGTACTGGTATTCCTGAAGACCATTTGATTTTCTGGTTAACACGATCAGCTTTTTCTTTTTCTCAAAGACAGATAACGCTTCTAATGTATAAGCAGGCGCAATGATTACTTCGAAGAAGATTTTTGCTGCCTCTTCTGCTGTCTTTTGATCAACTTTACGGTTAGTGACAAAGATACCCCCAAATGCCGAAACCGGATCCCCGGCCAGGGCTGCAAGAAATGCATCGGTTACATTTTCGCGGGAAGCGCATCCGCATGCATTATTGTGTTTGAGGATAGCAAAAGTGGTATCATCGAACTCGTCGATAAGGTTAACTGCAGCATCGATATCCAGCAGATTGTTATACGATATTTCCTTGCCCTGCAGCTGATCGAAGAGTTCTTCGAAATTACCAAAGAATACCCCTTTCTGATGGGGATTTTCGCCATATCTTAAATGCTTTGCCTGATTGAAACTTTTGCGGAAAAGCTCATTGTTGTCGCCAGAAAAGTAACTGTAAATAGCTGTATCGTAGTTAGATGAAGTAGCAAAAGCCTCCGTTGCAAATTGTCTGCGGTCGGCCAGGTCGCTCGCGCAATTTTTTTCGTTTAGCAGGTTGAGTAATTTTCCATACTGTCCTACATGAGAAATGATTAATACGTCAGAGTGGTTTTTTGCAGCTGCTCTGATGAGTGAAATACCGCCGATGTCGATTTTTTCGATGATATCCGCATCCGAAGCACCCGATTTTACTGTTGCTTCAAAAGGATATAGGTCAACAATAACCAAATCAATCTCGGGGATGGCATATTCGGCAAGCTGAGTTTTATCGCCGGCGTTTTCCCTGCGGGCAAGGATACCGCCAAACACTTTCGGGTGGAGCGTCTTTACTCTGCCGCCAAGTATAGAGGGATAACCGGTTAGTCCTTCGACCGAGGAAACCGGAATATTCAGCTCTTCAATAAACTGTTTTGTACCTCCGGTGGAGAATAAATGAACCCCGGACTGGTGTAGTTTTTTGACGATCTCTTCTAATCCGTCCTTGTAGTAGACTGAGATCAAAGCAGACTTAATATATTTTAAATCATTCATTGATAAATCCTTGAAAACTTTCCACAAAAGTAATAAAAATAGTTTTAACTTTCCGGTGAAATCAACCCATTCTATGTTATTTATAAGGCTGTTTATTGAAAGTTTTCGATTTGCATACAACTCTTTGGTTGTAAATCCCCTCAGAACTTTTCTCTCCCTTTTGGGTATCACGATCGGTATTTTTTGCATTATTTCAGTTTTCACCATCATCGATTCACTCGAGCGGACGATCAGAAACAGCATGGAGAAATTGGGCAGCAATGTAGTTTACATTCAAAAGTGGCCATGGGCACCACCTCCGGGCGAAACGGACTATCCCTGGTGGAAATACCTGAATCGGCCGGTTCCGAAATTAACTGAGACGGATGAAATCAAGAGAAGATCAAATCTGGCTGAGTATGTAGTTTATTACCAAGGCTTTAGCCGGACTGTTCAGTATGGGACCAATAAAGCCGAAAATGTGGTAATTCTTGGTGGTTCATCCGGATTGATCGATACCTGGAGTCTGAAAATTGCAGCAGGCAGGCCGATGTCGGACGATGAGCTGGATGGTTTACGCAGTGTGGGAATGATGGGTTCCGAATTGGCAACACAGCTCTTTCCAGGGAGTACTCCAATAGGAAAGACAATTAAAATCCAGGGATTTACCATATTAATAGTGGGTGTTTTTGAAAAAATGGGAGAGGATATGTTCGGCACGAGTATGGACAACCGGGTGCTGATCCCTGTAAAATTTGCTCACCGGATGGTTGACGCGAAAATGGATGCTGGTCAGACGATAATCGTCAAGGGCAAAAATGATATCCCTACTGCCCGGCTAATAGAAGAACTGGAGGGTATCATGCGTTCCATCAGAAGGATCAAGCCTGCAGAGGAAAATGATTTTGCACTGAATGAGGTCAGCCTGATATCCGGAGCGCTTGATAGCTTGTTTAAGGTTTTGAATCTTGCGGGGTGGATCATTGGTGGATTCTCTATCCTGGTTGGAGGCTTCGGAATTGCCAATATTATGTTTGTTTCGGTGAAGGAGCGAACCAAAATTATTGGCATTCAGAAAGCCATGGGTGCGAAGAACCGGTTTATCATGCTTGAATTCCTTTTTGAAGCTACCATACTTTCTTTAATCGGCGGACTTATTGGTTTGCTTATCATTTATATAGGCACTTATATAGCCAAAGTCAGCTTTGATTTTGAATTCGTCCTTACACTGGGAAATATTTCTACCGGATTGATTATCAGCATTACCATCGGACTGATTGCAGGAATGGTTCCGGCAAGATCTGCTTCAAAACTGGATCCGGTGACGGCAATGAATAGCCTATAATAACTTCTCTATTGCATTTGTGAGGGTAATAAACTCTTCCACAGAGAGTTGCTCCGGACGTCTGGTTAATGTATGGGCGTCCAGTTCGTCATAGCGCGGAGTAAAACTCTTAATGCTGTTCCGCAACATCTTTCTTCGTTGATTAAACGCCTGTTTGACAATAGATTTAAAGAGTTTTTCACTGCATCCCAATTCTGTTCTGCCGTTTGCCGTCAATCTCACTACCGCGGATTTTACTTTTGGCGGCGGATCGAAAACCTCCTCATTTACAGTAAAAAGATATTCCACGTTGTACCAGGCCTGCAACAGGACGCTCAAAATGCCGTAAGTCTTGCTGCCCGGACCGGTGCAAATACGTTCGGCAACCTCTTTTTGCAGCATTCCCACGACTTCGGGTATCAGGTTGCGATTTTCCAGAACTTTGAATAAAATCTGTGAGGATATGTTATAGGGAAAGTTTCCGATAAGGGAGAATGGATCAGTGGAAAAGTTTTCTCTTAGATCCATTCGGAGGAAATCGCCCTCGATGATACGGCCCTCAAGTTCAGGTAGATATGTTTTTAAGTAACTTATTGATTCCCGGTCGATTTCGACTACTGTCGTTTCATAAGCTTTATTTTGAAGAAGAAACCTTGTAAGCACACCCATCCCCGGACCGACTTCCAGAACCTTTGTCCTGTCCCCCATGGTCAGCGCTTCAACTATATCTGAGGCTATTTGATGATTCCTAAGAAAATGCTGGCCGAGGAATTTTTTGGGTTTTACTGATAACATAGAAATTGGGAAAATGGGAAATATGGAAATGAGGGTTGCAACGGCTACGCTCCAGCGGATTTGCAATCCGCTGGTGAAAGATTACCAGCGAATTGCAAATCCGCTGGAGCGAGAGAAGATGAGAACTGAGAAATGGGAATGAACGAGGGAGTTGGAGTCAAAGGTAACAAAAAAGGGAATCTATCGTCTTTTTTGGTTATTTTTACAGCTAAACAATGTATTGTGTCAAAATTGAATTTAGAATTATTCATTGCGAGAAGAATCTTCTCGGATCGCGAAAACAAGAAAAAATTTTCTCGTTCAATCATCTCTTTCGCCTTGTTTGGCATCGCTTTCGGGTTGATGCTGATGATATTGTCGGTCTCGGTCGTGACTGGTTTCAAAAATGAAATCCGCGAAAAGGTGATAGGTTTTGGCTCTCACATTCAGATCGTCAATTTTGATACTAATACCTCCTTCGAAACGATTCCGGTCAACAAAAATCAATCCTGGTTGGGGAAACTGAATGACTTAAAGGGGGTTAAACATATTGAAGTTTTCGCAACTAAACCTGGCATCATCAAAACAGATACTGAGATGATGGGGATGATTTTGAAAGGTGTTGGCACTGATTTCGACTGGAAATTCTTTAAAGACAACCTTGTTTCGGGATCAATTATTCCTTTAAGCGATACATCAAGTACAGACAAAGTCCTGATATCCAGGCAGGTTGCTTCATTGATGAAATTTAAAGTCGGAGATCCAGTGTACTGCTATTTTCTGAACAATCAGGGTACTGACCAGCGAATGAGAAAGTTCTATGTTTCTGGAATTTATCAGTCAAGTTTGGAAGAGTTTGACAGGCTTTTTGTTATAGCCGACATTCAGCAGGTACGAAAACTCAACAACTGGCGGTCGGATCAGGTAAGCGGATTCGAGATTTCGATCGATAATTTTGACCGTCTAAGCGAAGTCGCAAAGAAAGTGAAAGAGGTTACCGTTCATTATTCGGAACAGGATACTGTCATGTTGCGTCCGGTCACTATCACCTCCAAATATCCGCAAATTTTCGATTGGCTGAACCTGCTCGACATGAATGTCTGGATTATACTCACTTTGATCATTCTGGTAGCCGGGTTTAATATGGTTTCCGGTTTACTCATCCTGATTCTGGAGCGCACTTCAATGATTGGTACCCTGAAAGCGGTAGGGAGCAGTAATGCAAGTATCCGCAAAATTTTCCTTTACCTGGCCTTTTTCCTGCTGGGCAAGGGAATGTTATGGGGGAATATTGCCGGGATAGGATTATGCTTTTTACAATCCTGGCTTCATGTTTTTAAGCTTGATCCTGCCTCTTATTATCTTCAGTATGTGCCAATTAACCTAAAGCTAACGCATTTATTATTACTTAATGCAGGTACTTTAGTCATTACGCTTTTGATGTTGATACTACCTTCCTGGTATGTTTCAAGAATTTCGCCAGACAGGGCCATCCGGTTTGATTAACAGGATATTGACTATAGTTTATACTCTTGGATCAATTTGAAGACGTCTTCCGGTTCTATATCATTTTTACCCCTGATAATGATTTTGGATTGTTCGTAAAAAGGAGCTCTTTTTTCGACAGCCTGTTGAATAAATGCGAGCAATTCTTCTTTTGATTTGCCGGCGATCAGCGGACGTTCATTTTTAGACTTCAATAGTCTGCAGGCAAGCGTTTCATTGTCCGGAGCCAGATAGACTGTGATACCTGCCTGGTTCATCAGCTGTATATTATCGAAGAAGCATGGTGCTCCTCCACCTGTTCCAACTACAATCTCCTCGAATTCAGCTACTTCCCGGAGTGCCTGTCTCTCTTTTGCTCGAAATGCCGGTTCGCCCTCCAGGGCAAAAATGTCGGGAACTGACTTAAAATTGCGCTCTTCGATGTACTTATCCAGATCGATAAAATTAATGCCCATCAGCGCCGCGACTTTCCTGCCGATAGTTGATTTGCCGCAACCCATGTATCCGGTCAGAAAAATTCTCATTATTCGAAGATTAATTCCATCTGTCCCGGTTCACCGTCTTTGCTCGGTCTGATGACTTCAAAAGGGATATCATCGATCAGTTCAATTTCTTCAGGATCTGATACTTGAGGTTTCAGGGTATCTGCTTCTGAGGCTTCTGGTGCTTCCGAGTCTAACGAGGTTTCCATTAAAAGTGGTTCAGTCTCCGTTATCGTCTTGATTTCAAAGGTGCTGACTCGTTTTCCCTTTGCCTTGTAAGACTTCACAGCAATGAACTCCGAAGCATCAATGATCTCTTTCTCGCGAGCTTCATGTGTTCCACCAAATTCAACCTCAAATTGAGGATACTTCTCCCAGCTGATGCAGATGAGTTTATTGTCAGGGAAATCGCCAACAAACCTGCATTGCTTGCCCGCATTAGGTTCTATGGTGAACCGCTTCAGATAATGGAGGTTCTGTTCCGCATCAAAATACATAACAGAGGCCACCTGGTCAGGATCGTATTTGGAGATTGAGAGGATATTTTTTTCGAAATGGTTCTCCAGATCGTAGGTGAAAAGATGGAAAATACCCTCCTTGTCGACAACCAGAATCTTGTCATCTCCGCTAAATTCACCGAGATAAAGCCCCCTGGAATCCGCATTTAGTCTTAAGACATCCTCGTCGAACCAGATTTTGCGTCCGCCCAGGGTGGACACACCTTTTTCTTTGAGCGTTATTTTGTGTATTTCATTCTTTGACACCAGATTACCCATCGAGGCCCGCCCTTTGATGGCCAGTTCTGCCATATCTACCTCGTCGACCAGCTTCTTCAGTTTGGGCTTGGGCTTGAAAAGAATCCGGATTACCTCGGCCTCCCCGTTAGGATTGGCGCTGAAATAGAGGATTCTGGAACCCTCCGTACCAATCGTCATGTTGTATTCCTTGTCGCGGGTGACACCGGTAACGGCAAATCTTTTCATGTAATTGTACCCGCCTTTTCCATCGCGGTAGACAAGGTTGTAAATTGTCCGGTCGTTATTCTTCTCAAAAACAGCCACATACAGAACGTTCTTGCCGATGAAAGCCTTGTCAGATACCTTGGAGATGAAATAGGTTCCATCCTTTCTGAAGACGATAATATCATCGATGTCCGAGCAATCGCAGATATATTCTGCCTTTTTTAATCCGGTTCCCACGAAGCCTTCTTCGCGATCGATGTACAGTTTTTCATTGGCAACCACCACTTTGGTGGCCTCAATATTCTCGAAGCTCCTTATTTCACTCTTCCTTTCCCGACCCTTGCCGAATTTGGTCTTCAGGCGTTCGTACCAGGCGATGGAATAGGCTATGATATTTTCAATATGACGCTGTGTCTCGGCAATCTCCTCCTCAATCGCTTTGATTAGTTCGTCAGCCTTAACAGAATTAAATTTCAGGATGCGGCCCATTTTGATTTCCATGAGCCGGAGAAGGTCCTCCCTGGTAATAACTCTATTGAATTTGGGTTTCCAGGGTTCCAAACGCTTGTCTATGTGAGCGATAGCCTCATCCATGCTGGCAGAATCCTCGAATGCCTTATCCTTATATATCCGTTCCTCGATGAAGATTTTTTCGAGAGAGGAGAAGTGCCATTGCTCTTCAAGTTCGCCTTTATGGATCTCCAGCTCCAGTTTCAGCAGCTCGACCGTATTGCTGACAGACCTTTTCAGGATCTCGCTAATGGGCATAAAATGAGGCTTGTCGTCCTCGATGATACAGGAATTGGGCGAGACCGATACTTCACAATCCGTAAAGGCGTAGAGTGCGTCGATGGTCTTGTCTGAGCTCGTACCCGGAAGCAGGTGGACGAGAATCTCCACATTGGCAGCCGTATTGTCGTCGATCTTGCGTATCTTGATTTTCCCCTTTTCGAAGGCCTTGATGATCGTTTCAATGACCGATGTGGTGGTTTTTCCGAAAGGTATCTCTGTGATAACCAGTGTTTTGTTGTCGAATTTTTCGATTTTCGCCCTGATCTTGATGGCTCCGCCACGCAAGCCGTCGTTGTATTTGGATACGTCGAGAAATCCTCCGGTAGGGAAGTCAGGGAACAATTCAAAGGGTTCATTATTCAGTTGGGCGATGGAGGCATCGATCAGTTCAAGGAAATTATGAGGCAGAATTTTGGAGGCGAGTCCGACCGCGATACCTTCCACACCCTGCGCCAGCAAAAGCGGGAACTTAGCGGGAAGTGTGACCGGCTCCCGGTTTCGTCCGTCGTAAGATTGCTGCCATCGGGTGGTTTTGGGATTAAAAAGTACCTCGAGGGCGAACTTTGACAGACGGGCTTCGATGTACCTGGGGGCAGCGGCACCGTCGCCGGTATGGATATTTCCCCAGTTTCCCTGGGTATCAATGAGCAGCTCTTTTTGCCCGAGTTGAACCAGTGCATCACCGATGGAGGCATCCCCATGCGGGTGATACATCATGGTCTGGCCGATGATGTTGGCAACTTTTGTGTAACGGCCGTCGTCCATCTGACGCATGGCATGGAGAATCCTGCGCTGTACGGGTTTTAGTCCGTCGTTGACGTACGGAACGGCACGCTCGAGTATGACATAGGAAGCATACTCGAGGAACCAGTTCTGGTACATCGTGGACAGATAGATGATATGGTGCAGCTCTTTTTTTCCCACCGGATCGACTTTTTCGGGAAGCAGATCGTCAGGTAAAAGTTCTCCTTCGTTAGACATTTGAAAAATTTATAATGTTTGCCTTTTGGCCCTTCGACAGGCTCAGGGACCGTATTTCCGTCTATACTTCATCTTTCTCGACATGCAGGTTTTCAATGATAAAGTCCTGTCTGTCAGGAGTGTTCTTTCCCATATAAAACTCAAGCATCTCTACGATCGACTCATTTTTATTCAGGATCACCGGGTCCAGACGAATCTGTTCACCGATAAAATTTTTAAACTCATCAGGGGATATCTCTCCGAGTCCTTTGAAACGGGTAATCTCGACCCCTGTTGCCAGCATTTTTACGGCGATATCACGCTCCTGTTCCGAATAGCAATATTCTGTCCGTTTTTTATTTCTGACCCTGAAAAGTGGTGTCTGCAGGATATACAGATGGCCTCTGCGGATCAATTCAGGAAAAAATTGTAAGAAGAAAGTGATCAGCAACAAGCGGATATGCATACCGTCCACGTCGGCATCGGTGGCGATGATGACCTTGTTGTAACGGAGTTCGTCGATGCCCTCCTCGATGTTCAAAGCAGCCTGAAGGAGATTAAATTCCTCATTCTCGTAAACGATTTTCTTGGTAAGGCCATAAGAATTTAACGGCTTACCGCGAAGACTGAATACAGCCTGGGTGTTGACATCCCTGGATTTAGTGATGGAGCCACTGGCCGAATCTCCCTCTGTAATGAAAATCGAGCTGTTATCCTTGTTTTCATTCGGAGTATTATAGTGTGCCCTGCAGTCCCGCAGCTTTTTGTTGTGAAGACTAACTTTCTTAGCCCGTTGTTTGGCCAGTTTCTGAATTCCTGAAATAGCCTTTCTTTCTCTTTCAGATTCCTGGATACGCCTCAACAATACTTCAGAGGTCTGTGGGTTCTTATGCAGGAAATTTCCCAGTTCCTTCTGGATGAAATTCATGACGAAATTGCGTACCGATATACCATCGGGCGAAATGTCCCTCGATCCCAGCTTGGTTTTTGTCTGGGATTCAAAGATCGGTTCCTCTACTTTTATACTAATGGCGGCGACAATGGAAGCCCTTATATCGGAAGCATCGAACTCTTTTTTGTAAAAATCGCGAATGGTCTTGATCAGTGCTTCACGGAAGGCAGCAAGGTGTGTACCGCCCTGGACGGTATGCTGACCGTTGACAAACGAATAATAATCTTCACCGTATTGATTGCCGTGGGTAATGGCACTCTCGATATCTTCTCCCTTGAGGTGGATGATAGGGTAGAGGGGTTCCTGGCCGATGTTTTCGTTCAGCAGATCATATAAACCGTTTTTGGAAATGTATTTCTCCCCGTTGTAGTTGATGATCAGCCCGGCGTTCAGGTAGTTATAGTTTTTCAACATGGCCACAACATACTCGTCGATGTAGTGGTAATCACTGAAAATATCTTCATCGGGTCTGAAAACAACCGTCGTACCATTGGGTTCGTCGGTCGACTGCTCCTGGTTGTCAGATATGACGTCGCCTCTGGAGAACTCGATGGATTTCACCTTGCCATCGCGGACAGACTTGATAGTAAAAGAGGCTGAAAGAGCATTCACAGCCTTAATACCAACACCGTTGAGACCCACAGATTTCTTAAAAGCCTTGGAATCATATTTTGCCCCGGTATTCATGCGGGCCGCTACATCCATCAGTTTACCAAGTGGAATGCCCCGGCCGAAATCCTGTATAAAAATCCGTTGATCAGTTACCTGGATATCGATTTTTTTGCCATTACCCATCATGAATTCGTCGACCGAATTATCGATTACTTCCTTGAGCAGCACATAAATGCCATCATCGGCCGCCGAGCCATCGCCAAGCTTGCCAATGTACATTCCTGGCCGCTTCCGGATGTGCTCTTTCCAGTCGAGCGTACGTATGGAATCTTCTGAATATCCTTGAACCATGCACAACGAGTTTGCACAAATATAAAGAAATAAGGGAGCGATTTTTAAGAATCACCCCCTCAGTAATGAACAACTGATTGTTCATAAATAATCTCAAATCTGCTTTATCTTTTGAGTAATATCATGTTTTTTAATTAGCAGAACGAAACTTCAATTGATGGTAAAATGGTAATTTCCTGAGGATAATGAATAGGTCTGAGAATTGTTCTCAGCATGAACCTGTTTAATGAACGGATTTTTCTCTACCGGCTGATGGTTTTCAAGGATATTCTTCCCCGTCAGTTTGAGTGTTGCACTGCTGTTGGAGGGGATGATCACGTCGTATTCCACTTTGTCCTTGTTTTTGCGCCAGCTCGAAACTATCATACCGTTAGGTCCATGATGAGAAGCCTCAAACTGATTCAATCCTTTCACAAAATGTGGCTCTAACAGGATGTTTTTGAAACCCGGATAAGCAGGGTCTGTTCGAATTCCACCCAAAGCCTTGTAAAACCAGGCACTTATTTCTCCAAACATAATGTGGTTCAAGGAAATATCCGATTTGGCATCTACGGGCCAGTTTTCGTACAGTGTCGTAGCCCCATTAACCATCCACCATCCCCAGGAAGGAAAAGTCTCCTGAGAAGCTACTTTGTATGCCACATCTGCGTAGCCGTTCTCACTTAATGCATTCAGTAAAGCCTTGGTACCCAGGAGTCCGACGTCGAGATGAAAATTGTCGGCTTCCACCCGTTTAGCCAACTTCTCCGCGACAAGTGCTTTGAACTCTTCCGGAACGACTCCCCAAAACAACGGTGCTGCCTGTTCGGTCTGAAGTCCCCGGGCATAAATACCTGTAGCCGGATCCAGAAATTTGATGTTGATGGCACGTTTTATTTTTTCGGCCAGACTGGAATAGTGTTTATAATCTTCAATTTTGTCGAACATCTTAGCCGAATTGGCCAGGATGCATACATCGGTATAATAATAACAGGAGGATGTCAGCTCTTTGTTTGCCTTTGATTTTACCGGAATCCAATCGCCTAATCCCCAGTCAGTCAGGTTATGCGGGCTTATTCGGTCAATGTAATCGACGTATCTTTTGATGTTTTCATACGTCTGTTTCAGCAAACGGTTATCGCCATAAAACTGGTAGATATTCCATGGGATGATGGCCAGTGAGCTGGTCCAGTCAGGTCCGTTGGCCCAGTCGTAACCCCATCCGGAGGTTGGGATGATATTTGGCAGTACGCCATTTGGTTGTTGTTCATCGCGGTGATCGGCGAGCCATTTCTCGTAGACAGTGATGCCATCAAAATTATACAATCCTGTTTCAACGGCGATTTGGCCATCACCCGTCCAGCCGTTTTTTTCACGCTGCGGACAGTCGGTCGGGTAGCCGTAAAGGTTGGAGAGATAGGAATTGTTTGCTGCAAACCAGATTTTGTTGAGTATAGGATTGGAGCTTTGAATCTTGCCAATGGGCGTCACATCGCTGTGCAGGAACAGACCGGTTAAGCTGCCAAGAGACAGTTTGATCGGTTGATTTGAGGGGCTACCGCACGTTTGATGTGGCATGCTTTTCTATCAGGTCGTTACCAATGAAACCGAGGCCGCGTGTGACGATCACGTGCTTTTCTCTCATATCGGATCGCG
>Ga0209539_1000330_pt1 | contig 28445 bp, 18 predicted proteins | sample BarGraNGADG00312_2_FD_184499 | JGI IMG/M metagenome (GOLD analysis project Ga0209539, IMG submission 184499) | Arctic peat soil microbial communities from Barrow, Alaska - Barrow Graham LP Ref core NGADG0011-312 (SPAdes) (version 2) | ecosystem: Environmental > Terrestrial > Soil > Wetlands >...
CAATAAAATACGCAATCAGGAGCAGATCAGAAGGCGGATTATTAAAGATCACTCTTTCTGCAAAAGATCATTATTATCATATTCTCGTTGAAGATAATGGTCCGGGACTGGAATCATCAGGAGCCTCAGACAAAGGAACAGGCAAAGGGTTGTTGATATTGAATGAGTTAATAGAATTATATTACAGACTGGAAAAAATAAAAATTACTTACAAGCTTCAAAATATTACCGGACCAGGTAACACGATATCAGGAACAAGAGCGGTAATTGAAATCCCTCAGAAAAATCTCAAATCCTGATTATCCCATTCTAAATAAAAGAGGTCAATATATACTCAAAAACATTAGAATATATACTCATCAGTAATGATTGATGCTTCTTCTACTATTGATGATATTTGATGACGGGTTTATTTTAACGATCTGTCAGGTGTATCTGACATGTCATTTGAAGGTAGGATAGGTTTAGTGGCTCCTGTACCAATCCCAAAGTAAGTGCCTGTTTCCCCATCTCCGGATCCTTTCGGAGAAATAACAGGGTATTTAGCTGTAATCTGGTTAATATCTTGAACTTACCAATTTTCCCCGGTATCAGGAGCCCCTTTTTTTGAACTTTATACTGACACTCTATTCAAAAGCATATTAACAAATAAGTACTCAGGAATACCTACTATTTATACTCATTAGTAATGACAGAGGAATTATGTTTATATGTGCTAAATCAATTCGGTTTTTCAACTAATAAAATTTAAGCTGAATGATGTTGTTACAACTAGAAAATCGTTGCAAAACTGTTTTAGACCTCATTGGTATTGATAGATGATCTAGAAGAAAAATTTGAATTAAAAATTCGACCTGAATTAAAGGTGTTTAAATGCCCATTCAATCGCTGGTTCTCCGACTCAAGGTGGCCTAAAATTCCGATCTGCCTATAGGGGTCTATCCCTTCATTCTAAATGCTTTGAATCTATTGGAAAGTCACTGGGTTGATGTAAGTGATGTGCTACTGTTTCAAGAGTTGATACCGGGCTGAGGGTTTAAAATTAAAATTTAGTTGTTTATTCAAAAAGTGCTTCGCCAAAAAACTCTGGACGATGATAATCAGGGCTAGCTGTTTTTACTGGGTTCCAGGTAACGAAATGTGGCTCCGGTGTTTCATCGCCGCACTTGAAAAAATTGGCCTTTGCTTTTAATCCGTTAAAAGTACTCAGATTGCTGAATGCGAAACATTTCAAGGGTATGCGTACCATTATTTCCCAATTGAAGTTTCCTGTTTTTTCACCGAAAGGTTGGTCGCCAAGCGACGATTCGATCTCTATTTTTTCAATAATAACAGGATCAACAAATTTCCGGTTGTGACGTCCGGGACCCCAGGCCAGATGAACGGTGCCTATACAGCTAAATTCAAAATTGTAATAATTTCCCCCTTCCGGAGAAATAAAAAATTCTACGCAACTGTCTTTGTAAACATCCCCGTTGGTCCTTGTTTCTATGGCCCTAAGGTGCTTTTCGTTCACATAGTATTTTAACCAGATTTCATTTTCTGAGTGTCCAATTCGGAAATTTACTTTGGGCAAATAATCGAAATCCTTCCAGTTCAATATTTGAATGGGGTTCATAACGGTTTGTGCTTCCAGTAAATGCCCTGCATCGAAAAGGGTAACCGGTTTTTTGGTTTTAATCTCTTTAATGAAAAGCTGGTTCATTTCTTTAAAATTGAATTTTTTTAAAGGTAACCAATTATTCTCTTCCTGATTTTTTATTGAATATTTTCTTGCCACAAAAAATTACAATTATTACCAGAAAAAAGATTGCAACAAAATATACATGAAAAATTCAGGCGGTGTGCGAATAGTACCTGTTGCCAACTGATATTATTTTACTGAAACATGTGGTAATAATGCCTAAAGTGCTGTTTAGCCATATGTCCGGTTTTATATATTCTGTTTACTCCTGTATTAGGTGCTCAGTTTGACCGGATTTTCCAGACTGGCTGTAGTTTCTTGTTGATATCAACTAGTTTTTCTAAATCTTTGGATAAGAACTTCAAATTCCTGTGGAAAGCCCAAATTCAATTTTTAATATTTAATTATCTTTGGTGAAGACTTATTAGTTCAAACACTCTAATTACATAGAAATGATAAGAATAAATCGCAGGAAAATGATAAGAATCATGGGAATAAGCGCTGCAACCTTAACCTTCCATGGATTATTTAATAATCTGAAAGCTAACGAGTCAAGTAAAAGGCATATCATTACCCTCGCATGGGATGATGGATTCAAAAAATCAAGCATCTTAACGGCAGAAATATTTGAAAAATATAATCTTTCGGCTTGTATAAATGTAATAGCTACAGGTCATTTAAGCGATTTTAAAATTCCTGATAAATACCAAGTCACGGAAAAAGGTGACTTTGGATTGTGGAATGAGTTAAAAGCCAGAGGTCATGAGATAATGCCTCATGGATACAAACATGCAAATTTAAAAAATATGCCTCTGAAAGATGCACAGGATCTGATACAAGCATGCTTGGACTATTTCGCGAAAAATTTAAATGATTTTAAACCTGAACGGGCTATTTTTAGCTTCCCTTACAATGATTCATCTCCTGAATTGGAAGATTGGATATCGGATAAGGTAATGGCTTTTCGTACAGGGGCGCCCCCAGTAATAAATCCTATGCCCTATAAGGGTCAATTCCGATTAACTTGCGTTGGTGGGGGTCCGGATAGTATTGAAGAAGATTTGGAACAGAAAATTAAAGCATTGCTGGAATTGCCTTCAGGATGGTTAATTTATAATACACACGGACTGAACGGTGAAGGTTATGGACCTATGCGCTCTGAATTTTTAGATCGATTATTGAATAGATTGGTGTCCATTGATTCCGCTTCTATCTTACCAATGGGAAAAGCTCTTGCTGGAGTTATAAAATAAAAATTGATACACTTATTTTGCCTCATATAAAGAATAGAATAAAATCCCTACCAAAATTTTTACTTGCGCATTTGAGTATAAACAGAAAATAACCAAGTTTGCACTTTTTCTTAGATCAAACTCACCTTATAGCACTTTCATAAACACTTCGGTTTCGAGTCCAAATTCGTCTATTGTATTATATATAAGTTTCCAGCCTAATTTTATATAGTACTTTGAAGTATGTTCAGTCCTTAAGTATAATATCTCATATCCTAACCCTCTAGAGGTCTCTATTACTTTGTCCATGAGTTGTTTTGCAATACCTTTATTTCTATAATCAGTACTTACATAAAGAGATCCCAACCATGGTGTTAAGTCAGTACGCTCTTTTAAATCATTTGAAAAAAGTGACACGGCTCCAATACATATGCCATTTTCTATCGCAACAAATGTGAACGGAATTTTACCCTTTGTCCTGCTGCTAAAATCAGCGAGTATTTCATCATATGATATACCATATCGGATGTTTTCAAAGAATTCAGTATATATCCATTTTGATACTACTTCAATAAACTGCGGATTATCTACAATATTTTGAATCTGCATATAAAGTCCATTTATATATAAATTTAGGTTATCATTATGAATAACAATAATATAACCAAACTTTCATACTTCACACCAAGATAGCGCGGTTTTTGGTATATATTATATTCTGGTAACTTCTATCTTACCTGTATTCGGAATTATCTGGTAGAGAATATAACTGCCCCTCATATCGTATAACGGGCGGATAATTCTTTTTTCACTACCCTCTTTTACCTGTACCTCTTTCCATTTTGAAGGTACATACGTTTTTAAGGTTAACGGAATACTGTAAATTGTGGGATCAAGGGTATTTATAATATTTACTGTGATTTTCCTACCCTTTTTTTCTGTTTTGATAATTGAATTCATTCTTTCACGCATATATCTTGTTACATCTCCAAATGTAGCTATCCAAAGATTATTCTCGTTGGATTTCATATACCTGAAATACTCTTCAAGTAGATTGCTGGCCAGAGCTTCCCATCCTATCCCGTCAACACCGTGGAATACCAGCACCAGCCATATATTATTGTTTACAGAAGTGGTGTCAATCCATGATTTCATAAATGCTAAAGAAGTTTTGGTAGTTGCACCACGTTGCCACTGTATATATTCCATTTCAGCAGATCTCGGATTTTCGCTGTTTCCACGGTTAAGTTCTTTTAAATAGAGCTCGGGCATCCCGTTTCTGAGGGCAGGATAAACCTTATGTGCATATTCCAATGCCCTTTTGTTTTCAGAGCCGAAAGGAACTTCTGCTGAAAAAGTATGTTTGAGTCCAAGTTGATTAAAAATCTCTTCCCGACTCTTTTCTAGCTCGTAAAGTATATTTTCCTCATCTAGAGCAGCCAAATACGGATGTGTAACCATATGACTCGCAAACTCATGGCCCTGCGCTGCATAAGATCTGATAGTATCCCAGGTTATACCTTCTGTTTCAAGTACCCCATCTTCAGTTCTCCCTAAAGAAGGGAAATCTCCAAGTCGTACTTTTTCATAGAGTTCATCAATAATTTTATATGCCTTCCCGGGATTACCTTCATCGAACTGTTCGCCAGCTTTGATATGATATTCAAGAGTACCATTCAAGCCAAGAAATCCTGCTGCCGAAGACCTTTCAAAAAAATTGTCTTTATTGGTTGGTATTGCAGCAGTCTCTGCTATGATAGTCTTTACAGGCCGTCCAATAAAAGTGCCCTTGTATTGTGATCCGGATATTTGACTGGTATTTATAAAGAAAGTAGCCGGAATCTTCAGATTGTTCATTATAGGAAGGGCTTTTCGGAATTGATTTAGGCTGCCATCATCATATGTGATTGATACAGCACCTCTTTTCCCGAATTGCCATTTTGTTATCTCGGTTTCCCCAATGCTTCTCTGCTGCGTTGCACAAGAACTTAGAACGAAAACACCTGCACACACAAGTACAATTTTATTCATCCTGCTAATTTTAAGTTTGTATTACATTGTATGCAAATTTGTCTGAAACCAATTCGTTAAGTAACTTTTAACCCATCCTTAACTAATTCCATTGTTTCAAATCATCTTATTTTGTGTAAATTCCTTAAAAAGATCCAAATTACTTTGTAAATGGCTTTGTAAGAAGAGGATTGTCTGCCTTTTTAAAGAATTCTTCCTTAATTTGTTGTAGTTTTTTGTCAGACTTCATAAATTTTATTAATTCGACAACCTGATCTGCTTCTCTCGCAATTTGTAATTCACCTAGCCGAACGCTATGCTGACTGGCATCACCCATATAATGGTTCGGGTAGCTTGCATACCAATTAAAACCATTCCCTGTTGTACCATACGGAATACGTAGCCTGTTTTGGTCAGCACCTGATTCGCTGTTTATTGCATCTTTGTCGACTAGCTCAGGAAAGAGATATAACATATTGGAAGTCTCCGACTCTCCAGCATGTCCATCGAGTGTAGCTTTTGTCAAGGACTTTATCTCTCGTTCCCTTACAGGATCTGTATCTTTCCCCGGCTCGTCATTCTCAAATAAAACTACTTCATAATCTCTTGGACTCGAAAGCTGGTTTTCTAACCAAAACGTGAGAAACCTTGGATTACCTCCATGTCCGTTTAAAAGAATAATCTTTTTCAATCCGTTTCTTGACAATTCGCTACATGTCTCGTCAAGCACTTTCCAAATAAGTTCATGACTGTAAGCTATTGTCCCTGGTTGGCTTCTTGCTTCATTAATCTGGCTAAAACAATATGTTGGAAAAACAATGGCATATTCTTTTTCAGCAGCTTTGCTTGCAACCGCGCGGACATCATACATATCAGTACCTAGTGGAAGATGTGTCGCATGCTTCTCATAAACTCCGATTGGGATAATACAGACTTCGCCTGAGAGTTCAACTGCTTTTACAAAATGAGGTGCTGTTAATTCTTCCCATTTGACTGACAGGCTTTTCTGGACAGGTTGCTGTGCTAATACAACAGCAGCAATTAATAAACCGGGTAAAAAAAACCAATAACTTTTTCATAATGCTTTTGTTTTACAGATTTATAATTAAAATTTGAGTTTGAATTATTAAGAATTCTATGTTCTTATTTTGTATCCTCTAATAGCATAGAAAAGAATGAACAAAAAACAGGGAACTGTTATCCAGTAGGCATCTTGTGAGCCAACTACATCTTTAAAAAATCCGTACAATGTTGGGAAAACTGCACCACCGAAAATTGCAGTGACCAAAAGGGAACCGCCTGTTTTGGTGAACTTGCCCAAATCAGATAAAGCAAGAGGCCATATAGTTGGCCACATGAGGGAGCATCCCAGTGCCATGAAAGAGATAAACCAGATAGACATAGGTCCAGGTGTTAATACAACCAGCAACGAACCAGTTAGGGCAATAATAGAGCAAATCAGCAAAGCCTTTGCCTGGCTTAAATACTTAGGAATAAAAATTATTCCGCAAATATAGCCAACCGTCATACCTATTGGGGCAATCCATGCATACAGGTCGGCATTTGGGAGGTTAAGGCTTGTGGCATAATCCACAAGTGTAGATAATGAAATGACTTCAACCCCAACATATACAAACAGTGTGATAATTGCCAAAATAAAGTGGGGAAATTGTAAAAGAGAGGTTTTATTTGCCGCATAGGGGCAGTCATTAACACTTCCGGGATCTTCCCCGACGGCTTTTACTGCGGGCAGGGGCGAAAAATAGGCCAGTATGCCTAAAAGAATAAATACACCGATAATGATGAAAAATGGAAGATTAATGTCGGCCAGATTTACATCTTTAACACTTTTATTTATTACCAATGCAAGAAATAAAGGCGCAATGGGCCATGCCAGTTTGTTGGCTATTCCCATGAGGCTAATTCGCCTGGCAGCACTTTCTATTGGTCCTAAAATAGTGACGTAAGGATTTACAGATGCCTGAAGAAAAGCATTGCCCATACCGCTGATAAAAGAGGCGAGAAGAAATAGGGGAAGGCTCTCTATCTTTGCCGAAGGAATAAAGAGATAAAAACCCACAGCAAACATGAAAAACGAAAGTGTCATGGTATATTTATAACCAATACTGTGGATAACCCGCGAGGCAGGATAACTGAAAATTAGAAAAGCAGCAAAATTAGCTCCAATAACCAGGTACGATTGCCCGGAAGAGATCTGCAGAGTTTTGTTTAACAAAGGAACCAGGTAACTGTTTATTCCCCAGGAAAACCCGATGGCAAAAAACATGATACCAATAATGATGAGTGGAAATATGTACGATTTCTTGTTACTGTCAGTTACGGTTGATCCGGCCTTCATGATTTCTAATTTTAATTATGAAAATTGTAATTTCCACTGATTATTTGATTACAACCAGTTTGCCAAGTATTTCTTTAATAATATTATCTTGAGGATATCCATGGCCTAAATGCTGCCTGAACCCTTCAGCATAGTTTGAGCTGATTTCCTTTCCTCTTTTCTCTGAAAATCGTTTCATCGCAAGGATATATTCATCCATTTTATGGTGTTTTAATAACCAATCTCGCTGGGTTTCATGACATGCCAGCATTTTCTCTTTGAGGGATATCTCACTTGAGATATCAACATATATCGAAGGGTTTATAGGGATCCCTAATTTATTCTTGCCTTCCATAGCATCACTGTAATACAGATAGGGTACAGGTTCAAAAGGTTTTTCGGTTAATACCATGTTTTTCATCCCAGAAGAAAAACAACTTGATTGAACAATCAGGCTGGTCATTTCATGATCAACCATGTAATCTTCAGGACTTGCAGTAAAAACTATAGAAGGTTGAATTTTTCTTATCAATGTGGTTGTATTGTTAATCGTATCACGGTTATAAAATATAAATACATCTTCATATTCCAGACAATGATAAGATGCGCCTATCAATCCGGCAGATTTTTTTGCTTCTCCTTTTCTGATGCTACTGATTTCCTCAATAGTGTACTCTACCGTTCCTTTATCCCCCGGGGTCATGGTCGCAATATGAATTTCCCAGCCTTTTTTCTTTAAAAGGGATAATGTGCCTGCACACATCAATTCAACATCATCAGGATGTGCAAAAATAGCTAATACTCTTTTTCTCATATTACAATTTTTAAATTAAGGTCCAACTAAAAACTATTTTTTTTGATATCAACGTTTGACTTAAATATCAATATATTACATAAACTCATTATTTTATTTATTACCTTATTTAATTCCTCTGTCTCGAAAAATATAGCCTATTGAATAATAACAACTTAAAAAATAGTCACATAAAAGACTGAACTCAAATAATGATACTTATCTTTATTTTGTTTTGGTTCTTTTTAATAACTCTTCAATTGGCATATTAATTTGTTTGCCTATGGGTTTACCACACCTGTAAGTAATAACTTTTAGATGCAGGGCGTCTTTAGGAATGATCAAAGGCTTTTCATATTTAGGATAAAACTCATCCGGATTTGTTTCGTCAAATGAGTAATAAATAACAAGTCCTGGAACTTCTGTTTTCAATTCAACTATTAATTGACCATTTTCTACTGTAGAAGCGTAAAAGGCAGGATCATACATGCTGCGGGAATATTTAATTTTTGCAACATCCATGCGCTTAAACTGGTGTTCTACTCTTGTAACAAAGTCAGGCCAATTCTTTTTTTCTTTTGGAGACCATAATGATTCTGCTACTGCCAGTCCTCTTGGCCATAATAAATATTCAGCTGCCCGCATATTAGTTATGTGTTCACTCCATAAACAAGCTTCACCTCCCAGGATCAAATTTGGATCTACTCCCGGTGGTATTGGTTCAAACTTATAAGACTGGTTTAAGCGTAAAGTATCAAATTCAGGAGGTTCAACAAAGGGATCTCCCTGCATGAGTTCAACATAGGTATAATCCTTTGGCGCCATTACTACATAATGACCTTGCTTTGCAGCTTCTATTCCACCATCCATTCCACGCCAGCTCATAACAGCAGCTGAAGGAGCTAAACCTCCTTCCAGTATTTCATCCCACCCTATCAACTTTTTGCCTTTTGATTTTATGATTTTTTCAACCCGCTTTACAAAATAGCTCTGCACTTCGTTCATGTTCTTTAAACCTTCTTTTTGCATCAGCGCTTTTACGGCTTCACTTTTTTCCCAAAAATTTTTAGCAGCTTCATCACCGCCCATGTGGATATATTCAAATGGAAACAATTGGGCAACTTCTGTAAATACTTTGTCTAAAAATTCATATACTTTTTCATTTGCCGGGCATAGGGTGTTATCAATTAATGCCCGGTTCCCATTTTTGCCCCATTCCTGGAACTCTTCACCAGCATTTACAGCATAAGTACCAGGGGTACAAGATAATTCAGGGTAAGAAGCTACTGCTGCCATGCTGTGTGCAGGTACGTCAATCTCAGGTAAAATACTTACAAACCTGTCTTTAGCATATTGAACAATTTCTTTAATATCATCTTGTGTATAAAAGCCACCATAAGTTTTAGGTTCACTGGGGTCAGGAGCTTTGGTATTACCCCAGGCTCCTTCACGTTTCGCACGCCAGGCACCCACCTTCGTAAGATTGGGCAAACTTTTTATTTCTATTCTCCATCCCTGATCGTCCGTAAGGTGCAGGTGCAACAGGTTATACTTGTACTTCACCATATTATCGATAAAGGTTTCTACTTCTTCCTTTGTAAAAAAATGCCGGACCACATCAAGCATCAATGCTCTCCAGCCAAAGCGTGGAGAATCTGTGATGGTTAGAGATGGGACAACCCATGCTGTATTGCTTACCACCATTTTGCTTTCAATTTCTTTTGGTAATAATTGCATGAGCGTTTGCATGCCATAAAACAAGCCGGCAGGTTTATTAGCCGATAAGGAAACTGTGTTTGGATTAACATGTAATTTATAGCCTTCACTACCAAGTTTTGCATCGTGTACAATTGTCATTGAAATATTACCGGTTACATTAGATGCAGTAGTTACCAACTTTACAGGCATTACAAATCCTGTTGCAGCAGATAATTTTTTAGACAGAAAATCCGCTACTCTTTTAGCATCTGTATCGTTTGTTGTAAGTTCAATCACTGCAGTTTTATTAAGCATAAAATTTCCCTCTCCGGGTTGAACATTTTCGGATATAGGAATTATTGAAACTATGCTTTCATTACCTTGACTAAATACTTGAATGAACAGAAGAATAAATAAAGTTGTAATTATGGCTTTTTTCATAGTGTGTTTATTTAATGATAGGTTTTATAAGGCTGTTAATGATTACTTGTTTTGCTGTCATTGTTGTCCGGTTTTACCGGACAACAATGATTCTTATTAAAAAAATTATATCCTTTATTTTTTTATTGTGGTTATATAGAAAATACCTATATGTTGGTACTTTATTACAAATAAATTGCAGATCAGGACATTAACAATGCTTAATTTGCTTAAATGATTTTAAGAGTATTACCCCGATTTTTAACTTTAATTTTTAACTTTAATGAGCTTTTTTGGTTTTTTTCTTAAAATTATAAACTTTAACATTTGTCAATCAGAAGCATTTATTATTTACGAATATCCTTATCTAACGTTCCATCCAGCAATCTCTACCACAGGTTTGTCTTTTTTTAAGTCTTTACCTAAGTAGGTTCCTGAAATTTCCTTTTTTTCGCCAGGCAACAGCGGGAAATAATTATCCTCCCATAAAACAGGGATGATTTCTTTTCCTCCTTCACCACTGGTAATTTTAATATTGACGCCGAAGGCAAGCTGTTTTGTCTGATTACTCACCGTTACGTGAACAACCTCCTTGTTATTTGCTACCTCAATGTTGCTTATCATGGTCAGCTTAACTTTTGGCATTGTTTGCAGAGCTGTATAGTCTGGGTAAGATATCATAGGAGTTGCCCAGAAATAAGACTTTCTCCAATTAAAAACTTCTTTCTGTGTTGAAAGCCAATAAAAATTTGAACTGCATATTTTACCATCAGAATCCTTCAACTCAAGTTTAACAAAATAGGTTAAAGATAAATTCTGTAAATCAGGAATTGTAATTACTTTCTCAACACCATCGGGAGAGATGTCAAATGTGACTTCCTTTGAGAATTTCTCAGACAAATCGAGATTTAAAACAGAGACAGAAGCCTTGAGTCCTTTGAATTCTCGGAGGAAGGAGTTCACAACAGCTATCGAACGATCATCGTAGGAGTATTGAATATGGAGCGGTTCGCAAGCTTTTTTTGTTCCATAATATGAACCACCTGTCCTCAAATAATAATCATACAGATTCCAGTATACCCCCGGCCATGCATTGTTTAGCATCCATTGGATTACTCCTGTACTGTTATACTTGTTTCGGCCGTAAGCTTCAAACATTGCTCTTTTACCTTCGTATGCCTGCAACTGTGATTTTGTAACATAGTCTTCAAGGTCTTTTGCTTCACCGTATCTGGCATTTAGAGCTTTCGTGTCAATATCAAGCATATGAGCAGGATCTCCTCCACGTGCATGATAATGCCAGGTTTCATTAATAGGCCAGAGTTGATCTTCCGGAAACATTTCGCGAATACTTTCCATTACTGGTATTGAAGCACCTGGTCCTATTTCAGCATTAAAACCAAAAGCTCCTCCGCGGGCAGTATCAATAAGCCAGTAAGATGGTTCAGTATAAAAGTACGGACCTTCCATTCTTATACCTGAATAACCTGTTACATTAGTTGGCTTAAGAGCTGCTGAAGATTGATGTGGATATGGCCAGTTGTTTTCCAGGAAGACACTGAGATATATTTTCTCTACGTCAGCGGGTGGCGGATTATCACTTCCATAAAGAAAGGTAAATACGCTTGCACGGCTCCTTAATCTTTTTACCTGATCTATCAAAGACTTTTCGGAAACTGAATAATCTTCCTTATCCCACTTATTCCATTGTTCCCATTGGTCACAACAGCACCATCCAGGCATAACTAAAATGCCATTTCTGTCACAAAGATCATAAAAATAATCATTCTCAAGTTTTCCTTCCAGGCGTATAGTATTTAAATTCATATCTTTAACATATCTGATTTGTGCTTCCAAACGTGCAGAATCTGTCCTCAAGAGCATATCTGAAGCCCATCCACCTCCTCGAATCAGAATTTTCCTTCCATTAATCTTAAAAAGAAGATAATTTTTATCGGTTAATTCAGAAGTAACCTGTTTGATTCCAAAATTGATAGATTGTGAATCAGAAATTTTCCCAGCTGTTTCGAATGCCATATTCAATTTATAAAGGTTAGGTTCTCCAAAATGATTTGGCCACCATATGCGGGCGTTCTTAAAATTAAGTTGTTCGTACTCCTGAGGATCAAAGGTCACTACTTTTAATTCATTTGGTTTAAGATCAACATTCAAGGCAAAATTAACTTTTTCAATCTGTCCTTCAAGAATTCCTGATACGGGTTGATCACTGGTGTTATGCAATTCCGCACTTACAGTTAAGTGCGCGACATCTAATGAAGGTAAATCAAATTCCGATATAACCTGGGGATAGCGGACAGTTATCGGACCTGTAGCCGTAATTACTACATCGTGCCATATTCCCATATTTTTATCAGGAGGGGCTGGATTCCATTCTACCCATGTAATGGCCAAGTCATCGTGCCTTGGAGCGAATATTTCAACAGCCAGAAAGTTTTTACTGCCATGAACTATATAGTCGTTTATATCAAATTCATAAATTCTGAAAGCTCCAGCAACTTCTGAGGTGTCAGCTATCAGTTTTCCATTAAGCCAGATATTTGCCCTATAGTTTATTCCTTTAAAGTTAAGTTGAATGGATTTATTATTAAAATCTGGTGGTAATTGAAATTCAGTTCTGTACCACCAGGGAACACTGAATGGGCTATCCTTCGACATCGATAAGTTTGCGAAGTTTGAATCGAGGGGATAATCCGTTCCGGGGATAGATCTCAAGTTCATCCCGAAATAAGGATTCTTGTATACATCATTATCTACCAGTACTGCCAGTACTGTTGCAGGAACTGAAGTTTTGTACCAATTATCTGGTACAAAATTACCGGTTGAGATAACTTCTCCAGATTTATCTACTTTTGCAGAAGACTGGATTTCCCATCCTTTTGTAAGCATTAGTTGAAGCGATGAAGCAGCTTGGGATTGCTTACAGGAAGAAGCTGTTAAAATAATCTGCATTACCAATATTCCAAGAATGATAATACTAAAGTCTCTTTTTTTCATAATTACATCTTTCTTAAAGTTAAAGTACTTATGTTATTGGGGCACTAATTAAATTCTTAAAAAAACCGACTGATATTTGGTCTTCTTCTTTCTACATTATCCACTATCCTTAGCTAACAATTTAGCGGCATCTCTCTTTCCCTTTATAGTTTCATTTGATATTAAGGGCTTGGCCCAAAAGCCAATACTTAATATATATCCCAAAGTAATATATAAGAATATCATACCAACACGTAATCCGAACATGTTTCCTAGACCGCCAATGATAAGTGGTACAATAGCACCTCCACTAATACCTGTGCATAAGATACCTGAAAATGCACCGTGGTGTTTACTTACAGAATTAAGTGCTAAAGAAAAGATGATTGACCACATCACTGAAGCAAAAAATCCAACTAATGGGAAAGCTACAAGAGCGATCTTACCAGGTCCGAAAAGACCGAAAGTCAGGGAGATAATCGCTGCACTTGAAAAATAGATCAGAACTTTTCTACTGTCAAATATTTTCAACAGTAACAATCCCAGTAAGCAGCCCACTGTCATCAATCCCCAGAAATTGGATACCACCTTAGCACCTATAGTCTGTGGATCATATTGATGATAGTTGACCAGAAATTTGGAAATCCAATCTGCTACACCCTGTTCGGTACCAACATATGCAATAATTCCAATAAAATAGAGAATCACAATTTTATTCTTCAACAGAAGAACAAAACTATCTCTGTTTCCAATACGCTCATCTTCTTTTAATTCTACTTTAGGTATCCTTATTATAGCAATAATAACTATCATCAGAAGAGTTAATATGGCAAAAACCCAATAGAGCGAAATCCATGGTAAATTATCCGGTACAACTTGTGATAATAGCGTAATAATAACATTTTTATGTACCGAAACATCCTGAAGATTCTGGACAAAATAAATGTAAAGTTTCGGGCTGAGGAAAGAAGCCAGTCCAAAAATAAACTGGGCTAAAACAGAATTAAAAGCAAAATGTTTTTCACCACCTGCTACACGTAGAAGGGGATTGATGCCTACCTGCATCATAGCCACACCAGCACCCATTAAAAACAGAGAGAGCAGAGCATAAGTAAAATTTGCATTTGTTGCAAACAATATAGCACCGGCAAAAGAGATGAAAAACGCAACTAAAAGTAAAGCTTTTTCTCTGAATTTTTCAATCAGGAAGCCAGTTGGAATGGACATCACAGCGTAGGCTATGAAAAAAGAAAATGGGAGAAAACCTGCAAGCGTAAGGCTGAGACTAAAATCATCGATGATGTCAGGAATTAGAGGCCCTAACATGTTCTGTAGCAAAGAAATAACAAAAAATATTAAAAGTATTAAGGCAACGATTGAATTTCCTTTATTCATTTTGAATGTGCAATTAAGTTAATATATTTTCAATGAGGCATTAACCTTCATACTCATTCACGTTACCAACCAGAGTCTGTACATTGATGGGGATTTTTCCTATACCCTTAACTATCTTATCACCTGGCTGAAGTTCACCTGTAAGGTTTTTCACTTTGTTTCCATATTTTCCGAGAGTGTCTTCAACAACCCAGTAGTCAAAGCCGGAGATAATCTGTTCGAACTCCTCCCCAAGCCATTTACTGCCGCGACCCCTTAAAGCAACATCCAGCATCGTTACTACCTGATGTGCTAAAGGTTCTTCAGATTCCAAGGTGATTGCTCCAAAAAATTCCTGACATTCGGTATAACCGGAATTATGAGTCCCTGTGTAGGGTTTCATCCTGGAGAGACCTTTAGTGATATCGGGAATTTCACTGAATAATTTTTCCTTTAGGAGTAATGCAGAAGACTTACCATATACGGACTGAACCATATTGAGCATTTCGTCTGTTTTTGCATTAAAAAAATCGATTAAAGCCTGTTCCTGATGCTTTGCGGGTTTATTGTTTTCAACAATATCTACATAGGCTTTGAAACCAACCCTAAACCCATCTTCCACAATTTTTCTGAAATATTCCCGATATGGTGTTATATTGGCACTACTTGAAAAAATGCTCCTTCTGCAACATGCTGTAAGTCCATCTCTTTTGTAAGAAGTGCCCAGGTGCATGTACTCACCTTCAATAATCTGTCGGTTCAGTGCAGGCCCGATCATTGTCACGCAAGCCATGTCTGAACCAACCATTGTCTGAAAACCTTGTCGCTCACATCCCATCCATTTTGCAAGCATATCACCAAATGCAGCCACTTCAGTTTCGTCCATACCTGGTTCCAATACTGCCAGCATTGCTCTCAGGGCAAGTGAAGTAACATAGGCTGAATCTTCGACAAGCCTCATTTCATTTGCACTTTTTAGGTTTTTTACTTTCTGAAATGGGACTTGAGTATCGATAACATTATCTTTTCCAACAATTTCTTCCAGGTTGGCTATGATTCCGTCAGGAATAACCTGCCGGGGAGATAAAATCCCTATACGTTTGACCTTCCTGCCTGCAATCGTTTCCAAAATATCCTTTAATGAAAATCCTTCCACAGGGTACTTTTCATCTGCCAGTTGCAGACTCTCGGTTGGATACACCATAATTCCTGCACGTTTTGCCAGTTGTCCTGCAATATAAACTCCTTCAAATCCGGCTATAATCCCTGAGGTGTAAGGATCAGGACCCAGACCGAAAGCTACTTGTTCAATAGAATAGTTTGTATTTCCCCCAAGATATGGCACATCCCCGCTGTAGTGTTCGTCTGAAAAAGCAAAAGCAACATCAATAGTATGCTCTTTCAGTAAGGCTTTCCACGTTTTCTGACGACGCTCTACAAATTCCTCCTTTGGTATTGAATAATAGCGATCAATCTTGGGAGATTTTTCAATTATTATCTCCAGTTTGTTAAGTTTTTTCGACAAAGTTTCTTTCATGGTCTTTGAATTAATTAATTTAACCTGTATTTAATTATTTATAGCCCTTGTATTTCTGTATTCGCCCTTGAAATAGTTTATGCCAATAGCATCATACCGCTTCTTACCTATTTCTAAACGTGATAAAAAACCTTCAAAATCTTTTTTCGATGCCGGAGTCCAACCGGTTTCTGCAATTGCAAACATTCTCGGATAAACCATATACTCTAAAAGCCCAGGAGAATCAACAAATTCTGACCACAAGCAACCCTCCAGACCAAGTATATATTTCTGCTCATCCGCATTCAACTTTTCTGGCAACGGATTAAATGAATAAACTTTTTCAAGCGGAAGATAACCACCTGCTGCAAGCGGCTGGCCTTCAGGTTCACATTGATATATGTATAAATAAACATCATTATATGGGCTCATTATTACATCATGTTTTTGTTTAGCTGCCTCAATACCCCCTTCTATTCCTCTCCACGACATTACAGTGGCTTCCGGCGCCAATCCCCCTTCAAGGATTTCATCCCATCCGATAAGTTTCCTGTCTTTTGAAATGAGGAATTTTTCAATTCGTTGGATAAAATAACTTTGAAGTTCTTTCTCGTCTTTTAAACCCTCTTTCTTCATCCTATCCTGACAGGCCTGGCATTTTTGCCAGCGATCTTTAGGACATTCGTCACCGCCAATATGGATATATTTCCCTGGGAACAGATCAATCACTTCACTCAGTACATCTTCAAGAAAATTGAATGTTGCATCTTTCCCTGCACAATAAACATCAGGAAAAACACCCCACTTGGTTGCAACCTCAATTGGACCTCCTGTGCAGGAAAATTCAGGGTATGCAGCCAATGCTGCTGATGAATGTCCGGGCATTTCTATTTCGGGGATAATTGTAATAAACTTCGACTTAGCATAAGCAACAATATCTTTAACTTCTTCCTGTGTATAAAATCCCCCATAAGGTTTGCCATCGAATACTTGCGGCTTTTCATTCCCGGACCCGACAAGTGTTTCTTTTCTGAACCCTCCGATTGTCGTTAATTTAGGGTATTTTTTGATCTCAATCCTCCAGCCCTGGTCTTCTGTAAGATGCCAGTGGAATGTATTCATTTTGTGAAGGGCCATCATGTCTATATATCTTTTAATATAAGCAACCGGGAACATATGACGTCCTACATCAAGATGCATCCCTCTATATACAAACCCTGGCTCATCCTTGATCTCACATGCCGGCACCGAAAGTACAAGGCCTTCAACTATTTTTTTCTTCTCGACTTCCACTGGGAGTAGCTGTCGGAGAGTCTGAACTGCGTAAAACATACCAACAGCTGATTTGGCTTTAATAATAATTTTTTTAGGAGTTATATTAAGTACATATCCTTCGTCATTCACAATAGAAGGGTCAAACGACATAAATACCGAATGCGATATTTCCTTACTCCCCTGTTCAACAGGAATACTTAATCCTGTCGGATTTTTTATAAGAAGGGCAAGATAGTCGGCAGCCAGTTTCGTTTCATTGTTGAGGGTTGAGAGAATGATTTTGCTCTTTTCAGAAAATGTAAAACTTCCATTCATCGATACGAGTGAGACAGGTGCGGGGATTATCGCATAAATATTTTTATTGTCTGATGAGAAACCTAAATTGCAACAAGCAATCAGAAATATCATTGAAAGAAGGAGATAAAAACTTTTTTTCATCATATTGAAATTTAATTTTTAAAGGAATGATGGAACACCCATGTTGGTAATTTTATTGCTGCTGTGTTTGCGTTGGTAAAAGATAGGTATCTCATCAGAAAATAATTTTATTATTATCGGCTTGACGGAACCCACATGTCTGAAAATTATATTCATGTGCGTTTGTGTATGGAATGCATGTGGGTTTCATAGCTATTTGAGTTATACTTTAATAAATATTTTTCGTTTATACATAAAATATAAAAACAACCAGCTTACTAATAGATAAGTAATAGAAGCAATAACAGCTTGCACCGATGGATCAGAGGAACAATTAATAAGCCCTTTGAAGAAAAAATCACTCATCCTCTTGAAATCAAGAATTCCAGATTGACACGCATAAATAAAAATTGCATTCGAACCAATTACAATGAAAAAAAATGACCACTTTTTAAATTTCCAAACATCTATTATAAGATAAAATATGGATAAAAGTATTAAACTCCATCCTCCGGCAAAAACGACAAATGAACTTGTCCATATCTTTTTAATAATAGGAAAATTAATGTTCCATAATAATCCAATCCCTAAAAACAATATTCCTGCCGCACCTAAAAGGAGCGCTTTTTTTAAACCGGGCAAATTTTTATTTTCAGTTATTAAAAATTGACCTGTCAGAACTCCCATCAAACCCATTGCCACTCCGGATATATGGCCTAAAATACCTTCAGGATCCAAAATCCCGGGGAAATACCACTGATAAAAACTTCCTGGTAATAATAAACGATCGATATATCCGGCCAAATTACCTTCTGGAGTCATTACTCCAGCACCATAACCAGGAACCGGTATTAGCTTCATAATTGCCCAATAACCAAGTAAAAGGCCAGCAAACCAAAGTATTTGACCTCTTATTTTAGTATTTAAATAAATCACTGTGGCAAAAAACCATCCAATCCCAATCCGTACTAATACGTGAGTATACCTGTAATGTGCAAAGTCGAAATTCTGGATTCCCCCATTAGCCAGTATAATGCCTAAGACGATAAGAATAAATAATCGCGTTATAGTATGTTGGTAAATTTTTTTCTTGGTATGACCAAGCTGTAGTCTCTTATTAATTGAAAAAGGAATAGACACCCCAGCAATAAAAAGAAACAAGGGGAAGATCATATCCTCAAAATTAAAACCTTCCCAATACTTATGTTCCAATTGTCCGGCCCACCAGTTTAATACTGGCCAGTTGGTATATTTAGCAAGCGCTTCAAATATTGCGCCGCCACCTACAATCCAAAACATATCAAACCCCCGCAATGCATCAAGTGACACTAAGCGTTCCGATTTTATCGGTTTTTCATTATTTTGTTCCATCTGATTAATTTTTTATTATTGAAAAAAGTACTTAATGAATTATAAATATTGTATTCCTTTATTCTTTTTCTGCTTAAATTCCTAAATTCTCACACTTCCTTTATTTACCTGTGGCTACCTGTCACTAACCATGTAGTTTAAAACTAAAAAGAAGGTGTCCTTTTTGAACATTTACTTCGAGATCTATAACAACACAGGGATTAGTGATCTGGTCTTATGCTTAAAGACCGCAGGTTAAAAACGGAATAAGACCAAATAAGCATAACCCCTTTCAATATATAATATTTAGGGGATGTTGAAAAAGTTCTTTATGACTTTATGATTTATATACTTTTTCAATATCCCCAATTATTTGACTTATATTCAGATAAAACTTAATATCCCCAGTTTTGTTTGAGCTTTGTATTTTGATCAATTGCAGCCTGTGGAATTGGATTGAAGTACATGTTTTGAGTAAATGTATGCGATCGATGAAGAGAAGTTATTGTATAAACCCACACTCCACTGTCATTAGCCGGCACAGAGTTTCTGATCACCATGCAATGCAAATCTGAATTCATATCTGTCATTGCATCTTTCCAGCGCCATATGTCATACAGTCTCTTATCTTCATAGACTAACTCAACTCTGCGCTCGTGATGAATTGCAGTACGCATCTGATCCTTGGTCAAACCGGCAGGTAATGGCGGAAGATCAGTTCCTGGCCTTTGTCTGATAGCATTAATTGCTTCATAAACAGAAGCATCAGGTCCGGCAGCTTCGTTCTGAGCTTCAGCATAATTTAGCAAAACCTCTGCGTAACGGTAGTAAACATAGTTCTGACCACTCAAAATGCCTGGATCATGAAGGTTATCCAACTTCTTTTTATAATAATAACCCGTATTTCCAACATCATCTGAACCAAAGTCGATTTGATTTAATGAAGGATGCACTAAATCAATACGGGTATAGATAGTGTCAGTTGTTGACATCCAGTCTTGTTTATAAGGCGCTCCATCATAAACGATAAAATCGTAAAACCTTTTTTCCCGGCCTACATAAGGATTCTGATCATTATAGCCGGATGTCGGGTCGATAATATCTTTCCCATTAGCCATCTGATATTGGTCAACCATCTCCTGGGTGGGACAATAATTACCCCAGCTATAATAGGTACCGTGTATCCATACAGGTCCACCATATTGATCATAGGTATTTGGCATAATGATACCAACCTGTTGCCTGTCCCAAATAACTTCAGAGTTATACTCATTTGCTTCCCACCAGAACTCAGCCATTTTTGGGAATAATTTATAAATACCGCTGCCTTTATGTCCGTAGGTGTCAATAAATTGTTTATTAGTGGCAGCAGCAGTTGCCCATCTGGCAGGATCAGGAGTTGCAAAACTCTGTAAATTATCAGAACTACTCGGAACTGCAGGATCTGCAGAGTTATAAGCCGGACTGGCTGCAAATACCTGAAGCCATCCTTTTAATGCCAGGGCAGCCCCAAGAGTTGCTCTACCTGCTTCTGCATCGCCGTGATTATATTTAACTTCAAGATTTCCGGCATTGATTACATCATCTAAATCCTTGATAATGAAATTAAAAGTATCTTCGAAGCTACTCCTTGGTACATAAAGCTGATCTTCATTCATAGTTGCTCTATCCTGGGGTTCTGTAATAATAGACAACCCCCCAATACGCATAAACAATTCGCTGTAAAAATAGGCTCTTAAATATTTAGCTTCATCAATACGTTTTGCAATCCATTCTTTTGAAAAATTCTTGGCGTTTTTGTTCACTTCCTGAATAAACGTATTAATCTTTCTGATTTTAGTGTATGTTTCAGGCCAGTTTGCATCATTAGCAGGACCTGTAAGTTGACCCCAGATGTCGTAATTATTACTTGAAGCAATACAGATACCTTTGTGCCAGTTAAAAGATGTGTAGTAAAATTCTTGATCATTATCAGCGGTAAAATTATCAAGATTATCAGACTGATTACCTTTCTGAACAAGGTCCGCGTAACAGCTATTTAAGAATATGTCAGTATTATCTTCTGTGGCCCACATAGTAGCGTCTTCCAGGTTTGACTTATTTACGGTTTCAAGGAAATCTTCCTGCTTACAGGAAAAAGTGCTTATAAGTATTAATCCTATAAACCCAATGTTTCTTACTATTTTAAACTTTATCATAGTGTTTAATTCTTATTAATGAGATAATTAGAAGGTTATATTTGCACCAAAAGTATATGACTTCATGTTAGGATAGGCGACGTCAAGATTGGTATAGCCCATTTCCGGATCCATAAACTTAAGTTTGCTCAAGGTTAAGATGTTTTGTCCCGTAAAATATACCCTTACACTCTTAATCTTCAAAAATTGTGTAACCCTGGTCGGAAGTGAATAGCCGAAAGTACCGTTTTTCAACCTGAGAAAACTTGTATTCCTCATCCAGAAATCTGATACTTGAACATCATTATTTGCAGTTGGGGCGGAAGTAGCTCTTGGATATGTGCCATCCTGGGTCTTTGGTGTCCAGTGGTCATTAAAATATTCATAATCACAGTTACTATTGTTATTGTTAAATGGAACCGTCATGAAGTTCTGGACACTTAATGTGCTCATTGCTGAACCCTGGAAGAACAAACTAAGATCAAATCTTTTCCATTCAGCAGTAGCAGTAAAACCAAAACTCATTAAAGGATATTCAGGATAACCTATTTTGACTTCGTCGTTATTATCAATTATACCGTCGGGGACACTATTTGGACCACTGATATCTTGATACTTAATATCTCCCGGATGCAGTTCTCCAAACTGGACAATGTTATATCCATCGGCAGCATTAATTATGCCATCTCCGTTTTTGTCATCCGCAGTGGAAAACAACCCCAGAGCATGATAGCCAAATGGAGTACCATAAGGTTGGCCTGTCCTTCTGCGATTAGGATTATTAAAGGTAGCAGCAGTTTCAAATACCTTAACCATTTTGTTTTTGGCAAGACTTAAATTAACATCTAAACCTAATTTGAGTCCGTTTTGCAATTCCTTTCTGGACCCAATAGACAACTCAAAACCCTGGTTTTTCATTTCCCCGGCATTTTCTTGAGCGAGAGATAGACCATATTCAATAGGAACAGTAATCGCCGGAGCCAGCAACATACCGGTTCTGTCTTCAAAGAAATAGTCGAATTCAACCATTAACAAACTTTTCCATAATGAGGCTTCAAAACCGACATCTGTTTTTGTAGATATTTCCCAGGTGATATTAGGATTTGCTTCAATGGAGGAATAAGCTTGCTGAACCATTGTGCCAGTCCCAAAAGCATAACCATTTCCAGCTAAAGTATACCCGCTTAGATATTGATATGAAGAACCTGCAAGGTTACCTGATTTTCCCCACGAAGCCCTGATTTTCAGATTATTGACATAAGACAGGCTTTTCATAAAACTTTCTTCCGAAATCCTCCATCCGGCTGAGAAGGCTGGAAAATATCCCCATCTTTTACCCGGGGCAAAATAGAAATGTCCATCATAACGGCCTGATGCTTCCAGTAGGTATTTATTATTATAGACATACCCTAACCTGTATAAGTATCCAATCTGTCTACCTACAGATGATGTACCGCCATTGTCATAATCGTTTTTGTCTGAACTACCCATGTTCATTTCATCAACCGCGATAGTAAAATTATTCCTTTGGGCAAATAACTCATCATATGTACTGCTTCGTGCTTCTGCAACGAGTAATCCTGTGATATCATGGAGACCAAAGGCTCTATGGTAATTAACAAAGGCCTGGTAAGTAAAATACTTTCTCTGAGTCTGTGTCTCAGCCAGGTAAATGAAATTAGGAGCGTTTCCCTCTAGTCCTCCACTTTCTAGTGTATAAGTATAAGGTGTTGTACTGGTATTTTGAGAGTAGTAATAGAAAGGTTTGTGCCAGTCCTTAATATAATTGTCTCGTGTGTCGTAACTGGCAGTTCCCTTTACACTCAATCCTTCTATAAAAGGTAATTGCTGCTCTATCGTAATCGTACTTAAAAGCGTATTCCCATCATTTTTAGAATAACCTGCCTTAAGTATACCTACCGGAGAGTTACCTGCAAATGCTCCCCAAAGACCGTTAGTGTAATAGATTGACTCTATAGGGATAAATTTGTATCCACCTCTGAAAAGCTGAGTTGAGGGTGTTATATTACCGGAAAGATCTTTGAGCGTCGTTGCTGCAGGGTCAATATCGTTGGTACGTTCTACCGATCCGAGGATAGAAAAAGATACTGTTGTAGTTTTGGTAACCTTTGATTCGAGGTTTATGTTAGCGTTAAACCGACTGTAATTTACAGCATCAAAAACACCATCTTGCTTGTAATATCCCAATGCAGCAAAATATTTCATTTTTTCAGAACCACCACTTAGTTGCAAATTATGTTTTTGAACAGGAACTGACATATTTACCAGATCTTTAGTACTACTATTCGGGTATTTATCAGGATCTGATGCGTTCAAAGCATCATAATTAGCTATCAGGTCTTCTGCAAATGGTATTGTTGTCAAACCTGGATTTTCATTGCGGTATGCTTCATTTCGCAATCTCATATAGTCTTTAGCATCCAGAAGATTTGGATAGTATGTTGGTGTTTGCCAGCCATAATAAGTGTTAAGTGTAAGGGTAGGTCCACCTACCGCTCCTTTTTTGGTAGTAATCAGGATAACGCCGTTAGCACCTCCTAATCCATAAGGAGCAACTGCAGCAGCATCTTTAAGAACAGATATTGACTCGACAATTGACGGATCAACCTCACTGATATTATCCCTTATAATACCATCAACAACTATTAATGGCGCATTTGTTCCGGTAGTTGCGATACCCCTGATATGAATGTCAGGGCTGTCTTGACCAGGTTGCCCACCGTTAGGCCTCATGCTAACTCCTGCCAGTTTTCCGGCAACGGAATTGCTTATATTGGAAACCGGTACACTGGCAATCTCTTCTCCCTTTACAACACTCACTGATCCGGTAATAGTGGTTTTTTTCTGAGTGCCGTAACCAACAACAACAACCTCGTCCAGACCAATTGCAGACTCAACCATAGTTACATCGATTTGGGTTAAGGTGCCGATACTAATTTCCTGAGGTTGCATTCCGATAAAAGTAAATGTCAGGCTTTTTGATCCGGGAGGTACTTCAACACTGTATTTACCGGCAACATCTGTAATCGTACCCAATGTTGTTCCGGTAATTACGACGTTTACACCAATTTGAGGAGTACCATTCTTATCAATAACGGTGCCTGATATTTGATTTTTTTGTTGAGCTGCCGAGAGTACTTCGGACATTTCATTTGGAGAGAGGATAATCTGACGGTCATGAACTACAAATTTTACTTTCTCATCAAAAATATTACTTAAAATATCTTTGATAGATTCTTCCTTTGCATCAATGTTCACTTTTCTTTCAACATCGATTAGTTTAGGACTGTAGAGGAAAAAAAACTCGCTCTGATTTTCGATCTCTTTAAGCGCATCTGAGATTTTAACATTCTCCAGCTTTAAGTTAATCTTAGTCATTTGTGAATATGTTTCAGTTGCCCAGAGCTGAGAAATAGTCAGGATAGATAAAAAGAGGGTTAGTTTCATGACTCTGATTGTTTTTTTAGGAAGGAATATTAACGGAATCCTTCCATAATAATCTCGAAATTTTTTCATAGATTTGAATGGATTAAGTTTACAAAAGGTTTCTTAGAGAAATTAAGTGCTTAGTCTGGCGGGATCGTGGGCAAACACTATCCCGCTTTTTTTCATGTTAGTTTTGGTTTATAGGCATATCAGTTTTATTGGTTATATTTTATTTTTATTCATTTTCCCCTGTAACTCAATATAACTTTTCTTTTTGTAAACGTTCCCTCACTCATCTCCTCCCGATTCGATATTGAATAATTTATTGGCGTTACCAGCGATAAAAGTTCCATGACTTGGGGAAGTGTTTCATTAATAAAAGTTGCAGTATATGTAAGATCAACTAGTTTCGAATCCTTTAATTGTATGTCAACATTAAACCATCTACTAAGTTTCTTTACAACTTCGTCCATTGGTTCCTTATTGAATATAAGTTTTCCCTCTTTCCATGAAAAATACCTGTCATCATTGATTTTTCGGGTATTGATTTCACTATTACTCTTCTGAAAAATGGCCAAATCAGTTGGTTCCATTTTTAATAATGGAATTCCCTTTTCATCTTGCTCCGCTCGTTGCAACACAACTTCCCCGTTGATTAGAGAAATCTCAATTTTGTCATCATCAGGATAAGCCAGAATATTAAACTCTGTTCCAAGTGCCTTAATCTGAATATTTTCTGCCTTTACAATAAAAGGTATCTTTGGATTATGTGCCACCTCAAAATATCCCTCACCGGTAAGTTCAACCGTACGGCAATCTTCCTGGAACATTGTCGGATATTTTAACGTGCTGCTATGATTCAACCAGACAATCGAACCGTCAGGCAATGAAACTTTTGTAATAGCATCAACTGATGAAAAGACCTCATTATATGCCTGCCTTCCAGAAATCTGACCATGCCTGACCGACTGATACTTATAAGACATGTACAATCCGAAACTAAAAACAGGAAGCATAAGGATTGCCGCCATTCTTGCAAGTACATTTATAAAATGTTTTCTTCTTTTATACTTTATCAGATTCTGATCGGCTTCCTCAAGAAGCTTTTTCGATTGGTCAAGATTAACCTTGTGATGAATTTTATCAAGAATTAGATCAAAATTCATTTTAATATTATTGTCTTCATCAGGTAGTTCTTCCCAAATCTTAAATAAAAGAGCTTTACCTTCAGGAGTTCTGGCAGATTTCTCAAGCCATTCCAAAACAGAACTTAACTCTTCCTCAGTACAAGCATTTTTACAATATTTTTCTATTAGTTCTTTATTCATCTAACAAATTATTTTAAGTAAAAGCACTTCCGATCATTTGCCGGAAGCGCTTTACTACCCTTACAAACTAACCAAATTGTGGTTCCAAAAACCTGACCAATAGCTTTACAATAGTAATATTGACTTTTAAACATTGAATTACTTACTTTAATTAAATGTTAGACGCAATAATCAATAGTTACCACTACTTGGATAAAGAAATTTTTATAAAATAATATAATCGCTCTGAATATCAATACATTACAAAAAGATACCAGAAGAGAATAGCAATCAGAGAGTAATTGCCTAGTTTTTCACGAATAGTTTTAAGTGCACGAGACATGTGGTTTTCAATAGTATTCACTGAAATATTTAAGCGTTCAGCGATTTCGCTATATTTCAGGCCTTCAACTTTATGTAGCATATAAACCTCTTTTTGACGAGGAGGTAGTCCTTTAATAATTTCATCAAGCTTATTTACTAAATCATTATATTCAAGTTCCGTATTGACAGGTTCCTCGTTAATTTCCTGGAGAGTCTTCAAATATTCAACAAACTCAGATTGCCTGACTTTCTTCCGGATTATGGAAATAGCCGAGTTATAAGTTATAGTAAATACATAGGATTTAATTGATGAGTCTTTCTCAACTTTTTGGCGATTCTTCCACAAATTAAGGAAAACATCCTGCATAAGATTCTCTGAGTCTTCAGGTGATTTAAGAATAGAATAACCAAATTTATATACCCTTTTACAATACTTTTTATATAATACATCAAAAGCAAACATATTGTCTGCCTTAATTTCCTGCATCAATTCTTCATCACTATATAAAATGAAATCCTTCATAACGGTTGACTCAAAGTTGTAAAGTTATATAATAATTTATTCTATAAGCAAATTTCACCTGATGCTAAAAAGAAAGTGACATTTTAATCTTTAAATCTTTGGTTGTCAGATACATTAAATGCTAACGAATTCTAACGCATAGGCTAAAACAGCTTTAATCAAAATGCTCTATTTCAGATTTGTCAAATTCAATAAATCCTGTTCAAAAAAGTTCGACTTTTGTCCCGCCAGCTCCACGAACAAGCAGAAAACAACCACCCCGAAAGGGGTTTTTGTTTTTACGGAAAACACAAAAGATTATTTCATTGTCTGTGTTCTTTGGTTTACTTCTGATACTGAGCATAGGAGGGTATGCATATGGCAAAAAACGTCGGGACCACTACCGTTAAGCTGGTTGTGACGGAATTAAAAACTGCTGCAATTAAATAAAGGGCAGGAAACATTAAAAGTTTTAAAGAAGGGTGTCTCAAAAGGGCAGCCTCTAATTTCATGATCAAATTATGTTACTTTTAGTAAGATTCCTCATTCATCCGCCTGACAAAGCATGTAGCATATAATAGAAAGGATGTACACTCTGTAATAAAACCCTGCCCGAATCGGGAAATCAGGGAGAGGCTAAAAAGGATAATTGGAAACAGTTAGTTTTCTGAATCCCGTCAAAATTACTGCATGGGAGCACTTCTGGCTGAATTTCTGTAACGAATAAGAATTACCAAGACAACAAGTTTGCTTTGCATGCCTGAAAACGCACCATTTTAAGTCTGGTAGCGGAAATTATTTTTATTGTCCCATTCTAACAATCGTGATTATTCTCAGTAGAAGTAATGCTTCATACAATTTTATGTATCTTATTACTCAGAATATGAAAATTGGTACTACATTTAAAGTAAATACTTACGCAAATGGCAACAACTGACATCAAACAAAACTTTGCTCGTATTCTTAGAACTCTCGAAGAAAAGGGTATGAAGCCAACGAGCATTGCAAAATTGATTGGGTATACTACGACAACACAGCTTAACAGTACGCTCAAAGGGGAAAGTTTATTATCCACAAAAGCAATCATAGGTCTTATTGAAAATCTCAATGTGAATCCCTTCTACCTGTTTTAAGGGAATGGTGATATGTTCATATCTGATGAATCGGAAGTTGAGAATCTCCAAAAAGAAAATCGTGAATGGATTCAACGGCACAATGAAGCCTTGAAAATGAGTATAGAACTCAGAGAAACAATTAAGATGCTGGAGAAGCGCAATGCTGATCTTATTGATCTCTCAAGTGCTGCTATCAAGTATCACAAAGAGCATAAGGAAGAAGAAGCAAAAGCAGAAGAAAAAAAATAGTTCTTTGAGTACGATTGAAAAGTAAGTTGTTACTTTTTCATGGCGTGGCTAATTCTAAAGTGTAATTGATTACTTATCGAAACTTGCCCCAAATGCCCCAATAACTGCCCCACAACAAAAAAACCCCTTTGATAATCAAGGGGTTTTAGTGGGGTTGAGGTCGGTGGCGGATTCGAACCGCCGTAAACGGTTTTGCAGACCGCTACCTAGCCACTCGGTTAAC
>Ga0209539_1000331_pt1 | contig 28425 bp, 28 predicted proteins | sample BarGraNGADG00312_2_FD_184499 | JGI IMG/M metagenome (GOLD analysis project Ga0209539, IMG submission 184499) | Arctic peat soil microbial communities from Barrow, Alaska - Barrow Graham LP Ref core NGADG0011-312 (SPAdes) (version 2) | ecosystem: Environmental > Terrestrial > Soil > Wetlands >...
TGGGCTGGCAGCACACGGTGGACGTTTTCGACAAGGTGGTCAACGGGGCGAGCGGCGCCTCCATAGAACTTCCGCGTGGGATCGTCGCCGAGCGCGAGTATGACGACATCATAATCGGCCGCAAGGAGCCCGACGCGGACCCGCTCCCGACGGTAAGCCTGGACGTCCCCGGCACGGTGCGCCTTCCCGCCGGGATCATCGTAGAGTCCCTCAGGGTCCCGCGGTCCGAGGTGGTCTTCAACGCCGACCGGGACGTCGAGTTTGTGCGCCCTGACGTGACGACGCCCCTGGAGGTGAGGGGCCCTCGGGCGGGCGAGCGTTTCCGTCCGCTGGGAACGCCGTTCCAACGGAAGCTCAAGGACTACTTCATCGACGTCAAGCTCCCGAGGCGCGAGAGGCGCACGGTGCCGCTGGTGCTCGAGGACGGGCACGTGGTCTGGGTTGCGGGCCACAGGCTGGACGACCGCTACAGGCTCCGACCGACCGATGACGCCGCTATCATGTTGCGGCTGCGCCGCGAAGGCGAATAGAATTTGTTCCGCAGCCGGCCTTTGATTACCAAATGAAAGCAGGTGGCCCGTGGCCGATCTCCAGATCAAAGAGACACTGTTCAGCGAGGACCAGATACGGGCCCGGGTGGGAGAGCTCGCGGACGATATAAGCAGGGACTATGGAGAAGGGGGGCTGCTCATCGTCGGCATCCTCAAGGGCGCTTTCATATTCCTGGCGGACCTTGCGCGTTGCCTGAGCATTCCCGTCAAGTTTGATTTCATGGCCTGCTCGTCGTACGGCTCGGCTACCAAGACCTCAGGAGTAGTGCGGATCCTCAAGGACCTGGAAGCGGACATCGTGGGGCGCCACGTCCTCATCGTCGAGGACATCATCGATACCGGACTCACGCTGAACTACCTCATCAAGAACCTGGAGGCGAGGGGCGCCGCCTCCGTGGAGGTCTGCTCCCTGCTGAACAAGCACCATGTCGAGGGCAAGGTCGACGTGCCGATCAAGTACGAGGGGTTCTCGATCCAGGACGTCTTCGTGGTCGGCTATGGGCTCGACTACGGAGAGCTGTACCGCAACCTGCCCTACATCGCAATCCTCTCAAAATAGCCCCGGTGAGGCGACCGCGTTGGTTGACTTTGCGCATGGCGGGCGACCGGAGGAAACACCAGAATATGGTAGAATATGTGTGCAAAAGAGAGCACAGGCAGCCGACCTTTGACCTGTCGGCTATTTTATTGAGCGGAAAAAGAGGCCTATGAAGAAGTACGCGAAGACCATCATATTCTGGCTGGTCATCCTCTTCCTCATAATCATGCTGGTGGTCAACCCGCCGTGGCGTCAGCCACCCAAGCAGGTGACTTTCAACCAGTTCCTGGACCAGGTGAAGCGGAACCAGGTCGCGTCCGTCACGATCTTCAATAAAGACCAGACGATACAGTACGAACTCAAGAACAAAGAACAGTTCAAGACGGCGTTCCCGCCAAACTACGATATTGCCAGTGCGCTCATCGGCAAGAGCATAGCCATCACGGTCAATCCTCAGACCAGCACGAGCATCCTGGCCATCGTGATACAGATACTGCCCCTGCTTCTGATGGTGGGTCTCATCCTCTTCTTCATGCAGCAGATGCAGGGAGGGGGAAACCGCGTGATGTCTTTCGGGAAGAGCCGTGCGCGGCAGATAACAAAGGACATGCCGAAGGTCACCTTCGATGATGTCGCGGGGGTTGATGAAGCCGTCGAAGAGCTTCTGGAGATCAAGGAGTTCCTCGAGAACCCGGCCAAGTTCCAGGCTCTCGGCGCCAAGATCCCCAAGGGAGTGCTGCTGTACGGTCCTCCCGGCTCGGGCAAGACTCTTCTCGCGAGGGCAGTCGCCGGCGAGGCGGGCGTGCCTTTCTTCAGCATCTCCGGCTCCGACTTCGTCGAGATGTTCGTGGGAGTGGGCGCCGCTCGCGTGCGCGACCTCTTCGAGCAGGCCAAGGCGAACGCCCCCTGCATAATATTCATGGACGAGATCGACGCCGTCGGGCGCCAGAGGGGCGCGGGCCTTGGCGGCGGCCATGACGAGCGCGAGCAGACGCTCAACCAGTTGCTCGTTGAGATGGACGGCTTCGACGTGAAGGCCGGCGTCATCCTCATAGCCGCGACGAACAGGCCCGACATCCTCGACCCGGCGCTGCTGCGCCCGGGCCGCTTCGACAGGCAGGTCGTGGTGGATCGCCCCGACCTCGAAGGCCGCAGGGGCATCCTGAGAGTCCACGTCAAGGGCAAGCCCCTCGCTCCGGGAATAGACGTCGACGTCCTCGCCAGGCGCACGCCCGGCTTCACGGGTGCCGACCTTGCCAACATGGTCAACGAGGCGGCGCTCCTATCGGCGCGCCACCACAAGAAGATGATCGACATGATCGAGCTCGAGGAAGCGATCGACCGCGTCGTGGCGGGCCCCGAGAGGAAGACCCGCCTCATAAGCGACCGCGAGAAAGAGATCATCGCATTCCACGAGACCGGCCACGCCCTCGTGGCGCACACCCTGCCCAACGCGGACCCGGTGCACAAGATCTCGATCATCCCGCGCGGGAGCGCGCTCGGGTACACGCTGACCCTGCCCACCGAGGACAAGTACCTCGTCACCAGGTCAGAGCTTGTCGATGAGCTTGCCATGCTCCTCGGGGGGCGCACGGCCGAGGAGATGGTCTTCGGGGACATCACCACCGGCGACCAGAATGACATCGACCGGGCGACCAAGGTGGCGCGCCAGATGGTGACGGAGTACGGGATGAGCGAGAAGCTCGGCCCTGTCACTCTTGGCCACAAGCAGGAGCAGGTCTTCCTGGGCCGTGACTTCGCCGCCGAACCCAACTACTCCGACGAGGTCGCCTTCCAGATCGACCAGGAAGTCCGGCGCCTGGTTGACGAAGCTCACACCTCGGCGAGGGGCATCCTGACCGACCAGCGCGAGCGCCTCGAGGTCATCGCGAAGATCCTGGTCGAGAAAGAGACTATAGACAAGGAATATCTGCTCGCCCTGCTCGACGGCGAGCCCAAGGACGTCATGGAGAGGTTCCTCGAGGAAAAGAAGCAGAAAGAGGCCGCGGCGGCGTTGCAGGAGCACGAAGAGCGTGAGGCCAAGAAACTGCGCGGCAAGCGCGCCCCTAAGCCCGCCACGGCTTCGAAGCCCGAGGTCCTTCCCGAATAACGAGAATCCACTCCGACTCCGCCGCCATCACATTTGCCAAAGTCCGCGCTGGAGTTTATCTTTGATTACCTGAAAAGGAGGCCACGTTTGAACCGTGAGAAGATCGAGACAGCAATAAAGATGATCCTCGAGGGCATAGGCGAGGACCCGGAGCGTGAAGGGCTGCGGCTCACCCCGAGCAGAGTAGCGAGCATGTACGAGGAGATATTCGCCGGGCTCGGGTGCGACGCCACGGAGGTGCTCCAGGCGCAGTTCGCCGAAGAGCACGAGGAGATGATCATCGTAAAAGACATCCCCCTGTACTCCGTGTGCGAGCACCACCTCATGCCATTCATAGGTAAAGCGCACGTGGCTTACGTGCCTGGCCTCTCGGGGCAGGTAAGCGGCATAAGCAAGCTCGCCCGGGTCGTTGACACCTTGTCCAAGCGGCTCCAGGTGCAGGAGCGCCTGACGACTCAGGTCGCCGACACTCTGATGAACGGGCTGGATGCGCAGGGCGTCCTCGTCGTGATTGAAGCCGAGCACCTGTGCATGTCGATGCGCGGGGTCAAGAAGCCCGGGACCGTCACCGTGACCTCGGCAGTCAGAGGCCTGTTCTACAAGAGCCCGGCTGCAAGGGCAGAGGCGATGTCCCTGATATTAAGGAAGTCTTAGTGCCAGAGGGCGATCCCGTCTCTCACTCGAGCAGGTTCAACCTGCGCCTGGTCAGGGTCCAGGGCGCGGACGATGCGCGGCGCCTCCTCGATGAGCTCGGGACCGATACCGGCGGTGCGGCCATCATGTCCAAGAAGATGGTCCACGTCGTCATCTCGATCGAAAACGTCCAGGCCCGGGCGGCGAACCTGATCAAGCAGATCATGCTCTCGAAGGGCGGCGAATGCGCCACCTCCAGGGACACTCTCCTGAAGACGACAGAGCCCGTGAACGTCATCATCATGGGCACGGTGAAACAGCTCAGCCAGGCCAACAGTAACTTCTCGGTCCAGCCCTTCGGCCTGAAGGCTCTTTCCGAGGAGCTCAAAGCCATGATGCGCGATAACTTCGGACAAGGGCCGGGGACGCGGACTGTGCGTGCCGGGAAACACACCCTGGAGCTCGGCGGTCGCACGCTGGTAATGGGTATCGTAAACGTGACCCCCGACTCCTTCTCGGACGGAGGAGAGTTCTTCGACCTCGAGGTCGCGCGCAGGCACGCCCTGGAGATGGCGGAGGCCGGCGTGGACATCATCGACGTAGGCGGCGAGTCCACGCGCCCGGGAGCCGAACCCGTCAGCGACGACGAGGAAGAGCGGCGAACCATCCCCCTGATCGAATCGCTCGTCGGCGAGATCGACGTGCCTGTCTCCATCGACACTTACAAATCAGGCATAGCCGCAAAAGCGCTCGACGCCGGTGCTTGTATCGTCAACGATATCAGCGCACTCAGGCTCGACGAGGAACTCGCGCCTCTTGTGGCCGAGCGCCAGGTCCCGGTCATACTGATGCACATGCAGGGAATGCCAAGGGACATGCAGGAGAACCCGGTTTACGATGACGTCGTCGCGGACATCTCGAGGTTCCTGCGCGAGCGCGCCTCATACGCGTGCGACTGCGGCATCGGACCCGGGATGATCATGGTCGATCCCGGGATCGGCTTCGGAAAGATGGTCGAGCATAACCTCGAGATCGTCAGGCGCATGGAGGAGTTCATGAGCCTCGGCTACCCGGTCGTACTAGGCACCTCGCGAAAGCGGTTCATAGGATCTGTCACGGGACGTGAAGTGGGCGACAGGCTGATGGGAACCGCGGCGACGGTGGCGTTCTCCATCGCCAGGGGAGTCGACATCGTACGCGTGCACGACGCGCTCGAGATGATGGAGGTCGTCAAGATGGCCGACGCGGTCGCGGGAAAATCAAGGCCCCTCCCATGACGGGCGGCAAGTGTGTGATAGATATCGAGGGCATCACCGTCTTCGCGCACCACGGGGTGCTTCCCGAAGAGAAGAACCATGGGCAGCGGTTTGTCATCGACGTGAGGCTGGAGCTCTCGGCTCCTCCCGCCGACGACGACCTGGGCGCGACCGTGGACTACGCGGAAGTCGCGTCCCTCGCAGGTCAGATCGCGACCGCCAACACCTGCGATCTCATCGAGACTCTCGCCTCGAAGATCGCCGATGCGCTGCTCGGGTTTGATGGCGTCCGAAGGGTTTCCGTCACTGTCTCTAAGCCCGAAGCCCCAATGCCGGTGGCTGTCTCGCGCGTCGGTGTCACGGTAAGCAAGGAGCGCGCGGGCACGCGGGGCTACTTCACGGGAAGCGAAGAGTCAGGATGACACGCGCCTACATCGGCCTCGGCTCGAACCTCGGGAACAAGATGGACAACCTCCGTGCCGGGCTTGCGGGGCTCCTGGCCGCGTTACCCGATGTGCTGGTCGTCGGGAAGTCCAGCGTCTACAATTCCTCGCCGGTGGGCATGACCGACCAGCCGGAGTTCTTTAACGCGGTGGTGGCGGTCGAGACGACCATGGGTCCTTACGAGCTCCTGAACCTGATTCGCGAGATCGAGATCAAGAGCGGGAGGGAGAGGATCACTCGCTGGGGACCGCGCACTCTCGACATGGACGTCCTCCTCTTCGGGTCGCTCCATCAGGACGACCCGGACCTCACCGTCCCGCATCCTCGTCTCAAGGAACGCCGCTTCGTCATCGAGCCTCTTCTGGAGATCGACCCGGAGGCGAAGCTGCCGGACGGCACTCCGCTGTCCGGCCTTCTCGACCGCATCGGTGACGACCAGGTCACCTGGCGCACCGGGGAGCTGTGAGGCGCGACCTTGGCGAAGAGATCAGAAGAACACCCGCAGACCGTAGCCGTTATAGGCACGGGCAAGGTCGGCACGGCGATGGCGCACCTGCTTTCCCGCAGAGGCTTCGACGTCGTGGCCGTCGCCGACAGGGATGAAGGAGCACGGACACGCGCGGCCGGCCTGTCCGGAGCAAGGGCTTTCGGCGAGGCGGCGGACGCCGCGGCGGCAGCTCAGATCATCCTCATCACCACACCCGACGGCACGATCGCCGAAGTCTGCCGCACGATCGCGGAGTCCGACGCTCCGCTCGCCGGCAGGAAGGTCATCCACATGAGCGGGGCACTCTCGCTGGGGGCCCTGGAGCCGGCAGCAGGCGCGGGAGCCGATACCCTCTGCATCCACCCCATCCAGACGTTCGCCGACCTCGCGGGCGTGGAGCGTTCGCTGCCCGGCAGCACCTTCGGAGTCACTTGCGACCCGAGGCTGGAGAAGTGGTCCCGCGGATTCGTGTCGAGCCTCGAGGGCCGCGTGCTCATCGTCGCGGACGAGGACAAGGTCCTCTACCACGCCGCGGCGGCTGTGGCGTGCAACCTGCTCGCCATGGTAGAGTACGGCGCGCATGTCATCTCGCGACGGCTGGGATTCGAGGACAGGCAGGCGTCCGAGGCTTTTACTCCCCTTGCTGTAGCGACCGCCATGAACGTCGGCAGGCTGGGGCCGGTGGACGCGCTTACCGGGCCGCTCGCCAGGGGCGATCTGAGCACGATCCGCGCACACCTCGCGGCTCTGGAGAGCTTCGACGCGGAGCTCGCTGACATGTACAGGACAGTCTCCCGGTGGGGCCTCCGCATGGTCGAGGAGAAGGGTGACCTGGACCGCCAGACCATCGAAGGGATGAGAGAGCTGCTCGACAGAGGCTGAAGACATGGAAGTCATCAAAGAGAAAGCGCGAATGCGAGAGACGGTGGAACAGGCAAAGGCGCACGGCCTCGTGGTCGGCCTCGTTCCAACGATGGGGTTCTTCCACGAAGGGCACCAAGAGCTCATGAGGCGCGCACGCGCCGATTGCGACCTCGTGGTCGTCACCCTTTTCGTAAACCCCACGCAATTCACGCCGGGCGAGGACTTTAAGGATTACCCGAGGGATTTCGACCGCGACAGGCGGATGGTCGAGAGCGTCGGCGTCGATTACATATTCAACCCCGAGGTTCCGGAGATGTACCCCGACGGCTTTGCGACCCACGTGGAGGTCGAGGACCTGTCAGACCTCATGTGTGGATGCCACAGGCCCGGGCACTTCCGCGGCGTGGCCACCGTGGTCTCGAAGCTCTTCAACATAGTGCCCGCGCAGAAGGCTTACTTTGGCCAGAAGGACGCGCAGCAGCTCGCGGTGCTGAGGAGGCTGGTTGCAGACCTCGATTTCGCCGTCGAGGTCATTGCCGTGCCCACCGTCCGCGAGGAAAGCGGCCTGGCGATGAGCAGCCGCAACACTTACCTGGGCCCCGCGGAGCGCCAGGACGCGCTGGTGCTGCATGCCGCCCTGGAGACGGCCGCCGGGCTCATCGACGCGGGCGTCAGGGACTCAAGCATCATCGCTTCGGCCATGGAAGACGTCATCTCGACGTTGCCTTCCGTCAACCTTGAGTATATAGCCATCTGTGATAATATCTTCTTGCAGCCGGTCTCTGAGCTGGAGGGACAGGTCCTGATAGCGCTGGCTGCACGCGTCGGAAAGGCGCGTTTGATCGACAACATGGTATTCGAGATCGAGTAAAACGATGCAAGAGATCAACCGTTTCATGTTGAAGTGCAAGATCCATCGGGCCTTGGTCACGGACGCCGACATTCATTACGAAGGCAGCGTCACCATCGACCGGAGGCTCATGGATCTGGCCGACCTTGTTCCCTATGAGCAGGTCAACGTCTGGGACCTGGACAACGGCAACCGGCTCACCACATACGTGATCGAGGGTGAGCGGGACTCCGGCGAGATCTGCATGAACGGCGCGGCGGCGCGCCTGGTCCACAAGGGAGACAAGGTCATCATCTCATCGTTCGTCTCCGTCCCGGACTCCGAAGCCGCGAGCTACCATCCGAAGATCGTCTTCGTCGACGAGAGCAACCGTCCCGAGATCATCGAGGACCATCTGACGGTCGACGACTTCTGTTAGCTGGCGGCGGGCTCGACCCGCGTGAGGACACATGACGCACCACGACACCGAGGTTGAGCATCTCGACATCATCCATGAGCTGCTACTTGACGAGGCTGCCGTAGCCGAGCAGGTCCTCAAGATCAAGGAGGAGCGCAATGCCGTCATCCTCGTCCACAACTACCAGCGCCCCGAGGTCCAGGACATAGCCGACTTCACCGGGGACTCGCTGGGCCTGTCCAGGGAAGCGGCGCGCACCGAGGCGGACGTCATCGTTTTCTGCGGCGTTCACTTCATGGCCGAGACCGCATTTATACTCAGCCCCGACAAGATCGTCCTATTGCCCGAGATGCACGCCGGCTGTCCGATGGCCGACATGGCCGACGCGGCGGACGTGGTCAGGGTGAAAATGGAGAACCCTGATGCCGTCGTGGTCTCCTACGTAAACACGTCGGCCGCGGTCAAAGCGGTGAGCGACTACTGCTGCACGTCGGCCAACGCCCCTGAGATCGTGCGCTCCGTCGAGGGCGACCGCGTCCTCTTCGTGCCCGACCGGAACCTTGCGGCCTACGTCGCCTCCCAGGTCGACAAGGAGATAATCCCCTGGGACGGCTTCTGCCCGACCCACGAGAGGATTACTGCCGAGCACATCCTGCAGGCGCGCGAGGAGCACCCGGCCGCGGAGGTCATCGCCCATCCGGAGTGCAGGACCGAGGTGCTTGAGATAGCCGACCACATCCGCAGCACGTCGGGGATGTTCAAAGCGGCAGCCGAGTCCAGCGCCGAGGAGTTCATCGTGGCGACCGAGTCCGGCCTGCTGTACCCCCTCTCGAACGCCCTGCCCGAGAAACGTTTTTACTCGCCGGCCGAAGAGCCGCTCTGTCCCAATATGAAGCTGACAACACTCTCTAAAGTTCTCTGGGCCCTGCAGACGCTCGAGCCGCGCGTAACAGTCCCCGAAGAGATCAGGGTGCGGGCACTCGGAGCGGTCGAGAGAATGCTGGCGCTGGGATGATCCCCCGCTACCTCCGCTCGTTCAACACCGAGACGCTGCCATCCGTCGAGTTCGACGTCCTGGTAGCGGGCAGCGGCGTGGCCGGACTCTCGGCGGCGCTTCACCTCAGCCGTTTCTGCAACGTGCTGCTGGTCACGAAATCAGACCTGCAGGTCTCCAGCACCCGCCATGCACAGGGCGGCATCGCGGCGGTGATGGACGCGCACGACTCGAAGGAGTCCCACGTCCGGGATACCCTCGTCGCCGGCGCCGGGCTCTCCGATCCGGAGGCGACGACGGTGCTGGTGGACGAAGGCCCCGCCCGCGTGCAGGAACTTCTCGACGTGTACCACGCGGACTTCGACATGGTCGACGGCAAGCTCGACCTTGCCAAGGAAGGCGGGCACTCGGCGCGACGCGTCGTGCACGCTCGCGGTGACGCCACGGGCTCCGAGGTCGAGAACGCCCTGGGCCGGGCGCTGTCGCGCGACCCGCGCGTCACGGTCATGGAACACGCTTTCGTCGTCGACCTCCTGATGACGGGCGGCTCGTGCCGCGGGGCTCTGATCGCCGACGGCCGGCGCAATACGATGACCGTCGCCTGGTCGAACGCCACGGTGCTGGCGTCAGGCGGTATGGGCGAGGTCTATCTCGTCACCACCAATCCACCCGTCTGCACCGGCGACGGCCTCTCGATGGCTCTAAGGGCCGGCGCGCGGGTCAGCGACGTAGAGTTCGTACAGTTCCACCCGACCGCGCTGCACATTCCCGAGGAGCCGAAGTTCCTCATCAGCGAAGCCCTGAGGGGAGAAGGCGCGCTACTCGTGGACCAGGAAGGCAACAGGATAATGCTGGGCGAGCATCCGCTCGCAGAGCTTGCCCCTCGCGACATCGTGGTCGCCCGGATGGTCGAGGTCATGAAAGAAGAACAGCGCAACCACCTCTTCCTGGATGTCCGGCACCTGGACGAGCGGGAGATCCGAGCCAGGTTTCCGACGATATACGAACACTGCCTGCAGGCGGGCATCGACATCACGCGACACCGTATCCCGGTCTCTCCGGCGGCGCACTACATGAGCGGCGGCGTGGTGACAGACCTCTGGGGAAGGACGGACATCCCCGACCTCTACGCCTGCGGCGAGGTAGCCTGCACCGGCGTGCACGGGGCGAACCGCCTCGCCTCGAACTCGCTCCTCGAGGGGCTGGTCTTCGCCAAGCGGATCTCCGACTTCCTCGAAGGGGCGCTCACCGGCCCAGGCAAGGTCAGGCGCAAGGAGGTGTCCTATTCTCAGAAGGCCACCGGCCCGAGCGCCAACGCAGGGCTGTTGAGGGGAAACCTGAGAGAGGTCATGCTCGACTCGGTCGGAATGGTGCGATGCGAGCGCGGCCTGAGGGAGGCCGAGGAATTCCTCGAGGCCAACGCCGAGGTCATGAACACCGAATACCTGGACGTCGGGGGCATGGAGCTCAAGAACATGTTCACGCTGGCCTGCCTTATCAGGAAGGCCGCGGAGATGAGGCTCGAGAGCAGGGGTTGCCACCGCAGGCGAGACTATCCCGACGTCGACGACTGGAGCTGGCATAACCATGTAGACATGAAGTTGGAGGCCGGCAGGATCGCTGCGGCGACTCGTCCGCAGCCCACAAAACCGCCTGCCGAGCTGAGGATACCGACCGTCAGAGAGGCGTGATGGCATGGACATATGGGAGAAGGCACTGGGGATCATCAGGCTGGCACTGGCGGAAGACCTCGGGGTCGAGGGCGATGTCACCACAAAGGCGGCGTGCCCGCCCGACGCCACCGGCAAGGCCGTGATCCTTAGCCGCGGTCCCTGCAGGATCGCCGGAGGACCGATAGCAGCGAAGGTTTTCGAGCTGGCCGGGCCGGGCGTCTCTTACAGTGCCCTGGTTGCCGACGGCGAGGACGCGGGGCCGGATGTGGTCATCGCGCGCATCGAGGGCTCCCTGGCCACGATACTCTCAGGCGAGCGCACAGCCCTAAACTTTCTCGGCCACCTGTGCGGGATCGCTACTCTGACCGCCCGCCTGGTCGCCATCGCCGCTCCGTACGGCGTCAGGATCATGGACACCCGGAAGACGAGCCCTGGCATGCGCCCCTTGGAAAAGTACGCGGTCGCGATGGGCGGCGGCACGAACCACAGGGAAGGCCTGTTCGACGGCGTTATAATCAAGGATAATCACATCGCCGCGGCGGGGGGGCTCGAGATCGCCGTGCGTAGGGTCCGTAACGCTTATGGAGACAGGTTCCCGATAGAAGCGGAAGCCGCGTCCCTGGCGGAAGTGCGCGAGGCACTCGAGGCCGGGGCCGACGTCATAATGCTCGATAACATGGACCCTGAGATGGTGGCGAGCGCGGTGGGCCTGGTGGGGGGTCGGGCGCGCACCGAGGTTTCGGGCGGCGTGACACCTGACAACCTCGGGTCTTATGTAAAGCTTGGCGTGGATGCCATCTCGCTCGGGTTCATAACACACTCGGCGCCCGCGACCGACCTGTCGCTCGAGCTCGAGGTGGGATAGTATCCTCGACCGGAGGCTTGATATGCTGCTTGGGATCGACGTAGGAAATACACAGACCGTGGTGGGCGTCTTCAAGGACGGCCGGCTCCGCGACAATTGGAGGATCTCCACCGACAGGGAGCGCACCGCCGACGAGATAGCGCTCGCTCTGGGCGGCTTCCTCGCCTTCGTGGGATGGAGCCTCGACATGATAGACGGCATGATCATCTCTTCGGTCGTTCCCGAGATGACGCGGGCCCTCATACACATGGCCCACGACATACTGAACCTGGAGCCGCTCGTGGTCGAAAGCACGACCGACATCGGGATCCCGATCCTTTACGAGGATCCCAAGCAGGTGGGCGCGGACCGCCTGGTGAACGCGGTTGCCGCCATCGCCAAGTACGGGACCCCGTGCATAGTGGTCGATTTCGGCACCGCCACGACGTGGGACGCGATCAACCGCGAGGGCGAGTACCTGGGCGGCACGATAGCCCCCGGCGTGGAGATTTCCGCCGATGCGCTGTTCAATCAGGCCGCGCGGCTGTCCCGGGTGGAGCTGGTGGCGCCCGGGAACCCGATTGGCAGGAACACCGTTGAGTCGATACAGTCAGGGATAATCTATGGCACCGCCGGGCTCGTCGATCGGGTGGTAGAGATGTTCAAGGCGGAGCTCGGGGAGGACTCGCACGTCATCGCTACGGGGGGATTGGCCGAGGTCGTGGTCTCCGAATGCCGGACGGTTGACGTGACCGACCCCCTTTTAACCCTGGACGGACTCAAGTTAATATATGAGAGGAATACTAAGGCCTGAAATGACAGAGCAAGGAAAAGGGGGAGCATGATGGCTGTTTTCAAGGACGCGGACCAGGTGTACGACCTTCTGGGCGGGCTTTTCGACGACCTCACGACGGACCCGGTGATAGCGGAGAAGTTTGCCGCGAGCGGACTCGTGATTCGTTTTGTCTACACAGATCCCGACTCTGAGATATGGCTGGACGCGAGCAAGAAGGATCCAAACGCTCTCGGCGTCGTTTGCGGCCCAGCGGAGGGCCTGGAGGCCGAGGTGGAGATGGCCATGAACGCGGACGTCGCGCACCAGTTCTGGTTGGGCAACGTGAACCTCATGGTGGCGCTGACGCGCAAGCAGATCACCGCCAAGGGCCCGATCCCGAAGATCATGAAGCTGCTTCCGGTCATCAAGCCGGCGTATGCCAAGTACCAGGCGCTTCTGAAGGCTCGCGGCCTGGAGGACATGATCACCAAGAAGTAGGCCCGCTGAAGAGTCAGTGGCAGGAAAAAGCGGCAGAGCGCGCAATCTCGCTCTGCAGGAAACAATAGAAGTAAACAGTGACAGCAGTTGACAACAACGGTTTTCCTTTGTGATATACTCACCGCGACCGGCTGGAGACGGCGGGTTGCGGTGCCATTCTGTTAAAAGATGGCACTTTTTATTGTGACCGTTTTCTGTTGAAGAACAGAGGAGAAGCAACATGGCCGAAGCCATTCAGGAGGTCGCCGAGCCCAAGGTCGAGCTTTCCTCCGCCGAAGAGATGCTCGAGATGATCGTCATCAAAGAAGACGAGATCCGGAACCGCATCCAGCGCGCCGAGGACGAGGCGCAGCGAGAGGTGGAAGAGGCCAAGCTCGACGCTTCCAACAAGAAGCGCGAGGCCGCTTCAGTGGAAGTGGGGCAGGACCTGCGCTCCAAAGAGCTCGAGAAGGCGCAGGTGGATGCTGAGAAGGTCACCGCCGATTTCGCGCTCCAGGCCGACGACATCAGGAAAAAGGGCATGGAACGCGTTGAGGATGCCATCAAGATCGTCATCGAAGGAGTCCTGCCGCCAAGATAGCACCGGGAGGCAAACGACAATCCCAAGGGGGACCGGTCACAGATGATTGAAAAAATGGCGAAAGTGGAGATTCTCGGGCTGAAGGACATCGCGCTCGACGCGATCGACGTCATTCACGAGCTGGGGACCCTCCACATCGAGGACCTGACGGAGCGCATCGGGAGCATGGAGACCAAGCGCGTCACGCGCATGGAGATGGACCCGAAATTCGCCGAGCACGAGTCCACCCTCAACAGCCTTCGCGCCAAGGTCGGAGACATGATCCGCGAGCTCCAGCCCAAGGTCGACGAAATGACCCCCGAGGAGATCGCCTCGGAGTACAAGATCCTCTGGAGCGAGAACATCGAGTCCATGATCTCCCGAGTCGAGAAGATGCTCAGGGAAGTGGAGCGGGACACGCGCGATCCGGTAGAGCGCAAGTCCGACCTGATGGTCGAGCTGTCCAGGCTCGAGAAGTACGCGCCGATCATGGCGAAGGTGCAGCCCCTGGCCGAGCGCGTCGCGCGGATGCAGGACATGGCCTCCATCGCTCTCATCATCGAGCGCAAGTACAAGGCCATCCTGAACTACCTGAACGAAGAGATCAGCAAGATCACCAACGGCGAGTGCGAGATCATCTCGCAGGACGTCGACGACGAGTCCACCGCCGCTCTAATAGTATTCAACCGCCGCTTCCTGAAGCAGGTCCACGAGTTCCTCGCGGTCCAGGACGTGAACCAGGTCCGCCTGCCCTCCGACATCGCCAAGAAGCCGATAGACGAGGCCGTGGCCGAGGTGCGCGCGAGGATCGCGCAGATCCCGGGCGAGGTCGACGAGATCGACAGGAAGCTGAAGGCGGTCACCGGCCAGTACTCGGTCAAGCTCATCGCGGCGCGCAACGCGATCCACGACCGCCTCGAGGCAATGGAAGCCGTTCCCAAGTTCGCCCAGACCGACCAGATCTTCATCATCAGCGGCTGGTTGCCCTCGGACGCGGTCGAGCCGATGGAGCATGCGCTGGTCGAGAAGTTCGGCAACAAGGTCATCCTCACCGTCGTGGACATCCGCGAGGAGCACGATGAGGATGAGACTCCCGTCGCCCTGGCCAACAGCCCGTTCACCCGGTACTTCGAGATCCTCTATCTGCTCTCCAAGTACCCCAGGTACGGCACTGTCGATCCCACGATAGTCTTCGCTTTCTTCTTCCCGGTCCTGTTCGGGATGATGGTCGGCGACATCGGATACGGAATAATAATCCTGGTGGCCGGCTGGATAGTGCACCGGAAGTACAGCAGCAAGCCGATGGTCAGCATGCTCGGCTTCGTTCTGACGGTCGGTGGGGCCTGGACGATATTCTTCGGGATCATCTACCTGGAGTTCTTCGGAGACTGGATCTACAGATGGCTCGGCCTGCTCAACGCTGACGGGGAGCTGGACAAGTACCTGCTGGGGACGAAGAACTCGACGTTCAAGTATCCCCTCGACCGCATAGAAGGCTTCACGTTCATGCTCGCGGTGTGCCTCATCATCGGCTGGGTTCACATGGGCATCGGCCTCATCATCGGCATGGTCAACGGACGCAGGGAAGGCAACTACAAGCACGTCATGGAAAAGGGCGGGCTGTTCATGGTGCTGACCGGCGTCCTGATGATCGTCGCCAAGTTCGGGCTGGGCTGGTGGCCGGCATGGCTGGCCCTCGTGGGAGCGCTCCTTGCGATCGGCGGGATCGTGCTGGGCGCCCTCGGCGCGGGCATGGGCGGGGCGATCGAATCGATAGTCGGCGCCGGCAACCTCTTCTCCTACGCCCGTCTTATCGCCATCGGCCTGGCCTCAGTCATCATGGCGAACGTCGCCAACGAGCTGGCGATCGAGCAGGCGAAGAACGGCGTCGTGGGCATCATCGTTGGAGTGATAGTCTTCATACTTCTGCAGACGCTGAACCTTGTGATCGGGGTGTTCAGCCCTTCGATCCACGCCTTGCGTCTGCATCTCGTTGAGAGTTTCGGCAAGTTCTTCGAACCTGCCAAGATCAGATATGAACCGTTCAGAAAAACTGGGGGTGAAGAGTAGTGGTAGTAGGTGTAAAAGTTGGTCTGATAGCTATCGGCGCAGCTCTTGCGATCGGTCTGTCAGCTATCGCAACAGGCCTCGCTCAGTCTCGGATCGGTGCTGCTATGGCAGGCGCCATCGCTGAGAGGCCCGAGCTCGTGGGAAGCGCTATCATCCTTGTCGCTATCCCGGAGACTATGGTCATCCTGGGATTCGTCGTGGCTTTCCTTATCACGGCTCTGAAGAGCACGGTAAAGTAGGCACGCAGTAAGGAAGTGAAAAGGATTGGCGCTAGAAGATATCCTCAGGGCACTTGAGGACAAGGCGGACACCCGCGTAGACGCCATCAAGGCGGAGACCGAGCTGCGGGTGCAAGAGATCATGGCTGAGGTCGAGAAAGACGCCGAGCGCACCAGGCGCATGCGGCTGAAGAAGGTCGAGGACCAGATACGGAGCGAGGCGACGGGCATAGTCTATTCCGCCTCGCTGAAGGCCAAGAACCAGCTCATCAAGGCACAGGAAGAGACGGTCGAAGAGGCCTTCAGGATCGCCGAGCAGAGGCTCACCGACCTCCACAAGAAAGAGGACTATCCAAAGGTGCTCGAGGTGCTCCTGGACGAGTGTCTTGAGTTCTTCCCCGAGGGCGAGGTCCTGGTGCAGGTCCGACCGGAAGACCGCGGCATCGTAGAGAAGCTGCTGTCTGACAGGAACAGGCCTCATAGTCTTTCCGAGACCCAGCTTGATGCTTCGGGTGGTGTGGTAGTGAGTAGCCCGGACGGCCAGATCGCGGTCTCGAACACGTTCGAGTCGCGCCTGCACAAGGCGAAAGACCACCTGAGGCTGGAGATCTCCAAGTCGCTCTTCGAAGCCCGAGCGTAAACTTAATATCTCTGCGGGGTAATACAGTGGCCAGAGTCGACCTCTCCGATTACGGATATGTCAACGCGCGTGTGCGCGGCATGCGCTCGTACCTCCTCACTAAGGACTTTTACCTGCGCCTTGTGGAGACCGAGAACTACGAGGCAATGCAGTCGATGCTCGACCAGACGATCTACAGGCGCGAGCTCAGCGAAGCCATCCTGACGAACCCCGACAGGCCTGACTACGACAAGGCCCTTTCCCTCAACCAGATCGCGGCGTTCAGGAAGATCGAGGACTCCACGGGCGGCGAAGCGCACATCCTCACGACCATCCTCATGTCGCGCTACGATGTGTACAACATCAAGACGGTGCTCAGAGGAAAGAAGGGCAACGCGACCCCGTCGGAAGTCCTCACGCTGATGATACCCGTCGGCGCGGTGAGGATGGACACGCTCGAGCAGATGGCGAGCGCCCGCGAGGTGCGGGACGCCATAAACGTTCTCGTCTCGGGCCAGATCAAGTACGGGCAGGTCCTGGCGTCGGCATACAGCGCCTATCAGAAGAAGGACCAGGACCTCGCGGTCCTCGAGCTCGCGCTTGACAAGTTCCATTACTCGGACGGGATGGCCCACCTGACGGGCCGGGATTCCAACGTGACGATGGTGCGGCAGATGCTTACCGCCGAGATCGACATGCGCAACATCTCGACCCTTGTGAGGATCAGGGGCCTGAAGCTGGACGACGAGGAGGTCGAGAACATCAGGATAAGCGGCGGGACGCTGGAGAAAGACCAATTCCTGAGCCTTCACCGCCTCGGTGACATCGTCCAGATCGTGAGCGAGTACCCCGATCCCCGTTTCCGCAGGCTCCTGGAGAAGGCGCTGGCGGAGTACCAGGAGATCGACATCGTGGCGTTCGACAAAGAGCTCGAGCGGGAGATAATCAGGCGCGGGGCAGCGATGAGCAACGTCGACGTACTGGGGATCGGCGTCATCATCGGATTCATATTTCAGAAGCAGAACGAGATAATCAACCTGCGGATCATCCTGCGCGGCAAGGCGATGGACAGGCCGCAGGCGGAGATAAAGAAGGACCTCTTCTTCGTCGGCGCTGAAGAGGACAACTAGTAGCGATCGGATGCAGAGATGTACAAAGTAGTCGTGTTGACGGACCCGGAGACAGCGGACGGATTCAGGCTCGCCGGCGTTGACGTCTACCAGGTGGAGGACACCGTGGAGGCGACAAGGGAGATCTCGAGGCTCCTCGAGGATGAGAGGACCGGGATACTCGCGGTGAACGAGGGCTTCCTGGTCGGCCTGGACGAGAGGATCCAGAAGCGCATCGAGGCCACATACCGGCCAATCGTGGTCTCGCTGCCGATAAAGGAGAAGCTCGGCGCTGTCGGCGAGAGGAGAGCGTTCCTCGCCAGGCTGGTGCACCGGGCGGTCGGGTTCGACGTCACACTTAAGGGTCAGTAGGCCTAGAGGGCCTTATAGTAGAGGAGTTGTGTCTTGATTGAAGGGCAGATAACCAAGGTTTCCGGGCCTGTGGTCGAGGCCGAGGGTATGGCGGGCTCGAGAATGTACGACGTGACTTTCGTCGGCAAGCTCAAGCTGATAGGCGAGGTCATCAGGCTCGCCGGCAACAACGCCATCATCCAGGTCTACGAGGATACGAGCGGCCTGGAGGTGGGCGAGGCCGTGGTCTGCACCGAGCAGCCGCTGCTCCTCGAGCTGGGACCGGGTATGCTGTCCTCGATCTATGACGGCGTCCAGAGGCGGCTTCCCGAACTCGCGAAGGTCTACGGGGACTACATCACCCGAGGCACGGTCGCCGACCCACTCGACCACGAGAAAGAGTGGGAGTTCGTGCCCAGGGTCAAGGTCGGCGACGTTGTCGCCCAAGGTGACATCTTAGGAGAAGTTCAAGAGACGGTGGTCATCCGGCACCTCATCATGGTGCCGCCTGGCAAGGGCGGGGTCATCTCCGAGATCAAGTCGGGCAACCACAAGGTCACTGACGTGATCGCCGTCACCGATGACGGCGAGGAGTTCATGCTCGTCCAGAAGTGGCCGGCCCGAATCCCGAGGCCCGTCGTCCGCAAGATGGACCCGAACCTGCCTTTCATCACCGGCACGCGCATCCTCGACACATTCTTCCCCGTCGCCCAGGGCGGATACAGCATCATCCCGGGCGGTTTCGGGACAGGCAAGACCGTCACCGAGCAGACGCTCGCCAAGTGGGCGCAGGCGGACATCGTCATCTACGTAGGCTGCGGGGAGCGCGGCAACGAGATGACCGAGGTGCTCTCCGAGTTCCCGGCCCTCGAGGACGTCCGTACCGGACAGCCGCTGATGAAACGCACCATCCTGATCGCGAACACCTCCAACATGCCCGTCGCGGCCCGCGAGGCCTCGATCTACACTGGCATCACGATGGCCGAGTACTACCGCGACATGGGCTACGACGTGGCCATGATGGCCGACTCGACGTCCCGATGGGGCGAGGCCCTGCGCGAGGTCTCAGGCCGGCTCGAGGAGATGCCCGGTGAGGAAGGATACCCTGCCTACCTTGCGACCAGGATCGCCGACTTCTACGAGCGCGCGGGCAGGTCCGTCGTGCTCGGCAGCGACGGCGAGGAGCGGATCGGCTCGATCACGGTGGTCGGCGCGGTCTCGCCTCCGGGCGGTGACTTCTCCGAGCCGATGACGCAGAACTCGCTGCGAATCTCCGGCGCGTTCTGGGCGCTCGACACGTCGCTCGCTCACAGGCGCCACTTCCCGGCCATCTCGTGGCTGGGCTCCTATTCGCTGTACCTCGACCAGGTCGAGGACTGGTACTCGAACAACGTATCGCCGGACTGGAAGGCGCTGCGCGACAAGGCAATGAGCATCCTCCAGAAGGAGGCCGAGCTCCAGGAGATCGTCCAGCTCGTTGGGCCGGACGCCCTTCCCGAGTTCGCGAGAGCCACCCTCGAGGTCGCGCGAATGCTGCGAGAGGACTACCTCCAGCAGTTCGCCTTCAGCGACATCGACGCGTTCTGCAGCCCGGCGAAGCAGTACAGGATGCTGAAGGTCATCGTGGGCTACTACGACCTGATGCAGGAAGTGCTGGTCAAGGGCGTCACGCTGAAAGAGGCGCTCGACGTCCCGGTCCGGACGAGGATCGGACGAATGAAGGACATCCCGAACGACGACGCGGTGGAGCAGCTCGACAACCTCGAGGCCGAGATGTCGAGCGAGCTTCGTAAGCTCATAAGGTATTAACAAGTAACAAAGCAAACTCTGGACAGGAGAGAGGAAAATGGCCCGAGACAGGCTGGTCCAAGCGGAGTATAAGACCATCAGCGATATCGCGGGACCCCTGGTCTTCGTGAAGAAGGTCAGCGGCGTCTCGTTCGGCGAGATGGTCGAGATCGAGACGGCCAACGGCCTGGTGCGCAAAGGCCAGGTCATCGAGCTGAACGGGGACCTGGCGATAGTACAGATCTTCGGGACGACCAACGGACTCGACGTCAGGGACTGCAAGGTGCGCTTCCAGGGCGAGGTCATCAAGCTCGGCGTCTCTTCCTCGATGCTCGGCCGGGTGCTCAACGGGCTCGGCGAGCCCATAGACGGCGGCGGACAGGTCTTTCCCGAGCAGGAGCTGGAAGTCGGCGGCGCCCCCATCAACCCGTACACCAGGGACAACCCGAACGACTTCATCCAGACCGGCATCTGCGCGATCGACGGGCTGAACACCCTGGTCCGTGGACAGAAGCTTCCCATCTTCGGCGGCGCCGGCCTGCCCGGCAACGAGGTGGCGGCTCAGATCGTCAAGAACGCCAAGGTCATCTCCGGTGAGGAGTTCGCCATCGTGTTCGGCGCGATGGGAATCACCCGCCGCGAGGCCTCCTTCTTCCAGTCTGCTTTCGCGGAGACCGGGGCGCTGGAGAGGGTCGTCTTCTTCATGAACCTCGCAGAGGACCCGACGGTTGAGCGCATCATCACCCCGAGGTGCGCGCTCACCATGGCCGAGTTCCTCGCGTTCGAGTACGACATGCAGGTCCTGGTCATCCTGACCGACATGACGAACTACTGCGAGGCGTTGCGCGAGATCTCGGCGGCCCGCGAAGAGGTCCCGGGACGCCGCGGATATCCCGGCTACATGTACACCGACCTCGCGAGCATCTACGAGCGCGCGGGCAGGATCAAGGGCCGCAAGGGCTCGATCACCCAGGTGCCGATTCTCACCATGCCCGACGACGACATCACGCACCCGATCGCCGACCTCACGGGCTACATCACGGAGGGACAGATCGTCCTTTCGCGAGGCCTGCACCGCAAGGGCGTATTCCCGCCCATCGACGTGCTGCCGTGCCTGTCCCGCCTCATGAACCAGGGCATCGGCGAGGGCAAGACCAGGGGCGACCACAGAGGCGTCGCCGACCAGCTCTATGCCTTCTACGCCGAGGGCGTCGACCTGCGAAGGCTGGTCGCCATCATCGGTGAGGAAGCACTCTCCGAGACCGACAGGCTCTACCTGAAGTTCTCGGACGAGTTCGAGGAGCAGTTCCTCAACCAGGGCGACGAGAACCGCGACATCGAGGAGACCCTCGAGATCGGCTGGAACCTGCTGTCGCTGCTCCCGGCCAACGAGCTCAAGAGGATCAAGATCGAGTACATCGAGGAGTTCTACCCCGGCGACGTCGGTACCCAGGCCCCGGCGAAGGCCGAGACCGAGACCGAAGACGCCGGCGAGGAAGAGGTCGCCGCGGAGGCCGAGGAAGTGGAAGTAGCAGAGGCCTCGGCGGAATAGAGGACGCAAATGGCTGAGAAAGTTAATCCGACACGAAGCGAACTCCTCTACCGCAGGCAGCAGATAAAGCTTGCCGAGCAGGGCATGGACCTGCTGAAGAAAAAGCGCGATGCGCTGCTTCGCGAGTTCCTCCCCATCATCGACGAGGTCATGAAGCTCTCGATGCGGCTCGAGCGGGCGACGGCCGACGCGCAGCAGTCACTGGCGCTGGCGAAGGCCATCGAGGGCGCGTTCGTCGTGAAGTCGGTATCGTTCGCAACCAAGGGCGAAGTGCTCGTGGACATCTTCGGCACGCACGTCATGGGCGTCCCGATCCCGGTCATCCGGAAGTCGGAGGCCGCGGTCAAGACCGAGCTCGGGCGAGGCTACTCGATCACCGGCGTCGGCGCTCGCATCGATTCGACGGCCAGCAAGTTCGAGGAGATCATCGACATCATGATCCAGAGCGCGGACATCGAGACGCGCCTGAGGCGGCTCGGCGAGGAGCTTCAGAAGACCAACCGCCGCGTCAACGCGCTCGAGAGCATCGTCATCCCTGAGCTCCAGGTCCAGGTCAAGTTCATCTTCAGCGCGCTTGACGAGCGCGCCCGCGAGGACCACTTCCGCCTGAAGAAGGTCAAGAAGAAGATCATGGAGCGCCAGGCGGCTCTCAGGGCCGGCGACTGATACTCCCCAAACCACATCCCTCCGCGCTCCCTCCTGCGCCCTGATAAAATGAGTCGTGTCCGCGCGTTCGAGGCGATACCGGACCGGAAGGTGACACTTGGACAAGTTCATGATCGAGGGCGGGCAGCGGCTCTCGGGCTCGGTGAGGATCAGCGGCGCCAAGAACTCAGTACTGAAGCTGATGGCGGCCGTGGTCATGGCGCGAAGCCCGTCCCGGATAAGCAACGTCCCTGACATCGCTGACGTGTGGGTCATGTGCGACGTGCTGCGCAACATCGGCCTCGGGGTCGATTTCAGCGACGGCGTCCTGGAAATAATCCCTGCGACAGAGCCGAAGCTCGAGGCGCCATATCACCTGGTCCAGAAGATGCGCGCCGCCGTTGACGTGCTGGGCTCGCTTCTCGCGAGGTACGGCCGGGCCAGCGTAGCCATGCCGGGCGGTTGCAACATAGGGTCGCGGCAGATCGACATGCACATCAAGGGACTCACCCAGATGGGCGCGAAACTGGGAGTCTCTCACGGTTACATCGTAGCGGAAACGGAGCGGCTCAAAGGCACTCACGTCTACCTCGACTTCGCAAGCGTAGGGGCAACCGAGAACCTGCTCATGGCCGCCTGCCTTGCCGAGGGCACGACGGTGATCGAGAATGTCGCAAAAGAGCCTGAGATAGTCGACCTTGCGGAGTTCCTGACGGAAATGGGCGCCCGCATCGAGGGGGCAGGCACGTCTACGCTCAAGGTGGAAGGCGTGGATTCTCTTTCCGGCGCGGACCACGCGGTGATCGGCGACAGGATCGAGGCCGGCACCTTCCTGCTTGCCGGCGCGGTGACGAGAGGCAAGGTGACGGTGACCGGGGCCGACCCCGGCCACCTGGAGATTGTGACAGACAAGATGAGGGAGGCCGGCTGCAAGGTCGACGTGTCCGGCTCGAGCATGACGGCGGTCGTCGAGGGCGACGTCCGCGGGGTGGAGATATCGACCCTTCCTTATCCGGGCTTTCCCACGGACCTCCAGCCGCAGATGCTGTCATTGCTCGCGACCGCGCGCGGCACCTCGTTCGTCACGGAAAACATCTTCGATAACCGCTTCATGGTCGTGGATGAGTTCAACCGGCTCGGGGCCGACATGAAGACCAGGGAGCACCACGCCATTATCAGAGGAGTGGAAAGGTTGAGCGGCGCCCCGGTGACCGCTACCGACCTCCGTGCCGGCGCCGGGCTCGTGCTGGCCGGCCTCGTCGCCGAAGGGGTGACCGAGGTCTACGACATCCAGTACATCGACCGCGGATACGAGAACTTCGAAAGCAAGCTCGCTTCACTTGGCGCGAACATCAGGCGCGCGCCGTCGGACGGGTGACCTTTGAAAACGGTTGCTCCTTCAAGGCTCAGGGCCTCACCGCGTCGCGCCTTCGCGGCGTTGACGGCGGCAATACTCTTGCTGTCTCTCTTCAGCACTCTGGTGACCTCGTCGCCGGCCGCGGCAGACGCCTCAAGCGGCAAGGTCGTAGTGCTGGTGATCGACCGCATAGGCCCTCAGGACATAACGCCTTCAACCGCGCCTTTCCTGTCAGGTCTGGCCGCGAAGTGGTCGGCGGGACTGATGCTCACACATACGGCCGAGCGCGAGAACGGCAAGGAGCCTGACCTGGGCGCGGATTACGTCACACTCGGCGCCGGGCTGAAAGCGCGCGGATCGCAGAACGCTTCTCTTTCTTTCGACTCGGTCGAGACCCTTTCCGGGGGCAGCGCGGCCATCACCGCCGGACAATACTACAGGGATTCCTCGGGGGTTGATCTCCCGGCCGCCGGCACCGCATGTCTCGGCTTTCCCGACATCAAGGTCAACAACGCGAGTTCGCGAAGCGAGGCCGACCCCGGGCTTCTCGCCTCACTTCTCGGTGAAGCCGGAAAGACCGCCGCGGTAACCGGCAATGAGGATGGATTCCGCCACCCGGTGAGGCTCGCTCCGCTCATAGTATGCGGACCGAAGGGTGTCGTGGGCCTGGGCCGGGTCGCGGGCCTCACCCTGCCTGCTCCGATGGAGCCCGGAGGTCTCAGGACGGACATGCTGTCGCTCGCCTCACAGAGCAGGCTCTTGCTCAACCGTTCGGACCTGCTGGTCATCGATACCGGCGATACGGGGAGGGCCGGCCGCGAAGGAGCGAACATGGCCGACGCGGCGCTGAAGGCCGCCCGAGCCGCGGCGCTCAAGAGGGCCGACGCGTTCGCCGCCGCGGCCGCCGGCTGGCTCGACCTCGACAGCTCGCTCCTGGTGGTGGTATCGCCCGGAGCACCGATGGAGAACCGGCTCAAAGGCGATTACGCAACACCGTTCATCGCCGCCGGCAAGGGGTTCGGGAAAGGCCTGCTCACGTCGAGCTCGACGCGCCGGCCGGGCTACGTGAACAACGTCGACTTCCTTCCAACGGTGATGGATTTCTTCGGAAAGGGCGTCCCTTCGAGCGTCGTGGGGTCCTCGATGGCGACCGCCGGCGCCGCGCCGGGGAGCAAAGGGACGATGGCATACCTCCAGTCCCTCGACAGGCAATATACCGTCACGCGAACGGCAAAGTGGCCTGTGGTCCTCGGGTTCCTGATAGGCATGGGGATCTTCCTCCTTCTGGCGCTCGCGAGCATCCCGCGGTTCAGCCGCCGCGTCATGTCAGAGCAATGGCGCAGCAGGATAGCCGGAGCCCTCAGGCCGGTCTCCATCGTCCTCCTGGCGGCGCCCGTCTCATTCCTCCTGGTGTCGGCTTTCTCGTACAGCAACTGGGTCTTCCCGCTGCTCTTCTGCTCGCTCTATACTCTCGTGGTCGGGTTAGGCGCGTACTTCCTCACGCGTGGGAGAGACGGCGTCAATCCCGCCGCGCGGGTGTGCCTCTTCTCGGCAGCCGTGATGTCCGTTGACCTTCTTTTCGGCGGTCGCCTGCTGATCTTCCCACTTCTGGGCTCGAGCGCTCAGGACGGTGCGAGGTTCTTCGGCCAGAGCAACGCCATAGCAGGGCTGATGATAGCTTATGCGCTCTGGGGCGTGGCCGGGCTTGGCGAAAAGGCCGTCAAGCGAGGGCCTGCCAGGTGGGCCGTGCTGGTTGCGCTTGCGTTTATCGCCTTCATCGTGGGGTTCGGCAGTCTGGGGGCCAACTTCGGGGCCTTCATCGCCGCCGCCGCGACCGGGGTTATTTTCTTCTTCGGCACGACTGAGAAGGGCTTCAGGGGCTGGCGCGTGCCGGCAATCGTGCTGGGGACCGCGGCAGCCACCGTCGCGATGGTCGCTATCGACGGTCTGTTCGTCCACACCCACGCGGGCCACGCTTTGGCCGCCGGTTCGGGTCAGGACATCTCGCTCGTCGGACGAAAGCTCGCGATCCTGTTCGGCCAGATCAAGAGCATCCTGTTTCTGGCCATACTGATGATCGTTGTCGTCGTCGCCTTCGCGCTGTGGATGAAGCGACCCGGCTCCATGTGGCGCGAGCGGTGGAAGACGGACACGGCGTGGACCGCCGGACTCTTCGCAATCCTTCTCGGGAGCATCGTCGCGCTGGTGTTCAACGACACCGGCATCGCGATGATGGGCTCGATGGTGATGGTCACGGTCCCCGTGTTGGTCTACCACTTTACTGAACCGCTCAAGGAATCCCCATAAATCGTCCCGGGCCGGGAAGGGTTCGATGCGAGATTCGAGAAACTGTGCTTAGCCCGCTTTTCAGCAACGGTTATCAAGGGGTGGCATGGAGGCTGAAAGAAACCTCAGAGTCCTTGTCGTTGAGGATGAGCCCGAGGTGGCACTACTGATCAAAAGACTTCTCGTGAAGCGGTTCGGCGTGGAAGTGCAGACCTGTCCGACCCTCTTTCATGGAAGCACACTCATCGAGTCCGGCTCCTTCGACGTCGTGACACTCGACTACCAGTTGCGCGACGGTGACGGGCTGACCCTGCTCGAGGAGATGGCATCGCACCCACATCCGCCCGTGATCGTGGTGACCGGCCATGGAGACGAGCAGACCGCCGTGCGCGCCTTCGAGGCAGGGGCGGCGGGCTACGTGGTCAAAGACGCGAGGCTGAACTCGATGCTCCCCGACGTCTTCCGCAAAGTGCTCTCAGGGATCGCGCTCGAGAAGATGCAAAGAGAGCTGGAGGACAATGTCAGCCAACTAGACGTCGTTGCGGACAAGGTCCCCATGATGATCGCCAGAAGGGACTCGCAGCACCGCTACCTCTTCGCCAGCAGGTCCTACGCCGCGTTCTTCGGTCGCACGCCGGAGGAGCTGGTCGGCAAGAGCGTGGCAGAGGTCATTGGTGAACCCCACGCCCGCGAGGTGGTGCTGATGTTGGGGGACGGTGGAGCTGGTGAGACCGTAAGTTACGACGTGCGGCGTGACCCGGGAGGCAGGGACAGGTCCTGCAAGATAACGCTCGTCCCGCGCTTGAGAGACAACGGTGTGCTGGACGATTACTTCGTCTTCGTCGAAGACGAGACCGACGTCCACCTCCAGGTGAAGGATATCGCGCGCGAGGGTAAACTCCTCCAGGCCTTCCTCGAGATCACGCCCTCGGCTGTCGTAATCGTGGACCGGCACCAGCACGTGGTGTACGCGAATGCCAAGGCTGGCTCCGTCCTCGGCCTCGACTCGTCACAGATTATAGGAGCGTCAATCGACGAGGGGGAGCAACGCCTGATCAGTCGCGAAGGAGGCCCGTTACCTCCGGCGGAAAACCCCTGCGCTCGGGCCCTTCTGAGCGGGGAGAGGTCTATGGACTGTCCGCTCGGCGTCGTCGACGGCAGCGGATCGGTCACCTGGCTTTCGGTGAACGCGGCGCCGGTGTTCGGCGTGCGCGACAACATCGAAGCGGTTATCGCTATCTTTGCGCCGCAGGGCGGCCCTACGTCTGCCTGCTGAACTGCCAGATGGCGATAAAGAGCATGAGTATCCCGAACCCGGTCACGACCGTTATGTCGAGCCAGAGCGGGTAACGCTGGGTCTGAAGCTTCATCTGGGTCGAAGCTGTAGTCAGTGCGGCCTTGACCTGGGGTGGCAACTGGGCTGCCACCTGGGCAGGTATCTTGCTCAGAATGCTCGGAGCTTTCCCTGTGACACTGACGCCGTGTAATGCAACCCCTCTGAGCATATCCACGCCGTAAGCCAGCGGGTTGATCTTTGTCAGGAAGGTCATCCAGCCCGGCAGCCCCTGGAGCGGGAACATGGCGCCCGACAGGAAGAACAAAGGCAACAGCAGGAAGTTCATGACCATCGGGAAGCCTTCCATCGACTTCATGTTCGAGGCGATGGCTACGCCTATGGAAGTCATGCCGATCGCCAGCAGCAGTGTCAGAGGGATCAGGGCCAGCGCCTTGAACAGCGTGTCCAGGCTGAAGCCGTACATGAACGGGAAGAACATGAGTATCAGCAGGATCGTGGCCTGTATCATCGCCTGGCTCGCGCCGCCGATGATCTTGCCGAAGGCGACGCTGGAGCGCGGCACGGGCGAGACCAGCACCTCTTTCAGGAACCCGAACTCCCTGTCCCACAGGATGGAGATCGCCGAGAAGACCGACGTGAAGAGCACTGTCATCCCGAGGATGCCCGGGAACATGAACTGTATGTACCTGGTGTTCGTGCCGCCGCCGAAGACTTTGAACGCGGCCTGCAGGCCGGTGCCCAGGAGGAAAAGGTATATGAGGGGCTAGACGAAGGCGCCTACTCTTCGGGGCGTGTCGCGCCAGAAGCGCTTGATGTCGCGCAACCACACGATGTAAGTGCCGGTGAAGGCGCGCGTGAGGTTTGTCCTGTGGAGGTACTCCTCGGCGGACTCTTCTATCTTCTGCTCGACCTGCTCTTCAGTAAGCTGACTTTCCGCTTTGCTGATCATCTGTGATTATCTCCTGACCCTCGGCGTCATCATCCCAAAGCGCAGATTCGCGAGACCGTCGGCCCCTTCGTCGCGGATCTCCTTGCCTGTCAGCTGGAGGAACACGTCGTCCAGCGTCGGCCTGTGGATGCTCACCGAGATTATCTTCGTCCCGAAGTCGCGTATGAGGGCCGGGATGAACTCCTCGCCCTTCTCCATCTTGAAGCAGAGCTTGCACTCGGGGTCGGTCATCATCTCGAGGTCCGGGAAGCGCCTCGTCAATTCCTCTTCGGCCTCGTCGTCGTCTTCGGTCTTGAGCCTTATGACGTCGCCGCCGACGTTGTCCTTCAGGACCTCCGGCGTGTCCAGAGCGATGATCTTCCCGAGGTCGATGACTGCGATCCTGTCGCAGTGCTCGGCCTCTTCCATGTAATGGGTGGTGAGGAATATCGTTATGCCCTCGCGCTTCTTCAGGCCCTCGATGTACTCCCAGATGTAGTTGCGCGTCTGGGGGTCCAGGCCGATGGTGGGCTCATCGAGAAAAAGCACTTTGGGATAATGCAGCAGGCCGCGCGCGATCTCGAGGCGCCGCTTCATGCCGCCCGAGAAGGTCTCGACCCTGTCATCGGCGCGGTCCGCCAGGCTCACCATGTCGAGGACTTCCGCGATCCTCTCCGCCCGCACGTTCTTCGGCACGTGATAGACAACCGCGTGGAACTCCAGTTTCTCCAT
>Ga0209539_1000332_pt1 | contig 28344 bp, 27 predicted proteins | sample BarGraNGADG00312_2_FD_184499 | JGI IMG/M metagenome (GOLD analysis project Ga0209539, IMG submission 184499) | Arctic peat soil microbial communities from Barrow, Alaska - Barrow Graham LP Ref core NGADG0011-312 (SPAdes) (version 2) | ecosystem: Environmental > Terrestrial > Soil > Wetlands >...
AGGTACTCGGCCTCCGTCACGCCGGCGTCACGGGCTCTCTGGATGGTCTGAATGTCCAGAAGTTGCAGCCATGATTCCCGGATGCCGTCTTGCAGCTCCGCGAGTCCGCGGAAGATTTCCGCTGTGTCGAAGGTCGCAGGGTCGAACCAGGACCAGGCTCGTGGCACGACCGGGGAGCATCGTTCCATGATGTCGGGACCGATCGATTCGACAAGTCGGGTGAAGGAGGGAGCGTCGGCAGAGAAGTCGTACTTCTCCAGCGCACGCCGGGCGTCAGCCAGCGTTCTTGCTCCCGCGAGGGCATGACGATATGCGATTCCGGTCAGGACAAATGTCTCAGTGACGTTGAAGCTGGCTGCAATCATGGCGAGGGTGGCCTGGCCAGCCATGCCGACGTCGCGAAGAGGCAGGAGGCGTCGTTCCTGCAATCGGATCCATTTCATTGAAATGCCGTGACCGGGATGATGACGTCGACCCCGAGGAGACCGATGAAGATGGTCAGGAACGTGACAGCAAGGATCTGCCGCTTCTTGAGTTCGGTGCAAGCGTACTGTGCCATCAGGTCACCTCAATTGGCCGCTCATATGCTCAAATGAAGCCTTTGAACTCAAAGACGACAATATCGTATCTGTGTTGGGGGGTCTGGATTGATCCGATGTATGCATCTGACCAGACATGAACGGTTCCAGACTGGCGGAGAGGGTGGGATTTGAACCCACGAGGCAGGGGTTACCCACCTACTCGCTCTCCAGGCGAGTGCTTTCAGCCGCTCAGCCACCTCTCCGCATGGTAGGAACACGAACAGAACAAGTATAGGGAAAACGTCCCCAGATGCAACGAATTGGGAGCAAACGGCGGACTATTCCTGCGATCCCGGCGGAGCCTGCTTCTGGCTGGCCAGGCTTTCCAGGATGTAGATAGCGTTCTTGCCACTCTTCTTGGCCTGGTACATCGCAAGATCGGCGAGCAGGAGCAGGTTCTTTGGGTCGGACACGCGGTCCTCGAAGCTTGCCACGCCACCGCTCAGCGTGATCACGGAACGGAAATGGCGGTGGTCACGGGCGCTGTTGCGTTCGACAGACGCGAGGATACGCTCGGCGACCTTGCGGGCGTCGGTGGAAGAGGCCCCCGGCATCAGGATGACGAACTCCTCGCCGCCGTACCTGTAGGCTGAATCGACAGTCCGGATGCTATGGCGCAGGATATCCGCGATGCCCTGGAGGGCGAGGTTTCCATCCAGATGGGAGTAGGTGTCGTTGTACTTCTTGAAGTCGTCGATATCGAAGAACAGGAGGGAGAACACTTCACCAAACCGCGCTGTGCGCTCCGACTGTTCGATGGAGTGTGTCACGAACGCGCGATAGTTGCCCAGACCCGTCAACTCGTCGGTCACCGAGAGCTCATCGATGCGATGGACGTAGAGGATGTTCTCGGCGGCCAGGCTGCAGTCCGAGACGAAAGCCTCCACCATGTGCCGCTCTTCATCCGTCAGAAGCACGGGGCGTTTGAACGATACGTACAGGACACCGTACAGGACGCCTTCGAGTGTCATGCGGAGGGTCAGCTCGGTCATGGCCGCTGGGGCGAGCGGGACCATCGTGTTCGAGACTTCAGCGTGGACGACCGCAAGGCTGGGACTGCTGAACGCTTCGCCCAGGATACCCGGCTCGACCCCGGGTTCGGGAGTGAACCCGAAGATGTCGGCCTGGCTGACAACCAGCTGTCTGGACCCTGCTTCGAAGGGGATGTATGCCGATGCGTCCGCCTCCATGACATCTTGCAGCTTGTGAGCCGTGGCAGCCAGGAACTGCCGCAGGTCCGTGCGCTTGAAGGAGGCGTCGAGCAGTTCCCTCGCCGCAAGTCGATACTTCGTGAGCAGGGCGGAGCGCTGCTGCACGAAGATCTTCTGTACGATGGACTCCGCATAGGCCATGAAGAGGTCGAATGCACTGGTTTCGCTGACTGTCAGCAGTCTGTGTTCCCCGATGCCCACGATGACGAAGCCGACGAGGCGCTGCTCGAAGTCGAGCTGACGCACCAGCAGGTCGCGGTCCTGCAATAGGCCGGTGACCGAGCGTGACAGCGAGTGTGTCATATCCAGTCGAGCCCGCAGCTCGCTTTCGAAGACACGGACCGGTTCCGCCCCTTTCGTGCTGGCGGCCCGGATGGCAGTCCAGGGGCGTGCCGTGTTACCCGCGTTTTCCAGCAGGATGACACTCCCTGGCCCTGGCAGGATTCGCCACAGAAGGCGACTGAGATGCGCTGTTGCCTGTTCGGCTGTCGAGACGTCGATGTTTTCCAGCTCCGCCCTGTTGATGGCTTCGCGGATATTGCGCTGCTCTTTGACTTCTTCCCAGATCAACCTTCCCTGCAGGAATTCCTGTACCTCTCCGGCAATCGCCAGGACGTCCGCGGAGACGTCGCTGGTGAAGTAGTCGCTCTGGCCGCTTTCCAGGCTGAGCACGGCGATGACGCGCCCTTCCCCATTCTTCATCGGGATGGCCAACTCACTGCGCGTCGCCTCATCGGCCATGATATAGTTGGCATAATCGGTAACGTTGGGGACATTGACGATCGTTCGCTCGCGCAGCGCCTTCCCAAGGACGCCTGCTCCAGTGTTCATGCGGGCAATGATCTCCTGAGGTGGGACGGGGGACTTTGGTGGCGGCACTGCAAAGAACCGGGTGAAGCGGTCGTTTTCCACCATCAGCAGGTTGATGCGCGACAGCTGGAACGCGTTGTTCATGATGGAGAGGAAGCTGTTGATCTCCTTGTCGAACGGCAGGGCGGAGACGATGGCTGAGGACAGCTGGTTGGTGACCGTCAGGGTGAAGTTCTTGCGCTTGAGAGCCTCCATCATCGTGGCATTGTCCAGCACCGAGGCAGCAATGTTCGCAAACGACGTGAACAGGGCCAGGTCGTCTTCGTTGAACGGATTCTCGACGCCAATCCGGCTGACGGAGACGAGACCGAACTTCTGGCTGCCCTTGCGCAGTGGGGCGGCCATCATCGATTCGGGCTCTTCGGGCGTGCCGTAGATCTGCATGGCGCGCGGGTCCAAGAGGGCGTTCTTGATGAGTTCGGGGGCGTCGCCGTCGAAGATCTTGCCCAGAATCCCCTGTCCCCGCTGGATGTGCAGGTGGGAGAGAGCTTCGCGATATTCGCTCTTGGCGGCGACAACGGACAGGCCCTCCATGTCCGCGTCGATGGTTGCTACGATGGCGTCGTCGGCTGAGAAGAACAGCGCTGCGCGGTCCGTGATGGCCTCCAAAACCTCGTGATAGGCCTGAGACGCGGCCATGTCCCGGATAATGGCGGTAAGGAAGGACAACTTGTGGAACGCAGCCTGCATGCGTTCCTTGTCACGATTGACATCAGCAACACGGGTATCCATGGCGCGTAGCCTGCGCCTGACATGTGTATCTGCAGCATACGACAGGATCCCTACACCCGCGACAGCAAGCATCCCCGCACCGATGTCTCCCCAGTTGACTGACCGGAACGCCTGCATGAAGCCGCCTCCCTGCTGGTGAGCAATCGACAATCCCTGGCTTGCCACGAGACTTGCCAGGGCTGCCGTCAGGTACAGGGGGAAGTGTCCGTTCTGCAAGATGATGGACGCAATGACGACGCAGCCACTGACGACGAAGCTGACGTCAAACGGCAGGATGCGTGTTCCGCCATAGAACACGGGCCTGCCCATTAGCAGGGGACTTCCCATCGCGCCAAGGAAGAGGTTGATGGCGATGCCGTCGAACAGGATCTGGTGGCGGAGGATGGCGCGCACTGCGCTGCTGCGAGGCGCGAAGCGGTCTATGAGATCAAGCGCAACGTTGAAGGCGATTGCGGCGACAAGGAGCCCGGGCAGAAGCACGAGCCCGATGGGCCGAGAGGGCCGACTGAGCATGGCAAGAAGCCACCAGACGCTGCCTCCAGCAATGATGACATACCGGAGCAGAATGAGTATCCTGGTTATGTTGCGTTCGCCAGGTTTCACGGTGTGCAGACCCTTTCCATAGAGAAACTATAGCATGCCTGTTGAAAATGCAAACCGCAGCGCAGGTCTCTCGCTGACAGGTCTGGACGAGAATCAGGGAGAGCTTGTCAACAAGACGGCAGTCTAGAGGCTGAGCAGAACTTCGACAACACGCGAGGAGGCGAGGATGATGAGGAACGAGGCGCCGGCCAGAGCGAAGACCAGGACTGGCGTCCAGCGGGCCGAACGTCCGCGCTGTGGTTCGGTTGCTGTCAGGGCCTGGTGCAGCAGGTGCTCCGGTACCGTCACGCCGTCGACAGCTGTGTGATAGTGTGTCCGAAGCAGCTGGTCAAGCTCGTCGTCAATGTGTTCGATGGTCACGATGTGCCTCCATGAAGGCCTTTAGCTCTTCCTTCGCGCGAAAGAGACGTGATTTGACGGTTCCAACGGGCTTTCCGATGAGTTGTGCAATCTTCTCGTAGGGCATCTCCTTGTAGTAATAGAAGTACAACACGTCTCTCAGATCGCCCGGGAGATGCCGCATACCTGCTGCGACATCCTGTACAGTCTCAGCTTGCACCGGGTCATACCCCGTTCCGTCCGGACCCGGCTGCGGCAGGGCGTCTCCCGGGATCAACAGGGGCAGCTCCCGTGCCTTGCTCTGGCGAAAGCTGCTTGCTTCATTCATGGCAATCCTCATGACCCACGTCGTTGGGCTGGAGTCGCCACGAAAGGACGGGAGGAAACGACGCACCTTGAAGAACGTGGACTGGAAGACGTCGTCCGCGTCGAACCGGTTGCCCATTCGTGAGACCAGGTATGCGTAGATTTCATCTGCACAACTGTTCATAAGCGTCTCGAAATCCAGGAGCATCGATGCTAGAAGAAATCCGTCAGGCTTGGCAGGATGAGATACCGGTACAGCAGGACGACGGCCAGTGCTCCGATCCAGCTGACAACCAGTGTCGCGGCGAATGCGATCCCCCACCATGACACGGCCTGTCTGAAGGACAGTCCCAGCACCGCTGAAACGACCAGACACGCAAGCACGAAGGCTGCGACGAACCAGAGGACCGCCCACGGCAGTGCCTGGAACAGCGTGCCTCGGACAAACGAAAATCGCAGCAGCGCTGTCGTACGAGGCAGGATCAGTGGCCAAAACAGCAGAAAAAACGAGATCGCGGACACCAGGAATGCCTTGAACCAGGAGAGTCTGACGGGCAGACGGTACGCGTCGTAGTGCACCATGAACAGCATGACGAACGGTGCGACGACGACACCGCCCAGCAGTCCGGTCAGTCGAGCCGTAATAAGGCCCGGAATGATGCCGAACATCTGCCCCCTTACCCTCCCATCCGCGTCAGCTGGGTATGCAGGAGCTTGCACCTCTCCACAAGAAGACGGGTCCGCGTGATAGTTGTCAGGAAACGCGCCTGTCCTGCAGTACCTCTCTTCAGAAGTATCCATGCGGCTTCTACACGCTTCTCGGTGGCCAGTGCGAGGATGTCGGCGAGAAGGCGGTCACTGGCATGCTGGTCCCGGACAACGCGTCGGGTTGCGCTGTTCACCTGATCGAGCGCAGTCAGATAGGTGCGGACGAGGAGACGGTACTGTGGCGCAGTCCCCTTGAGTGAGTGCGCAAAGAGCACTTCAGCGGTGACATAGGCCGCCAGCTCGTGCGCAGTGTCCGAAGTCGTCTTATTGTGAGTTCTGTAAAGGTCCAGGTCGGTGGTGAACGTCGATGCCGCACTGGCCACCGGTGCCAGGAGCGAACAACACAGCAAGCCCACGATCAGGCAGGAAATCAATTTTAGTTTTCTCATCATATCACCCGTTATTAGACGGCCGATGATCCGACATTGTTCAGCGGACGGGCGCAGTCCTGCCCCGGCCGAGGCTAGCGCTTATGGCTCAGCTCCAGAAAGGCCTGCAGCGCTTCCTCAAAGCGTGAAGCTTCCAGCAGACTGTTGGCATATCGCATCGTTACATGAGCGGGTTCGACCGGCGCACGGGACATTGGAGCCGGCGCGGGTGTCGGCCGCAAGTCGCGTGCGATGAGCTGTGCCTGTTCCAGCATGTTCGTCATGTGGGCCACGACGGATTGTGAGGGACCTGCCGGCTCTTCGCTCGTCAGGGACACGAGCGCGGGGGAGACCTGGGGAGGCGCTTCCGGCTCAGGAACCTGAGGTTGCTGTGGAATGCCCGACAGGGTGAACGTTTTCTCAAGCGAGGCAGCTTCTCTTTCCCCCTGCGGCGTCAGGGCTGTGATGTCGAGAGCCTCCGCTTCCGTTGTTCCAATGAGATTCTCCAGCTCCCGAACGGGCAGTACTCTGGCGAAGATGGAGTCGGGAAGGTCCTCGAGAGACTTGATGAAGTTGATATGGCGCAGCGTCTCCTCATCAAGGTTGGAGTAGCCCAGACCGGTGGCCCGATCGTTGAGTGGGTCGACCTCGAGCAGGCGGCGGACGAAGAGCTCTCCTTTCTGATGGTCACCGAGCTGGTCATCATACGTCTTCCACAGCAGATAGAGTCTCTCAGGAAATGCTTCATAACTTGCCAGGCCGGTCTCGAGCAGGACAAGGGCCTCACGGATCTTGCCGCTGCGCCGCTGCAGAGAAGCAAACAGTGCCTTCAGCACAGGGTCGGTCGGGTTCTGCTCGACCAGTTGCTGTACGTCGACCTCGGTCATGTCCGGCGCGCGCAGCCTGAGATTGCCGTATGCTGCGAGAAGCGGGTTCTGGAGCTGGGCGGCGCAGATGGCCCTGCGGTTGCGGAGTCTGAGGTCGGTGAGGAAGGTGTTGTCAGAGGAGAGCGAGAGACACTTCAGGAACGCGAGTCTGGCTTCGTCGGTGCGCTGAAGAGCTAGCAGGATGCTCGCGTGGGCCAGATGGCAGAGTGGGCCGGCAGGATCGATGTTGAGCGCGTACCGGCTTTCGATGAGCGCTTCGGTGGGTTTGTTGCGAAGGTAGTACCCGAGTGCGATGGCCAGCTGGACGCGCAGGCTCTTGGAAGAGACCGACAGCGATGCTTCCAAGGCGGACTTGAGTGCATCCTGCGGCCGATCGGAGAGGATGTACAGATACGTCTTGCCGACGCTGACCAGGCCGTCGCGCGGGTTGCGCTCGGACATTGCCTCGTACAGATTCAGCCGTTCACCCAAGTTTTCCTGTGTCATTGCGTCACTCTCCTCGCACATTATTGCCCTCGGAGTTGTTTTTGTCAAAGCATTCTGGAGCAGCCGCACCTTGCAAAACGGCAACACGTCGTCACTCCCGCCTAGCGCAGGAGTGACACCAGGTTCCAGCCCCAGTTGACCAGGGCACCAAGGACGAGCGCCAGCACGACCTCTCCTGCACTGACGAGTGCCGCACGGCGGTTGCCAAACTCGCGTCTCAGCGCTGCGATGGTACTGACGCAGGGGATGTACAGCATGACGATCAGGGCGAAGACGTACATCTGCTGAGGTGTCATGACTGTTCCAAGGTGGGGGGTGTGCATCAGCGTGGCCAGCATGATGAGTGCAAGTTCCTTGCGCAGGACGCCAAAGATGAGGACGACCAGCGCCACAGGAGGAAGCCCCAGGACACCCTGGGTGAAGGGCGCCGCCCATGTCGTGAGAGGAGTCAGCCACCCCAGTTTGTCGACGACGTAGAGGACGACAGAGCCGGCCGCGATGATGGGGAACGCGAAGACCACAAAGTCCTTGAGCCTGAACCAGGTCTGCTTGAACGTGATGCGCAAGGGCGGCCACTTCAGCCTGGGCATCTCCATGATGAGCCCGGGATTGGTCCCCGGGATGAACCGGTTCAGCACGCGTCCGACGATGAAGACGATGATGAGACTGATGACGTACAACGACAGCGCGGGCCAGAAACCCATGAAGGCGCCCACAAGTCCCAGGATGACGACCGTACGTGCCGAGCACGGGACGAGCGTCGCAAGTACACTGGCGATGAAGCGGTCCCGGTCGCGTTCCATGATCCGCGTCCCCAGGACTGCGGGTACGTTGCACCCAAACCCGAGGATGATGGGCATGAACGCTTTGCCGTGCAGGCCCATCCGGTGCATGATGGCGTCGGTCAGAAATGCCATGCGCGCCAGGTATCCCGAGTTTTCCAGGAACGACAGGATAATGTAGAATGGAACGATATAGGGGAGGGCGACGGAGATGCCTGCCAGGATACCCTGCAAGACGCCGCCCCACAGGAAGTCCCGCAACCACGGGACGATGGGGAGAGCCAGAAAGGCCTTCTGCAGAGAGCCGAAGAGAGCGTCCAGGACAGAGGAGAGCCGGCCTCCCAGGACGAAGATGAGACCGAAAACGGCGAACATGACGGCGACCAGCACCACCCATCCGAAAACGCGATGGAGCAGGACCTTGTCCAGGCGGTCGCCCGGCGCGTCGTCGCGTCGTTCGGGTCGCCGTACCGATGCGGCGGCAATGCGGGCACAGGCACTGTACCGTTCCGCGGACATGATGCTGGCGCCCGATTCTCCGTGGATCTGTTCCAGGTCGTGCGCAAGTTTGGCTGCCATTGCAGTCACGGAATCACACGCTCCGCAGCGGCCCATGATCTCAGCGTCTCCCTCCAGCAGCTTTATGGCGAGGAAACGCGGAGGGTAATGGACCAGGTTGGCAGGAAGGGTGATCGTTGTGAGTTCCGTCTCGACCGCTAGAATGGCGCCCTCGACCTCCTTGCCGTAGGTCAGCGGCGCGACGGGGGGTCTGCCGGCCGTCGCCAGGCAGGCGTCGACCAGAGCGTCGAGTCCTTTGCCGGCAGCTCCCGACGTGCGGACGACGGGTACGCCCAGGAGCGAGGAAAGCTTCGACTCGTCAATGACCAGACCCTCCCTGACGGCGAGGTCGATGAGGTTGAGCGCCGTGACGAGTGGGGCGCCCAGTTCCCTGAGCTGAAGCGTGAAATACAGGTTGCGTTCCAGCACCGTCGAGTCGACCACGTTGACGACGACGTCCGGCTGGGCCTCAGCGATGAACTCGCGGCTGACCACCTCTTCCTGTGAGTAGGTCGACAGGGAATAGATGCCCGGCAGGTCGACGACCCGGATGTGCTTCCCCTTGTAGTCGAAGGAACCCTCTGCCAGTTCGACGGTCTTGCCCGGCCAGTTGCCGATGATCTGGTTCATGCCGGTCAGGGCATTGAAGATGACGGACTTGCCGACGTTCGCATTGCCGGCCAGCGCGATAGTCAGGTCGAAACGTTCCCCGCGTATAATGCGCGGCTTGACTTCGCAGCACTCCATCATCGGTCTTCCGGTGTGACGAGGATCTTCAGGGCAATGCCGCGCCCGAGGGCAACACACGCTCCATGGGATTCTACCTCGACGGGTCCTCCGGATTGACGGTTGCAGACCATCACGGTCGAACCCTGCCCCAGTCCCATGTCTTCCAGTCGCCTCCGGACCACTTGACTTCCGCGTATCCAGCGCACGCGGTAGGGTTTGCCCGTGTCTGCCTGGTCCAGCGTGACCGCTCCGAGGTCGACCATACTGGTCACCATGGCCATACGCTTCTCGAGGTCCGCGGCATCAGTGTCGGTCAAGACATGTTCCAGCTTGCATGCCTCTCTATGGGCGGCATCCTTCCGCAGCCCAAGCATGCACAGCATACGCTCGGCCAGCTGATGCCGGCGCACGATGCGTCTGCCTGTCGCGCGTCCCTTCTTCGTGAGATTGAATGATGACCCTTCGGTCGTGACATCGCCAGACATCACCAGGTCGAGCAGCAGGTCGGCGAGCCGCCTGCCGGCGAGGTCCTGGTCTGCCGCCAGGTCCGCGGCTGTCGAGGAGTGGTGCGCTTGCTCAAGACGGCAAAGCGCCTCCAGGCATTCCTCGCGGTCTTCCGACGTAACTGATTCGTTTTCGTTGCTCATGTGAGAGGGTCCTCTCTGACCGCTGCATGCGGTCTGCCGGCTATGCCCGGTCGGTGATGCTGACCTTCCCTTGCGGGTGGTCTGCCGGTGATGCTATCCGGCGTTCAATTCCTTGATCGTAGCGGCCAGAGCCATGATGAGCTCCGGCGTCCCCATCGACTCCTCCCCCATGACCTCGGCTGCCGCGTCTCCAGCAAGTCCATGGATGTACGCCCCCTGGGCCGTTGCCAGGTCAGGCGCCACTCCACGTGCAACCAGCGACAGGATGATACCCGCGAGAGCATCACCCATGCCGGGCTTGGCCATGCCGGGATTGCCGGTCGTATTGATGTACAGCGAGCCGTCAGGCAGGACGGTGAGCGAGCGGTGTCCCTTGAGATGCACGACAGCGCTTGCCTGAGCAGCAAGTGTCTGTGCTGGACTCAGCGTTCCACCCTTTTCGACGTCCTCCGGTGTCAGGCCCACCAGACGGGCGAATTCGCCGGAGTGCGGGGTCAGGATCGTCGGAGCGTCGCGTTTCCACAGGACGTCCAGATGACCGGCGCAGGCGAACAATGCGTCGCCGTCCAGGATGAGCGTTCCCTTGAAGGCAGTGGCAAGAAGCAGAACGGCCTCCAGTGTCCGGGGGTCGCGCCCCAGACCTGGACCTATTAGTGCCGCAGTCGTATCTTCCAGCAGTTCCAGGATGTGAGGAAGCGCCTCGACGGTAAGAACCTCGCCGGCGAACGCATGAACGATTGGCCCGTCGACCTTGACGCGGACGACGTCCGCAATGCTCTGAGGTACGATGAGGTGGACAGTGCCTGTCCCGGTGGTGAGCGCAGCCTGGGCAGCAAAGACGGGGGCACCCGTGTAGTCGGGAGAGCCGGCGATGATAGCCACCTTGCCATAGGTGGCCTTGTGCATGGTCCGTATCCGTTCCGGGAACTCGGGGGGATCGGTCAACTGAGCATGGATCGCACTCTGCTCCAGCAGGATGTCGGGATAGATGAGCTGTTCGACGTGGACTTCGCCTGAGGCTTCTGCACCCGCGCCCATGTACAGGCCCAGCTTTGGCAGACCGAACGTGATGGTATCGCTGGCAAAGACGGGAGTTCCCAGCGCCATGCCGGTGTCGCAGTCGATGCCGGATGGGATGTCTACCGCGACGACAGCGTGCGCGAGACTTGCGTTGACGATCTCGATGATGTCCTCGGCTATTCCTGAAACCACATGGTCGAGGCCGATGCCAAACAGGGCGTCGATGACGACGGCGTCGTCGTCGATCGATTCCTCGATCTTGTCCAGAACCTCTTCGTCCGTGACGTTGATGAAGGTACCTTCGGGGGCGACTCGCTCCAGGAATGCGCGTTCCGTCTCTACATCGTCGCTGGGGTGTCCTTTGGCGGGGAGTGCAAATACCGTGACGGGGAAGCCCGCGAACAGGAGGTCGCGCGCTGCGACAAAGCCGTCGCCTCCGTTGCCGCCCGTTCCACACAGAACGACGAAGTGCGGCCTCAGTCCCTCTTCTGCGTCCTCGTCCGCGATGTTCAGTGCGGCGTCCGCGACAGCCTGGCCGGCGCGCTCCATAAGCACGATCGACGGCATGCCGTATTCGTTGAAGGTGTGTTTCTCGATACTGCGGATCTGACTACGAGTCGCCGCTCTCATACATGCTCCCATATTCTCCCTGGATCACCATGGCCACGGCGACCGCGTACTCGCGTTCGTGGCTGATGCTGAGGGAACAGTTGAACCAGGGTGTCCCGCGGATGACGGCAATCGGCGCGCCCTCCGGTCCTGGAGCGATCTCGACCTCGCGCAGCGTCGGAAGGTCCCTTGAAGGCAGCAGCTTGATGACAGCCTCCTTGGCGGCCCAGCGACCTGCCAGACACTGCCAGCGGTCGGGGCGGTCACATGTCGAGAGTTCGGAGGCGGAGTAGACGCGGTTCAGAAAGCGTTCTCCATACCGTTCTCCCAGAGCCCGGATACGCGCCACGGCCACTATGTCCACGCCGAGTTGTTTCATTATTTCAGTATAGCAGCAAAGACGCGTACGGCGCGGCCTTCACCGTGAACAGGCTCAGAAGGCCCACGCATGTGGGCTGACCAGCGTTGAACGTCTTCATTTCATTATGCTTCCACTTGGCTAGAATATAAACAGAAGTCAAGCATGCCAAGGGAGGCCGATATGGCAAAGAAGATTGCTGTTCTGCTGGACGAGCTGGTGCACGAGCATGAATTTATCTATCCCTACTTTCGTCTCAAGGAAGCCGGGTTCGAATCGGTCAGCGTTGCGACAGAAAAACGTGTCTACAAGGGCAAATTCGGTGTGCCCTTCACCCCGGACATGGTCATTGCGGACGTTACCCCGGGAGAGTTCGAGGGTGTGGTCGTACCCGGCGGATACGCGCCGGACTTCCTCCGTCGGTCGAAGGCCGTGCTTTCGCTGGTAGGGGAGATGAACGACAAGGGCAAGCTGGTGGCGATGATCTGCCATGCCGGGTGGGTGGGCATCAGCGCAGGGATCGTCAAAGGGCGCACACTCACCAGCACCAGCACCATCAGGGACGATATGTCGAACGCTGGGGCAATCTGGGTCGACCAGTCGGTTGTCGTCGACGGCAACCTCGTCACGTCCCGCTCGCCGGCGGACTTGCCAGACTTCATGCGTGAAGTCCTGAGGGTGCTCTCCGCTCAGAAATAACACTGTCTGGGTTAGACCAGCAGCATGTACCGCCGGCCGGCGCTGTTGGCGGCCGACGGTTTCCATATACAATGAATAAGGAGCAACCATGGGGTTCAAAGAGAACGTCGAGGTACTGCTGTCAAGGAGCCACTGGAGCCAGCGCCAGTTGGCTGCTGCTGCCGGCATCTCCTCGGGGAGGATCTCTCAGATCCTCGCCAACCCTACATCGCCCACACTGGTCACCGTAACCAAGATCGCGGCCGCATTTGGCCTCGAGGTCGCAGACATGGTGCGCGACGAGACGCTTTCTGCTCCCGGCGATGAACTCGAGATAGCGCTGCGTCACCAGGGAGACCTCAGCACCGAGGACATCCAGGCAGTCCATGCATTCATCTCGTATATCCGCGACGCACGTCCAACAAGGAACAGGCGTGGCAAGTGAGACGGTCCTGTCTCCGCGCCGGCTGAGGAGCTGGCGCATCAATTGTCGCGCATATACCGCGTGCCCATGACCATGGCGCGCAATTCCATATCCCAGTCAATCGCGGAGGCAGCATGAGCAAATTCATCTTCGTTACCGGTGGCGTTATGTCGTCATTGGGCAAGGGCATCTTCGCCGCCTCTCTGGGACGCATCCTCCTCGACGAGGGCTTCTCCGTGACCATTCTCAAGATGGACCCATATCTCAACGTCGACGCCGGTGTGCAGAACCCATTTGAGCACGGAGAGGTCTTTGTGACTGAGGACGGCGCGGAGACCGACCTGGACCTGGGACACTACGAGCGCTTCCTCAACCAGAACCTGCACCGCATGAACAATATCACTAGCGGGCAGGTCTACCTCTCCGTTATCGAGAAAGAGCGCAAGGGCGAGTACCTGGGGCACACGGTGCAGATCATCCCACACCTCACCGGGGAGATCCGCAGCCGTGTCACAAAGGTTGCCGAGGCGTCAAAGGCCGACTTCGTGATCGTCGAGGTTGGCGGCACGGTTGGTGATATCGAAGGCCTGCCGTTCCTCGAAGCCATCCGCGAGTTCTGGGCCGAGGATCCTGCCAACTCCATCTTCGCTCATCTGACGTACGTCCCCTATCTCGAGACCACAGACGAACTCAAGACCAAGCCCACCCAGCACAGCGTCGGCGAACTGCGCAAGATCGGCATCCAGCCCACGCTGGTTGTGGCCCGTGGGGTGAAGGAACTGCCGGTCGACCAGAAGCGCAAAGTGGCCCTGTTCTGCGGTGTCCCCGCCGATCACGTCATCTCGCTGCCCAATCTGAGCTCCGTGTACAAGGTCCCAAACTACCTGCAGGAACAGCGTGTCGGCCACCTTGTCCTGTCTGCGTTCGGCATGGCGCCCCGCGCGGCCGAGACCGAGACGCCCTGGGTGCGGTTCACATGGACGATCGACCAGGCGAAGACGCCGCGCAGGCTGGCCATTGTCGGCAAGTACGTTCAACTGAATGATGCCTATCTGTCCCTCCGCGAAGCGCTTCACCATGGCGCATGGGCGACCGGGTGTGACCTGCACATCGACCTGGTTGACAGCGAAGACGTCGAGAAGCAGGGGGTACGCCTGCTGGACGCGGGCAAGTATGACGGCATCCTGGTCCCGGGTGGTTTCGGGAAACGTGGCATCGAAGGAATGATCCTGGCTGCGGGATATGCACGTACCCACAATCTGCCCTTCCTGGGCATCTGCCTGGGTATGCAGGTTGCCAGCATCGAGTTTGCACGGAACGTGCTTGGCATTGCGGACGCAAACTCCCAGGAGTTCAAGCCCGATGCCAAGGACCTTGTCATCTACCTCATGCCGTCGCAGAAGGGCGTACAGAAGCTGGGCGGGACCATGCGGCTCGGTGTCTACGAAAACACCATCACACCGGGGAGCAGGGTGGAAGAGGCCTATGGGGCATCCACGCTTTCCGAACGCCATCGTCATCGCTTCGAGTTCAACAATGACTACCGTGCAGCCTTCGAAGAACATGGTATGCGCGTCGCTGCTGTTTATCCGGAGGAGGACCTGGTCGAGGCCCTCGAACTCGAGAATCATCCGTTCTTCGTCGGTGTCCAGTTTCACCCCGAGCTCTCGTCCAAGCCACTCCAGCCCGGTCCCCTGTTCGTGGCGTTTGTGAAGGCCATGCTTGCACATGATGGGTAGAAAGCGGGTCCGCACTGTCCCCGTCAGCCAGGCTGCGAGCGACGTGCTGGACCGGCTGCAGGTCATCGGCGGCGCGGGACAGGTGCGCACGGAATCCGAGGCACGCCTGCGAACGGTGCTGACACAGACAGCCTCGGCGCTGTTCAAGCCCGAGGAGCTGCCACGCTACCTGCAGGTGCAGCTTGCCGGCAAGACCGGGAGTATCCCGTCCTGGGAAAATCTGACCGGCGAGCGCCTGACACAACTGGGCCTGCCCCGTCATCCCGAGGGCGTTCGGGCGGACGAATGCGGCACGCTCATCCTGACGCTGGTTCCTGTCACCATCGACTACGTGGCGCAGGTGGAAGGGCGCGAGGTCTGTTCCTCCGCAGCATATGACCCGAGGGCGACGATGGCTTCCTTCGAAGACGGCATCCACCGCATCGTCATGACGGCACCCGAGCTCACCGTGACCAGGAGTGCGTTTCCTCATGGACTGATGGACCTGCCCTTCGTTCAAGTCACGTTCCGGCTGCGCAACACCAGCGACCAGTTTCACGCCGTAACCCTCGTCCTCCTCATCAAGCCGTTCGACGAGGTGGGCATCACGAGTCTGGAACGGTTCAGTTTCTCCCGTGAGAACCTCATCATGCTCAACGGACAGCGCGTCGCCTTTGCCTGTGAACGACCGAGCAGGACCAGGGTCAGCGTCTACGATTCCCGGACTGGCAGCATGGTCGACGCCGACGCCGATGCCGGTGGCGAAGTCGTCTCGCCGACGGGGCTCATGCAGCTGCGGCTTGCGTTCGATCACCAGCTCGAACCGGGCGGTGACACCGAGGTCACGTTCTTTTTCTTCGTCGACAGGGACCGCACCTACAAGCCTGAGGAACTCACGCTCCTCCTTGGACAGAGCGCCGGGATCCTCGAGCAGGAGCACCGGCTCGTCGTGACGCAGGAAAAGCATGTAGGATATCGCACGGGCGACGAGCGCCTCAACCGTTTTGCCGCCAACCAGCTGCTTCACCTGTCGTCCCTTGAAGCCACTGCTGCCTCGGCGTTCGAGGGCGGCCTAGATGCCGTTGCCTTGCCGGCGCTCGTCGAGGCATATGACCGTGTGGGAGAGGTCGACACGGCTTCCAACCTCTTGCGTTCCTATGTGGCGCAATTGCCCCCAGGGCCCGCTCTGTCGGCGGATGCACTGTTTTCGTACGCAAGCCTCGTCATCGCTCTGGGTTGGCATCTGAAGGTGGCGCGCCAGGTGCAGCTCCGCAGACAGCTGTTTCCCGTCGTGGACCAGTTCGTCACCTGGCTCAGCCAGTCGCAGACAACAGTGGAGCCTGTCGCCATCGGCTTGCTGGGGCCATTGCGGCGTTCCGGCCCTATGCTGCATCTGGTGCTGGGTAAGGCCATTGAGAGCTATCAGAGCATGCTTTCCGAGAAGGACGACGTGCGGCTCAGATTGTGTGACGACCTCCAGCTGCGGCTGCTCAAGCAGGCGGATGCGGCCGATACCCATGTCGGCCCCGGCAAGCCGACGTTTGCCGACATAGCACCGGTTGCGGCCTACGCCCTGTTCGGCGCGCACGGCACCGAGGACGCCATCCTGACCGGCACCATGAGCTGGATCGCCGAGCATTGGCTGCGCGACGGTTTCGTCGCAAACCCCTCCCTCGGCTCGCTCGGCGACATCCGTCTGTCACTGCTGTGCGCCAAAACCCTGGTTCTGCGCCGTGAGAGTGGAGCGTACGGTCTGATGCAGGAGGGTCTGGAGCAGCTCGGGGTGTCCGACGCTCTCCCCGACTACATCGACCTGCACACCAGGAGAGCCCTTGCCGGTCCACGGCACAGCGCCGTCGCGACGGCGCTCGCCCTCGAGTTGCTGACCAGCCTCATCTTCGTCGAACGCGGCACCTACCTGAGCATCATCCCAGTGCCGATCCCCGAGCTGTTTGCCGGCGACGGCATCGACGTCCACGGCCTGCAGTCTACGTTCGGAGAACTTTCCGTGCGTATGCAGCGTCTGGGGGACAAAGTCCGGTTCAGCATGCGTTCAGATTTCCTCCGGGGTGTCAGCGCCATCGAACTCAACTTCCCCTGGGAACTCAAGGAACTGGTCGCGCGCAAGGGAACGGTCAAGTACGTGACTGGAGGGACCATTGTCATGGAGCCTGCGGACCTTATCGAAGGCGAGGCTATCGCGGCCAACCCAGGTCCGTCGTAGACGGTCCGTTTTCACTTCATGCACCGAGAGACGAGTCCTTGGTAACCGATGTATAGAAAAAGTGCCGGGCGTGAGCCCGGCGCTTGTGCATTCGATAGAGGATGGACAGGCTACTTCTTGCTAATTGCCAGCCCAAAGTGCTTCATGGTCACCAGCTTGCGGTTCCAGTTCTTCTCGACCTTGACGCGGACGTCGAGCTCGACCCGCTCGCCCAGGAAATGGACAAGATTCTTGCGGGCGACTTCCTTGATGGTCGCGATGAGTTCACCACCCTTGCCGATGATCATGCCCTTCTGAGAGTCCTTGGCGACGTACACGCTGACCATGGCGCGAATACCCTTGGCGGACTCCGTGATGTCATCCGTCACGACGGCCGTCGAATAGGGGAGCTCGTCCTGCAGACGGCTGAACAGCTGTTCGCGCACGGTGTCAGCAACGATGAGTTCGATCGGGTGCGACGTCAGGGTCTTGTCGTCGAAATAGGGCTCACCGATGGGCATTGCGTCGATGGTCGCCTTCACCAGTGGTGAGACGCCTGCGCCGGTCGCCGCCGAAACGTGGAAGACAGCCGTCGGATGAAGCTTCTCCACGAAGGGAGCAGCCACCATCTCGTGGCGCTTGGCCGTGTCCAGGTCCAGCTTGTTGACGACGAGGAAGATCGGTTTGCCGAGCTTGATGACGATGGGGATCATCTCCTCGTACTCGGCGTCAGGATAGGCCGACTGGTCGATGACGAAGTAAACAACCTCGACGTCCTCCAGCGACTGCAGGGCCGTTTCCACAAGGTACTTGTTGAGCTTGCTCTTGCTCACCTTGTGATATCCGGGTGTGTCGACAAAACAGACCTGGGCGTCCTTCTTGTTGAGAACGCCAAGAATGTTGTACCACGTGGTCTGCTGTTTGGGCGACACGATGGATAGTTTGGTACCAAGGATAGTATTCATCAGCGACGACTTCCCGACGCTGGGCTTGCCAAAAATCGACACGAATCCACTCTTCATAATGTAAGTCTACCGGCTTTTGCGCCCCACACAAACACGTGTACAATGAATCCCATACTATCTCATTGGAGGTTTCCCATGCTGATCCAGGTGGCTATCAACAATATCGAAAGCATTGAGCAAGGCGAAGAGATTCTCAAGAAGTGGCACTACCACCTTGACGAGGATCAGTCTCACGTCGTCGTGGAGCGTGACGTCGACGGCGTCACCGTTCGTATCTCGGGGTTCCATCCGTGGGCCGACGAGATGGGAGAGGACGGCGAAGAGTGCTCCTGCGGTGGTGGAGATTGCTGCAAGGATGGCCACGAGCATACCGAAGGTAAGTGTTGCAAGGACGGCCATGAACACGCCGAAGGTGAGTCCTGCTGCTGCCAGGGCGGAGATGACGCCGCGGATGTCAAGGACAAGGAAACCGAGGACGACGAGAGTGACGACGAGGGCGAGGAGTCCGAGGCCATCTATCTTGGCCAGGCCCTGTTCATGCCAGCTGAGGACCAGGCTCGTGTTCTGGCCAATGAACTGATGGACGACGACTACATCGGTACAGTATCCGTTTCCATGGCCGGCGTCGAGCTCACCGACACGGATGCATTTCGCGCGCTGCCTGCGGACACAAAGAGTGCTGTCATCGCTGCCATCGAGGAACTCGGCGACGCTGAGGCGTATCTCTCGGTGTATGAGGTCATGGGGCTCAAGGACTAGGAACATCATCTGTTCATGAGTATTCTTTCGGCAATTACGACGTTGGTTGCCGCCCCTTCGGGGGCGGCAGCGGGTTTTGTGTTCAGGTTCCCTCTCAGCGCGACAGTCAACGCGGTCGCAGTCGTGATCGGCAGTCTGATCGGCATGCTCGTCGGCAAGCTTCTCAAGGAGGACACCCGCAACGCCATCTTCATCGCGAATGGGCTGGCGACGCTGGCTATCGGGACGGGCATGGCTCTCAAGACGGGCAATGCCGTCATCATGGTCATGGCCATCGTGAGTGGTGTCGTCGTGGGAGAGCTCCTGCGTCTCGAAGACCGGCTCAACGCGGCGGCCGAGCGCTTCCAGAAGCGGCTCCATGTCGCGTCTGGAAGCCGGTGGGCAGAGGGGCTTGTTACTGCTTTCCTCATCTATTGCGTCGGCCCCATGACCATCATTGGTTCTATCCAGGAAGGGATGACGGGCAATGGCAGTCTCATCTACACGAAGTCCATCCTCGACCTCGTCGTCAGCATATCGCTCGCCGCGGCGTTGGGCAGCGGCGTAGCGTTCAGTGCCATCCCGTTGTTCATCGTCCAGTGCAGTCTGACCCTGCTGGGTTCCGCGCTGGGGTTCCTGATGCAGCCCTACATCCTCAATGAGCTGACGGCTGTGGGCGGTCTCATGGTCATCGCCATCGGCATCAACCTGCTGGGACTGAAGAAGATCAAGCTGGCCAACTTCCTTCCCGGCCTGATCTTCGCCGTCCTGTATGCTCTTCTTTTCCACGCCCTGAAGCTCGTCTGACCCCGTTTCTTCCGTCAGGGAGACGCCACAAGCGTGCCCGCCATACGTGCCTCTCCATAACAGGAGAGCAGGGCACCCCCCTGCCAAGGAGGCACGACATGGACGAGCTTGTCACACTGATCGGCAACATTGGCTTCCCAATCGCCATCTCTGTGTACCTGCTGACGGTATTCGGAAGCAAGCTGGACCGGATGCAGGCAAGCCTGGACCGGCTGGCCGACCTCATCCAGGCTGCTTTGCGCATCAATGGTTCGGCAGTCACGCCCTGATGTGGTGCTTCAGGGACTCCTGTCGATGTAGATGCGCGGCACGCGCTTCGAGATTCCAGTCAAGACCTCGTAGGAGATCGTCCCCATGAGTTCCGCGAGTTCCTGAGCGGTGACGGAAAGGCCGTCCTGCTCGCCGATGAGGGTCACAGGGTCGCCGGGCATTGCGGCTGGGATACCTGTGACGTCGAGGGCGCAGATATCCATGCTGACACGACCCACGACGGGCGCGAACCGTCCCCGCACGATGACATGCGCCTTGTTGGATAGTCCGCGCAGATAGCCGTCGGCGTAGCCGATGGGGATGAGCGCCATGCGGGTCGGCCGGTCGGTGATGAACGTTCTCCCATACCCGATACCGTGGCCTGCCGGCAGTTCCTTCACCATCTCCAGCTCTGTCCGCAACGCGAGGACCGGCCGTACGGAGCAGGTCGGGGCAGGGACGGGCGGACAGCCGTACAGGAGGATGCCGGGACGCACCCCGTCCAGCATGGCGCCGGGAGACGTGAGCATGCCCGCCGAATTGGCCAGGTGCACCATTGCCGGCTGGAGGCCGCCCGCGCGGACCTCATGTACCACCGCTGCGAACCGTGCTGCCTGCAGCGCCGTGAATACCGAGTCGGACTCGGCGCACGCGAAGTGTGAATAGAGGCCGACGATGCTGACGTTCGGGACCACAGCACTGCGCAGGATCTGCTCTGTCGCATTTTCTGCCAGGACGCCTGCGCGCCCCATGCCGGTGTCGACGTTGTAGTGCAGGCGCACCGTATGTGTACCCGCCGCTGCTCCGTACATCGCCGTCGTCGCCTGGTTGACCGTCGTGAGGGAGACATTGTTCGCGACGGCGTACGGGACGAAGTCGGCGGGGGAGTACCCAAAGACAAGAACCTCTGCCGTAATACCGCTCTCGCGGAGCTCGACGGCCTCGTCGGGCGTCGCCACCGCCAGCAGTCGGACCTGTTCCTGTTCCAGCAGCGCGGCAACGCGCGCTGCGCCGTGTCCATATGCGTCAGCCTTCACGACACCAATGACCTGTGTTGTGAGCGGAGTGAACGCCCGGATGGCCCGCAGGTTGTCGCGGATTGCTGCCAGATCGATCTCTGCTACGGTAGGCCGATACATCGTCGTCGTTTCCTCCAGATCCAGGTATCTCGTTTTCCAGCCTCATGCCATGGTACTGAAGCCCAGCCCCATGTCAAGGACGTTTGGTCGGAGGTCGCGTCCGGGTATACTGTCTCCATCTTGGGGAGGAAAACATGATGACGATACTCGTGACCGGATTCGAACCCTTTGGTGGCGAAGTCCTCAACGCGTCATGGGAAGCCGTCAAGCGGCTGAACGGCGATGTGGGTGATGTCCGCATCGAACGCCTGCTGGTGCCGACAACTTACGTAGACAGTATTGGGACCGTGACAGAAGTGATCGACCGGCTTCGTCCGGCCGCTGTCGTGATGGTCGGTCAGGCGGGAGGCCGGGCCGAGCTCAGCATCGAACGCGTCGCCGTCAACTGCGACGATGCGCAGGCTCCCGACAATGCCGGGGTCCTTCATGAGGACGCGCCCATCGTTTCACAGGGCCCGACCGCCTACCTGGCTACGCTGCCCATCAAGCAGATCGTTGCCGGGCTTCGCAGTGCCGGGCTCCCGGCTGCCGTCAGCAACACGGTGGGTTTGTTTGTCTGCAACCACCTGTTCTATGGCGTCTTGCACCACATTGTCACACGCAATCTGGATACGCAGGCCGGGTTTGTCCACGTGCCGTTCCTGCCCGAGCAGGTGGTGGGCAAACCGGGGACGCCCTCCATGGCGCTGGAGACGATGGTGGCCGGGATCGACTGCATCGTTGCCGTCGTGACGTCGAACGCACGGCCGTAGCAGGTTTACATGTATACACGAGTGATGGGAACACTCGACAAAGGGGGAGCCATGAAGAGGAATCGGAAACTGCTGTGTGCCGCACTTGTCGTCGCCTTTGCGCTGTTCTGCCTGGTCAGTCCAGTGGACGCCTGGAACAGTCACGGTGCCTGTACGAAGCTTATCATCAGTGATCAGGAGTGGCTGAAGGCCTATGACACGATTACCATTACGCCGTGGACCTACGAGGACATGGATACGGCCGAGGTCGGGCCCAACTTTGTCGTGCAGTACATCGAGGGAAAGCCGGGCACGGTGACCAGCGCCGCCGCTATCCTGACCAACTATGCAGACGAGCCGGACTGGAAGATGGATCAGGACCTCCAGCTCAGCCCGTTCCAAGTCTTGACGGGAGGCTCGCAGGGCTGGCGTCACCAGTATTATGGCCTCGGCTGGCTGCGCTTCGGTGTCGCGCCGTCGCGTGCGCAGTACTTCTTTGACCTGGCAGGCAAGGCAAGGGAGAAGGGCGACCTGTACTGGACCTTCCGCTACCTTGCGCGGGCGATGCACTACGTGCAGGACACCACTGAGCCCTACCACGGTGTTCCTGCGCCCGTTGGCCTCATCTTCAAGGGCATTGGCAACTTCGGCACACTCATGGGATCAGCGACCAACCATCATTACAACCTGGAGGAGTATCAGGGTGCGATGGTTGCGCGCAGCAGTCCGGTATTTGTGACCGCGTTGCAGAATGCCCTTCCGCTGGACATTGCGACAGCGACCTCGCCAAGCTGGCTGTGCCGCCACGCCGCCTATCTGGGCAGGCCCGTGGTCCGCGAGCTGTGGCCACTGGAGACCACATTCTTCGGGGACAGTGTCAACGGCAAGGACAGCTGGCTGTTCGACGCAAGTACGGTGCATGTCGCTGATCCTGGCACCGCGCAGGCAACGTATGACCAGGAGATCAGCACCCCGCTGGGCCGCATGTCCAGTTACACCAAGACGCTGTTTCTGCTGGCACGCGCTGCGTACGGCCTGTAACGAACCAGATCTTCACCAATTGTGAATCCCTTGGTGTCAGGCACCATGGGATTCACAATTGTGGTCAGGTGCCGTGGATGTTCTCCCACTCGGCGCGGGCCCGCTCGAAGACCTTGTCAACGGCTTCGCTGAAGCGTGACCACAAAGCCTCGTTCTCTTCCGGTGGGACAGGTCCCGAGAACTTCCACCGCTGCTGGAGCTTCTTGGCCTTCTCCTTGGCCTCGAATGGGTCATGTTCGTCCAGCAGTGCTTCCGCCTCGGCGCACAGCTGTTCCTTGACCTCGACGTTGTCGCCGGTCCACGAGCGGTAGAGCTCGAAAAAGCGGTCACAGGCGGCTCGATACTCCTGCCACAGGGCTTCGCCCTCGGCGTGCGCGACGGGACCGGCTCCCATGTACTGCTTCTGAAGAATCAGGACCTTGTCGCGGGCGTCGCGCCATGAGACACTCTTGCCGGCCTTGTCGGTCAGCTCGCGGATGAGCCGGATGACGTCGCCGCGCTTCTCGGTACTGTTGCCCCGGAGCGTTCCCAGCTTACTGACCACAGCCTGGCAGGCGGCGCGGTATGCTTGCAGCAGGTCGGCTTCGCTGGCCGCGGCGACCGGACCCACATCCGTATACGTCTGTTGCAGTTCCAGCAGGACGGCACGCGTCGCCTTCCAGTTGTCCAGGGGACGCCGGCTCAGCGCCAGGATGCGGGCGACGATCTTCTCCTTCTGCTTCAGGGCCTCGTGTTCCGCTTCGCCCTGACGGACATGGAAGGCGGCGAGGACGCGCCGGAGTTCACGTTCCATGATCTCATGCTGGTCGTGGGGCAACTGCCCTGCTTCGTGCCAGTCGTGCCCCTCGATGTCTGCCACTTCGCGCCGCGCTGCTTCCCATGCGAGTCCGCTCGCGGTATCCGCCAGGGTCTCGATGCGGTGCAGCAGCTTTTCCTTGCGCGCGTGGTTGGCGTCGTACCATGCGTCTCGATGTGCTTCGAAAGCGCGCTCGGCGGCGGCAAAACGTGCCAACAGCGCCGTGTCTTCCTCGTGCCGCGCCGTCTTCTTCCACAGTTGGGCCAGCTGCTTCAGGCGCTCGCTCGAAGCTGCCCACATCGTGTCGTCTATCTCGTCCAGCAGCTGCTCGGCGCGCGTGCACAGGTACTCGCGATACTCGTGGATAGGGGCACCGCGCATGCGCTGTTCATCGAACCACTGTTCCTGCCTTCGTGTGAACGTCGCCACGGCGTCGTTGAACGCCTTGCGGAAGGGAGCCGTCGCTGCGTCGTCCGACCAGCCTGTCAGGCGCCACTCGTGCATCAGCCGGTCCAGTGTCGACCGTGCGTCCTTCCAGTCGGTGGACTGGGCCAGGGCCACGGCTGCGGACGAGAGCTGCTTCTTGCGCTCCAGGTGCTCGACCGCAAGGCGTGTGGCTTCCTTCTGCATCCGTGCAAGGCGCGTGAGTTGTTCTTCGGCTTCGTCCCGGTCTGCCAGGGCGGCGACACGGACGGAGGCGGCTATCAGCCGTGGCAACAGCTTCGCCTTGTCTCGTGCTTCGCCGTAGGCGTTCGCCAGGGCAGCGACGGCGTAGGAGATGACCTCCAGGGAAGGGTCGGCCCGTTCCTTGTGGGGAACGGCGCCCTCTGTGGCCGGCGCGGTGGTTACAGGATTCTGCTGTGGCTTGTCGTGCCGTTTCATTGTTGCGCAGGCTCGAGCAGGACCCAGCTGTCGTTGATGCAGGAGTTGCCATCCGGCGTGAGTCCAGGAGCGATGAGCAGGTTGACGCCCTCCACCCCTTGCGGCAGCACGACGGTCTGAGCGGCAATGCTCTTGTCCAAGTGGATGCGCACATCCAGCGAACCCAGCGCATTGCGCAAGGTCACCTTCTGGCCCTCGGTCAGGCACCGTTCGTGCGCAAGCTGGGTCGACACCGATGCCACGGGAGGCAGGGTGCGTGCCCGTGCCTGGTTTGGGTCGATGCCATTGATGTAGTCGCGCACGTGCACGGTGATGAGACGCAGCATACCCGGTTCGGCAGGGACCTCGGGCACGACGGAGGGGAAGTGAAACGTGCCACTGATGCGCGGTGTATCCTTGAGGCGCCACATGCCGGGACCAGCGGGTGTCAGCCGGTGGTCGTTCTCGATTTCGGCCAGCCGCGCTCTCTCGGTAGTGAACCGGTCCGGCAGCCCAAGCCGCAAGGCGACGTCCCGGACAATATCCAGCTCGTCGCGGACGCCCTCGGGCGGCTCCGCTGCCTTGTTCGTCTTTTGCAGCAAGTCATGGAAGTAACTCATGACGTAGTCGCCGCCGCGTTCCAGGAACACGGTCGTCGGCAGGACAAGCGTGCAGGCACGTGCGGTCACGCTCATGTGCCAGTCCAGGCAGACCGAGAAAGGACACTGTTCCAGGAAGCTCAGCACCTTGCCGGCGTCCGGGCACTGCGACGCAGGGTTGCCCCTCACGAATATCGCCGCCTCGATGGGTGGGTCGGCTTCCAGCAGAGACACTCCCAGGCTGGGACGCGGCACGAAACGGGTCTGAGTGCCAGGCACGGTCGCGAAGTCGTCCGGCAGCAAATTGTCATCGCCCTGGTCGAACCAGACGCCGCCGCCGGGGATGCTGTGGTTGCCCAGCAGAAAGCCAAGCGTGTCGATGGCGTGGACCAGGTTGGCGCCCCAGCGCGTCCTTTGCAGGCCGTAGCCGGTCCAGATGCTGAGGGGTGGCTGGTCCATCACGAAGCCGACGAGCACATGCAGGGCGGCGGCGGAGAGACCGGTGGCCAACTGTGCGTCCTCGGCGGACACAAGCAGACACGCCTGTTTGAACGGGTCGTATCCCTCATGTTCCGCCTGCGGTTCACCATGGAGGAGGATGGCTTCGTGGCACAGGTACAGGGCGAGCGTCAGGTCCGATCCTGGACGCACGACCCACGCGGAGTCACTGATGGCCGTCGTGGGCGTGGCGCGGACGTCGATGGTCCCCAGGCGGGCACCTGCTCGGCGGGCGTCATGCAGAATGGCGAGGAAGTGCACGCTGTTCTCGGCCGGGTTGCGACCCCACAGTAGGATGGACTTACTCTCCAGCGCTGCGAGCGGCTGGTCGCGGCCGACCGTGCCATAGCTGCGAGCCAGGCCGACCTTGCCCTCGGAGCCGCACAGCGACCCGGTAGCCATTGTGCCTCCGCCCAGCATCAGGGGAAGCAGGCGCTGGACCTTGTTGCCCATGAGCAGGTTACCGGAACCCTCGTAGAAGAGGAAGGACTGGTGACCGTGACGCAGAGTGGCTGACCGGATCGCCTGTGCCGTCATGTCCAGGGCCTCGTTCCAGCCGATAGCAACGAACTTGCCGTTCCGCCGTACCAGAGGCGACGTCAGACGGTCCTGGCCACGCAGATCACGGACCCAGCGGCGCCCTTTGTGACAGATGAAGCCACGTGTGTATGGGTTGTCCTTCCGTCCTTCCAGCTCGACGAGTCGCCCCTCACTGCAGGTTGCGGCCATGCCGCACGAGTCGGGACAATCATACGCACATACACTTAGATAGTTGCCATCGGCCAACATTGGTTCCTCCATCGTTCAGGGTACCAACAGTATATCTGAGAACAGGACAGATGAAGGTGATGACGCTGCGCGGTGCCAATTCGTCGAGAGTGTTACACTTCGGGACCGCCCGAGCCTTTCTGTTCAAGACGAGGGGAGCTTCTGTCCCAAGACTGTTACACCTTCTTCAAAACTGCGCACCCCCGGTCATCGCAGCCGGGGGTGCGTGATGCCTTTTCGGAAGGAGAACTATGTCAGTCTGACCTCGATATCGCCGCTGCCCGTGCGGACCGAGAGTTCGACGGTCGCCAGCCCCACCGGAATACGCTGCCGCTGGACCTCGACATCGACGCCTGGCCCTCTGACGCTTGCCTCGCCCGACCGTGTCTCGACGTCGACCATGACATCGTGCTGGTCAAGTTCTGCGCGCACGTCTCCGCTCGTCGTCTTCAGGCGGGCGCCGCTCTGGACGACCACACCTTCCAGGCTCACGTCTCCGCTGAAGCTGAGGACGTCGGCGTCGTTCAGGACGGTGTTGAGGACGGAGACATCACCTGAATACGACTTGACCATGCCACGGACCGTCGAGTTCCGGATGTCGACGTCGCCCGACTTGCTCACGATGTCGCCATCCACGAGGCACTCGTCCAGTGTGACGTCGCCCGACGTCGACTGTGCGGAAATGAGATGTGTCAGCGTGCCGGCGTCGATATCGCCGGACACGCAGCGCACGACGACTTCGCCCTTGAGGTTGCTGACGGTGATGTCACCCGAGACGGTCTTGAGCTCGCACGGCATGTCAGCAGGCACCTCGAGTTCCACCGGCTGCCCGTCGCTGCCAAACCCGAGACTGAACGAGAAGCCATGGAATTCGCCTGCCGTCAGCCTCGATTCGACCTCGACAACGTCACCGTTCTGACTGGTACGGATGCTGGACTGACCCCGGACGACCCGGACAGCTGGGAGCCCTTGGACGCCGCGTACATGCAGGTCCTCAGAGATCAGGCGTACGGTCAGACTGTGACCCACTGCCTGCGGCGCAGACATTGGAGTCACTGGCCGTATGGGAGCCGTCGGCACCTCAGGTTCAACTGGCAGACGAGGTGCTTGTGGGACCTGCAGCAGCTCGTTCTCGACAGTACCGAGAGCAGCCAGCAGTTCGTCGTACTGCTCTTGTGTGATGAGTCCCTTGTTGTTCAGCTCACTCAGTCGTTCCGTCGCCCGGCTCATCGCTTCCTCCCTTGATGGTTTTCAGGACCGCATCGACGCTCAGGTCGCCAGCTTCCAGCTTGTCCAGCAGTTCCATGATGTCTGGTTTGTGTGCGGCCTTCTCGGTGGACTTGTCATCGCCAGCCAGTCCCAGCGCCGCCAGCACCCTGTCCAGACGACCGCGCACGGTCGGGTAGGACAGATCCAAGCGGTCCTGGACTTCTTTCAGATTTCCACGGGCCGCCAGGAAGGTCAGCAGGAACTGCTCGTCCTCGGTGGACAGGGCTGCGAACCGGTCGAGCGGGTACGCTCCTCGCACAGTCGTGCCACAGGCGGGGCAGTGCAGCTCGGCAATCTCCAGCTGTGACCCGCAGGACGGGCACGTTGTCGGCAGACGTTTCATGGCAGCCTCACTCGACACTGAGGACAACATTGTTGCCGTCGCCCGTGTGAACGGTCATCAGTTCACCGACGAAGGCAGGGTCCGCGATCAGGCGCCTGATCTCCTCGATGTCGATGGGGACCTCCTTGCCATCGAGATCGATTGTCGCCTTGCCTCTGCGGGCAAGGATGTTCAGGCCAACGCCCACAAGCGCCATGGGAAACCCAAGGTCGACATGTTCTCCGTCGGCTTCGTCGACGTGGATCCGGAACGTCCGGCGGGTGCGAGGCTGTGACCCCTGGATCGGTGGGCGGGATGGCCCGGATTCCTGCGGCTCGAGGGTCGCGAGCAGTTCATCTGCCTCGGCACGTGAGAGTTTGCCTTGCTGGACCATGCGTTCGATCTTCTCTTGTTCCTGCGACATGTTGTCCTCCCGTTCTCGGATGTGTTCAATCCCTGACGATATACTCGCGCTTGCCGCTGACCGTCCAGACAACGTTGAACAGCAGCACCGCCGTAGTCGTATCCAGCCGGCCACGATATACCAGGTCCATCAGTCTCGTCGTCGTGTCGATCATCTCGTGCCTCCTGATAGAATGTTGTTCACTTGTACCTAAATAATATTAAGTCACAGATGAATGTCAAGAGGCACGTCATGAAATAGTGAAGAAAACATGAAAACGT
>Ga0209539_1000333_pt1 | contig 28314 bp, 27 predicted proteins | sample BarGraNGADG00312_2_FD_184499 | JGI IMG/M metagenome (GOLD analysis project Ga0209539, IMG submission 184499) | Arctic peat soil microbial communities from Barrow, Alaska - Barrow Graham LP Ref core NGADG0011-312 (SPAdes) (version 2) | ecosystem: Environmental > Terrestrial > Soil > Wetlands >...
ACGAAACAAGGCCTCATCGGCAACATTCATTACAGAGAAAGCGGAGGCGGCAATGTTCCATATGGGCGCCGGCGGATTTTGGTGGCTGTGGATGTTCCTGATGCTGCTCTTCGTGATCATCGCGGTGGTCATCATCGGATTGGTCGTTCAACGCAACTGGCACAGCGAACGCTGGCAGCCCCCGCCACCCCCCGGCGCAGGCGAGGACCCGCTGGAGATCGCCAAGCGTCGATACGCGGCCGGCGAGATCGATCACGACGAGTTCGAACGGATAAAGAAGAACCTGGGAGGCTAGCGGGCTACTATTTGTCCGTTGACCTGTCGTAGCGCCAGGCGCCCTCCGCACCGGCCGCGGCGTACATCATACGATGGCCGGGATCATACGCCAGGTCGCCTATGTTCTTGGAGCTGAGCGCCCCGCCCGTGTTCGTCCATGCCGGTCTCGAATCCGGGCTTGCGCAGGCAAAGACACCGTGGCTGTTCTGGTTGATCTTCGGGGTTGCTCCAGGCGCGGTTTCCAGATATGGGTTATCAGGCAGGGGGACATAAGCCCCTGCATACAGGACGTTCTTCGTTGTATCGATGGCTACCGCGGAGAAGTAATAAGAACCAACCCCGCCCACGGTCCTCCAGGAAGGATCCGTCGCCGCCTTGGCGCAGCGCAGGATGCCTTGCCTGCCGGGCGTGTACAGGATGTCTCGCGAGGAATCGTAAGCAAGCGCTCCGCCATGGCCGATGGACCTGGACTTGCTGAAGTTCCTGTCCAGGTTCGTCCACACGCCGCCCTGGTATTTCCAGACCCCGATTCCCTGCGAGTCCGTGCCGGCGAAGAGGACGCGGCGAGTCGAGTCGTAGAGCAGCGATAGAGTGGTAGCCCCGCGCGGCCCTCCGTCCACGACCGCCCATGCCGGCGAACTCGCGGGGTTGGTGCACCGATAGACGCCGCCGCGGGTCCCGGCGTAGAGCACGTCGCCGGAGTCGTCATAAGCAAGGCTGAAGTTGTCGCCCACGCCGTTCATGGTCTTCCATGCGCCTGCGCCTTCCGGCCCGGCCCAACTGTAAACACCGGACCCTGCGGCGGCATAAAGGACGTTGTGGACGGAGTCGTAACAGAGGCTTGCGACATAGTCCACTTTCCGGCCACCTACCATGTGCGTCCAGGCGGGTTTCGTGCCAGGGGCAGTGCAGCGCAGGACCCCGTTGGCAGCGGACACAAAAAGGACGTCGTGGGCGGCGTCATACGCGAACGAACCGCCGCCGGCGTCTTTCTCCCCGGCACTGATGTTGGTCCAGTGGGACCGGACCCGGTTGCAGCCGCCGAGGGACAGCACCACCCCCGTCAGCATCAATACAGCAGCGACCACAATTGATACCAGCTGACAGCGTGCAGAATTCCGACGCATGATCACCCCAGTCTTGCCTTGGAGAATTACCCGTTGTTATAACGTTCGGCGCTTTGAATAGGGATTGCGGCGTGACAGTACGAAAAAAAGTGGACGCAAAAAGTGGACAGTGAACGACCTAGTTTGAGACGGTCTGGGGGCCGGTGCCGCCGCCGGGCGCGTAGTTTATCTGGATGTGGGCGTGGTTGCCCTCTTCGCGCGTAAAGGGGTTCGGCCCGCTGTAGAAGTAGGGCACGAGGTCGCGCACGACCCCGACCTTTGTCTTGCCGGCCTCGACGCGCGCCCCGACCGACGTCAGCAGCTCACGCATGTGGAGCACTTCCATCAGGTAGTTGGGCTGCCCGTCGATGCGTATCTTCACCCTGAAGTCAGGGTATTTCCCGTAGAGCAGGTAAGGCTCGGCCGCCACGACCGTGCCGTCGACCGGCGCGTAAACGGTGGACCCCGCCTTCGCGTGGACATCGCAAGCCGTCGTTGAGTATGTCCCCCTTGCGCGGGTGCTCTCGACGAAGTACGCCGGGTCGTTGCCCTCCGACCGCGTCAGGCCCGGGGCCAGGCGCCCCGCGTTGTAGTCTCCCATGCACAGCCCGTAAGGCTGCATCGGGGGGCAGTTCGCGCCGTCTTTGGCTGCCTCGTGGAACTGCGGTCCCAGGCAGTCGGAGTAGGCGATCGGGCTCTTGATATCTATTCCGGCCCACTTCGCGATCGTGAACGGCACCGAGGCCACCTTGGTCGCATAGGAGAAGTAAACCGGCCGCTCGGCGATGAGGTCCTTCGTCCCAGAGACCTTGAGCCACGGGTTTCTCACGCTCGCGCCTAAGGCGCTGATGTCGAACGTCGCGCGGCTGTGCGGCTCCATGACCAGGTCCTGGCTGTTGTAGTCTCCGCCGTCCCCGTGGACCTCGACGAGGACCTTGTTCGACAGGTCGCCCGGGTTCTCGACGCACAGGTACGAGAGGAAGTTCGGGCCCACGCAGCCGGTCGGGAAGTACCACGTCCGCTCGCCGGACAGGGCGCCGACCACGTCGTGCCCTCCCTCCCACGCTCCGTGGAAGTTGAAGTACATCGGCCGCTCGCAGAGCACCTCGCCGTCCGAGCCGACGTGTATCGACACGTCCTTCTCGGGGCCGACCGCCTCGTTCACGGACACCGTCGTGCGCGAGTGCGCCTTGAGCGGGTAATCGCGCGTCACCGGAGCGCCGCCCGGGAACATGTATTGTATGTGCGCCGTCGCGTCAGGCCCCGGGTTCATAACGCACAGCCATTCCTCGAAGCCGGCGCGCGTCGTGCCCTCTGCGAAGTCCCACGAGCCCGAGAGGTCGGCAGAGCCGGTCGCGGTGTCGCCGCCCCGCCAGGCGCCCTTGTAGTCGAAGTACATCGGTCGCTCGGCGATCACCGGTTCGGCCGCCGCGACCCTGATCGAGGCGTCCTGCCCCGGGCCGAGCACCGTGTTCACATCCACGGTCTGCCTGCTGTTCGCGGGAAGGATGACGGCCTGGTCGCGGGTCTCGCCCGTGCCTAGCATGTAGGTGAGCGTCGCGTTGATGGCGTGGGACGCCGGGTTCTGCAGGCAGAGCCACTCCTGGAAGCCCGCCCGCGTCGTGCCCTCGGCGAAATACCAGGTGTCCCGCGGCTCCTCGACGCCGCGCGCCGCGTGGCCGCCCGTCCAGATGGTCTTGTAGTTGAAGTAGATCTCCCGCTCGACGATTATCCCGGGGGTCGAGTCCATCGACACCGACACGTCCTTGCCCGGGCCGACAACGTCGTTCACACAGATGGACGCGCCAGCCCACGGCGCCAGGTCGATCACCTGCGTCTGCGGGCTGCCCGAGGGGAACAGGTACTTGATGGTGACGTTCGCGACGTCCGCGCCGGGGTTCCGCATTATCAGGTATTCCTCGAAGCCGTTGCGCGTGGTGCCCTCGGCGAAGTAGGCCGTGCCGCTCGGCGCCGAGGAGCCGACAGCGTCGTGCCCCCCGTCCCAGCCGTAGGGTCCGGCAACGGCGCTGACGCCCGACAGGGCGACGAGTGTAATAATGGAAACGGCGACCGCCAGCAGCGCGATCGGCCTCGCGATCCGCCTGCCACGGTTCGGCGTTGCATTGAATCCGGGTTTGAGCATAGAAATATAGTAACAGATGGCCGCCTCAGGTCCGCAAACAAGGCAAGCTATGAGAGTACTGCTGATAAGTGAGAACCGTTGCAGGGAGAACATGGTCCCCTGGCCCCTCGGCGTCGCGTGGGTCGCCTCGTCTGTGAGAGCGCGCGGGCACGAGGTCGCGGGCCTCGACCTGATGTTCGCCGACGACCCCGCGGCCGCGGTGGCCGAAGCCGTGCGGGAATTCGCGCCAGACTGCATCGGGTTCGCGGTCAGGAACATAGACAACCAGGACATGTACGCGAACGAGTTCTTCCTGCCCGAGGCGCGCGGGATCCTGGACTCCGTGCGCGAGGTGACGGACGTCCCGCTCGTGCTGGGCGGCGCCGGCTTCACGATCTTTCCGCTTGAGTGCCTGGACTATTTCGGCCTCGAGCTGGGGGTCGTCGGAGAGGGCGAGGCGGCGTTCCCGGCTTTGCTGTCGGCGCTCGAGGCGGGCGTTGACCCGAGCACACTGCCGGGGCTCGCTGTCGCTCGCGGCGGCTTGAGGCAGGTCAACCCCATCGACCTCTCGTTCGACTTCAGGCGCTCGCCGCCGCCCGACCGGGAGGCGTTCGACGTGTCAGGGTACAGGTGGGTCCCGGGGCAGGGGCCGCCGTTCGTCTCGAACGTGCAGTCGCGCCGCGGCTGCCCGCTGCACTGCATATACTGCAGCAGCCCGCTGGTCGAGGGACGCACCATCCGGTGCCGCGAGCCGCAGGACGTTGCCGACGAGCTCGAGTCGCTAGAGAAAGAACACGGTGTACGCACGGTCATCTTCGCGGACTCACACTTCAACCACCCGGCCGAGTACGCATACGAGCTGTGCGAGCTCATACGCCATAAGCGCCTGGCCATGAAGTGGTCCGCGGGCGCGAACCCGCTCTTCTTCGACGCCGGGCTTTTCGAGGCCATGCGCGAGGCGGGCTGCTTCGCGGTCTCGATCGGGAACGAGCACGGCTCGGACGCGATGCTCCAGTCGCTGCGAAAGGACTTCTCGAAGGAGGACGTGTCGCGGAGCGTGAAGGCGGCAAGGGCGGCCGGCCTCGAGGTGAACTGCTTCCTGCTGCTGGGCGGGCCGGGCGAGACCCGCGAGTCCGTCGACGAGAGCATCGCCCTGATGGACGAGCTCGCCCCCGAGATCGTGCGCGTGACAGTCGGCATCAGGATCTTCCCCGGCTGCGGCCTGGAGCGCGTCGCCGTCGAAGAAGGTTTCATCTCCGAGGGGCAGAGCCTGCTCGAGCCCGCGTTCTACCTCGAGCGGCGGGCGAAGCCATGGTTATACAAGAAGATGGTTGAGGTCACCGCCGCCCGAAAAGGCTGGTTCCTCTAAACTGGCTGGAGCTGGCCGATCAGCCAGATGTTCGCGGGGCCCCAGCCGTTGAACGGGCGCCCGGATATTCTCCAGCCGTCCCCGCTGTTCACCAGCTTGACCACCGCCGCCACCTGGCCGCCGGGCCTGGACTTCTGTATCAGGGCCGCAAGTGAATCCTGTGTCGGAGCGCCGTCGTTTTTGGGAGTCGTGCTCACGTCGATACTGTCGATCGCGACATAGGCGGTGCCGTCCGCGTCCGAAATGAGGTGAACGTTGGGCCCGGTCACCTTGTAGGAGTTGGCGTGGAGCACCGCGCTGACGGCGACCCTATCGTTCGCCGTCGGCTGGAACCCGCTCTCGAACAAGTTCAGCAGCCCGGTCACGTCGCCTTTCTGGAGGTACTCGTAGTATTTCGCCACCGTATCTTCGGGCTTCTGCGGCAGCGCGCTTCCGTTCATGGTGAAGAGGACGATTGCGACCGCGATTATCGCCACCGCCCCGATGCTCGCCCCGATCAGGCCCATCGTCTTGCGGCTGATCGGAGGCCGGCTCGGCTTGAGGGCCGCCGGCTGCCTGGGCGCTTTTGAAGGAGCGACGCTCCTCCTCACCTCGGAAGACTGGGCTTCCTCGGTCAGGAAGAACGTGTCGAATTCATGGCCACAAGAAAGGCAGACCCTGCTGTGGAGGGGGAGGGTCTCGCCGCAAAGTGGACATTCCATCCAAGCGTCCTTTCCCTTACCTGTACCGCTAGCGTAGATTCTATAACTCGCAAGGCCCCCGCGCACCACCCCCGGGAACGAAATTCACCCACCCGGGCTACCGGGGTCCTGCAAGCATGCGCAGCATTGAGAGATATCGTGTTGAATCGCAGTTGCATTGATATAGACTTTTATCCGTAACCGATGCCGAGGACGGGGAGTGGCAATGAAGATCAAGGATCCGGAAGCGTACATCGACAGCCTGCGCGGGCTCGAGCGCGAAGTGTTCGTGCTCGGTGAGCGCTGCGAGAACACCGTGGACCACCCGCTCGTCAGGCCGTCGGCCAACGCGGTCGCCGAGTCCTACAATGTGGGAGACGAGCCGGAGGCGCAGCAGCTCCTCTTCGTGAAGTCGCACCTCACGGGACGGGAAGTCAGCCGCTTCACGCACATTCACCAGGGCACCGACGACCTCGTCGACAAGGTCCTGATGCAGAGGATGCTCGGGCGCAGGACGGCCACGTGCTTTCAGCGATGCGTCGGCATGGACGGCTTCAACGCGCTCTACTCTGTGACCTACGAGTGCGACGAGGCTCACGGCACTCCCTACCATGGCCGGTTCAAGGACTACCTCGAATGGGTGCAGGACACGAACATCGTGGTCGAAGGCGCGATGACCGACGTCAAGGGCGACAGGGGGCTGCGCCCCGGCGACCAGCCCGACCCCGACATGTTCGTGCACGTCGTCGACCGCACGCCCGAGGGCATCGTCGTCCGCGGGGCGAAGGCGCACCAGACCGGCGCGCTCAACTCGCACGAGATCCTTGTCATGCCGACCACCGCGATGCGGGATGGCGAAGAAGACTACGCGGTCTCGTTCGCCGTTCCGGCGGACTCCAAGGGCATCACATTCGTGCTCGGGCGCCAGCCGTCCGACACGCGCAAGATGGAAGGAAGCCCGCTCGACGTCGGCAACCCCGGCTACGGCAGCCAGGAGGCGCTCGTCATCTTCGATGACGTGTTCGTCCCCAACGAGCGCATCTTCATGTGCGGCGAGACCGACCAGAGCGGCAAGGTGGTCGAGCGCTTCGCGTCGTTCCACAGGCAGAGCTACGGTGGCTGCAAGGTCGGCGTGGGCGACGTCCTGATCGGGGCGGCGCAGCTCGCGGCCGAGTACCAGGGCGCGCAGAAGGCGAGCCACGTCCGCGACAAGATCACCGAGATGATCCACCTGAACGAGACGCTGTTCTGCTGCGGCATCGCCTGCAGCACGCGCGGGTGCGCGACGGCGGCCGGCAACTACGAGGTGGACGCGCTGCTCGCGAACATATGCAAGCTCAACGTCACGCGCTTCCCGTTCGAGATCGCGCGTCTGCTGCAGGACATCGCAGGCGGGCTCATCGTGACGATGCCGTCGCAGAAGGACTTCGACAACCCCGAGATCGCGCCGTACCTCGAGAAGTACCTCAAGGGAAGCTCAGGGGTGCCGACGCTCGACCGCATCAAGGTCATGAAGTTCATCGAGAACATGACGGTTGGGTGCGGGGCTGCGGCGTACCTGACGGAGAGCATCCACGGGGCGGGCTCGCCCCAGGCGCAGCGGATAATGATCTCAAGGCTCGCGGACCTGGACGAGAAGAAAGAGCTCGCCAGGCGCATCGCCCAGATAAGTTAATTATCCTCCCGCGGACGCCAGCCCCACGATGCCGAGCGCCAGGGCGATAAGCGACGCCCCAGCGAACATCCATAAGCCGAAACCCGGCGTGACCGGGCTCATCTTCGAGTAGACCATTGCGATGTTCACCGCCGCGGCTCCCGTGGACAGCAGGGCGAGGATGAAGATCACGACTCCCGCGACTCTCCGGCGGAACAGCATTACCACCGCTCCTACGAGGATCAGCGCGCCGAACAACAGCGAGAAGAATCCCGTGAGGAAGACGGTCCCGCTGCCGTGAAGGACGAACGCGAAGCCGCTGCCCCCGAGGGCTGAAGAGCCCCTCATCAGGTCGAAGCCCGACGAGCTCGAGGACACGCCGAACGCACGCGCGCTGAGCCACGGCAGGAACGTCGAGGCGATGAGAACCCCGCCCATTATTATCCCGAGGATGCCTCCCCAGGCTGAGCCCCTCTTGCCTGAAGAGACAGGGGCGAAAGGTTGCTGCTGGTAGCCCGGCGCCCCTGGCGGCATCTGCTGATACGGCTGTCCGGGGGGCGGCGCGTACTGCCGCTGCTGCTGGGCATACTGCCCGGGCGGCGGATACTGGCCGGGTGGGTACTGAGGCTGCTGGTAATGTCCAGGCGGCGGAGCCTGTGGCATCTGTATAGTGGGCTGCTGGTAGCCGCCAGGCGGCTGAGGCCTGGGCGCAACGCCCGGAGGCTGTGCCGCGGGAGGCGGCGTTGCCGGGGGTGGCTGCCATGTTGCTCCTGGCGGTGGCGCTGCCGTGGGTGGCGAAACACCCGGAGGCGGCGAAACTCCCGGAGGCGGTGGCGGCGCGGCCTGGGCCGGCGGTTGTGGCACGATGGGCAGTGGTGGCGGCGGGGCCGCCTGTCCGGCCGGCTGCCGTGGAACTCCTGGAGGCGGTGGCGGCGCGGCCTGGGGCGGCTGCTGCGGCACACCGGGCTGCTGCGCACCTGCGATCGGCGCTCCACAGTTCAGGCAGAATTGCTTGCTCTCGTCTGTCTCTTTGCCGCAATTAGGGCAGTTCATCCAGCACCCCCTGGTAGTCCTGGTCTAGCTCTATTCTACACGCGTCAGAGGACCGCGCCGGCCTACTGGATCTTCAGTTTCTTGGCCAGCTCCTGCGCCTGGGTGTTGAGCTTGTCCATCTGAGAAGTGATCTTGGCGCGCTCCTCGACGATCGGCTTGGCCTGGTTCGAGAAGAACGTCTCGTCAATCTGCTGGCCGTTCGCAGCCGCGTCCACGAGGCTGTTGTAGATCGCCGCGAACTGCTTGATGAGCAGCGAGCGCCTGTTTATGAGGTCGAGTATCTGGATCTCGATGTTCGCGTACTTCTTGTAGTCGGCCGCGTTGTTGAGCTCGAGGATCTTCTGGTACTCGGTGCGGGTCTTCTGCGCGGCGTTGTTGACCTGGTCGAGGAGGTTGACCGCGTCGTTGAAGAACGTCTTCATCGCCGTTGCCGTGTCAGGAGTGATGTTCTGGATCGTGTTGAAGAAGTTGGCGAGTTGCTGCCCCTTCTGCTGCAGCTTCAGCTCGGTCTGCGCGACCGTCTTGCTCTTTTCCCGCGCCTGCTCGACGAGCTGACGCGCCTGGGACTGGTCGCTGCCGCACCCGGCCACCAGGCCGATGACGAGCAGCCCGGCAAGGAGCGCCGAGATCGCGAGCAACCATGGTGTTTTTCTTCTCAAGTCCTTCCTTTCGCAGGTCCGGTCTCAGAATAACCACCGTCGCTATTCTATTACAAGGACTCTGCACAAGGATGGACGAACCGGGCTCGCGAATGGTTGCGCTGCCTGGTCTGCGGGCACTAGTGGTAGCGCGCGCGGCCCGGAAAGGAGATCAACCAGGGCGCCGCTCAGACCTGACCGGGCAAATTCACACTTGATTTTTCGGTTTTTGTTCGGGTACAATAAACCTGCCGGTACGGGAGGGCGGCACCAATGGAAGAGACACTGACCAAGAAGCAAGCGACGGTCCTGAAGTTCATCAGAGACTACAGGGCAGGCCTCGGATACTCGCCGACCATGCGAGAGATAGCGCTCGAGCTAGGGGTGTCCTCGGTCGCGACGGTCGCCGAGCACATCGACTCCCTCGAGGCGAAAGGCCTCGTGGTGAGGCGGCCGGACCGGGCCCGCTCGGTGCTTCTCACCGCCAGGGGCCGCGCCGCCATGGAGCGCAGGACGGGCGCGAGCCCGCCCGCCGTTTCCAGCAGCATGATGGTCCCACTGCTGGGCACCATCGCCGCCGGCGAGCCGATCGAGGCGCTCGCCCTCGGCGACGAGATCGAGGTCCCCGCCGCGCTGGCCTCCGGCAGGGGGGTCTACGCGCTGAAGGTCGCGGGCGAGTCGATGGTGGACGAGGGCATCCTCGACGGCGACTACGTGGTCGTCGAGGAAAAGCCGGTCCCCGAGAACGGCGAGACGGTGGTCGCCCTGATCGACGGCGACCGGGTCACGCTGAAAAAGTTCTACAAGGAGGTCGCCCTCGACGGGCCGCGCATCAGGCTCCAGCCGGCGAACCCTTCGATGGAGCCCATAATCCTGGGCCCCGACGACAGCGTCGAGATCCAGGGCAAGGTAAAAGGAGTGCTTCGGTTCTATTGATTCTCTCGGACTCGGGACAGAAGGCCGGCTGAGAGCCGGCCCCCAATATCTAATGACAGGCGAGAAAGATGAGCGCAAAAAATATGCCGGCCATAGCACACCTCGACATGGACACTTTCTTCTGCTCAGTCGAGAGGCTCTTCGACCCGGGACTGGAGGGCAAGCCCGTCATAGTGGGCGGCGACCCCTCGCAGCGCGGCGTGGTCGCGGCCTGCTCGTACGAGGCGCGCCGGTTCGGCATCCACTCGGCGATGCCGCTCTCCAAGGCGGGCAAGCTCTGTCCGCAGGCCGTCTATCTCCGCGGTAACTTCCAGGCTTACGTCTACTTCTCGGGTCGCGTCTTCGACATCCTGGACGAGTACACCCCCACGGTCGAGCACGCCGGCATCGACGAGGCGTACCTCGACCTGTCCGGCTGCCGCCTCGCGTTCGGCGAGCCGGCCGCCGTCATACAGGAGATCCGCAAGCGCGTCGCTTTGGAGCTCGGGCTCCCCTGCTCCGCCGGCCTGTCGGCGGCGAAGGTGGTCAGCAAGGTCGCGTCCGCGGCCGCCAAGCCCGCCGGCTTCCTCGAGATCCAGCCGGGCGAGGAGCTGTCTTTCCTCGCGCCGCTGCCCGTCGAGAAGCTGCCCGGCGTGGGTCCCGTCTGCCGGGCGTCGCTCGCCGACCTGGGGATACGCACTGTGGGCGACCTGTCGCTCCTGCCGGTCGAGGCGCTCGAGAGCGTGCTGGGCTCGTGGGGCAGGGTGCTCCACGAGCACGCGCGGGGCATCGACCGCAGGCGCCTGGAGGGCGGCAGGCTGCCCAAGTCGGTCAGCCGCGAGACCACTTACGACACGGACACCATCGACTACGACATGGTGCGCTCCACCCTTCTCCTGCTGACGGAGAGGTGCTGCCGGGCCCTTCGCGCGGACGGCCTCGCCACCACCAGGATCGCGGTAAAGCTGCGCCATTCCGATTTCAAGACTTACATGAAGTTCCAGACGCTCGGCGTCGCGACCGACCAGGAACAGTCCGTCTACAAGGTAGTCCTCGATCTGTTCGAGCGGCTGCTGGAGCGGGGCGTGCGCATAAGGCTCGTAGGGGTCTCCCTTTCCGGGCTCGTCACCGCCGGGTGCCAGGGCGAGCTCTTCGCCGGCGCCGGCACCGGCCCGGGCGAGAGCAAGGACAGCATGAAGCTGGACAGCCTCAACGAGAGCGTGGACAAGATACGCGAGCGGTACGGCTTCTCGGCGATAGTCAGGGGGAGCACCGCCGCCCTGGTCGCGGGACGCGCTCGCGCCGGGGGGCGGGAATGCAGGTGAGACTGAGGAGGGCCCGTCGTGCGCGGCCACGGTGAGATAACCGATCATGAACATGTTTGTGCACCTGAACTGCCACAGCAATTTCAGCCTCCTCTACGGCGGCTCCTCGGTCGCGGACCTCGTGGAGCGCTGCGCCGAGCTCGAGATGGACACCCTGGCGCTTACCGACCGCGACGGCCTCTACGGCTCGGTCCCGTTTTTTGAAAAAGCCCTCGCCGCCGGCATCAAGCCGATCATAGGCTGCGACCTCTCGATCGAACAGCATCCAGGCGCGGACGGTGAAGCCGCAGGCCGGGTCATCCTGCTCGCCCGCGACGACGAGGGCTACAGCAACCTCTGCCGCGCGGTGACCGAGCGACGGCTCGGCGAGGCCCCGCTCTCCCTCGAGAGGCTCGAGGCGCTTGCCGGCGGGCTCTTCGCGATGTGCGGCGACGCGCCCCTGCTCGAAGGGCTCGCCGCGATCTTCGGGGACGGCCTCTTCGCGGAGCTGGTGAACGACGGCACGCCGGAGAGCCACATCACAGCCGAGCGCGTCATCGAGGCGGCCAGGAAGGCGGGCGTCCGCTGCGCCGCGAGCAACCGGGTCGCCTTCGGCCGCGCGGCCGACTACAACCTCCACCGCACCCTCTGCGCCGTCCGCGTCATATGCCCCGTGACGCGGGTGCCCGCGGGCGAGGTCGCCGACACCGAGTCCTGGCTCAAGCCGGCCGGGGCGATGGAGCGTCTGTTCGCGGATTACCCGTACTGCAATGTCCCCGACGCGACCGCCAACACGCGCGAGATCGCCGATGGGTGCGACTTCCGCTTCCAGCTCGGCGGGCAGCTCTTCCCCGCCGCCGACCTGCCCACCGGGGAGACCGCCTTCAGCCACCTGACCAAGCTCTGCTTCGAGGGCGCCGCGCGCCGCTACCGCCCGCTGACCTCCGCGGCGCTCGAGCGGCTCCACTTCGAGCTGGACACTATCGAGCAGATGGGCTTCACGCCTTACTTCCTGGTCGTGCACGACATCGCCAGGCACTGCCGCGACCGCGGCATCCCCGCCGCCGGCCGCGGCTCGGCCGCCGGGAGCATGGTCGCTTATGTCCTCGGGATCACCTACATCGACCCGCTCGAGCACGACCTCTACTTCGAGCGCTTTCTCTCCAGCGCCAGGGACGACCCGCCCGACATCGACCTGGACGTAAGCGCCTGCCGCCGCGACGAGGTCCTCGACTACATATACAGGCGCTTCGGGGAGGACCGCGTCGCCATGATCTGCACGTACGCCACGATGAAGGCGCGCATGGCCGTCCGCGACGTCGCAAAAGCGCTCGGCCTCTCGCCCGGCGAGGTCGACGCCTTCAGCCGCAACGTCCCTCACTGCCGCGCGAGCCAGATCGAGACCGTGGCCGAAGGCATCTCGTCATACCGCGGGCGCATCCCCCTGGACCGCGAGCCGTACCGGAGCATTCTCGACATATGCGAGAGGCTCGACGGCTTCCCGCGCCACCTGTCCATCCACGTCGGCGGGGTGGTCATCGCCGACCGGCCGCTCACCGACCTCGTGCCCCTCGAGCGCGCGACCAAAGGCCTCGTCATCACTCAGTACGACATGGGCCCGATCGAGCGCCTCGGTCTCATCAAGATGGACATCCTCGGCCAGAAAGGGCTGTCGGTCATCGAGGACACCTCCACCTGGGCGGCCAAGAACCACGGCGCCCGGCTCGACACTGACCACCTGCCCCGCGAGGACCCCGCGACGCTGCGCACTCTTTCCGAGGGCCGGACGCTCGGCGTGTTTCAGATCGAGAGCCCCGCCATGCGCTCCCTCCTGCAGGCCATGAAGTGCAGGGACATACAGGACCTCACGCTCTCGATCGCCCTCATCCGCCCCGGCGCCTCGGGCAGCGGCATGAAGGAGCTCTTCCTGCTGCGCCGCGCCGGGCGCGAGCCGCTGATCTACCTGCACCCGTCGCTCGAGCCGATCCTCTCCGAATCGCTCGGCACCTTCGTCTACCAGGAGCAGGTCATGAAGGCCGCCGTCGCGCTCGCGGGCTTCAGCCTCACCGAGGCGGACGGCCTCAGGCGCGCGATGACCAAGGCGCGGTCCCCGGAACAGATGGAGGCGCTTCGCGCGCGATTCCTCTCGGGTGCGATCTCGAACGGCATGAGCGAGGTCTCCGCGAAAGCCATCTTCGAGAGCCTCGCGAAGTTCTCGGGCTTCGGCTTCTGCAAGGCGCACGCCGCGACTTACGGCGAGTTCTCCTACCAGGCCGCCTACCTCAAGACGCACTTTCCCGCCGAGTTCATGGCGGCGGTGCTCGTGAACGAAGCGGGGTTCTACCACCCCTCCGTATATATAGAGGAGGCGAAGCGCCTGGGCGTGCCAGTCGCCCTGCCCGACATCAACAAGAGCGAGCCCGATTACCACGTGCGCGACGGCGTTCTCTACTTCGGCCTCGCGCGCATCAAGAACATGACCTGGAACACGGTCGAATCCCTCACGCAGGCGCGCGAGAAGTTCCCGTTCGTGTCGCTGTCCGACTTTCTCTCGCGCGTCGAGACGACCGAGGAGGAGGCCGCGACCCTCATCAAGTGCGGCGCCTTCGACTCCTTCGACAACACGCGCCCGGAGCTGCTCTGGAAGCTCGCGATGATGTGGCCGCAGGCCAGGCAGGCGCGCGGGTCCAGGGCCCGGGGGGAAGACGGCGCCCTCGAGGCCCCCACCCTTCCTCTTCACCTGTCCAAGGTGTGCGCGCCGATGCCGCTGCCCCGCCTGCCTGACTACACTCCCATGCAGAAGCTGCGCATGGAGCTCGAGTACCTGGAGGCGAGCGTCTCCTCCCACCCGCTCGAGATCCTCGTCCCGGACGAGATGGAGCACGCGAGCGTGAGGAGCAGCGACCTCGAGAGCCACCTGGGCCAGACCGTCAGCATGGTGGGCTGGCTCATCGCCCAGCGCCGCGCGGTCACGAAGAAGCGCGAGTACATGCAGTTCCTTACTTTCGAGGACCTCAGCGGCACCTTCGAGGCCACGATCTTCCCGAGGGAGTACGAGCGCCTCGGCCCGGCGATCGGCATGTCCCGCATCCTGCGGGTCACGGGGAAGGTCTCCGACCGCGCCGGCGGGATCTCGCTCATCGCGAGCGACCTCGAACCGCTTGCTGTCTGATAGTATTATCAAGGCAAGAGATGGCCGGGCCGATCAATAGACAGCCGCGGTGTCTCACGGGGTGGTACTCGGGAGGATGAGATGAGACGGTGCTCCCAGTGTGGTTTTCCTCGCAGGTTCTCGAAGTTCATGGAATGGCACAGCGATGGCACGATCGTCGGCAGTATCCGGCCGCGCATCCCTCTAATGTTCATCGAGGTGGACGAGTGGGACACCATCTATGACGAGCTCGCGCTGACGATCGGCGCGCCCATCGAGCACATCGTCGTCGAGGCGCAGAAGCACATCGGGATGGACCTCTACGACATGGTCAAGGCCATCTACTGGAACGTCAACGCGAAGCGCGTCCCCAACAGCCGGTGGCTGCGGCCGCAGTGGCTCGGCAAGCTCCTCATCTGGGGAATGCGCAACGACCTGGCGGGCCTCGGGGCCGGGCGCGCGAGCCTGGAGAGCTACCTGCCCGGCGACCACCTGACCCTGCGCTTCACCAACCCTTGCCTGCACCTCATGGTCGTAGGCAACTGCCAGGGCATGTACGAGTCGGTCGAGAAGATGCCCGGGTCGCGCGCGGGCTTCAAGTTCGACGGCGACGACCTTATCGCGTTCCTGACCCCTGCCGAGGGAAGCCCGAAGTCCGAGGACAGGCTCTACCTCGAGGAAGTGACAGGAGGAAAAGGACCTGTCGCATACGAGCGTTGCCCTGTGTGCGGGGTGCCTGTGCCGGCTTCCCGGATGCTCGAGTGGAACATCGACCGCGGCGAGATAATGAACCCCGAGACGGGCAAGCGGGAGGACATGCTGGCCGTACAGTCACTGAACGCGATCCTCCGCGAGCTCGAGCGCGAGCTGGGTGAGGACGTGGTCGACATAGTCTACAGCGCGCAGAAGTACTACTCGCTCTACAGGCTCAGGGAATCCGGGGCGCTCGAGGGGTCCGCCGAGAAGTTCTGGGACGGCTACCTCGAGGGCATGGCCGTCCGCGGCCTCGGTTATCCCGGCAGCTTCGAGGCCGTTAACAGGAGCGTCACTGTTGAGATCGAAAACGCCTACAACCAGGACCTGTACGCGGCGAAGATCGCGGCCGGGTTGGAGTTCGTCACCGGCGGCTCGTCTGCGATAGATTGGAAAGAGCACGAGCGCGAGCGCGGCTCGTACATCATCAACGCCGCCTGACGCGGGGGAAGGGCGAGGGTTCGCTTGGACATCAGCAGCATGCTTTTCTATGAAAGCTTGAGGGCCATCCTCGGGCCTCTCTATTCGATGCACCTGCGCATCCGGGTCGAGGGCGAGGACAACGTCCCCGAGGAGGGTGGCGCGATCATCGTCTCCAACCACCGATCTTACGCCGACCCGATCGTCATCGCCCTGAGCGTCGACCGCTTCGTGAACTTCGCGGCCGGCTCGCACCTGTACCAGGTGCCCGGCAGCGAGCACCTCTTCAAGCTGATCGGGTTCTTCAAGATGAACATCTACGGCGGCGACGCGGGGGACGCGAGCCTGAACGAAGGGGCAAGGCTGCTTCAGGGCGGGGAGCTCGTTGGGATCTTCCCCGAGGGGATCGAGTCGTTCATGCACGTGTACAGCGCGAACAAGATCGCCGACTTCAAGACCGGCTTCGCGAAGCTCGCGCTCGAGAACAAGGTGCCTATCGTCCCTGTGGCCCTCGCCGCAAGCGAGGAGAAGCAGATGATGCCGAAGGTGCCGGGCAAGCTCGTGTCCGCATTCGTCAAGCACCCGAACGCGAGCAAGGGGATCGAGCTCATCACGTACCGCCACGTCACGTGCCGGGTTGGCAAACCCATAGACCTCTCGCCGTTCTACGGGCAGGACGAGGTCAAGTACGTGATCGACGAGATCGCGGGCAAGGTGCGCCGGATCGTGACCAAGCTCTACGACGGCGAGGACCTCGACAGGTTCATGACCGGCAGGAATCGGTTCGACTTCGAGCACGACCGCGTCTGAACCAGGTCGACGCCTATTTGAGCGGGGACATCGCGCGCAGGCGCTTCACTATCGGCGGGAGCTTCTCGAGAACGTAGTCCACTTCTTCGGCGGTCGTGCCGCGCCCAAGGGAAAACCGGAGCGAGCCGTGAGCCTCGTGCGCGGGCACGCCGATCGCGAGCAGCACGTGCGACGGCTCGAGCGTCTCTGACGTGCAGGCCGATCCGGTCGACGAGCAAATGCCGACGGTGTCGAGCTGGAGGCAGATGGCCTCGCCCTCGATGAGGCGGATTCGCAGGTGGACGTTGTTGGGGAGCCTGCGCTCGGCGTGTCCGTTCAGGAATGCTCCGTCGATGGCGGCGAGGAGCCCGTCGCGCAGCCTGTCCCGCAGCGCCGTGATGCGCGGGACCTTCGCGTCCATCTCCCCCGCGGCGAGCTCCGCCGCCGCCCCCAGCCCGACGATCCCGCCGATGTTCTCGGTGCCCGCGCGCATGCGTCGCTCCTGCTCGCCGCCGTGGATGAACCGCGAGATCCTGGTCCCCTTCTTTATGAAGATCGCCCCGACCCCCTTGGGGCCGTACAGCTTATGGCCGGACATCGAGAGCAGGTCAACGCCGAGCTCACTCACGTCCACCGGGATGTTCCCGACGGTCTGCACCGCGTCGGTGTGCAGGTAGACCCCGGCCTCCCTGCAGACGGCGGCTATCTCCTCGACAGGCTCGATCGTCCCGATCTCGTTGTTCGCGTGCATGACGGACACGATAGCGGTCTCGGGCCTGATCGCTCTTCGGACGTCTTCCGGGTCGACGAGCCCTGAAGAATCGACGCCGACAAAAGTCGCCGCGTACCCGTGCCCCATCAGGTACTCGGCCGTCTCGAGCACCGCGTGGTGCTCCACATTCGTGGTCACGATGTGGTTGCGCCCGTCCTGCCGCGCCAGGAGCACGCCCCACAACGCCATGTTGTCCGACTCGCTGCCTCCCGAGGTGAATATCACTTCCTCTGGAGAAGCTCCGATGAGCGAGGCGACCTTTTGCCGCGCCTCCTCAACGGCCTGCCGGGACTCCCTGCCCATGGCGTACAGAGCCGACGGGTTCCCGAACTTCTCGGTAAGGTACGGCCGCATCGCCCGTGCGACCTCTTCGGCCGGTGGAGTTGTCGCGGCATGGTCGAGGTAGACAGTGTCTATCGGAATACACCCCTTTCGAGCGCCGGCGCAGAGCCATCCGCATCCAATGTCGATATTATAAGCTTAGCCGGCCCCGATGGCAGGACCGGCCATTCGACTTCTCATCTCGCCCGCCGCGGGACAGGCTTCCCATTGCGTGCCTTGCATCCAGGTATGTTGCCCAGAGCCGCAAACGCGGTCGCCCACAGGCTTGATTGATCTACTTGTATGCCCCGCTGTGTCCTTTTGCTATAATATGTGGGCTTCAACAACAGAATCAGGGGACTGGTTGGCAAGGAGGTTTATATGAAGGTTACTCTCAGCATCATCAAGGCTGACGTGGGAGGGTTTGTCGGGCACTCGGACGTGCACCCCGCTCTGCGTGAAAAAGCAATCGAGCATCTGAACAAGGCCAAGAAAGATAAGCTCATCATCGACTTCTGCCAGGGTGAGGTCGGGGATGACATCGCCCTCATAATGACTCATACCAAGGGCATCGAGAACAAAGAGATCCACGAGTTCGCGTGGAACACGTTCATTTCGATGACAGAAGTCGCCAAGGAATACGGGCAATACGGCGCGGGGCAGGACCTTCTCGTCGACGCTTTCAGCGGAAACCTCAAGGGCATGGGGCCCGGTTTCGCCGAGATGACGTTCGAGGAGCGCCCGGCCGAGCCGATCATCATCTTCCTCGCCGACAAGACCGAGCCCGGCGCGTGGAACATGCCCCTCTACAAGATGTTCGCGGACCCGTTCAACACGATCGGCCTCGTCATCGACCCGAGCATGCACGAGGGCTTCCGCTACGAGGTGCTCGACCTCATCGGCGAGCGCAAGGTCATCTTCAACACGCCCGAAGAGGTCTACGACATGCTCGTGCTCATCGGGTCGCCGTCGCGCTACGTCATCAAGCACATCTTCCGCAAGGGCGGCAACGACGAGCCGGTAGCGGTCACGTCCACCCAGCGCCTGTTCCTGATGGCGGGACGCTACGTGGGCAAGGACGACCCCGTAATGGCCGTCCGCTGCCAGAGCGGCTTGCCCGCCGTGGGCGAAGTGCTCGAGCCGTTCTCGTTCCCCCATGCAGTCGCCGGCTGGATGAGGGGCTCGCACCACGGTCCGCTGATGCCAGTCGGCTTCGAGGACGACACGCCGACCCGCTTCGACGGCCCGCCGCGAGTGGTAGCCCTCGGCTTCCAGCTCAAGGACGGCAGGCTGGTCGGGCCGCGCGACATGTTCAAGGACAAGTCCTACGACAACGCGAGGCAGCTCGCGCTCGACGCGGCGGACTACTTCCGCCGCCACGGACCGTTCGAGCCGCACAGGCTCCCGCTCGAGGAGATGGAGTACACGACGATGCCGTCGGTCATGAAGAAGCTCAAGGACCGCTTCGAGGCCGTCGAGTAAAAGTCGCGCACAATAGAACAACAAAAGGGCGGCCGCACGGCCGCCCTTTCCTTTTGGTCGTTCTCTTTCCACTTTTCCGTTCCACTTTTTTCACGTTATTTCTTTCGACGCAAAATAGGGGTCAGACCCCTATTTTGCATGGAGGACTAGTTCCTATCCTGTCGTGGTTATCCAGGCAAAATATGCGTCAGACCCCTATTGTGCGTGGCCAACCGCTGAAAAGTGGAAAGCGAACGACTAGAAGCCGCGGAGCATGGCCTCCCACTCGTTTGTGAAGAGGAGGGAGGCAAACTTCTGGTACTGCGAGAAGCTCGTGTTCCGTCCGAGCCGGACAAGGAACAGGTTCGCCGCGTCCATCATCACGTTGGGCTCATCGGTCGCCATCTCCATGAACCCGAAACGGCCGGCCAGCTCGATGAACAGCTCCCTGTACTCGAGCGTGGTCATGCCGGTGGCCTCGAGGTCCCAGTGCCACGTGAACGCGGTGGTAAGAACGACCTTGTCCTCATAGAACTGGTCGTCCCATGCCGCGTGCATCATCGCCATCGACATCCCCGACTCCCGGAAGTTGCGGCTGACCTCGATGGCCCCCAGCTCGAACAGCCATGGGTACCCGGGCTTGCCCCACCGCTCGCTCTCGGACGGGTGGTGGATCCCGATGTAACCGACCAGCGCATCGCCCATTGTGGCGGTGACCACGTTGCCGCCCTCCGACCTCGACACGTGGATGAGCGCCCTCTTCTGCCTCTCGAGGTCATTGCGGCTGAACATGCAGATGCCCGGGTCCACGCTCAAGGCCTCGAGCCGCTCCGGGGAGCAGTAGTTCTCGACGACGAGCGAGCCGCTCGAGACTTCGATGGTGGTCTCGACCTTGGCGGGATGGAAGACGGCCGCCGGCTCGTGCAGCTCTTCCTCAGTGGCGAGCGGGATCTTTTCGAAGCCGAAAAAAGGCGGCTTTCCAGGGAGCTCGTCGGCGCCGGTACGCTTCGCGCGCGCACCGCGGCCCTTCTTTTCTTGTCTTTCGTTACGTGCCATGCTCGGGCCGATTCGCTCCCTGCCGCTCGATTGCGCCGCTGATGTTAGAAGTATAATTGATAGCACGTGAAGCGTGCCAAGCGGGCGGCGGGCCCTCGGGCCCCGGTAGGATTGGAGGGGACAGTTGAAAGTTCGGGACCGAATGACCCCTGACGTCATCACAGTCGGGGCGGACGTGCCCATAAGAGAAGCGTGGGAGCTCACAGAGGAGAAGAGGCTCAGGCGCTTCCCGGTCGTCGAAGGGGAAAAGGTCGTCGGGATCATCACCGACCGCGACCTGCGCGCGGCGACCGCGTCTTCAGTGGTCCTGACCGAGAAGAAGTACCACGACTTCCTGCTGGACACTGTGAAAGTGTCAACGGTCATGACCGCCGACCCGGCCACCGTCTCGCCGGACGCCGACCTCAAAGACGCGGCGCGGCTGATCCTCGACATGAAGGTGGGAGGCCTGCCAGTGCTTCAGGGCAAGAGGCTGGTCGGGATCATCACCGAGACCGACCTCCTGGGCGCGCTGGTGGAGCTGCTTCCGGACGACTAGCCCCGACTACTGGACGGTCAGCGTCCAGGACCCGTCCCCTTCGACGTCGATCAGGTAGATCACGTTCTGCCGGAGGAACACGGTCTGCGTCCCGTTGAACGGCCCTGTGCTCGCGTTCGCCACGGTCGAGACCACACTGCCCGAGGACGTCAAGAGCGTCACCACGAAGGGCGCCGTACCCGCATAGGTCATCGTCACCGTCGCGTTTCCGCCGTTGGACTGGAAGAAAGGCGTGACGAGCGGCCCGATGCCGTTGGTGAAGACAGGGATGAACTGCGGGCTCACGGGAATCTGCTGAACGACGTTTATCTGCCACGAGCCGGTGGCCGTCGTGCTGATCGAATACCTTCCAGCCGTGACGCCGAGCGCGGTCGAGCCGGTCGTGTTCCTGTTGAGGTTGTAGAGCACGCTCACGGTCTTTCCCGAAGCATCGAGCAGCGACGCCTGGCAGTTTGCCCCGCCGCTGTACACGACCTGGAACACGGCAAGCCCCGCCGTCAAGGTGAACGCGTCGGTGTTGGTCGTCCCGGTCCCGCTCAGCACGAGGGGAACTGTGGAGGTCGGAGGCTTCGTCACCGGCGAGGTGCCGGTCGGGCTGGTGGCCGATGAGCTCGACGTGCTCGAAGTCCCTTTGGGCTTGCTGCTGCAGCCGACGCCGACGGCCGCGAGCAACAGGAGCGAAACTGCCAGGGTGAGTGCGCACAGGCGTTTGCCGGGCCTTGCACGGTCGGACCTGGACATTTGAACCATCCCCTATCAGCCGAGCTTATAATCCACGTACCATACGCCGTTGATCTTGACGACGTCGTAGAACGGCCGGTCCTTTGGGTCCATCTTCGCTATGTCCTGCGTCTCGGACTGCTGCTTTCCGAGGATGTCTGCCGTGTAGGTGATCTTGCCGCCGGCGAGGCTCACCGTGGCCTTGTTCTTGTCCTTGGGGTCGGTCTTGACCTCGGTCTTGAGGTCCTGGAACTTCACCTTGATCTGGTTGAACTTCTGCTTCGCGAGCTCCTCCTGGTCCTTGGTAAGGTTCTGGCCGGGGATGACGGCCTGCTTGTATGCGTTCCAGTCGCCCGCCTGCCACGAGCTGAAGAACTTCTGGACCGCGCCCTGCGGCGTGTCGCCCCCGCAGCCGGAGAGAAGGAGCACCAGCGGAATGACTATCAGGATGGCAAGGGCAAGCGCCGTCGTGGGGACTGCCCGGTGGGTGTGCCTGTGATCGAACATTTAAGATCTGACCCCCCGTGATGTCTTGAGCAAATTCCGTACTCAAAACAGTATAGCAAGATAAACAAGGGCCCGTGGCGGGCCCGTATTGTACGACCTTGCGGGGCGCGGCCTGCCTGGCCGCCACCCGCCTACTGGTTCTGGGTTGGCTGGTCCACCTCGGAGAGAGGGACGTCCACATACCAGCGTCCTTTGTACTTCTGCGTGCTTATCGTCGGAGTCACGCCGTAGGTCTTCTTGATCTCGGCGATCGTGGTCGTCTCCTTCTTGCCCGTCTGCGCGTTCGTGCCCGTGATGACTCCGGCCTGGAGCTCGACCGAGGCCTTGCTCGGGTTCTGCTTATCGTAGGCCGTCTTGAGCTTCAGGCTTTTGTAGGTAAAGTCCGCCGCGAGGAACTTCTTCTTCTGGGTGGCTATCTCGACCTGGGTCATCCGGCGCACGTTCTCGGGAAGCACGGCGCCCAGGTACGCGTTCCAGTCGTGCGCCTGGATCGCGTTGTAGAAGTTGTTCACGGCCTGGTCCGGCGTCTGGGGGCCGCAGCCGGCGGCGAGCAGAACCGCGGCCAGCGCCGCGGCGACAACGACAACGGTTGCCGTTCTCGAGGTTCTTCTACTTTTGCTCCTGCTGCCAGGCAACTCGTCCTCCCGGATAAACCATTCGGAAACGCCGGTCTCACGCGGCTTCTGACGCAAGTTCCTTTGCTCTACTTGAAGCTGTTCTGCCCCGGACGGCCTATTCCTGCCCTGTCCCCGGTGGGGGCGGAGGAGGCGGTGGGGCTGGCGCAGCTGGTGGCGGTGGTGCGGGCGCTGCCGGTGGGGGCGCGTACCCCTGCGGGGCCTGCGGTGGAGCCGCAGGTGGCGGTGGGGCTGGCGCTCCCGGAGGAGCGGGCGCGTACCCCGGTGGCTGCGCCGCTGGAGGAGCGGGCCTCGCGGCCTGGGCCGCGGCTTCGGCCTCGGCCAGCCTGCGATCGATGTCCGCGATCTCCTGGCATGCGGGAACCAGCTCCTGGTGGGCCAGCTGCCCGTTGAGATAGAGGTTGTATACCTGCTCCCCGAGGACTTCCAGCTTCTGCTTCTTGTCGCGCTTGAGCTGGACGTCCTGCGCCTTGGCCTTCGTCTGCTCCGTGGCCGTGCTGATCGTGTCCTGGATCTTGTCGAAGAATCCCATGCTGCACCTCCGGGTGTTGTCTACTCGTTCAATAATAACAGCGGACCGCCGGCGGGCAAACACGGCGGCAGGCGTTTATCCCAGATCGAGGGCCCGGTACTTCTGGCCCAGCTCGACGTACATGTCCTTGCCGGCTTTGAAGCTGTCACGAGCCCCTTCGGAGAGCTCCTTGATCGGCTTGGCCGGCACCCCGCCGACCAGCCATCCGGGCTCCACCTCCGTCCTCGGCGTGACGCACGAGCCTGCCGACACCGCCGCCTGCTCTCCGATCACGGAGCCGTCCAGGACGGTCGAGTTGATGCCGATCAGGGCCCCGTCCTTTACCGTGCAACCGTGAAGGACCGCGGAGTGCCCTACGGTCACGTCGGCGCCGACGGTCGTGCCTCCCTTGACCGTGCAGTGGATCACGCAGTTGTCCTGGACGCTGGAGCGCTCCCCGACGGTGATGGCGTTCCAGTCCCCGCGCAGCACCGCGCCCCACCAGACGCTCGCCTTGCTCTGGATAGTCACGTCCCCGATAAGGACCGCGGTCGGCGCGACAAAAGCGTCCGGCGCCACCACCGGCTTCTTTCCGTTGATCTCGATAAGCATGGTTCCCTCCACCGGTCTCGAATCCATCATTGATCAATCACGTTTGCTACAGGGGTTAAAGTCTATAGAATAAATGTGCGTTTTAGAATTGAGGAGTTGTTTTTAGATGAGCAACGGGAAAGCCCACACCGGGCGGTCCCCGAAAGTGAGCGTTTACACGCTCGAGCCTTCGACTTCAGCGCTCACGCCTCTGAGGGAGTTTCTGAGGGCCACGCTTCGGTCCTACCCCGCCGTGCAGCCTTTCATCGGTGACATCGTCTCGGCGACGCACGAGGCCGCTAAGAACGCGGTCGTCCACAACCCCGGGAGCAACGGCCCCGTGGACGTGACCTGCGAGGTGAGCGACGACGTCGTGGTGGTAGAGGTCGCCGACCGCGGAAAGGGATTCTGCCCGCCCGAGAAGGTGTCTAACGACCCGGACCCCGAGGCGCTTGCCGGGCGCGGCATGTTCATCATGAACGCACTGATGGACAAGGTCGAGACGATCAGCACCTCGAGCGGCACAAGGGTGAGAATGGTGAAGCGCCTGGCGCCGGCCGCCTAGCGACGCCCCCCGCCCTCAAGGCTGGAGCACCTCGGACGCCTGTTTCCCGTCGACGGTGATGTCGACTGTCTTGATCACCTTGTTGTTGGATACCACGGTGTTGTCTATCTGGCTGGTGATCGCCTGGACGGCCGCGGAACCTCCGCCGTAGTTGAGCAGCTCATGCGAGAAATCCGCTGATGCAGTGGCTCCGATGGTCTTGTACGCCTGCAGCCTTGTGCCAGCTGGAATGGCGGTGGTGTATCCCTGGTCCTTCTCGGCCTGCGTGGGCCCCTTGAGAAGTTCGGCCAGTGCTTCCTCTACGGTCGCAGACGCGACCTCACGCCTGACCTGCGAGACCGCATCGCCTTTGAGCAGGAAGACGCTGACAGTAGGCCTGGCCGGGTTGGGCGTGGTCGCCGGCGTGGTGGGGGTCGCAGGCGTCGTGGGTTTCGCGGTCGAGCCTCCCGTGCCCCCGCAGCCGGCCGCAAGAACAAGAGCGGCGAGCACCATCGCGACCGCTACGATCATCCTCCTGGACATCGCTCCTCCTCTTAAGGCAGACGGGCGGCTTACCCCTGCACAATCACCATCATATCAAAGTGCGGATGAGCCCCGGCGGAGACGCGCGAGGAGCGGCCCGGCCTCTTTGGACTATAATGTCTTCATGATAAAAGTCGGCGTCCCGAGGGCACTTTCATACTATCGATACTTCCCGTTGTGGAAGACCATGCTCGAAGGGGTCGGGGCCGAGGTCGTTCTCTCCGAACCCACAGGCGCGGCCTTGCTCGAGGCTGGCGTGCGCCATTGCGTGGACGACATCTGCGTCCCCGTCAAGCTCTATTACGGCCACGTCATGGACCTGATGGGCCGCTGCGACACGCTTTTCATCTCCCGGCTGGTCTCCGTGGAGAAGGCCGAGAACGACACGTACACCTGCCCGAAGCTGATAGGGCTGCCCGACATGATCAAGAGCTCGCTCGAGGACCTGCCACCGCTGCTCGAGTTCACGGTCGACATCCAGAAGAGGTCCCTGAAGTCGAGCATGAAGCGGGTGGGCGCAGCGCTCGGCGCGCCGGCCAAGGTTGTCCGCCAGGCGCTGGCCGAAGCCCTCCTGGTCCAGGACTCCTACGAGGTCGAGCTGTTGCGAGGCCTGGCGCCCGAGGTCGCGATGAAGCGCGTTCTCGGCAACGGCAATGGCAACGGGAACGGCTCGAAGAAGGAGCCCGAGCGCAAGACCGCGCCGCCCCCCACGGGTCGCGGTGACGTCCACATCGGGCTCGTCGGCCACGAGTACCTGATCCACGATTACTTCATAAGCCACAACCTGCCTTCAAGGCTGGAGAGGCTGGGGGCGAGCGTCACTTACATGACACAGGTCCCGGCCGCCGACATCGAGCGCGAGCTCTCGCGGTACCCCGGCATCTCCTGGACCTATGAAAAAGAGCTGCTCGGCGCCGCGTCGCACTTCCTGGGACGCAAGGACATCGACGGCGTGATGCTCGTGGAGGGCTTCGCCTGCGGGCCGGACTCCATCATCGGCGAGATCATCACGCGTGAGGTCATCACCGACGACAGCCCGCCACTGACGACGCTCGTTCTCGACGAGCACACGGGAGAGGCGGGGGTCGCCACCAGGGTCGAAGCGTTCGTCGACCTTATCAGGCGGGCGCGCAGGAAGTCATGAAAGTCGCAACACCCCACATGGGCAATGCCTACATCCCTCTCTCCGCGCTCCTTTCGAACCTCGGCGCTGAGGTGATCATCCCGCCGCGGCCCACCAGGAAGTCGATAGACATGGGGGCGCTTCACGCGCCGGAGTTCGTGTGCCTGCCTTTCAAGGTCAACCTCGGGGACAACCTGCGTGCGCTGGAGATGGGCGCCGACACGCTGGCGATGGTGAGCGGCATGTGGGCGTGCAGGTTCGGTTACTACGGCCGCGTCCAGCACAAGATCCTCAAAGACGTGGGGTTCGAGTTCGACAGCATCCTCCTCGGGCGCGACGGCCTCCTGCCCGTCTACAACAAGTTCCGCGACACGGCGTCGGGGAACCTCACGCGCGCCTGGGTGCACGCATTCCGCGCGTTCAGGGCGAAGTCTCACGCCATGGACAAGTTCGAGAAGGAGTCGCGCAGGGTGCGGCCGTTCGAGCGCGATCGTGGGAGCACTTCCACGGCGCTGGCCGACAGCCTGGCCCTGGTACACCAGGCGCACACCCTCAAGGAGATCGCGGCCGCCAGCGACGATGGGCTGGCGATGTTCAAAGAGGTCGAGGTCGAGCCGGGGAGCCACGTGCCCCTGCAGATAGCGGTCCTGGGCGAGATTTACGCCGTTCTCGAACCGGCATTGAACTTCGACATCGACCGCAAGCTCGGCGAGATGGGCATCATGTCGTACCCGGTCATGAGTGTTTACAAGTGGCTGACCCGGCCCCTGAAGACCGACCCGTCGCTCATCATCGACGAGAAGCTCGCGAGGCGCATTGCCAAGCCGTACATCGCTTACGTGCTGGGCGGCGAGGAGCACCAGACGATCACCGGCACGATACGCGCGGCGCGAAAAGGCTACGACGGGGTCATACACCTCTACCCGTTCACCTGCATGCCCGAGAACATCTGCCGCACCATTCTTCCCAGCGTCGAGGCGAAGTACGACATCCCCGTGCTGAACCTCTGCCTCGACGAGCACGCGTCCCCGACCGGGATCGCGACAAGGCTCGAGGCGTTTGTGGACCTCCTCAACCAGCGCCGCAAAAGATAACGTCGTTCGCTTTCCACTTTTCCTTTCCACTTTTTCGCCGGAACTTGATCTGGGGACAGGCACCGGATTAAGTTGCTGCTTCCTGGTTTGACCATATCGTGTAGAATAGCAACCCGGTGGAGCAATATGGAGGAGGAACAACTATGAAAACCGCGCTTGTCACCGGCGCCTGCGGCTTCTCGGGCGGCCACATGGTGAAGATCCTGGCGGACGCCGGCATCCCCGTCCGCGGCACAGACCTCGACCGCGCATTCCAGAACCCCAAGGTGAAAAAAGTCCAGGAGAGCATAGGGCTCGACTGGAGCGCGCCGGGCGTCGAGTTCGTGGCGTCGGACCTCACCGACCTCGACTCGCTCAAGAAGGTCATGAAGGGCGTCGGGACCGTCTACCACACCGCGAGCCTGTACGACTACTCGGCTCCGATGTCCGCCCTCGAGAAGATCAACATCGAAGGCCAGACGAATCTCTGCGACGCGATGGTCGAAGAGGGCATCGACCGCGTCATCCACTGGTCGACGGCGGGCGTCTACGGCCACCCGTACATGCCGCACAGCTCGCTGAACCCGTTCAAGGGGATGTACGAGCTGATCTGGGGCCACAGCGTCAGGCCCTGGCTCGAGGACAAGGAATACCACCGCCCCGCGGCGCACCCGACCAACCAGCCTTTCACCGAGGAGCGCAGTACGCCTCTCAATACGCCGGAGCCCCAGCCGCGAGGGTCGTTCCTGGTGAACGACTACTCGATCACGAAGTGGAACCAGGAGCAGCTCGTCCAGCGCTACGGCCGCGAGAAAGGCCTGAAGTGGACCATCATGCGGCCCGCGCCTCTCTACGGCCCGGGCAGCGACTACGGCATCGGCGGCATCGTGGTCGCGATCTCAGAAGGCCTGCTGCCTGCGCTGCCGCTCGACCTGCGCAACTACCTGATGGTGAACTGCCACGTCCGCGACATCGGCCGCGCGGCGCTGTTCCTCTCGCAGCGGGACGACACGATGTTCGAGGACTACAACGTCTCCGACCCGACCGTCATCAGCCAGCTCGACTTCCTCAAGATCAGCATGCTGCTCGTCGGGCGGAAGGTGCACCTGATCCCGTTCCTGCGGATGCCGGCGCTGCTCCCCTTCGGGATCTGGTCGTCGCGATACCTGCGCTGGCTCGAGAACAAATACCCGAGGTACCGGCGGCTCAGGATCTGGGAAGAGTCGAGCGCGCGATACCTCTCGTCCAGCTACTGGATCAGCAGCAACAAGCTCAAGGGGCTGGGCTTCGAGTGGGAATACCCGGACTTCACGCTGGGCCTGCGCGACATGGTGGAGTGGTTTATCAAGGTCGGCTGGATCCAGTGACCGTCTAACGACCTACTTGTCGTCGTCGGGCGGGGGGACCTGGCCCAGCAGCCTCTCCATGGTGGAAGGCTGATCGACCCTGCCGGGCGCGTAATCGTCCTCGGGCAGCTTGACGAACTGCTCTTCCGGCTCGAGCTCTGCGGGCATTTCCTGCTTCTGCTCCGACTCCGCGTCGGGCGGCGGCGGGACCGGGTAGTCGTGTCCGTTCAGCGAACCTTCCGGCCACAGCTTCCTGACCTCTTCCGGGACCTCCGGCGGCGATGGCTGAAGCGGCTCGAACGGACGTGGGGCCTGGCCTTCGGGCGGCTCCAATATAGGCTGC
>Ga0209539_1000335_pt1 | contig 28168 bp, 30 predicted proteins | sample BarGraNGADG00312_2_FD_184499 | JGI IMG/M metagenome (GOLD analysis project Ga0209539, IMG submission 184499) | Arctic peat soil microbial communities from Barrow, Alaska - Barrow Graham LP Ref core NGADG0011-312 (SPAdes) (version 2) | ecosystem: Environmental > Terrestrial > Soil > Wetlands >...
GGACGCGATCGGCCAGTACATCGACAAGCACAACGAAAATCCCCGGCCCTTCGTATGGACGAAGGGCGCGGATGTCATACTCGACAAGGTTAACGCGTGTAAAGAAGCGTTAGGGACGGTCCACTAGGACCTTACCGGAGCCTTGTAGCGCTCCGACTCCTTGTATCGCAGCTTCGACTTGTCGAAAGGCCCCAGCGCCGAGACCTCATCGAAGACCTTCTTCACGGCTTCGGCCCACTTCTCGCCTTCAGCGGCCGAGATCCAGGCCAGTCCTCGGAACCCGTGGCGACCACGATCGTACCGACCTTGAACTTCTCCTTGCGGTCGCCCTGGATGAGGGTCACGTCGAAGTTCCCGAAGTAACCCTCGATGGACTTGATGACGGCGCCGGTGTATAGGTGAACGCGATCGTTGTCCTTCAAGCGCTCGGCGTACCGCTCGATGACCGTCTTCGGGTCAGTGTCGGTGGGCGTGAGGCTGTGCAGGTTGCGCACCATCCCGCCCACCTCCGCCTCCTTCTCGACGATTTATACGTCGTAGCCCTGGCTCGCGATGGACAGGGCGGCCGTCATCCCGCTGACACCCGCGCCGATGACCATTGAGGTCGGGTGGATGTCGATGGAGATCTCGTCGAGGGGCTGCAGAAGGGAGGCCCTCATGACGCTCATGCGCACGAGGTCCTTGGCCTTGGCTGTGGCTCGGTCCCAGTCGTGCATGTGTACCCATGAACACTGGTCCCTGATGTTCGCGAACTCGAAGAGGTACTTGTGTTCAGCCCCGCTTCCTCGCGCGCCGACCGGAAGAGCGGCTCGTGCGTCCGCGGGGTGCAGGAGGCAACGACGACCCTGTTGAGGTCCTGTTCCCTGATGGCGTCCTTTATCGCCGCGATGCCGTCCTCTGCACATGTGTAGAGGTTGCGCGTCGCGTACACGACGCCCGGAAGCGTCTTCGCGTACTCGGTGACGTCCGCCACGTCGGGGAACCCCGCAATGTTGCTCCCACAGTGACAGATAAAAACGCCTATCCGTGGCTTGGCGCTGTTGCCGTCGGCCCCGGCTAACCTCTTCTCTTCGCTGGTCTTCTCGTCTTGCGGGTCGGTCTTACGGGCGGCCGGCCGCTTCCTTGTCAGCCAAGGCCTTTCCTTTCGGGTCTTTTACTTACCGCTTCTTCTTCGCGGCAGCCTTCTTCTTCGCAGGCTTCTTCGCAGCCTTCTTCTTTGTCGGAGCCTTCTTCTTGGCAGGCTTCTTCGCAGCCTTCTTCTTCGCCGCGGCCTTCTTCTTTGCCGGAGCCTTCTTCTTCGCCACTGCCTTCTTCTTGGCGGCCGGCTTCTTCTTCGCCGCGGCCTTCTTCTTGGCCGGAGCCTTTTTCTTCGCCGGCTTCTTCGCTGCCTTCTTCGCTGGTGCCATCTCCAACCTCCTATCTCCGCGCCGCGGCTTTTGCCGCTGGCTTCCCGGTGAACTCCCATATGGCCTGCGCCGCTCTGTCGGCAGCGCCTCCACCCTGTGTTACAGCGTCGGTTACGTCCATCGGTCGAGTACACGCCCCCGCAATGTAGATACCGGGTTCGTTGGTGTCCATAGGGGCGAGTAGATCGTCAGCCGCTTTGAAGAACTTGTATACGTCCATCTCGACACCGAGTACCTCCGCAAGTTTCTCGATGCCCGGTGGCGGTACGAAGGCGGTGGAGAGTACCACCATGTCGAACTCCATCTTCTTTACTCCGCCTGCTTCGGTGTCATCATACCAGACGAATAGATTCTTTGTAACGGGATCCTCGGTCACCTCGCCCGGCCGCGCGCGGACGTAGGTGATTCCGTACTCGTCCGCGCCTCTCTTGATGTGTTCGTCGAAGCCGCGGCCGAACGAGAGATTATATTTTAGCGCCGTCTCTTTTTGCAAACCTTCGCCCAGACCCCTCATGGAGCACAAGTTCGTGATCGATTTGATGCGGCTTTTCGGGCCGCAGATCCCACGTGATGATTGTAAGCTCGCGGCCCGCTCCCGGGCATTGACTTCGCTCATACCCGGGTTCTTTCCGGTACAGGGCTCTTACTTGGTCGCGCAGTCGTCGAGGTGCGCGAGCATTCCCTCGACCATCTTCTTACGACGCTGGACTTCCTCTATCTTCTCCTCGATGCTGTCGATGGTCGGGTCGAAGACACAGGCGCCGAAATCGCAGTCAACGCCGGCGACCTCTTCCATTTTCTCGGCCAGTGTCAGGATCTGCTGGTTGAGGTCTTCCAGCTGCTTCTGGAGCATCTCTTCTCTTTCGTCTGCCATGCTTCTCATTACCTCCTGGCTATTGGAGTTTGTGTCTGAATAGCATAACAAACGGGGCGCAAGTCTAAAAGGCAAACTAACTGATGTCCACCGCCGGCGCGATGCGATCTATCGACCGCTCTATCGCGTCGAGGCCTTCGATGGCGACGGTGATCGCCTGCTCGGGGCACACCTCAGCGCAACGCCCGCAGCCCCGGCACTCCACGCCGATCGTCGCGACGCCACCCTCGACCCGCGCCGCGCCCGTGAAGCACGTCTCCTCGCAGGTCGCGCACCCGGTGCAGTCTCCGGTGACCTCGACGGTCACCCCGGGCATCCGGGAGACGTTGGCGCTCACGCGGTCGGCGATGTCGGGGAGCATCCTCCAGATGCAGCAGCACGTGCAGCAGTTGCAGACGGTGAGGAGCTTCTCGCCGGGGCCCACACCGAGCCACACGGTGTCGAGGCGGTTGCGTCCGACCAGGTGGAAGAGGCCCGCCTCGCGCGAGCGGGCGATGTGCGCAAGCGCCTCCTCCCTGGTGGCCACGTGGCCCAGCTTCGGGTTGATGCCGAGCGCCGCCTCTCCCATGAAGAGGCAGCCGATGTCCCGCGGGTAGTCTTCGCAGTGCAGCGAGTCGCGGCAGATGCACTTGTCCATTATGAAAAGGTGCTCGGCTCGTCCGATGAAATGCTCGACGACCTTGGAAGGAACGACGACAGAGGAGTCACCTTCTACGTCCTCGCCGACGGTGACGACCCGGTCCTGCGGCAGGATGATTATCTCGTCGTCCTTGAACAAGATGCGCTCTGCGACCCGGCCGAGGACCGGCACCTTCGTGAACTTCGCCCCGTACTTCGAATAAGGGAAGCCGGCCTTCACCATTTTGACTACCCACATGGGTCGTGACATCAACGCCTCCGATTGTCTGAGTGGATACCAATTATAGAGCGAATATGCACAAAGGCCATGTAGAATCCGTTGGCCAGCGCCACCTGCCCAATCAAGGTGGGTTAACCCAAACCGCCTGCGTGAACAGACAGACGGTGATCGTCAAACCCTGTTTTACATCGGGCCCTGGCCCGTGAGGGACGCGTGTCCGAAGGACGACGCGTCACTCACATGTTCCTCCGGGGCGGAACCGCGGAGGATATCTGACCGATAGAGCTTTTCTGACTTGTCTGTTTATAATCCCACTTCGCTCATCAGTGCGAGCTCGGACCCGGTCTTTCTTCATGGGACTCGGTGTAAGAATTCGCGTACTGGGTGTTCAACGGATCTAACCTTGATCTCCGGTCTTTTGAATGAGCGATCGTGTCCGGCCTACGACCGGTACACGATGCGATATGTCGTTCGCCGCAGGCGAATGCGAAAGACCGGGGGTGAATCAGGAACTCTTGAAAACGCAGGTCAAGCCTTGGCAAGGAGGCCGAACTTCTCGATGTTCGCATCGGCTATCGCCTGGATGCGCTCAACCTCGGCGGCGCCTCCCTCACGTTTGAACAGGTGGGAGAAGCGCTTCTGCGCCTTGAGGTACTCGTCGACCGGTATCAGGTCGTCCTTCTTGATCTTGCGGACCCGGGTCACCTGCCCGTCCTCCATCTCGAAGATCGGGTAGAGCCCGCAGTCGACCGCGAGCCTCGCGGTCCTTACGGTCATCGAGCTGTCGACGCCCCAACCGGGCACGCACGGGCAGTGGATCTGCAGGTACTTGGGCCCCTCGACGGTCAGCGCTTTCTTGACCTTCCTCGCGATGTCGAGCGGGTAGCCCGCCGTTGATGTCGCGATGTACGGGGTGCCGTGGGCCGCGACGATAGCCGGAAGGTCTTTCTTCCTCGTCAGGTTGCCCCAGCTCGTCTTGCTGGCCGGGGATGTCGTCGTCAGTGCGTCGCGCGGAGTCAGGCCCGACCTCTGGAAGCCGGTGTTCGAGTAGACCTCTGTGTCGTAACAGACGTAGAGGATGTCGTGCCCTCGCTCGAGCATCCCCGAGAGCGCACCTATCCCGATGTCGGCGGTGCCTCCGTCTCCGGCCTGCGCGATCACCTTCGCCTCGCCCTCGCGACCGAGCGCCTTCAGGGCGACCTCGATGCCGGAGGCTACGCTCGCCGGGTTCTCGAAGAGCGAATGTATCCAGGGGACCTGCCACGAGGAGCGCGGGTACCTGGTCGTGAACACCTCGAGGCACCCGGTCGCGTTCGTCACGATGACGTCACGGCCGGCGGCCTCGATGACCGTGCGGGCGGCAAGCGCCTCGCCGCACCCCGCTCACGACGTGTAGCCGTAGGCCATCAGCCGCGACTCTACCTGCTCGTTAGCCATCGCTCTTCCTCACCCCCTCGTCTTCATCGTGGGTGTGCGCGGACCAGAGCACCTCGTGGTCCACGCCGGGGGTCTCGACCCTGCATGTGTCGTCCTCGATCAGGCCGAGAGCGATCTCTTTGATCAGCTCTTTTCTGACGTCCCTGCCGCCAAGGCCGACGATGAAACTCGAGATGTTCGGCGTGTCCGACGTCCCGCAGAACGCGGAGCGAATCTCTGAGCAGAGTATGCCCTCCAGCCCGAGCGAGATGTCTTTCTCTATCACGCCGACTGTCTTCGCCCGCGAGAGGGCGTCGTGAAGCTCTCCCCGCGGGAACGGCCTCACCGTGCGGACCTTGATGATCCCGATCTTGTGGCCGTCCGCGCGAAGCTCGTCGACGGCGTCCTTCATGGTGCCGAGAAGCGAGCCCATGGAGACCAGCAGCACCTCGGCGTCCTCGAACTCGTATCCCTGGAGGATGTCGCCGTAGTCGCGGCCGGTCAGGTCCTTCCACGCCTTCGCCGCGTCGGAGATCGCGGACCCGGCAGACTGCATCGCCTGGTCGAGCAGGAGCCTTATCTCCATGTAGGCGTCAGGCCCGGCCATCGCCCCGAGCGTCACCGGGTCTTTCGGGGTCAGGTAGAACTTCGGCGCGAATGGCGGCAGGAAAGCGTCGATCTCTTCGGCGGTCGGGACCTCCACGACCTCGGTCGCGTGAGTGAGTATGTAGCCGTCCATGCAGACCATCACCGGTATGTTCAACTTCTCGGCCACCATGAAAGCCTGGGGGTGCATGTCGCAGGCCTCCTGCACGTCCTCCGCGTACATCTGTATCCACCCGCAGTCGCGCAGCGACATCGAGTCCTGCTGGTCGTTCCAGATGTTGATCGGGGCGCTCACGGCGCGGTTGGCCACCGTCATCACGACCGGCAGCCGCATACCGGCGATGTTGAAGACTACCTCGGTCATCAGCAGCAGCCCCTGGCTCGACGTTGCGGTGTACGAGCGGGCACCTGTTGCCGAGGAGCCGAGGACCACCGACGCCGCGGTGAATTCGCTGTCGGCGAGCACGTAGCCGGAGTCCAACTTGCCGTCAGCGATGATCCGGGCGAGGTCCTCGACGATATGAGTCTGTGGCGTGATCGGGTAGGCGCAGACCACTTTCGGGCGGCACAGCGCCACCGTCTCTGCGACCGCGCGGGAGCCCTCGAGCATCTTCCTCATGAGGCCCCCTCCGATTGCTTGCTCGCCTTGCGCTCCGCCTCGGCGGCCTTGCCCTGTTCGACTTCGTCGAGAGGCGCCTCGTCGATGACCATCACTATGTCGTCGACGGGACACATCTCCGCGCAGACGCCGCAGCCCTTGCACGCGTCGAGGTCCACCTGGAACTTCCGCTTGTCTTCCTTGAACACCGCGCCGTCCGGGCAGCACAGCTCGCAGGACCGGTCGCCTATGCACTTCTCCTGCTTGAAGTGCGGCCGGTACACGCGCCACCCGCTCATCTTCTGGTCGCGGGTCGTTCCCGGCTGGACGACTACGCCGAAGCGCGGCTTCATGCCTTCACCCCGAGCACGTCCTCGTACGTCTTTCGCATCGCGACTATCTCTTTCTCGCCGAGCTCTCCCGGGTAACGCATCCGAACGCTCTTTACCAGCGCCTCGAGGTTGATGAGGCCTGAGGCGGCGGCGAAAGCGCCGACCATGATGGTGTTGATAATAGGCTTGCCGACCGTCTCGATCGCGAGCTCCGTCGCGGCGACCGTCACGACCTTGAACTTTTCGGGTATCGAGAAGCGGGACGGGCCGCTCCTGCTGTTGATGACGACGAGCCCGCCGTCCCTGAGCCCCTCCAGCACGTCGACCGCCGCGAAGAGGCTCTCGTCCTGGATGATGAGACCGTCCGGCTGGTAGATCTGGGCGCGTATGCGGATAGGCCGGTCGCTTATCCTCACGTAGGCTGTGACAGGAGCGCCGTGCCTCTCGGAGCCGAACATCGGGAACGCCTGCGCGTAAAGCCCGCCTTCAAAAGCGGCCTCCGCCAGGAACTCGCTGAGCGTCACGTTGCCCTGACCGCCCCGCCCGTGTATTCGGATCTCCCGCAGCAATGCTCCCCCCTCAGCTTCTACCGCTTCTTCTCCCCGGCCTGTGCCGGCACCTTCACCCACACGCTCGTGCGCGACGCCCACTCCGAATCCGGATAGCTCGCCATCAGCCGGTCCCTCAGGCTCTCCAGCGTGTAGCTTTCGTCCGTCTTGTGCCTGGCGATGCCCCCGAAGTACATGGACGGCGCCGCCCGCGACGAACCGGGATGCTCCCAGACCACCCTCTCGAACAGGTCGACCGCCTCCTCGAAGCGGTGCGACCGGTAGGCGATCATCGCGCGGCCGTACTTCAGGCAGGGGAGGAAGAGTCCCGGCGGCAGGTAGCCCTCGAGCCGGAAATGGTCCACCCCTTTCGGGTCGACGAACAGTATGCTCGGCGTCCAGAACACGTTGTACTTCCGAAGCGGCACGGTCTCGCTGTCGTAGTCGACCAGGACCGGAACGAAGTTGTCGCTGAGGAAGCGCGACACGTCCTCGTCCGGATACGTGACGGCATCCAGCCGCCTGCAGCCGCGGCACTTCCCGCTCTTGAAGTCCATCAGGACGGGAAGCCCGGTATGCCTTGCAGTGTCGAAAGCGGCGTCACGGTCGTAAGTCCAAGAGATCTCCGCCATGCTGAAGCCTCCTCGAAAGTGCCCGTACTCGAGTGCTGCTTCAAGACGGTGGGGGTATTTCCTGCGCGGGACGGGGAGTGGCTGGCTCCTAGGAGAGCGTGAATCGGAAGGCGGTGCCTCCGCCCTCGCGAGGCTCGCACCATATGCGGCCGCCGTGCGCGTCGACGATCTCCTTCGCGATGTAGAGGCCGAGCCCGAGGCCCGGCTTGGAGTGATGCTGCACGTCCTCGACCTGGGAGAAGCGGTTGAAGATCTCGTCGACCTTCTCCGCCGGGATGCCGATGCCGCGGTCGAGAACGGAGAAGACCAGGTCGGAGCCCACTCTCGCGACCTCGACGGTCACCGGCGCCCCCTCGGGCGAGAACTTGATGGCGTTGTCCAGCAATATCACCAGGAGCTTGGTCAGCTTCTCCGGGTCGACCTCGGTGCTGTAGGCCCCCTCAGGGACGACGATATCCAGCTCGTTGCTGCAACCTCGCGCGCGCATCTCGTTGAGCGCGGACTCGATGACCAGCCGGGGGTCTATCTCGGAGCGCGTTATTTCGAAGCGCCGCCCCTCGATGCGCGACACGTCGAGCAGCTCCTCCACGTAGGAGGTCAGCCTGTCGGTGGAGGCGTCGATCGCGACGAAGATATCGGTCAGCTCCTCGGGCGGCACCTTGTCTATGTAATTGGAGAGCATCGTCGTGTAACCTTTCACGACGCTTATCGGGTGCCGCAGCTCGTGTGAGGCGACGGTCAGGAAGTGGCTCAGCCTCTCGGCCCTCTCCTTGAGCTCTCTCTCGGCCCGCTTGCGTACGCCCACTTCCTGCTCCAGCTGCTCGTTGATCGCCCGGAGCCTGGCGGTGCGCTCCTCGACCAGCTGCTCGAGGTGGTCCCGGTAGGCCTTCAGGGAATCCTCGGCCTGCTTTCTGCGCGTGATGTCGACGGCGTTGATGATCACGTCACCCTCGGCATCGCCGATGCTTTTGCACTTCCACTCGAAGACGTTCCAGCTGCCGTTGCCGTGGAGCAGCCTGAGCTCGCCGGGCTCGGCGGCCGCGGCGGTGCCGGCCTCTTCCATGCAGCGGGCGAACTCGGCGCGGTCTTCCGGGTGCGCGAGGTCGGTGAAGGCAGTGCCGACGAGGGCGTCCGGCTCGTAGCCGAGCACCTCGGAAACGGACGGGCTCGCGTACGTGATGACGCCGTCCGGATCGACGACCGCGATGACGTCCTGAGCGTTCTCGATGAGCGAGCGGAAGTGCTCCTCGCTCCGGCGCAACGCCTCCTCGGCCCTCTTGAGGTTCAGCTCGACCATCGCCTTGTCGACCGCCTCGGAGAGGCGGGCGGGCAGTCTGGCGTCCTTGACCACGTAGCCGGAGGCGCGCATGTGGAACGAGCGGACCGCGGTCTCCTCGTCGCCGTGGCCGGTGACCATGATCACGCGGGTGTAGTCGTCCTGCGACGTGATCTGCTCGAGGAGGGTCAGGCCTTCGCCGTCGGGCAGCATGTAATCGAGGGTGATGATGTCGAACTGCTCTGCCGCCATCATGCGGCGAGCTTCCTCCAGGTCGCCCGCTATCTGCGCCTCGGCGGGGAACCTGTTGACCAGTATCCTCTTGAGCTGGAGCGCCATGTCGCTGTCGTCCTCGACGACGAGTGCGCTTATGCCGGACTCATCCAATTGATCAGCTCCATCGGCAGCTGCTTATGCTGTCAATTCTAGACCCGGGTCGGCGGCCGGCATAGACCGGCGGCCGGCACCACGGCGTGAAAGCCTGTCGAAGTCTAGCAGATAGGCGACAGCCCGAACCTTGACGTAAGGCGGGTCGGCTCCCCCTGTGTAGAATAAAGCTGACACGGGCCGCGGGGCGCCCGCGGCGCCAATATATATATAGTGCGGGGGGTGGCATGTACATTTCTGTGATCGGAGCGGGGGAGTGCGGGCCGGAGCTCGCTGAGACGGCCTTCGAGACCGGCTCGGAGATAGCGAGGCGCGGTCACACCCTGGTCTGCGGCGGCCTGGGCGGCGTGATGGACGCCGCGGCCGGGGGGGCCTCTGAAGCCGGCGGCCTCTCGATCGGCATCCTGCCGGACGCCGACAGGGACGGCGCAAGCCCCTCCCTCACGTGCTCGGTGCCCACCGGCATGGGCGAGGCCCGGAACGCACTGGTGGTGCGGGCCGGTGACGCCGTCATAGCCATCGGCGGCGGTTACGGCACCCTGTCCGAGATAGCCCTGGCCCTGAAGGTCGGCAAGACCGTGGTCGGGCTGGGCACCTGGGTGCTGCCTGGCGGCCAGCCGTGGGGCGTGGTCGAGGCCGGAGGGCCGGCCGATGCCTTGGACCTCGTCGAGAAAGCATTGCGCGGTGGTGCGCGATGAAGGTAGTCATCGCCCCGGACTCTTTCAAGGGAAGCCTGACAGCGGTGGAAGCGGCCAGGGCCATGAAGGAAGGCGTGCTGGACGTCGTCCCCGGCGCGGAGGTGGGCCTCTGCCCGATGGCCGACGGCGGCGAAGGCACGGTCGAGGCGATAGCAGAGGCGACAGGCGCCGAGCTGGTCACCCGCGAAGTCGCCGGGCCGATGCCGGGGCAGACCGTTCGCGCTACCTGGGCCCTGCTGGAGCCGTCGGCCGGCGGCGCGCCGGCCCTCAAGGAACACCTGGACACCACCAGGAGGACGGGCGTGATAGAGCTCGCGCAGGCCTCCGGCTTCTCACTCGTCGCGGAGTCGGAGCGCGACCCCCTTGTGGCCACCACCGTCGGAACAGGCGAGCTGATACTCGACTCGCTCGAGGCGGGATGCGCTTCGATAATCGTAGGCATCGGCGGAAGCGCGACCGTCGACGGCGGAACGGGGATCGCCCGCGCGCTCGGCTACCGCTTCCTCGACTCCGGCGGGGAGGAGCTCCCTCCCGGAGGAGGGGCTCTCGAGCGGCTGGACAGGATAGACGCGACCGGCTGCGACCCCAGGGTCGAGAGGACCCGGTTCCTGGTGGCGTCGGACGTCGACAACGAGCTGACCGGCGAGCGGGGAGCGGCAAGGGTGTTCGGCCCTCAGAAGGGCGCCTCTCCATCCCATGTCGAGATCCTGGAGCGCGGGCTGGCGCGGCTGGCCGAGAGGATGAAGCTCGACCTGGGGATCGACGTGACCCGGATGCCCGGCGGCGGCGCTGCCGGCGGCTCGGGTGCGGGGTTGTTGGCGTTCTGCGGCGCCGAGATAACAGGCGGGGCGGAACTGGTGGCTGCGGTGGTCGGCCTGGAGGCATGGATGGCGGGCGCCGACCTGGCGCTCACCGGCGAAGGCAGCTTCGACCGACAGACGTTGTCCGGAAAGACACCGGCGGGTGTGATGCGCCTGGGGCGGCAGCACGGCCTCCCGGTGGTGATCGTAGCGGGGAGGGTCTCGCCGGAGGCCGAGGCCATGCTACCCGCGGGGGCCGCGACCTTCGCCCTTCCCGGCGGCCCGATGACTCTGAGTGAGGCCATGGCAACCGGCGCGTCCCTGGTCCGGTCTGGCACGGCCAGGTTGATGAGGCTGCTGCTCCTGCTCGATAACGCCTGAAAAAGGGGTGAAGGCGCCTTGAGGGGTGGCCGATAATGTTCCTGGATGCTCACGGTCAGTTCGGTCAGGCATTGGGTTATAATTGACACACGACGTTATGGTTCGCTATCCCGTGCACAAAGGCTGCGGTTCACGCACCGCGGATGAGTCTGGAGAAGTATGGAAAGCGGCAATCCTGAAGGGACCAGGGCGGGAACGCTGCCCGAGGGATATGTAAAGAAAGCGATACAGTTCGTGGTGAACGCCCACGCGGCCACCGTGAACATGCACCTCTACCCGCCGACCAGCTCCATGGTCCTGGAGACGATGGAGAAAGCGCGGGAATGGATAGACCAGCTGGTGGCCGAGACCGGCATTTTCAGGGTCAGCGCCCTGGAGAACGGCCTGCTGGTGAATGACATCCGGCTCGAGGACGTCGACCAGCAGAAAGGCCCGGTGCGCTCCTTCGTGTCGTGGATGACCGAGCGCGGCCTCTCAAGCCTGGAGTTCACCGAGGGAGTCACCGACGATGAGATCAAGGACCTCTTCGAGCTGCTCTCCGACGTCGAGCGGCAGGACATGGAGGCCACCCTCGCCGACGACCTCGTCGAGAGGGGCGTGACCCACGTGACGGTCAACCAGCGCGTCTACGTCGCGGTGACCGCCGGCGAGAACGGAGAGTTCTCGCGAGTATCTTCCCCCCTCGACGCACTCAAGGACGAACTCCTCATCAGGTACCTGATGGGCAAGGTGGAGCTCAACGACGTCGAGGACAGGGAGCTTATGGACGTCCTGTCCGACCCCGGCAAGGTCGCCGGCCTCCTGTCTCGCTTCCTCGCCGAGGAAGGCGCCGAAGGCGGAGTGTTCTTCAAGAGCCAGAAGGCCGAGGAGGCCCTGCAGAAACTGTCGATGATGATCGGCGACGTCGAGGACGAGTCGCTCAGGGAGACCCTCGGCGACCAGGTGACGAGCATCATCTCGGAGATGACCCCCCGCGAGATGATGTCGGTGCTGGCAGGGCACGGGCCGGAGAACCTGGACATCCGCCACGTCCGCCAGAACGTGATGAAGATGCTCTCCAACAACCAGCTGCTCGACATCGTCGACTCCCTGATCGACGAGTACGTCGAGATGAGCGGCGAGACGGACGAGTTGGAGACCACCTGGACGAGGGAGAGACTGCAGGATCTCAACGACGTCCTGATCGAGGTGCGCAAGGGCGAGCGCGGCGAGGCGCTCGCGGAGACCATAGACAAGAAGCTCGACGAGGCCGGCATCAGCGAGGAGAGAGACGCCACCACTGGCACCAGGGTGCTGAGTGCACACCAGATGCTCGGGGGTTCTCTCGACGAGGCGGATGTCCCGGACCTCGGCGAAGGAGTCGACAAGACAGCGTCGCGGCAGATAAAGCAGCTCTACGCGATGGGCGAGGACGACCTCGCCTCGGGCATGCTGATGCGGATCGCCGACAACCTGACCAGCGGCTCCGACAGGGTAAGGCGCTACGCGGCGCTGCTGCTGCGAGAGTCTCTCGAGGGGCTGGACGACAAGGGCGTTGCGCTCGCGTCGAACGCGATAGTGCAGGTGCTGTTCGAGGCGGCCGAGAAAGAGCAGGATTACGACGCTTTCAGCCAGATGTCGGACGCGCTCGCGTCCATCGCCCGCTCCGAGCTGAAGCTCGGGATGGGCCGTCAGATCTCGATGATCATCGAGTTCTTCAAGCGACAGTCCTCCGAGGAAGCGGGCAAGGGCGCAGAGCTGCAGAAGCACTCCGCGATGCTGCTCTCGAGCATCACCGAGCCCGGCGACCTCTTCGACCCGGTTGAACTGCTGGCGGAGACCGACCAGGAGAAGTTCTCGAAGATGGTGTCGGTGCTGGCGTCGCTCGGGCCCCAGGCACTGTCGCCCATCGTCGATCAGGTGAAGGACCGCGGACAGGTCGAGCTGCGCGAGAAGGCGCTCGACGCGTTCAGGCTGGCGGGCCCGGCAGGGACGCAGTCGCTCGTCATGGAGCTCGAGAAAGAGAACCAGTGGTACGTGTACCGCAACGTCCTGAACATCATCGCGGAGCTCAGGGCGGCTGACGCCCTGGAGTCGATCTACAAGATGGTCGGCAACAGCGACGAGCGCATCAGACGAGAGGCTGTCAGGACGATGGCCAGGATCGGCTCGAGGGAGTCTGTGCCGTGGGTGCAGCAGGCCGCCTCCGATCCCAGCCCGGCGGTCCGCAAGACCGCGGTACGGGTGATGGGTATGTTCAACGACGCCAGCGTGGCGCCTTTCCTGCTGGATATCGTCGGCGGCCAGGGGTCGCGCGGCAAGGAAGAAGACCAGGGCGTTGTCGAGGCCGCGGTGCTGGCCATCGGCGACCTCAGGGTCGACGTCTACGTGCCTCAGCTCGCGGAGCTGCTCGGCAAGGGCGGGCTGTTCAGGAAAGGCAAGCCTGACGAGATCCGCGCGGCCGCGTGCGTCGCGCTCGGCAACATCGGCAGCGCGGCGGCGGTCCCGGTCCTGCAGAGGGCGCTCAAGGACCCGGCGCCGATCGTCAGGGCCGCGGCGGACAGGGCGCTCGAGAGGGTGTCGGGCGAGCCGGAGCCGATCAGGAAGCCCGAGCCTGCGATGAGCCAGCCTCTCGCGGCGGCGGCAGCGAGCGAGTCCTGGGACCGGAGGCAGCCCGAGGCGCACCCGGTCCAGACGGTGCAGCCGCAGTGGGAACCGCAGATCCCTCAGCTCGAAGAGCTGCCACCGGAGAAGCAGTCGTGGCAGGAGCCGCTCCCGCCGGTGGACGAACACGCGGAGCTCCAGCCTCTCGGGCAGATGCCTCAGCCCGAAGCCGCGGTCGAAGAAGTCATGGAAGAGCCGGCGGAGGAAGCGGTGAAAGAAACGCTTGCTCCGGAGAAGCAGTCGTGGCAGGAGCCGCTGCCGCCTCTCGAGACCGCCTCAGAGCAGATCCGGCCGCTGGGAGAGCCCGCGCTTCCCAGCTTCGAGCCGCCGATGGAGACCGCTTCTCAGGAGAGGCAGACCTGGCAGGAGCCGCTCCCCCAGGATGAGATGGACGAGATCGACGAGCTGCCACCCCCGCTCCCGCCACCGCCGGCCGACGACGAAGATTAGCCTTACTGTATCCAGCCCACCTCGATCAGCCATTCGACCGTGTTGCGCAAGCCCAGCTTGAAGTCCGGGTACTCCCACTCGAACCCCAGGTCCTTCAGCTTGTCGCTCGAGATCCAGTAGCTCGACGACAGGTAGCGGGCGCTCGACTCCTCCCAGATCCGCAGCCTCCGGAACCTCGGGAAGCGGCTCTCGAGCCAGCGCAGGTACCTCGCCGACCAGATGCCCAGCGGCAGTAGCATCGGCATGCGCAGGAACGGGATGATGTGGACCTTGCGCCCGACCAGCAGCGCCGAGATCTTCAGGAAGTCGAGCTGGCTTATGACGGTGGGGTCGCTGACGTTGAAGTCCTCGCCGATGGTGTCGTCCCGCTGCGCGGCGAACAGCGCCGCGCGCCCGATGTCCCGCACGTGGCAGTTGACCATCAGGTAGTTGCGGAGGTCCAGCGGCAGCGTCGAGGCCAGGCCCTCGGCTATCGCGATGACGATCCCGCCGATACCGTAGTCGCTTCCCGGTCCGTAGAGCGGCGCCGGCCTCAGTATCGTGAACTTGATGCCTCTCTCTCGGCCGTACCTCTGGACTATCTGCTCCTGTTTCCACTTGGTTATCGAGTAGTCGTTGACCAGCCAGGTCCCGCGCGGCTGGTCGCCGGGCGTGTTGAGGGGAGTGCTCTTCTTCTCGGTGAAGGGCTGGTTCGTCGGGTGCTTCTCCGGCCTGTGGTAACTCTTGTCTGTCAGCCAGGGCCGGATCCCGTGGCCCCAGACGATCTCGAACATCATCCGGAACGGGTTCTGAGAGCTGTTGGCCATGTTCGGGTGCCCGTAGACCCCGGCGGTCGACCAGTGCACCAGTCGCTCCACCCCCGAGGCGCACATCGCCTCGAGCAGGTTGATGGTCCCGTCGATGTTCACCTTCTCCAGCGCCGACATCGGCGCGGAGTAGTCGTAGAGGCTCGCGGTGTGGAAGACTATGTCGACCCCGTCGAGCACCTTCATCAGCGACTCGCGGTCGGAGAGGTCCGACGCGACGAACTCGACACCCTCGGCCTCCCAGTCGAGGCCGATTCCTTCCTGGACAGTACGCACCTTCTCGTTGTCGAATGCCCGCTTCAGGTCAGTGCCCCTCACCGGTATCCCGGCGTCATGCAGTATGTTCACCATGTGCCCGCCGGAGAAGCCGCAGGCCCCGGTCACCAACGCTTTTTTCATCATGCCCCCCCGGTCTCAAGCGCTCGAGCGCAGATGGTCCAGCGAGATTGTATTCCTTTGTCGTCGAATCTCCTAGAGAAAGAAGGATGGGACGCGAGGCAGGTGGCGCGACGACCGTCTCCGCGGTATACAATCGAGGCGTGGGCCGAGAGCGGCCCGCAATTCGAGCCGTTGAATGGAGGAGCGATGACATCAAAGCGGGTGGCGGCCTTACTGCTGATCGCGCTGGTGGCAGTGACGATGATTTCCGGCTGCGGCTCGGACAACGGCTCATCGAGCCAGGACACCTCCCCGGTCTCTACCGTCCCGAGGGCATCGTCGACCTCTCCGTCTTCGGCCACGGGCGATGGATCGAGCGGGATGATCTACCTGGTCAAGGGCGGCATCGCTGTCAGCGTGAAGCGCGAGGGGATAACGGGCGGCACGGCTGCGCTGAAGGCTCTTCTCGCCGGCCCGACCGCGGCGGAGGCGGGGACCGGGATAACGACCGACATCCCGAAGGGCACAACCCTGCTCAGCTATAGCATCGCGGGCGGCACTGCGAAGGCGGATTTCTCAAAGGAGATGCTCTCCTTCGGCGGGGGTTCCCAGATGGTAGAGATGATCACGGAGCAGGTGAAGGCGACGGTGCTCGCAAACGAACCTACGGCGAAGACCGTGGCGATTAGCATCCAGGGAGTTCCGGCGGACGAGGCGATGCAGCCATAGGGTATCCCGTCCACACCGCCCATGAGACGGGGCACCGAGTCTGTCAGATCAGGAATTTGGCTGCGATTCTATGGGAGGACTTTAGGCGACTGCGGGGAGGAGCTTCAGCATCCGGATGCGCGTCCCGCCCTTCCCGGTCTGGGCCTCGACGGCGTCCATCATCGAGTAGATCATGAAGATGCCCCTGCCATCGAGCGCGTCGACCTCCGGCGCCTCCGGCGGAAGTATCGCCGGGTCGAAACCTTTGCCCCTGTCGGCCACCTCGACCATCACGCTGCCGTCGCGCACCTCGCAGACTATGTCGACGGGCTCTTCGCATTCGGGGTTGTGTTCGACGGCGTTCTTGCAGGCCTCATGAGTCGCGAAGACTATGTCGTGGATATGCGGCTCGACGTTGGAGAAAGGCCTCAGCGTGGTCTTGATGAACTCCCTCACCGTAGTGAGGCTGGATGGGGTCGGTTCGATGGTGTAACGGCAGACTTTCTTCGAGTGGGAGCAGGGTTCTATCAGGTTTTCCGGCCGGTCTTCGTCCAGGGCTGCGTCAGCCTGACCCATTGGTCGCACACTCCATAAGAGAAGGGCGTTCCTATTACCTGGACTATTTTATAAACTTAGCCGCATAAAACAATGTGCAACGACAAACATTCCGCGCGCGGGCGACCGGGCCCGGTGAATGGGCATCACAGGTCGCCAACGCAAGGCAAGCCGGACGACGGAGGTACTGATGATAGTAGAGCTGGAAGGCAAGACACCGCAGGTCGCGGACGACGCGTTCGTGGCGCCGACGGCGGTTCTGATAGGCGACGTGATCGTCGAGAGCGGAGCGAGCATCTGGTGGGGAGCTGTCCTTCGGGGCGACTGGAACCAGATTAAGATCGGAGCTCGCACCAGCGTCCAGGACAACTGCGTGATCCATTGCACCGTGATGGGCGGGACTACGGTGGGGGCCGACGTGACGATAGGCCATGGCGCGATACTGCACGGCTGCAGGGTGGAGGACGGCGGCCTGGTCGGGATCAACGCGACCGTCCTTGACGGAGCTGTTGTCGGAAAAGAAGCTGTGGTCTCCGCCGGTTCGGTCGTGACGCCGAAGGCGCAGGTGGAACCGGGGATGTTGTGGGGCGGGGTGCCGGCGCGGCCTATAAAGGAACTGAGCGACCAGGCGAAGGCCGGGTTCAAGGCCGGCAAGGAGATGTACGAAGTGCTGGGGCACATGTACAAGGAGCAGGGCATTTAGGCCACGCGGGCGGGCGGGTGATATCATATATCTTGCGCTCTGCCCAAGAAGTGAGGGCTGGACGCTTACTAGCGGGCTACCTGGGAGGTGCGGCTCGTGGGGTTCTTCGACAAGATCCAGGATTCGATAAGCAGCGCGACTGAGACGACGAAGCTCAAGACGCAGGAAGCCTCGATGAAACGCGACCGCAAGGGCAAGCTCGAGGCGATCGGGGAGCAGCTGTACGGCGCTTACGTCAACGGTCTGCTCGCGCAGACAGAACTGGAGCCGCAGCTCAGAGAGGTGGCCGACCTCGACGCGCGCATCGCAGCGGCCGAGGAGCAGGAGAGAGCGATGAGGCAGCCGCAGCCGATGGCCCAGCCGGGCATGGCGCCGCAGCCGCCCGGAGCGCCGGGAATGGCGCCTCCGCCCCCGATGGCCCCCGCGCCACCGATGGCGCAGCCACCGCAGGCGCCCATGCCTCCGCAGGCACCGGCCCCTCCGATGGCACAGCCCCAGCAGCCACAGCCGCAGGCAGGCAGCTCCTGCCCGAACTGTGGCGCGCAGGGGGCCCCCGGCGCAAGGTTCTGTCCCGGTTGCGGCGCGGACCTCGGCGGCGGACAGGGAGCACCGCCACCACCAGCAGGCGGAGCACCGCCCCCACCACCCCCGCCGGCCTGAAGGCACAGCAATGAAGAGAAAAGGGCCGGGGACCGGCATACGGGTATCGGTAATAGTAATAGCTTTGATAGTCGCCGCCTGCTCGCTGTTCGCGGCGGGCTGCGGGCCGCAGAAGCCCGAGGCGGCTGTCCGCAATTTCCTGAAATCCCGCGACACCAACAACTGGAAGATGTTCCTCGATTCGATAGTCCCGACGAACGTGCGCTCGATGACGCCCGCGGACGAGGCCTACTGGCGCGACACCTTTCTGAAGGAGGGCTTCAAGAGCCTGCTCTTCAAACCCGATCAGCTCAAGATGAAGACGGTCACAAAGGGCGGCACGGCGGTCGTGACACTGGTGGCGGGAAAGCTGACCGCGAAGAACTCCCAGACAAAGGAAGACGTGCCGCTCGACCTGAAGACGCTCGAGTACAAGGTCACCGACCCGCAGACAGGCAAGGTCGTGGTGCAGAAGCTGAGCTCCGAGGAAGGGACGAGCATCAAGGAACTCACGGTGTACACCTGTAAATATTACAAGGGACGCTGGTACGTCGACTTCAACCTGGAGAGACCGACGCAGTCGACTACACAGTAGAACCCGCCCGACACCCGGCGCGTCGGAGAATTGTATAATCGTGTCGCTTGCATTGGCCTTTACGATACCGGAGGACAGATGTCTCCAACCCTGAAAAAGAGAAGCCTCATGGTGGCGCCGGCGCTGGCCCTGCTGATCGCCGCGCTCGCATGTTCTCTGCTCCTCGTCGGCTGCGGCAACAGCACCCCTGACAGCGGGATGAAGAAGTTTCTTGCCGCGTGGCAGGCTGCCGACTGGGAGGCCTATAAGGCCGCGGTGGCCCCCGCCGACAGGAACCTGAGCAAGGACCAGGAGGACCTCGCCAAGCAGAAGTTCGAGAGCGTGAAGGCCAAGTTCGCCGACGTCCAGACGAAGACCACGGTCGATCCCAAGGACAAGAACAAGGCCACCGTCGGTTTCACCGGCGGGAAGATCACGATCACCGCGCCGATCCTGGGCGAGAACAAGACACAGACCAGGAACCTGGTAGACATGAAGTGGAACTGGCCGATGGTCAAGGTCAACGGCGTGTGGTACGTGGACACGCAGCTCGGCCTCTGAGCCGGCCACTCTCGATCGGATTCGAACGGCCGGGTCTTAACCCGAGATGAGAAGCTTCAACAGCGCGTTGATGAGGTCTGTCTCCGTGACGATCCCGACGAGCTTCCCGCCGTCGACAACCGGCAGCCCGCCGACCTTCAGATCGAGGATCATCTTCGCCGCTTCCTCGACGGCCGTGTCCGGCGTGACAGTCTTCGGATCGGCTGTCATCAGGGTCTCGACCCTGGTCGAGTCGAGCAGCAAGTCATGGGATCTCTTCTCGGTGAGGACTATCGACGACGCGGTCGCGTTCTTGAGGTCACGGTCTGTCAGGATGCCGACCAGCCTGCCGTTCGAATCGAGCACCGGGAAGCGCCTGAGCCCCCTCGTCTCGACAAGCTCGGCGGCCGCGCGGACAGGGTCGTCCGCGTTGATGGTAAGGACCTCGGAAGTCATGATCTCCCCGACCTTCATCCCGCCTCCAGCTTCCGTCGCCACTCTCCAGGCCCGTCGTCCCGGGCACGGCGTGTCCGGGATTCAATTATACTTCTAGCACAATCCCAATACAGGCGGAGCGGATGAAACACTCGTCGAGTGACAGCAGAAAAAAGAAGAGCCGGGTCGAGGCCCCCGAGGTCGAGGAGGGAGTGCTCGACCTGTCGGGCGACAGCAAGCCCTCACGCGACATCGGCATGAAGCCGCCTTTCTTCACCGGCTGGGAGCGCCCGCTGGCCCCCCCGGGCAAAGAGGTACGCGAGAAAGACACCGGCGCCGAGCCGGAAAAATGCTCCCGCGAGATCGATTCCCCGAAGGGAAAGATCCTGATCGAGAACTATTACCCGGCCGACCAGCTCGACCGCCTCGACATAGATGACGGGATCAAGATGTTCAGCCGTCACCACCCCGACCGGCAGAAGCAGGCGCTGCTCAACGTCGCCAGGAGCGACGACGGCAACGTGATCGCCGCCGTGCTGGGGGACAAGCTGGTCGCATACATCGGGATACACCACCCCTCCGAGAAAGAGCGCTGGGGCAAGCCGGATTACGACTGGCTGTTCGAGTTCGGGGCCATCGAGGTCAGCGCGGACTACCGCGAGATCGGCCTGGCGGACGGATTGCTGGCCGCCACTTTCGAGGACCCCTTCTACGAGGACAAGATAATGCTCACCACCGGCTTCACCTGGCACTGGGACCTGGAGGGGACCGGGATGAACAAGATGGAGTACCACGATCTCGGCGTGAGGCTCTTCGGCAAGTACGGATTCATGGAGATGGCGACCGACGAGCCTAACATCCAGATGGACAACGCCAACCTGTTCATGGTGCGCATCGGCAGCAACTCCTCTTTCTCGCGCTACCAGAATTTCGCGACGCTTCTGTTCGCGAATGAATGGGAAGCGATGTTGAGGGGATTCTAGAAAGCAACGCGCGACCGGCGAAGCCGGGTCGACGCGAACTTGCGCGAATCCCGAAGCGTCGCGTCTAGACCCGGCCCTCACCTTTGATCACGGAGAAACACTCTTGTGGCATCACACTTCTGGATTGGGCCGGGTTTATTCCGAGCCGGCGCTCAACGAGCGCCGGTCGGTCACTGGTCAGCGCACGCTTGCGTGCGCCATATTTGGACGGTGACTCGGGATCCTCAGTCACGGCCGACTCCGAATACTGGAATTTGGGGTGAGGTCTAACAAGTGGAATTATTTGTGAACAGCACAGGGGTCAAGACTGATCTTTTGCATTCTACCTTTAACAGGCTGACTCCACTGGCAAGTATCTGCCATTAAAAAAGGCGGCCATGCGGCCGCCTTTTTGTTATCGCTCAGGTTCCTAGTCGACCGCCTCGAAGCGGTCCTTAAGTTTCTTCATCACCGAAGGCATCGTCGTGTACTCCATCTCCTCGAGCGGGAGCCTGTGCGGCTCGAACGGGCCGTGCCGCCTCAGGTAGTCCGCCGAGTCGAGCGCCAACTGCCTGGCGTTGTCGTAGCTCTTGTCGATGAACATGTCCCGCGGGCCTATGAGCCTGCCGTCGATGAGCTGGAAGCCGAGGGCTACCACGCGCGGCGGGCCGTCGAACCTGGTAGGCGTATCGTCAGGTATGCCTACGGGCATCAGCGGGCCGTGGTGCGAGCCTCGCATCCAGCCGGCCACCACGTGCGGGAAGGCGAAGGGCTCGAGCACTTCGCCGACGGCGGGAAGACCGCTCTGGCAGCGGACCGCCATGACCGGGTCGTCCTTGCCGACGTATTTGCCGGCCATGAGGAACAGCCTCTGGGTCGAGGTGACCGCGACCGGCTCATCGTCGCCCTTACGGAATATGTGCTTTATCACGTAGCGCGAAGGGGAGCCGATGAGGACCAGCATGTCGTAGATCTCTTCCGGCGTGTTGAAAATGATCTTCTTCTCGCCGATGAGGTCGAGTACTTCGAAGCGGAAGCCATCGTGCATGCTGGGGTCGATCACGAGCCCGATGGTGTTGAACGGGTCGGCGAACATCTTGTAGAGGGGCATGTTCCACGCGCCCGGCTCGGTCTTGTCAGCCAGGAAGATGATGACCGGCTCGGAGGGCCTCTCCTTGATGGTCATCTCCGCGTAACCCGGGCCCATGCCTTTCAGGTTCCCCGAGAACGAGTCGACGAGCAGGTCCTGCCCGGCGCCGTACTGCCCGTACTCCCTCGCCACCTCGGTCATGGCCATAAAGGTGTCCCAGGCGAACTCGTGGATCTTTTCGTCCTCTACTCCCTTTGTATGGGTCATGATGAGTGCGATGTCGTCGCCGACCTCGCCCCGACAGAAATCGATGATCAGGCCGTCCTTCTTGGCCTTCGTGAGATGCTCCACCGCCTTCTCACGCAGAGCAGGATGCACGTCGGAGTGACCGACGAAGCCACCGACGTCGGCCTTGATAATGCTCAGCGTAATTTCGGCCATACCAAACCTCCCTTAGAGAATGACACTTGCCAATAACAGGCAACAAGACAGGAATATATTATACAGGATGGCGGTCCTGGCAATAGCAGAAATGGTCACGAAAAAACGCTGTTTTTGCGATGCTTACGCCATTCTCAGGCATGTTATCATAACAGCAAGCGGCAGGGAAAGCGAACAAAGCGACGAATGGGCGGGCATGTTTCGTTGACCCGATTCCCGGCGTGTTGCTAGACTACTCTCTCTCGCAAACACGCACACGAACGCGGTCGGCGGGACGCGCAAACGACCGATTGGAGGCGGCTTGAAGTTCTCGACCCGCGCAAGGTATGGGACGCGCGCGCTGCTCGACATTGCCCTTAACGCAGGCGACGGCCTCGTTATGTTGAAGGACATCTCGGCCAGGCAGGAGATATCAAAGAGGTACCTGGAACACATGATGACGCTTCTCAAGAAAGGCGGCCTCGTGGTCTCCGAGCGTGGTGTAGGCGGCGGCTACCGGCTGGCGAGGGCGCCCGAGGACATAAGGCTCGACGAGGTGTTCGAGGCGCTGGAGGGCGGGATGGAGCCGGTCGATTGCGTGGCTGACGCGGCGACGTGCGAGCGCGCCGACGATTGTGTGGTGAGACTGCTCTGGTGCGACGTCTCCGACGCGATGAGGTCCGTCCTCGCGGAACGTACCCTGTCCGACCTGATGGAGCAGTCGATCGCGCACGACCGGAAGAAGGGCGGGACCCGATGAGCGAAGAGCGCCGTTTCGTGTACCTGGACAACGCGGCCACGACGCAGCCCGCGCAGGAAGTGGCAGACGCGATGGCGCCCTACCTCCGCGAGCGATACGGAAACCCAAGCGCCCTGTACTCGATCGGACGCGATTCGAAGAACACCATTGAGGAAGCGCGACAGTCAGTGGCGGAGCTCATCGGCGCGGCGCCCGAGGAAGTCACCTTCACCTCCGGCGGCAGCGAGTCCGACAACATGGCGCTCTCCGGCACTTTGATCGCACAGCAGTCAAAGGGCGACCACATAATCACTACCGCCATCGAGCACCACGCCGTCCTGGAGACGGCGCAGTGGTTGGAGAAACGAGCCGGGAAGAAGCTCACCGTCGTGCCGGTCGACTCGCTCGGCATGGTGGACCCGGACGACATCAGAAAGGCAATCACTCCGCGGACCGTCGTGGTCTCGGTGATGCACGCGAACAACGAGGTCGGCACCGTCCAGCGGCTGGCCGACATCTCGAAGATCTGCCGCAAGGCAGGGGTCACGTTCCACACTGATGCGGTGCAGACTGTCGGGAACATAAAGGTCGACGTGAACGAGCTCGGCGTGGACCTGCTGAGCCTCTCCGGTCACAAGCTGTATGGCCCCAAAGGTGTAGGCGCAATCTTCATCCGAAAAGGCACGAAGGTCGAGAAGTTCATACACGGCGGCGAGCAGGAGCGCGGAAGGCGCGCCGGCACAGAGAACATATGCGGGATAGCCGGACTCGCCGCGGCGGCGAGGCTCGCGATGGGCGAGCTGAAAGAGAAGGCCAAGCGGCTGACCCGGCTGCGCGACCGCCTGATCGAGGGCATCCAGGCCAACATCGAAGCGGTGACGCTCGACGGCCACCCCACACTGCGACTGCCGAACAACGCGCACATCCTTATCAGTTACATAGAGGGAGAGGCCATCTGCCTGCAGCTCGACACGCTCGGCATCTGCGCCTCGACGGGCTCCGCCTGCAGCTCTGAGGCGCTCGAGCCGTCCCACGTCCTGCTTGCGATGGGCGTGCAGCCGCTCGACGCGCACGGCTCGGTCCGCTTCAGCCTCGGCCGGGATACAACAGAAGAAGACATCGACTACGTGATAGAGAAGCTGCCCGCTCTGGTGGCCCGCCTGCGGTCGATGTCCCCGCTCACACCCCGATAAGTACGCTTTACCTGCCGCGAGACTATTGACTCCCCAGAACCCCGCTGGAGTACGCTTTTGATAGCATTAGCGTACTTGGTGGGGATTCTGAGGAAAACGATAGGCATATTAGGATGTGAGGCAAGATTCCTTACGCGTCTGTTAATCCAGCTGCCCTGTTAGCCATCATCATATTGGCTGTAGCCATAGACATTGTCTTCACCTCCATTTCTGGCTGGCATGCCCGAAGGAGAGCTGGACGTACGATGACGTCGATCCAGGCAGGACAGGACGTATGGAATGCGATAGATCATTGGGCGGCCCGCGCCGGATACGGTCTGCTGAGCCAGGACGCCTCTTCTCGAACGTACCATGGTGAAGGTTTCCTCAGGGGCAGGCAGATGGTAAAGATGACCTCCACTCCAGATGCTCTCCAGATCAAAGCATGGCTTCATGTTGGCCGGTTCGTAAGAACAATGTCGCTGGGCCTTGCGCCGAAAGAGCTGAGAATCGACCTTCCTGGTTTCATTGGAATGGTTCCCATCGGGCGCACGCGTGATGACCTGAACAATCTCCTTCGCGACCTCACCGGAGGGGACCGGACAGGAATCCCTCAGAATCAGCCCGCATTGATGACCCCTGATACAGCAGAGGGCGTCAGGCAGGAACCCGGGCCAGAAAGGATGAAGTGGACCGGTCGTGTGGCACGAGACCGCATTCTAGCAGTCGTCCTCGGACCGCTATCACTGGCGACATCCGTCGGTCTGATAATCGTGTTACAGATCGGATTTCATGGCACTCCTGATTACATTGACACCGTTGAAACACTCTTGTTAGTTGCCTCCGTCGTAGCGCTTGTAGTCGGCGTCTGTGCCGTGTTTTTCTCTGCCAGGGCACTTCAGGCGACGAGGATTTTCAGTGGCTTGAAGGGAAGGGGCGTCGCGGCCGTGGGGCTCGGTTGTGGAATCGCCGGAATAATCGCTTCCCTGTATTGTGTGCAGAGGTATGCGGCCATTCTATGGGCACTGCATACATTCATAAAATGATGTTGACATACGTTCTGGTAAAGGACTATTGGGGTCCGCTTTATCAATAGAAAGCGAACTATATGGGCCGCTGAGCGGTATCTAGATGGAAGCCTGCCCATGCACGCTTTCGATGCAGGAAGCGTATTTTTACAGGCCGGTGAACGGTCGCAATAGCAGACGCAGCAGGCTACAGGTTCAGCAGTACTTTCAGCCGGTCCTCAACAAGTCGTAACGCCGGTGTATCAACTCTGCCCATGCGTTTGAGAAGCCTGTCTCGCGACATCGAGCGGACGTTGTCGCACATCGCGAAGCTGTCTTTTTTCAGGCCGCCTTCCCCTTTGGCCAGGGAGACGTGAAAAGGGATCCCGCGGTCGGTGGTGGTCAGAGGAATGGCGATCACAAGTCCCGAGTGGCCGTGATTGAAACGGTCCATGCTGATAACCAGGGCCGGCCGGGTGCCATGTTGCTCGTGGCCGGTGGTCGGTGAGAAATCCGCGAGCCAGATCTCGCCCCTTGAAGGCTTCAGACGCTCAGGGCTCATCGAGGCCGTCCCCGAGTGTTCCCTCGAGCTCCTTCAACTCGCTGTCATAGCTCGCGGATGCCTTTTTGTCCTGCCGCAACCGCAGGTATGCTTCGTCAGCCTCGTCGAGGAGAGACTCCCGCCGGTAGCGCTCCACCGCCTCGGCGACAACCTCGATCGCGGGACGGTCCGAGTGCCTCGCGAGCTCGTCGATCGTGCTCTTCGTGTCTTCGCTTACCCTGATGGTTGTCGATTTCTTCATATGCTGAGCATACCATTAAGCCGCATATATGTAAACAATAATGTCATCAGATTTGTATACATCAGCCGATAGGATAAATATCGTTTGCGATGATCGAGATGCTGCCGGCGCGGTCTTTCACCTTGCCCGTCACGCGCAGGACCCTCGCGCCGTTGATGAGCGCGCCGAGGCGCTGGTAGGCGTCGGGGAAGACGATCACCTCGAACGTGCCGGAGAGGTCCTCGAGTGTCAGGAACTGCATGTACTCGTTCTTCTTCGTGACCGCGCGCCTGCGGGCTATCAGCCAGCCGACCAGCGTCACGGTCTCGCCGGCGCGGCCCTCCAGGTCGGTGCTGACCATCCCGGTCGCGGCGACCTCGCGCGGCGCGACGACCTCGAGTGGGTGGCAGGAGACGGATGCCTCCAGGTACTCGAGCTCCATCTCGAGCTTCTGCGAGGTGCAGTAGTCGGGGAGCCGCGGCAGCGCGGCCGGCGGGCTGACCTTGTCGACGCCGAGGGGCAGCTCGGCGGCCCCGGCCTCGCGTCGGTGCCGGTGCTTCGACTGGGGAAACATCATCGCGAGCTTCCATAGCAGCTCCGGGCGGGTGTTCTCCAGCGGGTCGAACGCGCCGCACTTGATGAGCGACTCGACCTCGCCCTCCTCGGCGTCGACGCGCGAGAGGAAGTCGGAGAGCGAAGTGAAGAGGGAGCTCGAGCGCGCCTCCATTATCGCGTCGACGGTGCTGTAAGAGATGCCCTTGACGCGCGATAATCCGAAGAGCAGCGCGTCGCCGACGACGCGGTAGTCCGCCTCGCTGCGGTTTATGTCGGGCAGCGCCACCCGCACTCCCATGCGCCTGGCCTCCTCGACGTAGACCGAGTGGTGGTAGAAGCCGCCCTCGTTGCAGAGCACCGCGGCCATGAACTCGGCGGGGTGGTGCGCCTTAAGGTAGGCGGCCTGATAGGAGAACTCGCCGTACGTCGCGGCGTGCGCTTTGGGGAAGCCGTAGCCGGCGAACTTCGCCAGGCTCTCGAAGACCGCCAGTGCGACCTTGTCGGGAACGCCCCGCGAGACGGCCCGCTCGATGAAGCTCTCCTTTATTGCCTCCATCTTCCCGGGCGAGCGCTTCTTCGTCATAGCGCGCCTCAAGTCGTCGGCCTCGGCCGGGGTGAAGCCGGCCAGCGCGACCGCGGCCTTCATCACCTGTTCCTGGTAGACGAAGGCGCCAAGCGACTCGGAGAGAATCGGCTCCAGATCGGGGTGCAGGTAGACGACCGGCTCCAGGCCCGCGCGCCGCAGCAGGAAGAGCTCCTTCATGCCGCTGCCCGACGCGCCCGGCCTGATCAGCGCGATGGAGAGCGTCACGTCCTCGATGTTGCGCGGCTTCATCGCTTTGAGGAGCGAGCGCATGCCCGGGCTCTCTATCTGGAAGACGCCAAGGGTCTGTCCCTCGCGCAGGAGGCGGAATGTGTCGGCGTCGTCGCGCGGCAGGTGGTCGGTGTCTATCGACGAGCCGTTCCCGGCAGCGGCCCACTTCGCCGTGTCGACGATGACGGACAGGCCTTTCTGGCCCAGTATGTCCATCTTCACGAGGCCCAGCTTCTCGATCGGGCCCATGTCGAACTGGCTGATGATGAGCCCTTTGGTCGCGCGCTCGAGCGGCACCATCTCGGTGAGCGGCCGGTCGGCGATGACCACGCCGCCGGCGTGCACCGACAGGTGGCGGGGGAAGCCGTCGAGCATCTCGCACAGCTCGAGGATGGACCGGTACGGCTCCCTGTTCGACGGCAGGTCGCACGACGGTATGCCGGCGGCGGCCTCCTCGATGGAGCCCTTGCACCAGCGCGGCACGTTGCTCGCGAACTCGTCGACCTCCTCGGGCGGGAGGCCTAGCGCCTTCGACACGTCGCGCACCGCCATGCGCGGCTTCATGGTGGCGTAGGTGCAGATCATCGCGACGCGGTCGTGCCCGAACCTCCTGTATATATACTCGAGCACCTCGTCGCGGCGGCACCAGCTCACGTCCAGGTCTATGTCGGGCGGGTCCTCGCGGGCCTCCGAGAGGAACCGCTCGAAGTAGAGGTCGTGCTCGATGGGGTCGATGTAAGTGATCCCGAGGACGTAGGCAACCATGCTGCCCGCCGCCGAGCCGCGCCCGGCCGCCGGGATGCCCTGCTCCCGGCAGAAGGACGCGATGTCGTTGACCGCCAGGAAGTAGGGGGTGAAGCCGAGCCCCTCGATGACGTCCAGCTCGTGGTGTAGCCGCGCGAGCGTCACCGCCGTGAGCGGCCGGTACCTCCTCGCCGCGCCGGCGAAGCACAGCTTGGTCAGGTGCGAGAAGGCGGTCTCGCCGGGGGGCAGGTCCGGGGCGGGGAAGAGCCGCCGGGTCAGATCGAAGCGGAAGTGGCACGCCTCGGCTATCTCTCTCGCGTTGTCTATCGCCCGCGGCGCCTTCGTGTACGGGTGGCAGGAGAACGCCTCGCGCATCTCGGCCCCGCTCTTTATATACATCTGCGGGCCGGCCGCCTCGTTCGAGGGCACGCGCGTGACCGGGCATATCAGCCGGATGGCGTTCACCACCAGGTGCAGCCGGTGCTCGGCCGGAGTGGCGAAGGCCGCCGCGTTGGTCGCCGCGCACTCGACGCCGAGCGAGGAGGCCGTATCAACGAGCCCCTCGGCCTCCCGGTGGCACGTGCGGCTGCCGTCGTTGACGAGCTCGGCGTAGAGCGAGCCGCCGTAGACGCCGCGCAG
>Ga0209539_1000336_pt1 | contig 28164 bp, 35 predicted proteins | sample BarGraNGADG00312_2_FD_184499 | JGI IMG/M metagenome (GOLD analysis project Ga0209539, IMG submission 184499) | Arctic peat soil microbial communities from Barrow, Alaska - Barrow Graham LP Ref core NGADG0011-312 (SPAdes) (version 2) | ecosystem: Environmental > Terrestrial > Soil > Wetlands >...
CCGAATCCCTCAGCCCACGCGAGCTGGCGGTCCTCGAGATGTTGGCCACCGAACTCACCGGTCCCCAGATCGCTCGCGAACTCTTCGTCTCCCTCAACACCCTGCGCACACACACCAAACACATCTTTGAGAAGCTGGCCGTCAGCACCCGGCCCGCCGCCGTCCGGCGCGCACGCGAGCAAGGGTTGATCTGACGATGATCACCACTTGTGGTGATGACGCGCCACCATGCGCATCCGTACGTTTCGAGTCGTCCCGAGGCACCCGCCCCGGTAACTCGGCCAAGGAGCGCCACTATGAGCATCACCGCATCCACCCTGACCCGTGCGGCGGCAGTCGCCCTCGCGGTCGCGGGAGTCATCTTCATCCTCATCCAGCCCCTGCACCCGCACGAGGACATCGCCTCGATCACCACCAGCGCCTGGGTGTTCGTCCACATTCTCAGCATGACGATGGCCGTGCTCGGCCTCGCCGGCATCACCGCGGTTTACCTCGCACAGGCCAGCCGCGCCGGCATCCTGGGCCTGCTCGGCTACGTCGTGTTCGCCCTGTTCTTCATCATCCAGTCAGCGGTCAACTTCGCCGAGGCCTTCATACTGCCCCTCAGCGCCGCAGGCTCCCCCAAGCTCACCGAAGATGTCGCGAGTCTGTTCGTCTCCGGGTACGTGCTGCAGACCGACGTAGGCCCCCTGGCGATCGTCGGCTCCCTCGGCGCCGTGCTCTACCTCGGGGGAGGAATCCTCTTCGCCGTCGGCGTCCTCCGCGCACACGTACTCCCCGCGTGGACGGGCATCTTGCTGATCGTGGCGGCACTCGCCTCGCTGTCGGCGGCGATCCTGCCCCATCAGGTCGCCCGCTACGCGGCTGTTCCGATGGGCGTCGCGCTCGTCGCTCTGGGAGCCAGCCTGTTCATGCAGCAGCGCCGCGCCGCGTCTTTCGCGGGCAAGCAGCAGCTGGCATCCGTCACCGCATGAGATGCACGACGACCCGAAGCCCCGGACCGCCGGGCCCCCGTCTCGTGCACCTAGCCATCGGGCGCTGACGACATGGACTCAGTATTTGAGGTCCGGCTGCAAGGGCACCTGGACGATCGATGGGCCGGATGGTTCGACGGGATGACGATCATCCCTCAGCCCGACGGCACGACAATTCTGTCCGGGCCGGCCGACCAGGCCGCACTTCAGGGCCTGCTCCGACGAATCGCGGACCTCGGGATGACGCTCCTGTCGGTCAACGCGGTTGGCCCCGGGGCACCCTAGAGAACACCCCGACCAGCCGCGCGAACTGTTCGACTCCCCTGCTCGGCGATCCCGGGCCGGCGGTCTTGCTCAGCAACTTGCAAGACTCCGTCGACCAGGAGCATGATTCAACCATGGTTGATTCAAGAACGGCTGAACAGTGGGAGTCCGCCGCCTCGCTCCTCACGGCGGTCGCAGATCCCATCCGACTTCAGCTGCTCCATCTTCTGGTGGGCCGCACACGTTGCGTCTGCGACCTCCAGCCCGAACCTGCCATCCCCGGGAACCTGCTCAGCTACCACCTGAAGGTGCTCCGCGAGGCCGGCCTGATCGAAGGTTCTCGTCGCGGCCGATGGATCGACTACTCGCTAGTCGATAGCGCGCTGGAAAGGCTGCAGGCAACACTGCCTGACCCTGCGCGCACGGCCCGTCAACTGGCGGTCGTGAGATGAGCACCGCAACCACGCTCGATACGCGACGGCATTCCCTCAAGCGATGGGGCGGCCTGCTCATCGCCGCGGTGATCTGGTGGACGCTGTACCTGCTGAACCAGCCATTCTGGGACTGGCTGATCGGTCACGTGATCGGCTTGGATCTGACGTCAAGGCTCGGCAGCGGGGTTCAGTTCTTCTTCCTCGACACGGTCAAGATCGGCCTGCTGCTGGCAGGGATCATCTTCATCGTCACCGTCCTGCGGTCCTTCATGAGTGTCGAACGCACCCGAGCACTGCTGGGCGGCAAGCGTGAAGGGATCGGCAACGTCCTGGCCGCCAGCCTCGGCGTGGTGACGCCGTTCTGCTCGTGCAGCGCGGTGCCCGCATTCATCGGGTTCGTCGCCTCGGGCATTCCGCTGGGGGTGACGATGAGCTTCTTGATCGCGAGCCCCCTGGTGAACGAGGTGGCGATCGCGCTCCTGCTGGGCCTGTTCGGGATCGGACCGACCCTGATGTACGTGGGTGCCGGGCTGGTCATCGCGATCCTGGCCGGCTACGTCATCGGCCGGCTCAAGCTCGAACGCTGGGTCGAGCCGTTCGTGTTCGAGACCAAGCTGCGCGGCAAGATTATCGACTCCACCGCCGGCCTCACCTGGGACGACCGGATCCAGATGGGAATCGAAGAGGTGGTCTCGATCCTGAGGAAGATCTGGCCCTACCTGCTGGTCGGAATCGGGCTCGGCGCGGCTATCCATGGCTGGGCACCAGAGGACTTCTTCGCCAGGTACGCCGGACCCGACAACCCCTTCGCCGTCCTCATCGCCGTCGTCATCGGAATCCCTCTCTACTCCAACGCGGCCGGGATCCTGCCGCTCATCGACGCCCTGTACGCCAAGGGCATGCCCATGGGCACCCTGCTCGCCTTCATGATGGCCACGGTGGCCTTGAGCCTGCCCGAGATGATCCTGCTGCGCCGCGTACTCAGGCCCAAGCTGATCGCCGTGTTCGTCTCAGTCACTGCCATCGGCATCATCGGTGTCGGCTACCTGTTCAACGCCATCCTCTAGTCACCGAAAGGGAGAACCACAGAATGAACATCAAGATCCTCGGCTCTGGTTGTGCCAACTGCGTCAACCTCGAGAAGGCCGCCAGGCTGGCCGCCTCCGAACTCGGCATCGATGCCACGTTCGAGAAGGTCACGGACTATGCCAACATCGCCTCCTACGGCATCATGCGCACCCCGGGTCTGGTCGTCGACGAGGAGGTCGTGCTCTCCGGCCGCGTGCCGACTGCCGCGCAGGTGAAGGAACTCCTCGCCCCCCTGATGGGCTGACCAGCCACGACTCTGGCGCGGCCCGCAAAGGAGGCATCTTCTCTCGACCCCAGGCGACTTCAGCTCCTCAAGTTGGCGAAATGCATACCCCAGGGGGTATAGTTTCCACAACGAAGACAAGAGGAGATCACTGATGTGTAGCCCCACCAAGTGCAGGGTTTGCGCCAAGACGACATGGTCTGGCTGCGGCCAGCACATCGCACAGGTCAAGGCTAGGGTGCCTGCCGGCCAGTGGTGCGACGGGCACTCGCAGTCAGAGCAGCCGGTGATCAAGTCCAGTTCCGGACTGTTCAAGATCTTCGGCCGGTGATGCGCGCGGGGGTAGCCGCGGCGCTCCTGGCTGCGGCCCTCATGGTGGGCGGGTGCGCCGACGGAAACGTCAGTGCGACCTCCGGCCCGACGGCCGCCACTGCTCCCGTGGCCGGCAGCAGCCTGTCACCATCAGACTTCGCTGCTGCTGCGAAGCTGCCCAGCACGGTGCTGCTGGACGTACGGACACCCGCTGAGTTCTCGGCCGGCCACATCGCCGGAGCCGTGAACGTCGATGTGCAGTCCGCGACGTTCGCGAAGACCGTCGCCACCCTCAGCAAAGCCAAGAGCTTCGCGCTCTACTGCCACAGCGGCAACCGCTCGAAAGCCGCCATGACAGCCATGCAGCAGTCCGGTTTCACCCACCTGTTCGACCTTGCTGGCGGCATCTCCGCATGGCAGTCCGCAGGCGGCGAGGTCGTCACCGGCTGACCTCACGGCAGCCAGATCCATCAAAGACCTGCATACCCGATGGGGTATCCATATGATGAACATGCCCGCTGGGACAAGCGGGTTCCAATCGGCTAGGAGCAAATATGGCCACCCAGAACCTGACCGGAGCCGACTTCGAGACGACGGTCGGTGGCAACCCGATCGTCTTGGTCGACTTCTGGGCTGCTTGGTGCGGTCCGTGCCGAGCGTTCGCCCCCACATTCGAAGCCGCCTCCACGAAGCACGACGAGATCGTCTTCGGCAAGGTCGACACCGAAGCTGAGAAAGACCTCGCTCACGCCGCCCGGATCCGCTCCATCCCCACGCTCATGGCCTTTCGTGACGGGATCCTGGTCTACAGCCAGCCAGGGGCGCTGCGCGCCGCCGACCTGGACCGACTCATCGATCAGGTCCAAGGGCTCGACATGGACGCCGTCCGTACCAAACTGGCGAGCCAGCAGAGCGCCGACGTCTGATGCCCCTGGACGAGCACGACCAACGACCCCTGTTCGGGCCGGCTGGGCGCATCCCAGCAGTCCAGGCGGTCACCCTCGCGCGCCAGTCCGGAATCAGCGCCGTACGCAAGGGGTGGCGTCTCCGCCACACGGTGGCGATGATCGTCCTGAGCCCGCTTTTGTTCCTCGCGTACAAGGCCGCGCCTGGCGCCGGCATCGATGACTCGGGCTTGACCGTGCTGATCGGCGTGATGTCCCTCGTTGCAGCCATGATCCTGACCACCTATCTGCCCCTGCGTGGAGCACAAAGGGCGGCAGCGTCAACATGCGGGGCCATGCCTGGCCTGCTCGTGCTGGGCGCCGGCTTCCTTATCCACCAGGCAACGGGGCCCCTCGGGGGGGCACTTGCCCTAGCCATTCTCGGCCTGGCCCTGTGGCAACGCCTGTCTGGCACCTCAGCCTGCGGCTAGACCGTCAGGTCTGCTCGAACCAAGAACCCGCATCACTCAGAGAAGAGAGACATCATGAAGCTGAACATGGGCAACACGGACCGCATCGTCCGGATCGTCATCGCCGCACTCCTCGCGATCGGCGCCTGGATGGCGGGCTTCGGCTCGATCGGCGGCATCATCTTGCTCGTCCTCGCCGCTGTCATGCTCGCCACCTCAGCAGTCGGCTTCTGCCCGTTGTACGCGCCCTTCAAGTTCAGCACCAAGCATGGTCCCGCCAAGAGCTGAGCAGTCAGCCAGGCTGCCGGCCAGATTGGGCGGCAGCCTGGATTATGAAGGACAGGGACACTTGCTCGCGTGACCGACCTCGTACTGACCTATCCCAACCTGAACCCGGTGGCCCTGAGGCTCGGGCCGCTGGTGATCCGCTGGTACGGGATCATGTACGGGCTGGCATTCCTCATCGGGTACACGTTGTTGCGGCGCCGCGTGAGGTCCGAGCCGTACTCGGGCGAACCTGCTTGGACGCTCGACGACGTCAGCACCGCGGTCTTCGACACCATCGCGGGAGTACTCCTCGGCGGCCGCCTCGGCTATGTGCTGTTCTACAAGCCGGGTTACTACTTCAGCCATCCGCTGGACATCCTCAAGATCTGGGACGGCGGGATGAGCTTCCACGGCGGGGCCATCGGCGTGATCCTCGCGCTGTGGTGGTTCGCACGGGGTCGCCACCGGGCGTTCCTGCAGGTGTCCGACCTCCTCGTACCGGTCGTGCCCGTCGGTCTAGGGCTCGGCCGGATCGGCAACTTCATCAACGGAGAGCTGTGGGGCCGACCCGCCGATCCGAACCTGCCGTGGGCCATGATCTTCCCCCAGGTGGACAACACACCGCGCCACCCGTCGCAGCTGTACGAGTTCCTGCTCGAAGGCGTCCTGCTGTTCGTCCTGCTCCAGCTGTACGACCGGCGCCGGCCCGCGGCCGGGTGCATCAGCGGCGCATTCCTGCTGGGCTACGGGGTCTTCCGCTTCATCGCCGAGCACTTCCGCGAGCCCGACTCGTACCTCGGCGTCCTCGATCTCGGACTCAGCATGGGCCAGTGGCTTTGCGTACCGATGATCCTCGCCGGCGCGGGCCTGTGGTGGTGGAGCCTCCGCCATGCTCGTTCGAGCAAGCGTGTGCCGCCGGCTGAGCGACTCAGTGAGTCCTCGCCGCGTCTCTGATGGAGGACGATCAGCCAGGGGCTCGACTGTCCACTGGCCCGGAATGCTCAGGCCAAGGACAGGAAGAGCTTCTCCAGTGACGACGTGTCGAGAGTGTTGCCAGAGGGATCTTCGGTGAGGCACTGCCGCAGTCCCATGGCGATGACGGCGAAGCCGGCGCGATCGATGGCCTTGGACACCGCCGCGAGCTGCGTGACGATCTCCGCGCAGTCGCGGCCCTCTTCGATCATGCGGATGACCCCGCCGATCTGGCCCTGAGCACGCTTGAGCCTCTTGAGCACACTGCTCAGCTGATCGGTGTCCAACTGCATGGTGACGGCCCCCTGGGCATCGCGAATCACGGCGATCATACCGGCCGGAGAATGGGGAACAGGGTTCATCGCGCTCCTTTCGAGCCGGTTGACCAACCGTGCCAAACCTGATGCGGGAACCGTGCTCGGCTACGCAGAAACCGCTCTCGTGTCTTTCGCGAGACCGTAGAAGAACAGAGCGACCGGACGGTACATGGCGTGCGCGAACTTGCTGAACGGCAGGAATAGGCACAGCTCCATGGCGACGGCGACGTGGACGAGGAAGACCCAGTAGCCCCACTGTGGTGCGGGCCCGGCGTACAAAGCGACCTCGATGAGGAAGCCGGTCAGGCCGGTGACCCACAGCAGCACGAGGAACAGCCAGTCCGTCGGGAGGCTGTGCTGCGAGCTGTCGGCGCGCTGCTGCCACCTGTTGATGAAGAACCAGGTGACCCCATACATGAGGGCGAGTCCTGCGATCGTGCCGAGGAGGCGTACGGGGTACCAGATGGGCACCCAGGTACCGGTCGCCTTGAGGCCGAACGCGTCCATGCCGTAGTCGATCGCCGTGGCGAGGAGCAGCCCGAGGAAGCCCCAGATCGTCAGCGCGTGGATGAGCCAGCGACGACGGTAGAGCGGGACGACCGGTGCGTCGTCGACGCAGTCCTCGCGGTAGCGCTTCTGGCCGAGCGATTCGATCCCGAGCGCGTACCAGACAGCCTTGCCGGTCCGTTGCCACGCAGCTTTGGACCCAGTGAGCGACTTCCACGTGACGCCATCCCGCTTGGCGATGTTGCGTGCGAGCAGGATCACGCCGAGTGCGCTGAACAGGACGACGACTGCCATGAGGATGATGCCGACGGTGTGGATGATCGGGTACGAGATGAAGTCGAACAGCTTGAGTGACGTCTGGCTCCGCTCGCCGCTGACGGCGGCGAAGAACAGCGCGAAGAAGAGTCCGGCCGCGAGCGTGATGGCCGCACCGAGGATGGGCTTGGTGTACATGATGCGGGCGATGCCGGACTTGTCGTAGTTCGCGATGGCGTACCGGCGGGCTGTCGCCATGAACTCGCCCGGATCTGCGTCCTGTGGGCAGCGGTTGGTGCACATGCCGCACGCGTAGCAGGTCCACAGCTCCTTGCTGCCGACCAGGTCGTCGGTGAGGCCCACCTGAGCCAGCCGGATGAGGCGCCGAGGGAACGTCGCGTCGTTGTCGGACAGCGGGCAGATCGCCGTGCAGTTGCCGCAGCTCACGCACGAGTTGATCTCCGCCGCACCGAACATCTGCAGGTCGGTGATCAGGTTGAGGTTGACCAAGGTCGTCATTCGTACTCACACTCCTCCAGGACGGCAGTGGCATCGCCATGACCGACCACGCTGTAGCTGAAGTACCCGTCGTCGTCCGCCTCGAGGTTCTCGACGAGCAGCCCGTACCGGCGCATGCCCATCACCCAGTAGACGACCTCGTGGGTCGGGTGTCCGATCCGTTCGGCGATCTCGGGGACCGTCGCCGGACCGCCGGCGAGGGCCTCGATGATCACCTTGTGCATGACAGGCTCCTCGCGGATCACTTCGCGGGGGTCTCGCAGTGTCTGGCTCATGCCACCGGCTCCTTGACTGGCTCGGCGCTCACGATGAGCTCCTCGATGGCCGACCGCATCTGGGCGTCGGTGTAGCCGAGCAGGTCGATCGCGTCCTGCCCGCAGACAGGTACGCACCCTCCGCATCCCTTGCAGGTGGCCGGGTCGATGGTGGCGACTCTGCGGCCGTCCCACTCCATGCTCGTGATGCACTCGTACGGGCACGTCGTCAGGCACGCACCGCTACCCGTGCACTTGTCCGGGTCCACTCGAGCGACGAGCGGCTCGAGCTCCGCGAAGCCCTTCTTGAGGAGCGCCGCGCTCTGGGCGACCGCGGCCAGTCCGGCGGCGACGCTCTCTCCCACCGTGCGGGGGCTCTGGCAGCAGCCGGCGATCATGACGCCGTCGACGACGGTCTCGACCGGCCGTAGCTTGGGGTGGATCTCGTTGAAGAAGCCGTCTGTACCGATGGGCAGCTTCAGGACATCGACGAGGGACTTGCTCTCGCGCGGGACCATGCCGGTGACGAGCACGACCAGGTCGACCGGGAGGGTCAGTGAGCGGCGGTCCGTGAGGAGGTCGGTCACCGTGACAGCGAGACCACCGTTCGGCTGCTTCGCCACGGTGGGCGCGTCGTCGTCAGCGAACTTCATGTACGTGGAGCCGCTGTCGCGGGACTCGTTGTACAGCAGCTCGTTGCGCCCGTATGTGCGGATGTCGCGGTACAGGTGGAACTGCCGGATCGACGGGTCGAGCTTGTCGACGCGCAGCGACGCGTGGCTCGTGGCGGTGCAGCAGAACTTCGAGCAGTACTCGTTGCCGCCCGCCTCCTGCCGCGATCCGACGCAGTAGATGTAGGCGATCGAGCGGATCTTGCGGCCGTTGTAGGTCAGGGGGCCGGTCGAGCTGTCGATGAGCTTCTTGAAGTCGGGCAGGGTCACCACCCCGTCGATGCCGAAGCCGAACTCGCCCTCGTCGGGGGCGTAGGAGTCGAAGCCGGTCGCCACGATGATCGAGCCGACACGTACCTCGAAGACCTTGTCACCGTCGGTCCGGTGCGTCGTGAGCTGGACGTCGTAGTTGCCGAAGCTGCCCGACTTCCCGGTGAGCTCTGCGCGGGTGTAGACGGTGATGTCGCGGCGCGTCTTGATCTGTGCCACGAGGCCGGCGATCTCTTCGGCGCCCGAGACGTTGTTGGGGAACGTCGAGCCGAACGTGCCGACCCAGCCGCCCAGCTCGGCCTCGCGTTCGACCAGGACGACCTCGATGCCGACGTCGGCGAGACCGATCGCGGCGCGCAGGCCCGCGACGCCGCCGCCGATGACGAGCGTCCTCGAGACGGTCTGTACGACGAGCGGTACGAGCGGGTCGGACAGCCGCGTCTTAGCGACGCCGGCTCGGACGAGTCCGATCGCCTTCTGGGTGGCGCCCTCGTGGTCGTGGGGGTGGGCCCAGGAGTCCTGCTCGCGGACGTTGACCTGGGTGTACGTGTACTGGTTGAGGTCGGCGCGCTTGGCCACGTTGCGGAACGTGACCTGGTGCAGCTTCGGCGAACACGACGCCACGACGAGCCCGTCGAGGTGCTGGTCCTTGATCGCGTCGATCATGTCGTGCTGGGTGCCGTCGGAGCAGGCGAAGACCGGCGACTCGGACACGACGACGTCAGGCTCGTCCTTGAGTGCTTCACGTACGGCGTCGACATCGACGTAGTCGGAGATGTTTCCGCCGCAGTGGCAGATGTACACCCCGATCCGACGCTCGGGACGTCCCGTGGGCTCGTCGCCGGCGCTGGCCGCCTCGGCAGGCTTCTCGCTCATGCCATGACCTCCTCGGTGAAGTGGTGGTGCTCGAGATGGGCGGCGACCTGGGCGACGGCGGCACCGGCGTGCAGGATCGTGTCGACGATGTCCTTGGCGCCCGCCGCCGTACCGGCCACGAACACTCCGGGGATGTCCGTCTGTCCGGGGTTGAGCTCGGCGCTCGGCTCGGCGACGTAGTAGTACTCGTCGAGGCCCAGCGGGGTTCCGGCGAAGAGCTTGTCCACCTCCCGGTTGGGCTGGATGCCGACCGCGAGCACGACGAGGTCGTAGCTGGCCTCGACGATGGTTCCGCCGTTCTCGATGTCCTCGTACCGGACGAGCAGGTCGCCGTTGGGCTCCTCGGTGATCTTGGAGACGCGGCCCTTGATGTAGACCGCGCCCATGTCTTGGGCCTGGACGTAGAACTCGTCGTAGCGCTTCCCGGCCGCGCGCATGTCGATGTAGTGCATGCTCACGTCCGCGAGGGGCAGTGCGCCCATGATCAGCTGGTTCTGCTTGATCGAGTACATGCAGCAGAACTTCGAGCACAAGGGGTTGCCAACCGTCTTGTCACGCGACCCGGTGCAGGAGATGTAGCCGATGCGTTCCGGCACCTTGCCGTCGCCGGGCCTCAGCACGGTGTTGAAGGGCCTTGTCGGCGCGAGCAGGCGGTCCATCTGCATCCCGGTGATGACGTTGGGGAACTGCCCGAACCCGTACTCCGGCTTGAGGTCGGCCGCGAAAAGCTTGTGACCCGTGGACACGACGACCGCACCCACGTGGAAGTCACTGATCTTGTCCTTCTGGTCCATCCGGATCGCGAAGGCCGGGCACGCCGAGACACACTGCTGGCACTCGGAGCAGACGCCGCAGTCCATGCAGGAACCCGCGCCCGCGCGAGCCTCCTCCTCGGTCAGCGGCTTCTCGATCTCGCTGAAGTCGGTCGGGTTCGGTAGCAGGACGACCTCGCCGGTGACCGGGTCGCGGCGGCCGTAGCGGGCCTGACGAGCCAGCACGGTCTCGTGGTCGATGACCGGCAGCCGGTCGTCGAGGGCGGTGAAGCCGTCGAGCGGCTCGTGGTTGATCCAACGGTCGACCATGTGCGCCGCCCGACGGCCCGCGCCGATCGCGCGGGTGATGTCGGAGGCGCCGGTCGACACGTCGCCGGCGGCGAACAGCCAGGGCTGCTCGGTCTGCAGGGTCGTGGCGTCGACCTTGATCCGGTTGCCGGCGGCGGTGCCGACGAGCGATGTGTACGGGTCGGCGTCCGGGCCCATACCGATGGTGGTGATCACCATGTCGGTCGACACGGTGTACTCGCTGTTCGGTACGGGCTCTGGACGACGGCGCCCTGAGGCGTCCGGCTCACCGAGCCGCATCTTCTGCAGCGCGATGCCCGTGACCTTGCCGCCCTCGGAGACGATGGCTGTGGGGTTGACCAGGAACTCGAAGGTCGCGCCCTCGGCCTCGGCGTCCTTGGCCTCGACGTGGTGCGCCGGCATTTCCTCGCGGCCACGGCGGTAGACGACGCGAGCCTCGGTGGCACCGAGACGCCGGGAGACGCGGGCAGCATCCATCGCGACGTTGCCGCCACCGACGATGACCACCCGCTTGCCGGTCAGGTCGGGGGCGGCGTTGTTATTGACCCTGTTAAGGAAGTCGAGCCCGGTGACAACGCCCTCGGCGTCCTCGCCGGGAACCTCCATCGAGGTGGCCAGCTGTGTACCGGTGGCGATCACGACGGCCTCGTACCCCTGAGCCTTGAGCTCGGTCAGGTCCGTGACCTTACTGTCGCACTCGATCTCGACGCCCAAAGCGGTCAGGTTCGCGATGTCCGCGTCGACGACCTCGTGCGGGAGACGGTACGTGGGGATCGCGTGGCGCAGGAAGCCACCCGGCTGGGAGCGCTTCTCGAAGACCTTGACGGTGTAGCCCTTGCGCGCCAGCTGCCAGGCGGCGGTCAGGCCGGCGGGGCCGGACCCGACGACAGCGACGGAGTAGCCGTTGGGCGAGTCGACCTTGATGCCCGGTCCGTCGTTCTTCTCGTAGTGCTTGTCCGCGGCGAACCGCTTGATCAGACGGATCGGCACGGCGCCTTCGAGCTTGGCGCGGGTGCACTCGCCCTCACACGGGGCGTAGCAGGCGCGGCCGAGAGTGCCGACGAGCGGCGTCGCGTCGAGGACCAGCTGGAACGCCTCTTCGTACTTGCCGCTGCGTACCAGCGACACGTACCCGTGGGCCTTGATGCCGGCCGGGCAGGCGCCGATGCAGGGAGACGTGCCCTCGCGCTGCAGCACGGCCTTCTTCGGGACGGCCTGTGGGAAGGCGATGTACGCGGCGCGGCGGGCGGCCAGGTTGGCATTGAACTGGTCCGGCACGGCGACGGTGCAGGCGATCTGGCAGGCGTCGCAGCCGGTGCAGGCGGCCCAGTCGACGAACTTCGCCTTCTCCTTGACGGTGGCGACGAAGCTCCCGTCGTCCTTGCGGAGGATCGACTGGACCTCGCTGTACGCGAGGGTCGTGATGTTCGGGTGGTTGATCGTCGAGCTCATCTTCGGGCCCGAGATGCAGGAGGCGCAGTCCAGGGTCGGGAAGACCTTGCTCAGCAGGATCATGCGGCCACCGACACTCGCCTCCTTCTCGACGAGCAGCACCTTGTAGCCCATATCGGCGAGCTTGATCGACGACTCCATGCCACCGATGCCACTGCCCACGACCAGGACGTCGTAGTCCATGGGGTCACTCCCTTTGTTGTCAGCGACGCTGCGAACGGTTGGTCAGACGAAGAGGTTGACGTTGGCGTCCTCGGCCTCGCCGAGGTACGTCGCGACACCCGCGTACTCGATGCCGTCGATCAGCTCTTCCTTGCTGATGCCCAGCACATCCATCGACATGGTGCAGGCGATCATCTTGATCCCCTGCTCCTTAGCCGTATCGATCAGCTCGGAGACAGTCATGACATTCTCGGCCTTCATGACCTTCTTCATCATGGACTGACCGGCACCACCGAAGTTGAACTTCGAGATCCCCAGCTTCTCGGGACCCTTAGGCAGCATTGACCCGAACGCCTTCTGCAGGAAGCTCTTCTTCTTGCTCGGCGGTTCGGTGACGTTCTCCTTGCGCAACGCGGACAGTCCCCAGAAGGTGAAGAACATCACGACTTCGTCATCCATGGCAGCCGCGCCGTTGGCGATGATGAAGGCAGCCATCACGCGGTCGTACTCGCCGCTGAAGACAATGAGAGTCTTTTTGGACATAGCAATCCCAGCTTTCGTTGGCCGCGCTGAATCTCAGGCGGCGGAGGAATCGGCGCGCAAAAGCTCCAGCGACGCCGCAAATTCACGCATGTACTTCGCAAACGGCTCGGCGCACACCGAGCACACAGCAGCCATCTTCAGTCGAGACGCCGGGATCCCACGCTCCGTCATCATCGCTTGGGCTGTCGCAATGATCCCGGAAGTACGCTCCGCACAGTCCGGAAGGTACGCGCACTCCTCACCGTCAGAGGCGACGAAAACGCCGTCGAACCCGCTCTCGAGCGCGTGGATCAGCCAGCTCGGCTTGAGCCCACTGCTGCACGGGACGGGCATCGTCTGAACACTGGCGGGGTACGCCAGATGCCGGCTGCCCGCGAGATCAATGCCCGGGTCGGAGATGTTGATCGTGGAGAACACCAGGATCCTGGGCATGTTCTCCAGACCACCCGAATCGCCCGACATGAAGGCTACTTGGCCTTGCGGAGGAAGAGGTGGATCGACCCGGCCTCGTCGAACGAACCAAGGAAGTCGTGGCCCATCTTCTTGCACCAGGCCGGGATATCCTTGAGTGTTCCGGAATCCGTCGCGAGGACCTCCATGACGTTTCCTACTGTCACCCCGCCGATCTGCTTCTTCGCAGCAAGGATCGGGCCGGGGCAAGAAACCCCACGCGCGTCGACCACCACCGGCGTCGCAATCGACTTGAGCTCTTCCACAGTTGCAGACATTGCCTTGAGCACACTCCCCTTGTCGGCTGGGCAACCCTGCCCAGGTACCAAGGATCGTACACCCCCCGGGGCATGCGTTTCAGGCGGGGTGGCACTTAGGGAGAGTCGACTCTTGGATACCCCTCGGGGCATCCTTGAATTGTTTACAATCAGGGCACGTTGCGTATTTTCTGCGGATGCCCCCTTGCCCTCGGCGATGACCAAAAGGACGGCTGGACGCCGAGTCGCCAGCCTCTTAAAGGGACCATCGTAGTATACCCCTGGGGGGTACATGATGTACGGTCGTAGCATGTCTCCTGTGATCGGCCCGCCTGTACCAGCTTCCTTCGACACTGCCGCAGTGGCAGCCCTGCGGCGACGTTCGATCATCCTGCTGTCCACGGCGCAGATCCTGAGTGGCCTGGCGGCGGGATCCGTGGTCTCCGTGGGATCGCTGATGGCGGTGAAGCTGGCGGGGTCCGACGCCTGGGCCGGATCCGTGACGACGGCATCCACGTTGGGAGCAGCTCTCTCGTCCCTCGCGCTCGCGCGGCTGGCCGCCTCGAGGGGGCGACGCATCTCCCTTGTCACCGGTCTCGCCCTCGCGTCCATCGGTGCCACCTCCATCATCATCTCGGCGGTGGTGTCGAACTTCCTGCTGCTGCTTCTCGGAGGCGCACTCATGGGGGTCGGCAGCGCAGCGAACCTCCAGGCCCGCTTCGCCGCCACCGATCTGTCGACACCACACACACGAGCCCGTGACCTGGCGCTGGTGGTCTGGATGAGCACCGCGGGCGCGGTCACCGGTCCGAACCTCATCCGGTTGGGCGCGCCGATGTCACGGCTGACGGGCCTTCCGGAGCTCGGTGCCGTCTTCGTGTTCCCAGTGGCAGGCATGTTCGCTGCGATGCTGGTGATGTGGTTCGGCCTGAGGCCCGATCCGCTGTTCGTGGGCAGATCGAACATCGGCGAGGAGCTTGGCCAGGCCCGCAACATACCGATCTCGGTCGCGTTCACCACCCTGCGACGTCATCCCACCGCGCTGGCCGCGCTCAGCGGGATCTTGGTCGCCCACGCGGTAATGGTCGCCATCATGTCGATGACCCCGGTGCATATGGCCGGCCACGGAACCTCGATCAGCATCGTGGGATTGACCGTCAGTCTCCACATCGCGGGCATGTACGCCCTGTCGCCGGTCATGGGAATCCTCGCGGACAAACTCGGCGCTCACGTCGTACTCGTCGGCGGACTCGGCGTGATCGTCGCGTCGACGGTCCTGACGAGCATGAGTGGTGGTTCCACGATGATCGTGACGGCTGGCCTGATCCTTCTCGGACTGGGTTGGTCAGCGAGCACGGTCGCTGGTTCCAGCATCGTGGCTGCCACGGTCACCGGCGTCGAACGCGTCGCCGTGCAGGGGCTGTCGGACTCTCTAATGTCCCTGGCTGGTGCCGGCGGCGGTGCGGTTGCCGGACTCCTGCTCGCAGCCACGGGCTACTCGGGCCTCAGCATGGCGGGCGGCGTCCTCGCGGTCTTGGGCGTTGGCGTGTTCTGGCTGCTCTCACGGATGCGGATCCCTGCCCAAGCGACGTAGTTCGTGATACCCTGGGGGGTATCACGAAGGAGGCCCAGATGACGACGCGAGATGTGCCGACTGAGATCGTGGCGAATCCAGAGCCTGCGGCTGCTTCCCCGGTCGACCCTTCGACTGTGCACATCGCGCCCAGCCAGCTGGGCACCGTGCTGGATCAGCTGAGGGATGCGCAGGGCCAGCTCGGTGCGGTCAACCGGATGATCGAGACTGGCGGTGACTGGGTGGACATCGTCACGCAGATGGCGGCCACGGCCGAGACTCTCGACCGCGTCGGGTTCGGCATCATCGCGGCCGGCCTCAAGCAGTGCATCACCCAGAACTCGATTATCGAAGGCGCCGACACGTCCTCGCTGCAGAAGCTCTTCCTCTCACTGGCCTGATCGCCAACTCTGGAGAGAGGCGCGGTGAGAGCGTGGACCACCGCGCCCCGGACTAGAGGAGCGTCAGTGGTGGCCCTTGATCACCATCCGCATGATCCGGCCGTTGAACGACAGGAACCGCGCGAACTGAAAGAGCAGGCTCTGACGCATCTTCAGCGTCTTGCTCGTCGGGAGTGGCGCCTTGGACAGGTCGGCGACCGGGTCGCCGCCGCCGGCGGGTACGTGCATCGAGATCTGGGACATCATCACTCCGGAATCAGCTGCCAGCCCGGACGGGCCTTGGCCTTGTAGATGAACAGGTAGTGGAGCATCAGCTTCACCCAGTGGCCGTGCAGGCCGAGCTCGCCGCGGGTCTCACGCTCGTCGCGTCCGGTCGGGTAGCGCTGGTAGTCGGGCACGACCGGCAGCATGGTCATGGCGGCGGCCGAGCCCCTGGTCAGCCCGGCGCCAGCCGACGCGACGCAGGCCGCGCCCATCCGGGCCATGGAGGCGGTGTGCGCTTCGGCGCGCGGGCCGTGCTTGATCCGGTCAGCGATCGTCAGGGCCACGGTCTTACCCATGACACCGGAAGGCATGCCGGTACGAGGCGGTGACGGAGCGACGAGCGTGCCATTGGGCGTCTTGCGGGGCTTCGAGATCTGGTGCGGCGGGGCGAACGCGATGCCGACCGCCCAGAGGTTGTCGTAGCCGGGGGCCGCGTACGTGGTGGGCCAGTCCGTGGCCCGCCACTCCTCGTACGGCTTGGCGGTGTAGTCGGCGTCGACCTTCATGAAGCCGCTGGGAGCGAAGATCTCGGTGGTGATGTCGGTTCCGTCGGCGTCGTAGGCCTTCAGCGGGACGCCCCCGAACGGCGGGATGAGCATGGCGAAGTCGAAGCCGAGGGTGTGCGTCGTACCGTCGAGGGTCTCGTAGTGGATGATCCCTTCCTCGACCTTCGACACGTGCGCGCCCAGGATGGCCTCGACCCCGCGCTCCCGGAAAAGTGAGCCTGTCCACAACTCGCTGGTGGTCTGGAAGCCCTGCTGGTCGAAGACCATTCCGTCGACCCCGAAGTCGCCGAGCGCGGCCTCATTGGTGAGGTAGACCACCCGGGCCAGGTCACGGACGCCCGCTTCACGGAGCTCGTGGTCGACGTTGAACACATACTCGAACGCCGCACCCTCGCACGTACAGGTCCCATGGCCCATCCCCACCACCAGCGTCTGCGGTGTGCCCGTCTTGAGTACCTCGATCACGGCGCGCAGCTTGTGGTTGGCCTCGACGGCGTGGTCGGCCGTGCAGACGCTCTCGGTGAAACCGCCCGGGCCGATGCCTTCGGTAGCCTCGAAGCGCAGCTTCGGCCCTGTGGCGTTGATCAGGTAGTCGTAGCGGATCCGCTCGGTGGTCCCGGCCTTGTCGGGCGAGGTGAACTCGATGTCCACGGCTCCCCGGGGGCCGTCGGCGTCGCCCTTCGGACGGATCGAGATCGCCTTGGCCTGACGGAAGCCGATTCTTTGGCGCGCGTAGACCGGAGCCAACGGGAAGACCACGTCCTTCTTGGCCATCTCCCCGACGCCGACCCAGATGTTCGACGGGATCCAGTTCCATTGGGAGTTCGGCGAGACCACGGTGACCTTGTGCTCCCGGCCCAGCAGACGACGCAGATGGAGTGCCGCCGTGTGACCTGAAACGCCTGCTCCCAGGATGACAACCTCGGCCATTGCTTCTCCTTCTGACGTCCTCGTCGCGGTTTTCCGAGCCTACCCCAGGGGGTACCCGGGCGCAGTCGCGGGGTGGCAACAGGCATACGGATCTCTGAGTTCTCACACTGATACCCCTAGGGGTATATGGTGAGGCTATGAAGACAGTGATCATCGGTGGCGTCGCTGGCGGTATGTCCGCCGCGACGAGGTTGCGGCGGTTGGACGAGAACGCAGAGATCGTGGTGCTGGAACGCTCCGACTACGTGTCCTTCGCGAACTGCGGACTGCCCTACTACATCGGTGAGGTGATCACCGATCGCAACGCACTTCTCCTGCAGACCCCAGCCAGCCTGAAAGCCCGCTTCGGGATCGATGTGCGCGTCGAGTCGGAAGCTGTCGCCATCGACCGGGCCGCCAAGAGCGTACGAGTCCGCAACCTCGCCACTGGCGAGGAGTACGTCGAGGACTACGACGCCCTCGTGCTGGCGCCCGGCGCGGCACCCTTCGTGCCTCCTGTTCCCGGCATCGACCGGGCACTCACTCTGCGCAACATCGGCGACGTCGACAGGATGGCCGCCACGGTGGATGCCGTCCTGGCCCAGCCGAACCCCACGGGCGTGATCATGGGCGGTGGGTTCATCGGTGTGGAGCTCGCCGAGAACCTCACCGAGCGCGGCCTCAAGGTCACCATCGTTGAACTCGCCGAGCAGCTGCTGGCTCCCCTCGATGTCGAGATGGTCGCCCTGGTCGAGAAGCACCTCGTCCACCACGGAGTGGCCGTGGTCACCGGTGCCTCGGTCACCGAGGTCTGTCCTGACTCGGTGGCGCTCTCCACAGGCGAGTCCCTCCCGGCAGCCCTGGTCGTGGCTGCGATCGGCGTACGTCCCGAGACAGGACTCGCCGAAGCAGCGGGCCTCGAACTGGGCGACCGTGGGGGCATCCTCGTCAACGAGCACTAGCGCACCTCCGACCCCTCGATCTACGCGGTGGGCGATGCGGTCGTCAAGCGCGATGCGATCACCGGAGGCCAGGCCCTCGTGCCTCTGGCTGGCCCAGCGAACCGACACGGCCGACTGGTCGCCGACGTCATCGCCGGGCGCCCGGTCAGCTCTCAACCAGTACTCGGTACCGCGGTCGTCGGAGCCTTCGGCATGGTGGCGGCAGCAACGGGCTGGACGGAGAAGCGGGCCATCGCCGCCGGGCGAGCGATCCGCGTGATCCACACCCATCCCGCGAACCACGCCGGCTACTACCCGGGCGCCGAAGGCATGAGCCGCAAGCTCGTCGTGGACGCGGAGAACGACGCCATTCTCGGCGCCCAGGGCGTCGGCGGAAGCGGCGTCGACAAGCGCATCGACGTCATCGCCAGCGTCATGCGTGGGGGCCTCACCGCATCCGACCTCGCCGATCTCGAGCTCAGCTACGCCCCCCAGTTCAGCTCCGCCAAGGACCCCGTGAACATGCTCGGATTCATCGCCGAAAACATGCGCGACGGCCTCACCGAGACTGTGCAGTGGCACCAGATCGCGGGCGAGGTCGCCCACGGCGTGCAACTCATCGACGTCCGTACCCCTGCCGAATACGCCAAGGGAACTGTCGATGGGGCCGTGAACATCCCGGTGGACGACCTCCGCCAGCGCCTCGACGAGGTCGGGTCTGACGTGATCGTGCACTGCCAAGTCGGATTGCGCGGCTACCTCGCCGCCCGCATCCTGGCCCAGCACGGCCGCCGAGTACGCAACCTCGACGGCAGCCCGGGTACCGCACCTGGGCCCGAATCTGATCGTCCGAGGACGCGGAAGCGCGGGTCCCAGACCCACAAGGGGCGCGGCGCACGAGCGCGTCCCGACGCACCGAGTCCGGACTTTCGTGCAGCCGGCCCTAAGTGCGGTCCGCTGACAGGCCAGTTGCGCTAACCCGAGCATTTGAGAACGCACCATCACGAAACCTTCACACTCCGGCGCGGGGACGCTTCACGCGGGGTGGCTTGACTAGGTGTCGTCACCATCTAGAGAAGGAATCCGACAATGACAAGGAACATATTCCGTACAGCGGCCATCACCTTCGGTGGACTCGCTCTCGCCGCTGGCGCGTGGACGGCCGTGGCCGCCCCACTGGGCACACCGACGGGCACACCCACGATCAGCGCCGCGGTCGCAGCCGATCTCGCCTTCAGCCGGGACGAGGAGAGGATGGCTCGCGACCTGTACTCGGTGATCGCCGCGCAGTACGGCGACGCCGCCCCGTTCAGCGTCATCACCAACAGTGAGCAGCGTCACCTCGACGCAATCGGCACCCTGCTCGTTCGGTACGGCGTCCCCGACCCTGCGGCCGGCAAGATCGCGGGGGTCTACGCAGACGCGGACATCCAGAAGCTGTACGACAGCCTGCTGGCTCAGTCCAAGTCGTCTCTCACCGAGGCCTACAAGGTGGGTATCGCCGTCGAGAAACGCGACATCGCCGACGTCACCGACGCCATGAAGACGGCGACTCAGACCGACATCGACCGCGTCTACTCGAACCTGCTCAACGGCTCAGACATGCACCTACGCGCGTTCACGGATGCGTCGAATGGCATCGTCACCACGCACACCGAGGCCGGGACGCAGCAGGGGAACAGCGCAGCTCGCACGACGAACGGTGCCGGCAACGGCATGGGGATGGGTGGCGCGTACGGGGCGCGCAGTGGGAACAGTATGGGCGTGGGGACCGCTGAAGGCGACTGCGTCTACTCGTGAGCTGACGGGCTGTACGAGTGGGGCCGGGGACATGCTCCCGGCCCCACTCTTGTGCCCTGCCGACGCGGACCTCAGACGAAGGTTGCGGTGAACGTTGCGCCATCGCCGAGACCGGGTGACTCTGCTGTGAGGTCGCCGCCCTGGGCCTGCATATACGCGCGGGAGACGGTGAGCCCGATGCCTGAACCGTCGGATGACGGGGCCGAGCTTGGCACGCGGTAGAAGCGCTCGAAGACGCGTTCCACGTCAGCTGGAGCAAGCCCCTGCCCCGTGTCGGCGACGCGGAGGGTCGCTCCGGAGGCGGTGCGCGAGCCCGTGATAGTGATGCTGCCACCGGCCGGCGTGGCCCGGATAGCGTTGCCGACAAGGTTGGTGAGCACCTGGATGCTGCGATCAGCGTCGGCCTGGACTGTGCCCGCACCAGGTACCGAGGTCAACGTGAGACCCGCATCCTCGGCCTGCGCCCGGAGACGCTGCACGACTCCGCTGGCCACGCTGTCGAGATCGACCGGACCCAGGGTGAGGGTGAGGCGCCCCTCTTCGGCTCGGGAGAGCGCAGACAAGTCATCGCTGAGCCTGCGCAGACGCCGTACCTCGCTGCTCACTTGCCCAAGCTGCTCGGGCTCGGCTGGCAGGACGCCGTCGATCATGGCTTCCACATAGCCGTCGATGATCGTAAGGGGCGTGCGCATCTCGTGCGCCACCTCGCTGAGCAGCTGCAGCCGCCGTTCCTCGGTCGCCTGCAGCTCCGCACCGAGGGCGTTCACGTCTGTCACCAGCGACGCCAGTTCCGTCTCGTGCGGCACCGGCACCTGGTGGGTGTAGTTGCCTCGAGCGATCTCCCCGACGGCCGTTCCGACGCGGGCGAGGGGGTGCAGCAGCCGGCGCGCCAACAGTGCTCCAGCGACGGCCGCGACGAGTGCGCCGCTAAGGGTCCCGACGACGAGCGAGTTGGTGATGGCGGCAGCGAAGGATGCGCGCAACGCCTGTCCGTACCCCTGACCTTGGCCTCCCATGCCCCCACCTGGCCCGAGGCCGATCCCCATCTGGGCGTCGAACATCGCCGGAGCAAGGGACCAGACGACGGCGAAGGTGACCAGCCCTCCCACGATCGCGACCACAAGATGCGACAACATGAACCGGACCACGAGTCGTCTCACGACTGCTCCTTCAGGAACTTGTAGCCGACCCCTCGGACTGTGCCGATGATCGCCGGGGAGGCGGCGTCGTCGTCGAGGGCCCGACGCACATTGCGGATGTGGACGTCCACGACCCTCTCGTCACCAAAGAAGGCATAACCCCATACGCGCTCCAAGAGCTGGGCCCGCGAGAACACACGGCCCGGGCTTGAGGCCAGGGCGGACAGAAGGTCGAACTCCAGGGCCGACAGCTCCACCAGTCCGTCGCTGGTACGGACCTCTCGACGCTCGGGATCGATCGTCAGCCCCGGGAACATCCAGGCAGCGGACACCGGGGGGATGGGCGCCTCGATCGTCGGTCGCCCTCGGCGGAGGACAGCTTTGGTGCGCGCCACCACCTCGCGCGGACTGAAGGGTTTGGTGATGTAGTCGTCCGCGCCGACGTTCAGCCCCACCAGAAGGTCGACCTCGTCGGCCCGCGCAGTGACCAGCACCACGTAGACCGGTGACGTCATCCGGATCTGACGCAGGACCTCGAGGCCGTCAAGGTCGGGCAGTCCGATGTCGAGCAGGACGAGGTCGGGGTTGAAGGTGCCCACGAGGCTCACCCCGGTTGCTCCCGAGGCGGCCTCCTCTACGACGTAACCCTCACGTTCCAGGTACGCGCGAAGAACCACGCGGATCTGGGCCTCGTCGTCGATCACCAGCACGCGCACCATGCCCCGTATTCTCCCTTGCTGCCGTCGTCCACGCGTCGGTCCCGCGCCGTCCCGCTAGATCGTGCGCGATCAGCGGAGACGCTCGACCGCGGCCCGTACCGCCTCTACGTCGAACCCAGGGTTCTCAGCGGACAGATCGCGAAGCGTCTTGTCGACGTCGACGTCCGCTGGCAGGCCGCACTCGACGACGAGCGCCTCCAGCGACAGACCGTACGTCCCCGCGACCTGGCGCAGGGTCATGGACCCTTTGACCTGAGCGTCGCCGGTGCCGGTTCCCGTGGCTGTGGGGGACGGGTTCACACCTCCGCTCGACGATGTGGTCGGGGGCACTGGTACTGCGGTGGCGGTCGGGGAGGCGCTGGGCGTCGGCAGTGGCGAAGCGCGCCCCAAAAGGAAGGCGCGCAACGCCTCTCGGAAGGCGGCCAGATCGAAGCCGGGTACGAGTGCCTCGATGTCCTTGAACAGCGTGGCAGGCGTGAGCAGACTCGGATCGCTGGGGTTGATGAGCGTGATCAGGTCGTCGACTGTGACGCCCAACCCGTCGGCCGCGACTTGGAGCGTCATGGAGCCTTTCACGTCGTCGACCGCCAGCTTTCCGGCCGCGACCACTTGCTTGCCGGTGGTGACCCAGGCGCCGCTCAGCTGCGCCACGCCGACGGTCCCCAACATGACGACGACGAAGACGATCGGCGAGATCCAGGTGAGGCGATTCATGAGGCGTCCTTTGAGCCGGCACCCGCGTGCTCACGGGGACGTCCTGACGTTCCAGCGGTCTCTGGCCGGACCGGGAAGCCGAGGAGGACCGGACCCTCGACATGGAGCGCGCCCTTGACCGGGCACGCCGCGACGCAATCAAGACATCCGATGCAGTCGGTACTGACGAACGGCTTCGCCTTGCTCGGCGCGATCCCGACAGGGCAGGGCCTGTCGCACAACGTGCAGTCGGTGCACGCCGAGGTTGACCGACGGATACGCAGAAGGCTGATCCGGCTCACGATCGCGAACACCCCTCCCAAGGGACACAGGTAGCGACACCAGAGCCGGTCCACAACCAGGGACCCGCCGATCACCAGCGCGAGGAGCCCGAGTGAGATCCACATCGTTGAGAGGTTGAACTCGAACAACCAGCGCAGCCCGAAAAGCGTGACGTATGGGTCGAAGTCCGCGAACCACAGTTTCGCGGTGGAAACGCTGAAGTAGAGCGCGACACCGAGCACAACGAACCGCCCCCAGCGAAGGGAGCGATCCCAGCGGGCGGGGATCGTCACCTGCGGCAGCCGAACCCTGCGCCTGAGCCAGGACAGCGCGTCCTGTACGGCCCCGAAGGGACAGATCCAGCCGCAGAAGACGTTCCCGGCGAGGACTGTCGCCACGAGCACGGCTAGGCCGAGTACCAGGTTCGACTCGTGGATCTTGCTGATGAAGTGGCCGGTATTGATCCAGGTGATTAGCGTCTCGACTCCGCCGAACGGACACAGAGCATCGACCGATGCACTCTCCTGGGAGCTCGCCAGCTGATGTCGAAGAGCCGCAACGAGGATCCAGACGGCGAACGCCAGCTGGACGACGCGCCGGGCGCCCTTCAGTCGTTTCATGCCCCTGACCCGCAACTGCGCGCGGGTACGTTTCGGCGCGGGTCTCCCCGGGACTCTGGCGGTAGATGGGTTCACGAGCCCGAGCCTTGCGTCCCCGTGTGAAGGAACGATGAAGCCCGCGTGATGTCATGAAGGCGCCACCGGCGAGAGTCAGAAAGCGCGCAGGGTCGCCTTCCGGGGCAGATCGGCGAGCCAGCCAGGCCTTGTCGCCGAACGTGGTGTTGCGGCGGCGGAACTCCCTGACGGGGAAGGTCGCTCCGTCTCTTGCTCTAGGAAGTCGGTCAGCCAGTAGCTGACGACCCACATCGAACTCTCGGCTCGAGGTCGCCCCGGGGGCGATGGCCAAGACAATTCCTGCCAGCTCGACATCGCCCTGCCGATACCGTCTATGACCGCATCAACCTCAGTTCAGCCGGACCAGATGCCGCGGCATCTCACACCATCACAGAGCGGACGAGGCACGCTTCTAGATCGTGCCGGTCGCTCGCTGGAGGAGCAGGGACGAGCCGGCGACCAGGATCCACAGCAGCCCGCCGAGCGCGACGGGGCGCCACCCCGCCTGCTTGATGTGCCGCAGCGAGGAGCCCATCCCGACGGCGGCCATGGCCACGGTGGTGCCGATGTAGGCGAGCTCCTTGATGACCGGCCCCCACGACGCGGGGACGACACCCAAGGAGCGTGCGGCGGCGGCGAGCAGGAAGAGGACGAGGAACGTCGGGATGAGCCTCCACCAGACGGGCCGGGTCCCGGACTCGGAGTCGCGGTGGGTCCGCCACGACTCGTACAGGGCGAGCGGGATGATCGCGAGCGTACGGGTCAGCTTGACGACGACAGCCACCGTCGCAGCCGTTGCGCCGTAGACGGTCGCTGCGGCGACGACCGAGGACGTGTCGTTGATCGCGGTACCGGCCCACAGGCCGAACGCCTCCTGCGACAGGCCCATCGCGTGCCCGATGAGCGGGAAGAAGATCGCGCCGAGCACGTTGTAGACGACGATCACCGTGACGGACAGTGCGATCGCCGTTGCGGGGGCGCCGATGACCGCGCTCATCGTCGCGATCGCCGACGCGCCGCAGATACCCGTCCCGTACGTCACCAGCTGCCCGATGATCTGTTCGACCCGCAGGAGCTTCGCTAGCAGCCACCCGCCCAGGAGCGCCACAGCGAGGGTGCCGAGCAGAACAGGGAGCGTACGACCGCCCGTGCTGGCGACCTGTCCGAGCGACATGGTCGCGCCGAGCATCACGATGCTCGCCTGGAGGATCTTCTTCCCCGCGAACGCTGTACCAGCCTTCCAGCTGTCGCGCTGCCCGGCGAACTGGCCGACGAGCAGTCCGAGCAGGATCGCGACCACCGGTCCGCCAAGAACCGGAACTACGTGCCCGACGCCGTACGCGACCGCGCCGATGAGCAGTGGAGGGACCAGCCCGGGGACATACCGACGCGCAAGGTTCACGGTTCCCACCCTGACACCTCGGTCGTGCTCATACGGACGTGCGGGCCGGAGCTGCACATGCGATCTCCCCGCGCAGCCTGCGGTGGAACGCGTACGCCAGCAGTCCCACCCCGGCAGCGGCCAGCCATGGCTGGGCGGGAGCAAACCATCGCAGCGCCCCGCTGTAGCCAAGCGCGAGCAAGGCGATCTTGTTGCACACGGGGCACCCCACAGCCAGATAGCTCAGGACCCCGCCGAGCATGCCGACTCGAGACGCCGGCTTTGCCCCCGGTGTTCCGTTGCCGCGGATATAGGTGGCTCCCAAGAGGCCGGCCAGGACAGCTGTGATGATCAACACTGGCCAGGCCCACCAGGTGACGGGCACGGCTCTAGCGAACACTGAGTTCGGAATTAGGACGGTCGGAAGGCCGACCACAACCACTGTGGAGACCGCACCGACACCAGCCCACAGCCATCGCCCGGCTGGCCAAGCGCGCAGGACCGATCTCGCGGAGGGCGCGCCTCGCGTGGGCGTTTGGTCAAGAAGGTTGATATCCATGGGACCTGTTCAGCTCGTCACGATCGTCGGAGCGTGAAGGTCGGTGATCCCGACGTGGGGGTTGCCTATGTGGGTGAACCCGGCTTTTCCATCACGGTGAACACACCGAGCGACGATCGGCGCTGGTAGGCAGCCATCCCAGCCAAGGAAGCGTCTCATTTTGATGGCCTCTCTGGTGGGCTGCCCCGGTGGTAGCGTTGCGATCATATACCCCTACGGGTATGTCGAGAACGCGCTAGACGAGAGTCCCGCCACGCCCAAGCACTGGCCCACCCGACCAGAATGGAGGAATGACCCGTCGGGCCACGCCTGGTGTCGTTCCTGCCTCAGCGGCGGAGACTGGCGAGTGCGGCCGCCAGCATCCCGCCGATCCGTTCGGCCAGCGGTCCCATAGCCTCGTTGCCGGTGAGCTGGCGCATCGTCTGGGGATCGATGGCCTCGACGATCGTTGTGGCGTCGTCCACAGACCGTACGACCACGTTGCAGGGCAGCAGCACCCCGATGGACTCCTCAGCTTGAAGCGCCGCATAGGCGCTGGGCGGGTTGCAGGCGCCCAGGATGACCTGCGGCGCGATCTGAACTCCGAGCTTCTTCTGCAGCGTGGCTGCCAGGTCGATCTCGGTCAGGACGCCGAACCCTTGCGCGGCGAGTGCCTCCCGCGTTGCGGCAAGGGCCACGTCGAAGGGCTGGTTGACTGTGGTGCTGAGGGTGTACCCCATGTCTTTCTCCTGAAAAAGAGCGAGCGGCCAACGAACCCTCTTAGTAGAGCACCGTCACCCCTCCCCCATGGCACTTCTAGCCGAGGTCCAGGTGAGTGCCGTTAATCCACGCTGGTGCGGCTGAGGCTCCAGGTGCAACCGGTCGCCCCGACCGCCGTTGGCACCGTGCTCGCCTAGCTCTCCGAAGATGCACTGGGTGTGTAGCAGATCGGGTTGTTTGCGCTACCCCTGCTGATGACTGGCGAGAAGGTCGGGGACATTGGAGCCGGAGCCGGTCTCGGGCTGTGGGTACTGCAGGGCGTTGGAATGGTGTCGGGGACTTGGAGGGGCCAGGCGGCGGTGATTGCCTCCGGACCCGACGGCCGCCTGCGGCACGGCCGCGGCTGAACGATGTACCAAAGGTTGTCCCTCGGAGAAGGCGTCGAGCGGTTGCGACCGACGATGCTGCGGGTGATGTCGACGTTCGCGCGGACATGATGACGACCCGGATTCAGGCCGGCCCGACCGTCACAGTGTGCGGCGATGTGGTCGCCAGGGCGGGCGTGTCAACGGTCGTCTCGAAACGACTGGGGTTATGTGGGGATACGTGCCTTTGACAAGGCGCTTCTCCCCCACCGCACGCTCCGCAGACTGCCCTTCGCTGCGTCGGTGGGACATCAGGGACAACGTGGGCGTGCTCTGCTGATCTGACCGGTCGACCGGGTCGGTATCGATGTCGAGAGCGGGGCGCAGACGCGTGATGTCCACAACCAGCGACGGTGGCTCCATGGGCATGTCCCCCATCTCTCAGGGTCTTCATAGCCGCCCGGGTGTCCGCCAGCGCCGGTGTCGCGCGCTTCTGGAAGGTGAGAGGAGGCTGCAATGGCGATCGGGATGCAGAAGCTGTCGGCCGGTTCGGGCTATGAGTACCTGACCCGGAGCCAGGCTCGAGTGTCCGTCGACCGCTGGCGGGCCGGCCGCGAACGCCGGAAGGGAGGTGGCAAGGGAGAGGGCGCAGACGGCTGTCCCGACTGCGGCCATGGTGGCGATGCGCTTCATGCTGAGGCTCCTGTGATCTCCGAACACGAGATGCGTTCGCAGATCACACTGGCGCAGCCGGATACGGCGACGATCAGCGCAATGTTCGAGCCATGTAAGCCGCAAGAAGTACTGGCCACTATGACGCGTTGCGTTATACTCGGTGAGTGATCAGATCCTTCGGGGACTCCGCAACCGAACGGCTCTGGTCACGACAGCGAGTCAAGTCCTTCGACCCACGCATCGAACGAGTCGCCCTGCGCAAGCTGGTGATGCTGGACGCCGCCGAAACGCTCGACGACCTGCGAGTGCCTCCCGGCAACCGCCTGGAATCACTCCGCGGAGACCGGGCAGGACAGCACAGCATCCGGATCAACCAGCAATGGCGGGTCTGCTTCATCTGGACCGACGCCGGACCCACCGACGTCGAGATCGTGGACTACCACTGAGGAGGTGCCACCCATGACGACCATCACACCCATCCACCCGGGCGAGATCCTGATGGAGGAGTTCCTGGAGCCGCTGCAGGTCAGCCAGAACCGGCTCGCCGTCGCCATCGGCGTGCCCCCGCGCCGGATCAACGAGATCGTCCACGGCAAGCGTCGGATCAGCGCCGACACCGCGCTTCGCCTGGCGCGGTACTTCGGCACGACCGACCGCTTCTGGCTCAACCTCCAGGTCCGCTTCGACCTTGAGGTCGAGAAGGACAACCTCGGCAACGCCCTCGATGGGATCGAGCCACTCAAAGCTGCCGTCTGACCCCTTGCCAAGGGACAGCGTGGGCGACTCGAGCCCGCGCCGTCACGCCTTGCGTCTCCGCTATCGCCGTGGTCGTTGGGGTCCCGAAGCGGTCCCAAGCGGCCAAAACACGCCTTGGATGTTGTGCATATGTTGTGCAGCGGCGGGAGGTTCGCCTGCTTGGATCCGCATAATGCCTTGTCAGATGCACTTTCCGGAGGGTGGAGCTAAGGGGATTCGAACCCCTGACCTTCTCATTGCGAACGAGACGCGCTACCAACTGCGCCATAGCCCCTTGCGGCTGCCAAGACTAGCACAGGGCCCCCCGTCGGACGGGAACCTCAG